>Ga0209331_1000538_pt1 | contig 13710 bp, 10 predicted proteins | sample JacPinW_OM3H0_M3_FD_187971 | JGI IMG/M metagenome (GOLD analysis project Ga0209331, IMG submission 187971) | Forest soil microbial communities from Algoma, Ontario, Canada - Jack Pine, Ontario site 1_JW_OM3H0_M3 (SPAdes) (version 2) | ecosystem: Environmental > Terrestrial > Soil > Boreal... | reverse complement strand
ACCACCGTATTCAGCGCCATCTCGAAGTCGGGCGTCAGATCGGCGCTGCCGGTTGCGAAATAGTACCCGTCCGCCTCGCTGAGGTTGATGATCGGTGGCCAAGTGTGGCCGATGCCACGGGCAGTGTCGCTCTCCGGCTTGGACGCAGAGAGCCCTTTCTGAATGAGCGCAGCAATCTCTTGCGGCGTCAGTGTCCTGGTCTTGCTGAATGCGGCGTCGCCGATTGCGCGTGAGAGCGCGATGCCTCTCGCGATCTGATCTGGCCCGATCCCTTCATCGCGCAGCCGCTGCAGCTTGGCCATAAGATCACCCTCCTCCTTGAGGGCGGCAAGCGAAACGCCCCGGCGCTGCATGCTCGCTACGATGTCGTTGCTCTCCACCAGTTTCCGCCAAAACTCGTCGATTTCGGGCTGCGATGCCGAACCCGCCGCACGGTCGAGAAGCTCTGCCAGCCGCGCATTCCGCTTGATGGTTTCTACCAGCGCTCTATCGGCGGCTGCGGCCTCCTCGACTGTTTTGAGCCGTGCAGCTGCCTCATCCAATTTGACGCGTTGGCTGGCCAGAGCGACACCGACCGCGATCAGCATGCAGAACACGAGAAGCAGCATGATCTCGGCCATGGTCAGGCCGAGCACGAGGCCTTGCCTGTACGATGCGGTCTGCCTGCCAATGGTCTCCGACATTACTCGATGGTCTCTCGTTTGCGGCTTGGAATGGTGGCGCGCAGGCCATCCACCGCTCTCGACATTCGGTCGGCCGCCGTCTCGAGCGTCCGCGCGTTGGCCTCGATGGCCGGCAGTGCCTCGCGCAGCCAGTCGGCTTGCGCTGTCGTTTCGACCCCGGACTTCACCAGGACGTCCGTGAAAGTGCGCATGGTGCCGTCGGTCCGCTCGAGGAGCGCGCGCAGAAGCTCGACGTAATCGCGCGCGCTGGCCTTGAACTCATCGAGCATCCGCGCCACCCCTGCGATCGCCTCGCTCGCTCCTTCCAGGGCGACCCGATTATCCCTGGTGGTGGTGCCGAGCTCTTCACGGGCGCTTGCGATCAGCGCAAGCGACTCTCGACTTGCGGCGGTTGCCTGCTGGAGCGCATCCTTGATCTTTGTCGCCTGCGTATCGGATTGGTCGGCAAACCGCTCGACTGCCTGCGAGAGAGCGTCGGTCACTGGCTCGAGCCGGACTTCAATGACCCGATCTGGCGTCTGCATCGCGTGGAGCTTGCTGACCACTTGCTCGATCGCTGTGGCAATCGCCCCAACCTGGGTGGAAAGCTTCTCGGTTTCCCCTTCGAGGCGCTGCGCGCTCGCGCCAAGGCTTGCGCCGATGTTCTTCGCAGCCGCTGCAATGACATCCTCGGAGTGGCGCGATGCAGCCTCGATGGGCTCCGTCAGTTTCGCCGTGATTTCTTTCAGGCTGTCGAGAAATCTACCTACCACCTCGTCGAATTTTTCCGTCACATGCTGGAAGGAATCGGCAGCCGCCTGCTGGGCGGAGCGGCGATAGTATCCGAACTCGACAACGGTGCTGTCGAGCTCCCGCCGTACCCGCCGCGCCGCCTCGGCCAATTCCAGCCGCATGACCCGCTCTACCTCCACGGGATCACGGCGCATTTGATTGAAGATCACGCGCAGACCTATGCCCGTGATGGTCGAGCCGATGGCGATGCCGAAATTCTGCACGATCTCCTCGGCAGCGCGGCTGGCAGTGAACTGATAAAGCGAGACCCCGAGGCTCGTGAGAGTGAAAAGAAAGCCCATGTAATACAAATTGTCGCCGGACTGATCGTCGCGCAGGCGCAGCGCTCGCGCCGAGTAGATCAGCAGGGCATATCCCAGCATGATGCCGACGGGGACAAAAGTCACATAGAACGGGTCGATGTCGGCGAGCTTGGCAATGAGAATGTACGCGCATCCCACGGCGACAAAGAACAAAAACACCGAGGCGCTGGCCGCGGTAGAAAAAGCGGATACCGCCGGCCTTCCGCTCCGGAAGGGTGCGTGGCGTTCTGCCACCTAGCCAACTCCCTGCAGCTTGGTGGCCTGCTTCAGTCGGCCGTTGTTGTCGCGAATCCATTCCGCCCAGAACCGGATATGGTCCACGGTGCTTATCGGCCTGGCGGACTGCCGTTGGACGTAATAGATCGTGACCTCGGCGCCGGAAAGATTGGTCCGGAACTTCCGGTAGGCCCGCGAAGCCTTGTAACGGCCGTACGTCAGATCTCCCGTGTACTGGGAATAGTCGGGCTCATGCTCCAGCATGTCGGAGATGAGGATGAGCGACTTTGGAAGCTCTTCAGTGGCACGACCCGTAAAGCGTTCGACCGCGATCCGCTGAACCGTTTCCATGATCGGGGAGGTCTTGCCGGGGAGCGGATGCAGCCCGGTTTGCAACGCCGCATCGAGCGGCTCGCGAAAACCATCCAGCCACCGCTTCCTCGCCATCATCGGGTTGGCCGTATATTCGCTCAGGCCGGACCCGTCGCCAGGATTGCATTTGGCAAAAATCGATCGGCCTCCTGCGAGGTTCGGGTCGAGCAGTCGGATCTCGATCAGGCCATACGTCGGCAGGGTTTCCGCCATGTCTAGCAGAATGGTTTTGACTTCGCGTTTGGCCACATCAGGTAGGTCGTCAGTAGCGTCGAGCAGCACCACGGTAGCGGAACGAGGGCCGTCCAGCGGACACAGGGTCGCACGATCGAGCTGCGGCGGCCGGGCTGCGGTCGTGTACACGTAGGCGCCGGCCGAGAGGATCCCGAGGGCGAGCACGGCCAGCGCGCCTCCGAGCACGTGCTTGCGCACCTCCCCCGGCTTCCCCCTACGCTGCCTTCGCGTTCGTCCGGGCAACGGGCTTCTCCTCCACAAGCTCATCGATCTCGCGATAGCTTGCAAATGCCTTCTCGAATTCCGCGTGAATAGCCTGTACTTGCCCGATGAGCATTGCTTGCGACTCGGCTATCGAGCGCCGGAGATCCTCGCGCGCCGATGTTTCCAGCAAGCTCTGCTCGACCGGAAATTTGTCGAGGGAGAAGGCGGTTGAAAACCTGAGAGGCGCAGGCGTTTTCCTTTGCCGCTTGTTCGCCTCGCGGTAGACGGACAGCAGCGCGTTTGCCGTCCGGTCGAGGCCGGACTGGTGGGCCGCAAACAGCCGGACCAATCGGGCCCGGCCTTCCAGAATGGCGTCATGCTCGCCGCGCCGGATCGACAAATCCCGGTTGGCTTCCTCCAACGCTTCTATCGCGTCGTCCCGAATTTCGAGAAGCTGTGCAATGAGGTCGTTCTTCCGTCGGATGTACGCATCGTGGGCTTCTGCACGCCGCTTTTCCAAAGGAGCATATCCCGGATAGGGATCAAAAACGAGAAAGGCATCGGCGAACGCGATCAGCGAGCATAACAGCCCCAGCGCAAAAAACAGCCAGGATTTCACGTCCGCAATTCCGAGCGGGTTCGTCTGCAGCCGCGCAAGCACCTCGCGCCCGGCATCTGCAACGAGCGATCCCGAGGCTTCGCGATAGTGAGCAAGGGCAAGGTTAAGCCCGAGAGCGAGCACCACATAGCAGACAAACGAGATAAGGCCGAACAATTTGCGCAAATAATTGCGATGATTGAGCTGGCGCACGCCGGCGGCGGCAATCAGAAAACTGACCACGACGTTGAGAAGCGCGAATGTGAAAGCTTCGACTGCGCCGCCCAGATATCCGAGCTCGTTCCCTTTGGACAAGAAGAACCCGTTGAGAAACACTTCGAAAACAAAAAGCGCGAGAAGAATTCCAACCTTGACGGTCAAATTCCCTCCCGATGCCCAATGCGCGGTTCGCTTCAGCCGGTTGCGCCGGCGGAACTCATCATGCTCCAGCTCCAGGTCGCGCAGGTGACGACGCAGGCTGTGCAACTCGTCCCGGCCCTGGGCCGCTTCCGCGCGGAACTCGGTTACGGCCGCCGGTGCAGCCTGCCGGATCGTGCCAAACCGCCCCTCGAAGTCGAGGCCTGAGAGGCGCTCCTGGTAGGTGCGCAACTGGTCGAGAAGCAACCCATGCGCCGCGTTCTTTTCGGTCTCCACGCGCTCGACGATGCGGTTTTCGACCTCGTCGAAGACGACGCTGTCGGACGCCGGCTCCTCGCGGGAGCCGCGGTCGGCTCCAAGCATCACCAGCCCCATGTCATCGGCAAGCTTGTCGATGTTCAGCGCCGGGAATAGCTCCAGCGAAGCCTGGTAATCGTGCTGCTCCCGCTTGAGCCCATGGAGCAGCCGCCCGAGGGCTGACCGTTGCGTCGATGGCATGCTCACGGCTTTCCGGTCAGGTCCTCTTGCGCCCCGCCCCGATCATCCCCGCCGACGCAATTCTACGACGCCCAATCCTGCGACGCCCAATTCTGCGACACCCAATTCTACGAACCCATGTCCCGATTGAATAGGGCAGCAATATGGGCACTTTGCCTCGCTGTGCCGGTTCCCATTGAGGAGAGGTACGGAATAATCGCCTTTCAACGGGGCTGGCCAAGCCTTTCCGGATACCGCGTTGTGCGGCCGTCGGTTTCGTGCGTTCAGGCTGCCTTCAGGTTGATTAAGCCCACATGAACTCGATGCTCAGGTCCTATTCAGTCCCGGCCAAATAGAGTTGAGCTCTGGGAAAACGCAAGGACGCAACTCGCGTCCTGAAAATAAGGAGGTTATCCCATGTTGCGCACGACTTTGATCGCTCTGGCCGCCGCGTCCGCTCTCGGAGTGTCAGTGGCATCCGCTGCTCCATTCAGCGGGTATGTCGTCGGTGCCGCTGTGGCGGAGAACGGAGCCATCCAGCAGGTGCAGTGGGGGTACCGGCATTACCATCATCGGTGGTTCCGGCATCACCATCGCCGCTGGTGGTAATCCGACGGCGACCGCCTTCATGAGGTCGGCGTGACGTGACCTCACGACCCGGCGCGCGCGCAACCTGGCCGGCGGCCGCTGGCCAGGTTGTGGCGTGCGGATGATCGATTTATCTCTTCCTGGACAAGTTGCCTTCGGTTTCATCCGCTGCTGCCTTTTTGTGCGGCCGACTTTAGAACGCATGTCGAGCCGTTTGTGGTGAATTCTCCAAATCGGTGACTCCGCTAATTTCCTCAGGCAGTTGCAAACCCAACTGCCAGGAGGGGGACGATTGGCATTTTGCTTGCTCAAGGCCGTGGACAGGCGGGCAGGCAAAAAGAGGTCAGCCATGTGGGTCAGCATCCGTTCAGATTTAAGGGCCATCACGGCGGCGGTCGGGATGAGCGCACTCCTGATCTCGCCGGCTTCCGCGACCGACAAGGTCACTTTTCTCACGAGCTGGTTTGCACAAGCCGAGCACGGCGGCTTCTATCAAGCCAAGGCGACCGGACTTTATGAAAGGGCTGGGCTCGATGCGACCATCAAGATGGGCGGGCCGCAGGTCAATGGGATGCAGCTCCTGCTCGCCGGCGAAACCGACCTCATGATGGGATACGACCTCGCAGTGCTCAAGGCGATCGAGCAGGGACTGCCGGTGACGACCGTCGGGACATCGTTCCAGTTCGATCTGCAGGGAATGATGACCCATGACGATGTGGGCAGTCTCGCTGATCTCAAGGACAAGACTATCTTGGTCGCGACACCTGGAAGATCGAGCTGGTGGCCGTGGCTCAAGGCCAAATACAAATATACCGATGAGCAGACGCGGCCCTACACGTTCAATCTGCAGCCGTTCTTTGCCGATAAAAATACGGTCCAGCAAGCCTACCCGTCCTCCGAGCCGTTTCAGGCCAAGCAGCAGGGCCTGCCGGTCAAGTTCTTCCTGTTCGCGCACGACGGTTATCCGCCCTACGGCACCACCATGGTGACGACCCGAGCTTTCGTGGACAAGAATCCGGAGGTCACAGCGCGGTTCGTCAAGGCGTCGCTCGAAGGCTGGAAAAGCTATCTCACCGATCCGGCACCCGCCAACGCCCTCATCAAAGCAGATAATTCCAAGATGACGGATGCGCAGATTGCATTTGGCATCGAGCAGCTCAAGCTCCTGAAAGTGCTCGATGGCGGGGATGCCGCGACGATGGGAATTGGCATCATCACCGAGGCGCGTTGGAAAGCGACCTACGACTACATGGTTGCAGCGGGCCTGCTCAAGCCCGAGGTCGACTGGAAAGCGGGCTTCACCGACAGGTTCGTGAAAAGCCTCAAGCTCTTCATGTGAGTGAGCGCGGGTCGGTAGTGTTGGCGCGCCTCGAGCTTCCAGGAGCGAGGCCCATCTCGCCCGTTGAATCAGGCGCCGCACGCGCTGTCGCTGCGGTGGGCTCGCTTGATCGCGGAGCGCCCCGGACCGGAACGCCTGTCGTGGAAGTGCTGTCGGTAGAAAAATTTTTTCCCGACGGCACGCGCGCACTTGCGCCCATCGATCTCACGGTTCCCGCCGGCGAGTTCGTGACGCTGATCGGCCCTTCCGGGTGCGGCAAGAGCACGCTCCTCAAGCTCGTAGCCGATCTGCTTGAGCCCTCCGACGGCCGAATCTTGTGGTGGCGCGGCTACGGTGACAAGCTCGGATCGGACGGTCGCCGCATCGCTTTCGTTTTTCAAGACCCGACGTTGATGCCCTGGGCACGCGTCGAAGCCAACGTCCGTTTGCCGCTCGATCTTGCGGGGGTGACGCGGCAAGAGGCCCGCGGGCGAGTAGCGGATGCGCTTTCGCGCGTGGGTCTGCAAGGCTTCGAAAGGCATTACCCGCGGCAATTGTCCGGTGGCATGCGTATGCGGGTCTCGATTGCCCGCAGCCTCGTCACTGACCCCAATCTGCTTCTGATGGATGAGCCGTTCGGCGCTCTGGACGAGATCACCCGCAACCGGCTGGATGCCGATCTTCTCAAATTGTGGTGGGAGCGCAAGCTCACTGCGCTCTTCGTCACCCATTCCATCTACGAAGCAGTGTTCCTCTCGACCCGCGTTGTGGTCATCTCGGCACGGCCGGGTCGTATCTTCAAGACCGTGACGATAGACGAGCCTCAGCCGCGTGACGAGGGTTTCCGCGATTCGCCGGGCTTTGCCGCGTATTGTCGCCAGATCTCGGCGTGGTTGGCCGAAGCTTCGGTCCCGCCGGGCGGCGAGTGAGCACAAATCCGCGATGCGTCCGCTCGCCCAATCGGAAGCCGCCATGAGCATCGCCGCTCCGTTCCTGGTCGGCGTGGCCATGATTGGCCTCTGGGAGACCATGTGCCGTGAGTTCGAAATTCCCGTATTCCTGTTTCCCAAGCCCAGCGACATCGGGCGCACGGTTGCGAGCGAGTGGCCGAGCCTCCTGCGGGCGCTCGGAATGACCTTGCGCATTGCGTTCCAGGCATTCGGAACTGCTGTGATCGTCGGCACTCTTATCGCATTCGTGTTCGTGCAAAGTCGAGTAATCGAGCGCAGCTTCTTTCCGTACGCGGTATTGTTGCAGGTCACTCCCGTCGTCGCGATTGCGCCGCTGATCATCATACTGGTCAAGAACACACAATTGGCACTCACATTGTGCGCGACCGTGGTGGCACTGTTCCCGATCATCTCCAACACGACGCTCGGGCTGCGCAGCGTCGACCCCGGCCTCGCAAGCCTCTTTCGCATGAACCGCGCGGGGCGTCTGCAGACGCTCTGGCGCCTGCGCATTCCGAGCGCCTTGCCGTACTTCTTCGGCGGGCTGCGCATCTCCAGCGGGCTTGCGCTGATCGGGGCCGTGGTTGCCGAGTTCGTCGCCGGCACCGGTGGCCGGAGCTCCGGGCTCGCCTACGAGATCCTGCAGGCGGGCTTTGCACTGGACATCCCGCGCATGTTTGCTGCGATGCTGCTCATCACGGCTGCCGGCGTCGCTTTGTTCAGCTTGATGGTAGCCCTTTCCAAGCTTGCGCTTGGGGCGTGGCATGAAAGCGAAGTGGGAGTTGAAACGTGAGCTCCGCCCTGATCAAGGGCGCTGCGGGTATATTCACCGGGCTTCCCGGCGCCGCGATGCGCGCGCGCGGAGCGATCCGGATTGTCGACGGGCGCATCGCGGAGATCGGCAACCTGGATCTTCTTCCCGGCGAGGAGCTCATCGATGCGTCGGATTGCGTGGTTTATCCTGGGCTGATCTCGACCCATCACCATCTGTTTCAGAGCGTCCTCAAGGGCGTGCGTGCCGGCATCGATTCCCCGCTGCTCAGCTGGCTGCGCGTGGTCCCCTATTCCTACTGGCATAGGATCGACGAGGAGGCGCTGCGCGTTGCGGCACGCATCGGGCTCGTCGAGCTCTTGCTCTCGGGAACCACCACGGCTGCCGATCATCACTATCTCTTCGCGCAGGACTATCGCTTCGATCCTGCCCACGTGATCTTTGAGGCGGCGAAGGAGCTCGGCATTCGGCTCGTATTCTGCCGCGGCGGCGCCACGAGGTTCCGCGGTTTCGATACGCCCGATGTGATCGCAATGCCGACCGAGTCGCTCGACCGCATGATCCGAGCGGTGGAGGACTGCGCCCGCAACTATCACGATCCTTCCTCCGACAGCACGCGCCGGGTGGCGTTTGCCGTGACAACTCCGCCGTGGGCGGTGGCTCCCGATGAGCTCAGGATCATTGCGGCAAGCGCGCGCGCGATGGGATTGCGCATCCATAGCCATCTCTCGGAGACGCGCGACTATGTCGATTATTGCCTCGCAACTTTCGGCAAGCGGCCGGTCCCGTGGATGGCCGATCACGATTGGCTCGGTCCCGACGTGTGGTTTGCGCATCTCGTCCATGTCGATGATGACGAGGTTGATATGCTGGTCGAGACGGGGACCGGGATGGCGCACTGCCCGCAGTCGAACTGCCGCCTCGGATCCGGAATTGCCCCGGTAGAAAAGATCGCCGCCCTGGGCGGCGCGGTCTCGCTTGCAGTCGATGGCGCTGCATCGAACGAGGCCGCCGACATGATCAGCGAAATGAACAGCGCGTGGCATACGCACCGCGCCACCAAAGGAGCGACGGCGACCAGCGTCGAGGACGTGGTGCGCTGGGCGAGCGCCGGCGGTGCGCGCGTGCTCGGGTTCGAGGATGCGGGCGTGCTCGCGCCAGGGAAGCTGGCGGACATCGCGATCTTCGAGCTTTGCCATCCCCGCTATTTTGGACTGCACGATCCGCTGCTCGGCCCCGTTGCCGCGGCCGGTGCGGTCCATCTGCGCCACCTGTTGGTCGGCGGCCGCAAAGTCGTGGACGACGGAAGCATTCCCGGGATCGATCTGGCGCAGCTTCGCCATGAGGCCGCGCACGTCGTGCGACGGCTCGCCGCCTGAAGTGTCGGATTGGAGGTGTCATGCTGGTCACGAAACAGAAAGTGCTGCGGCGGTTCTGGTACGCTACTTGGCCGATCGACAAGCTCAGGAACGGCCCGAAGCCGTTCACGCTGTTGGGCGAGAACATCGTGCTGTTCCTCGACCAGGAAGGTGCGCCCGCCGCCCTCCAGGACCGGTGCTGCCACCGCACAGCGCGGCTGTCCAAGGGCTCCAGCAAAGACGGGCATATCGTGTGCGGCTATCACGGCTGGGAATACGACCGCACCGGCAAGCTGGTGAACGTGCCGCAGTTCCCGTTCGAGCAGGCCATCCCCGACGCAAAGGCGAAGGCGTTCCACTGTGCTGCCAAGTACGGATATGCCTGGGTCGCGCTCGATGATCCGTTACTGGCTATTCCCGATTTGCCGCAGGACAGGGATCCATCTTATCGCCGCATTCACCAATTTGACGACCGCTGGAACACTGCTGCGCTTCGGATGATGGAAAACTCGTTCGACAACGCGCATTTTTCTTTCGTGCACAAATCCACCTTCGGCCAGCAGGAGCAACCGAAGCCGGAAAAATACGAGCTGGTCGAGACGGATTACGGATTTCAGGCAGAGACGATTGTTCCGATCAAAAACCCGCCGGTGGCTCATCGAGTCACGGGGACATCCGATCCGATCACAACGCGACACATGCGCAATGCCTGGTTCATGCCCTTCTGCCGTACGTTGGACATCGAATATCCGTCGGGGCTGCGCCACATCATTTTCAATTCGGCAACTCCCATCGATGATGGTTCGATCCAACTCGTGCAGATCCTGTTTCGCAACGATCGGGAAGAGGATTGTTCCACCCAGGAGCTGATCGACTGGGACGCCGCCATTATTGCCGAGGACCAGGAGATATTGGAATCGACCGACCCGGACGCGATCGTCGACATGGATCGCAAGATCGAGATGCACATGCCTTCGGATCGCCCGGGCATGCTGATGCGCAAACGCCTGCTCGCACTCCTCGCGGCCCATGGGGAGGCCGAGATCGCGCGCGCGAGCTAGCCTCGAGCTTTCATCTGTTCGTCAGGCACCTGAAATTGTTGCGGGACCGAGCGCCGTTGGATTCTGGATGCGGGGACCACAACAATCTTGATCTACTTTTCGCAACGGCGCGGAAACTTTCGCTCGACTTCCCCAGCGCTCACCGTCTCGTAGGCCTGTGTCCGTTCACAGAGACGAACCGGCCATCGCTGTTGCGGTGCGGTAACTTCGGGTTTTGACCATCTCTGTCATCGCGCCTGCATTGCAGCAAGTACCGCAACGGTTCCTGGGTGGAACATCAGCAGATCGGGTCGGATGTTATCGAACGGGCATCCGGTTTAGCGGACGTCTTCCCCAACCGGCGGCCCGATGAATTCTTGGAAGCGGCCGCGTAGCTCTACCAGTTGCCGCGCATTGGTTACGAATGCATGGTATTTGTCGGTCAACTTGTATTTGCGGATCGGGTCGAAACCATCCGGCGGATCGACATCATCGCGCACTGTCCACACGCCCTTACGGTTCATGGCACGCTGCTGCTCCTTGCCGAGGCTCCAGCGCAGGAAGAGTTCGGCAGCGGCCGGGTGTGGGCAGTTGCGGAAGATCGCGGCCGATTGCGGCCAGTAGGGTGACGGATCAACTTTCGAGAAGGCGACGCGGGCGGCAACGTCATAGCCGGGTTGCACAACGCTCAGCTCGGTGATTGTGTCAAAGCTTGCGGCTGACTTGCCTTGATCGACGGCCTGCGCGACGCCGAGGTGGCCTTTTACGAAAGACGGTTTGTTAGCCATGTAGTCCTTCATCCATTGCCAGCCGTATTCGCTCACGATGGTCCAGTAGAGAAACAGCGTGACGTCATCGGTCTGCGGATAAACGGTGATGACTTTGCCGCGATAAGCGGGATTTAGGAAATCCTCGGCAGACGCCGGAACTGTGCTCCCCAGTAGGCTGGGGTTGTAGACGTAGGACAACGTGTAAAGCGACACCCCGGTAAAAGTCTTGCCCGGGTCGTAATAGCGCCTGTCAACATGCTCGAAAACGGCATTAGGGAGGGTAGTGAGTGCTCCCTGCTGCTTCCAGCGCTCGAAATCCTGGAGCGTTTGCAGGACGGTGACGTGGCATTCCAGCTTTTTGTCGGCGATCTGTTTATCGATCTTAGGTGAGAGCTCGTTACTAAAGCCGCCGATGAAGGCGATAGGCACGTCGGGGAAGGCCGCCTCGAACTGCTTTGCCCATTGGGTGTACCAATCCGCCGGACCGCCGCCGTAGAGGTTAAGGCCGCCTTCCTTGCGAGCCTTTGCGTAGAGTGAGTCAAACTCGCTGTCGGCAAAAGCCGGGCGGATGATGGTCGCGGCGGCCGCCAGTCCTGCAGCTTTGAGCAGCGTGCGCCGAGGGATCATGAGGCTTGGTGTGGGGGCCGTTAGGGCTCGATTTGCCATCTGGCTAAGTCTTCTTGGTCAGGGCTGGTCCGGCTCACGCATCACCGCAGCTTTCATCGTATCGCGAAGGCACTCCTGGCGTTTGAGTGATATTGCTTTGTTGTTTTCAATGTTGCGAAAAATCGGCCACGCCGCGCCGGAGTCTACCTCGCGAAGATCCTTGTCGGCGTGAAGCGCGCCGATCCACCAGTCGAGTAGGCGAGCAAATTCAGCTTCGCCCTCAACGTGAAGACGGCAAAGGCGCTAGGCGTCGCCGTCCCGCCGATGCTGCTGGCGCTCGCCGATGAGTTGATCGAATAAAGGGCTGTTTGCTGCGGTGCATGAGTCCGCAGTTGGCACTTCGCGGCCGGAATTTACGATACACCAAGTGGTTGAATTTGCGTCAGCTTACCGGCCATTCCGGCCGGGAAATGGCTGCCTGCGCCGAGGGTCCGGGGCTCAAAATGACCCCGAGCCGAGATAGGCGGGGATTGAAATCCCGCAGCGCAGCAGGAGCTGATTCATGTTGAACACATCTTTGGGCAGCAGATGACGCCGGATTCACCAGCTGAATCTTACACCGCCGCGCCCGGCGTAGCTGTGGCCGCTGTTGGAGAACTCGCCGTCGAAACTGGCGAACAGCGAGGCGTATTGATTGAGCGCAAGCCGCGAGCCGGCATTGACCTTCAAAGCGTTGCTCCAGGCGCGCGCACCGTCAACCATGAACAGCGTACCCGGTACTGACACGAACGAACCAGTAATCGAGCGATCGGGGCTGAACTCGTGCACCCATGCCGCCCGCACGAACGGCGACCAGACGGTGCCGTTCGCAAAGGCCCAGCGGGTGTCGAGTTGAACGCCGAGGAAGGTCGGCAGTGAGCTCACGGTCTGCGACTGATAGGTCAGTCCGAGAATCCCAGGCAGCCCGCCCGTGGTACTAGTCTCGGTAAATCCACGCTCCCAGAGCGTTGAACCCTGCAGCGCAGCGAACGGCGTGATGTTGACTCCCGGCAGGGTATAGGTGCGGCCGATTTCCAGCCGCGCCCCGACCAAATCGCTGGCAAAGCTGCCGGTCGCGGTTTCGGTCGGACCGACCCCTGTAATGGTGCGCGTGGTCCTGTTGTCGAATCGACTATAGCTCACCACGCCCGCCGCGTAGAGCGCGCCCCAGGTGGCCACCCCATAGGTGCCCAAATGCCCGCCGACAACGTCACCACTGGTGGTTCGATCCGGCACTGAAAAGTGCGACTCGCTGCCTCCCACCGCAACGCCGACCAACCGGGTTGGATCGACTTGATAATCGAAGCCCATGGCTCCGCCGGCGACAGCGGTGCGGGCATCAGCGCTGCCCACCGAGGCATCGCCGTTGAACGACTGTACGCCGCCGAAACCGCCGGTCCACACCCGCCAGGTGCGCGGCTGATAGACCGGCGGCGGTATCTTCGGACCCTTGAAGACGAGCGGTGCGTCGCGGAAGGTAATGCCGTTGCTGTCGGCGGTCTCGCCGCTGCGCCAGAACGCTCCCTGGTCCATCAGCAGCGCGCCGAACATGGTGCCGCTTGCAAAGGCGGCGTTCTGCGCCGCCGTCGTGCCCTCGCCGGAAAGCTGCGACAGTGCGTCGGGTGTGCCCGTCATCAGCAGATTGGCGTAGAGCGTCGCCGCCGGAGCGGTGAGCGTCGTGGAGTAGGCGCCTTCGAGCGCGTTACCCACTGCGCCCTGGTTCCTACTCAGTCCGGGCGCGGCGCCGAACGGAGTTCGCGTCACCGTCACATCGACGGAAGTGGGATCGTAGAACGGCCCGGACAGGGAAAGAAATGCCGACCGCGGCGGGGAGGAAATGAATTGTGCGAACTGGCCGCTGATCGCGCCTGCGGTCAGGAGCGTATACTGGGTCAATAGACCATAAAGTCCCGGTGTCACGGTGACGCCCAAAGTACCGCCCAGAGTGGCGGTATTGACAACTGTGATCCTGCCCGCGCCACCGGGTGTCAGCTGAAACTGCAGCAACCCGCC
>Ga0209331_1000536_pt1 | contig 13731 bp, 10 predicted proteins | sample JacPinW_OM3H0_M3_FD_187971 | JGI IMG/M metagenome (GOLD analysis project Ga0209331, IMG submission 187971) | Forest soil microbial communities from Algoma, Ontario, Canada - Jack Pine, Ontario site 1_JW_OM3H0_M3 (SPAdes) (version 2) | ecosystem: Environmental > Terrestrial > Soil > Boreal... | reverse complement strand
GATTAGAGCCGATTTGCCGGCAAAATACTGTTGCGCCAATGATACAGTCGCAAATGAACTCACAAGTTGTTGATTTGTATCATTTCTATTTGATCTCACCTCGAAGCCGGGGGCTGGCACGATGTGGGCGGCCATTACGAAGAACACTATCGGAAGCTGTCCTACACGACGCTCTCGCGGCATGAGGCCGACGCGGCACGATCGTCTGTCATGAAGTGCTACCGGTTGCTGTCGCCGGCGGCGCCGGCCGCATTCGACGTGCAGGACAGGAGATGGACGTTTCGAACTCGACTGGCGGCAGGCTAGTCGCGGAAGTTGGCCCGCGCGCCTATGGCGTTGGCTGAGGTGGCGGCGCTGACCTATGGCAAAAACAGGGACGAACCCTTGATGCTCTAGTCGGGGATCGCACGCGCCGAAGCGATGGGTTGTCGCGACGCGCGGGGTCACGCCATGACGGAGAAGGACTGGTCAAATATCGAGACGCAATTGCTCGGCGCCTACCACCTGCTCAAGGCCAGCATGGCCGGGAACTGGCGGCAACCCCGTTCGGGGTTCGAATTGTACGGCGCCTCTTTGGCCAAGGCACAAAACCCCCGGATGATGCCGGGGCTTTTGATGTTCTATAGCGACGTGAGATCAATACTTCGCGACGACGGGGCCACCCCAGTTGAAGCGGTAAACCAGCGACGTGCTTACGGTCTGCACTATCGGCTTCACGGAAACCGCAAGACCGGTCAGGCCAACTCCGGCTGGCGGTACGAACGTTTCTGGCAAGGTAGTCCGCTCGTACTCGGCAACACGATATTCGGTCTTCATGAACCAACCGGGAGCGGCGATGCCGAAGATATTCAGGGAGTTTTCCACGCCGCCGCCAACGAACCAGCCATTACGATGGAATGTTGGAGTTGTCGCGAAAGCCCCAGCAGTCCGGTTGTTCAACAGCGTCGAACCCGAAAACTCCGCAAAGCTGTATCCGCCATTGATGTAGGACAGAACATTCGGAGCGACGAGATAACCGAGCCGCACGCCCGCAGCTGCGTTGGTCCTATCCTTCAACGTGCCGGAAACACCAAAGGGGCCCGACAATGGATCTGTAACCGAACCTCTTATGCTCCCGAATTGCCCATCAGCGAAAACACCAGCAACCCAGGGTCCACCGAACTGCCAATCGTAACCGATGCCCGCCGTGCCGAAAAACCCATCGCCACCGTCTTTATGCCCGATCGTCAGCGGCGTGCCGCCGGGAAAGGTCGTGGTGTAGGTGCTGGTGTCGAATATACCATAGCCGCCGCCGCCGAAGATATAGAAGCCGGTCCAGTTATAGACTGGCGCCGGCGGGGGAGGAGCCTTGTAGGTACGGGCGGGAAGATCGGCCGCGATCGCCGATCCGGTAAAGGCCGCGAGCGCGGACAGCGCGAGCACTAATTTCTTCATGTTCAATTCCTCGGTGTTTGAGCGTTCGGACCCGAGCGCGTGACAGGAGTGCAGTGCACCGATTCCCCAGAACTCAGTGTGCCTGGACTATAACCTGCTCTGCTCAAAATGCTGTTGCGAGGCGAGCACAGCCGCCGCAAAACGGTCGGGGGGAAAGGCCATAAAAAGCCACAAAGGCGTTGAGAAACGGCCTCAAATCCGCTGCCCGGGGGTCCCGGAATTGCCCCCGGCGACCGCTGCCGAATGGCCGTCGCAACCTATACGTCCAGCAAATCCTCGCTGGCGAATTCCGCCTTGTCGGAAATGAAGGCGAACCGCGCCTCGGCCTTGGTGCCCATCAGGCGCTCGACGGAATCGGCGGTGCCTTCCCGGTCGTCGGCTAACAGCACCACGCGCAGCATGGTGCGTTTGGCCGGGTCCATGGTGGTTTCCTTCAGTTGCGCCGGCATCATCTCGCCGAGCCCCTTGAAGCGGCCGACGTCGACCTTGGCGTTGGCGTTGAATTCACTCTTCAAGAGCGCGTCCTTGTGGGCGTCGTCGCGCGCATAGACCGTCTTGCTGCCGTGGGTGAGGCGGTAGAGCGGCGGCACCGCGAGATAGAGGTGACCCTCATCAATCAGCCGCGGCATCTGCCGGTAGAAGAACGTGATCAGCAGGGAAGCGATATGCGCGCCGTCGACATCGGCATCGGTCATGATGATGATGCGGGCGTAGCGCAAATCTTCTTCGCGATAATGCGCCCCGGTGCCGCAGCCGATCGCCTGCATCAGATCGGCGAGTTGCGCGTTGGCCGTGAGCTTGTCCTTGGTCGCGGAGGCAACGTTGAGAATTTTGCCGCGCAAGGGAAGAATGGCTTGCGTCTTGCGGTCGCGCGCCTGCTTGGCGCTGCCGCCGGCCGAGTCACCCTCGACGATGAACAGCTCGGAGCCTTCGGAGGCGGTGTTGGTGCAATCGGCGAGCTTGCCGGGCAGGCGCAATTTACGCACCGCGGTCTTGCGGGAAATTTCCTTTTCCTGGCGGCGGCGCAGCCGCTCGTCGGCGCGTTCGACCACGAATTCCAGCAGCTTGTTGGCCTGCACCGGATTGCCGGACAGCCAGTGATCGAACGGGTCCTTGATGGCCTGCTCGACAATACGCTGCGCTTCGGCAGTGGCGAGGCGGTCCTTGGTCTGGCCCTGGAATTCCGGCTCGCGCACGAACACCGAGAGCATCACCGCGGCGCCCACCATGACGTCTTCCGAGACGATGCTGGCGGCGCGCTTGCCCTGGCCGACCCGCTCGGCGTGATCCTTTAAGCCCCGCAGCAACGCGCTGCGCATGCCCGACTCATGGGTGCCGCCATCCTGCGTCGGCACGGTGTTGCAATAGGAGGACAGAAAACCGTCGGCGTCGGCGGTCCATGCCACAGCCCACTCGCAGGCGCCGTGGGCGCCGACGCGTCCGGATTTGCCGGAGAAGACATCCGGATGCACCAGGGTGTCGGCGTGGATCGCGGCGCCGAGATAGTCCTTCAGACCGCCCGGGAAGTGAAAACTGTCCTCGGCAGGCACATCGTCAACGCCCTTCAATAGCGCCGGGTCGCAGCGCCAGCGGATCTCGACGCCGCCGAACAAATAGGCTTTGGAGCGAGCCATCTTGAACAGGCGCTGCGGCTTGAAAGCGGCCTTGGCGCCGAAGATGTCCGCATCAGGCTTAAATCGAATGCGCGTGCCGCGGCGGTTGTTGATCTTGCCGACGTCTTCGAGCTTGCCCTTGGGATGGCCGCGCTCGAACGCCATGCGATAGAGCTTTTGGCCGCGGGCGACCTCGACCTCGAGCCGCGAGGAGAGGGCGTTCACCACGGACACGCCGACGCCGTGCAGGCCGCCGGAGGTCTCGTAAACCTTGGAGTCGAATTTGCCGCCGGAATGCAGCGTGCACATGATGACTTCGAGCGCGGATTTTTTCGGAAATTTCGGATGCGGGTCGACCGGAATGCCGCGGCCATTGTCGGTGACGGTCAGGAATCCGTCGGCGCTCAATTCCACTTCGATGAAGGAGGCATGGCCGGCCAGCGCCTCGTCCATGGCGTTGTCGATGACTTCCGCGAACAGATGATGCAGTGCCTTCTCGTCGGTGCCGCCGATGTACATGCCGGGCCGGCGGCGGACCGGCTCGAGGCCTTCGAGCACCTCGATATCCCGCGCGGTGTAACCGGCCTCGGCGCTTGCCGCCCGCGACGCGACCTTCAGCGGGGCCCGTCCCTTCGGCTCCGGGGCCCCGAACAGGTCGTCCGCTGCTTTGGCTTTAGCAAGTTTTTTCAATGGCTTCGGCATGGATTTTCATGTGTTGCGCGCACTGTCGGCCGCGAATCGTTCCCCTGACTATGCCACGGATAAGCTTAAAAAGTGACGGCGGGCGTTGAGCGGTTCTCGGCCTCCAGAGAGGGAGATGAGTTGACGTGTGCAAGAGCCGGAACACGTCGGTGCGACCAGAGCCGTCTGTCAGCAAAACCATCACGCTCACGCACATCATCAGCGTCCGATCATCGATTTCCCTCCGGTTCGTTTGATGTGATTGAAAGCCAATTGGAAGAGCCGGAGTTCACGCAGTGTCCCCGCCTTTGTGACTTGATGTCGCTGAAGGGGCTGGCTTACCTGTTTTCAGGAATCGAACCCCAGAGCGCGATCAGCAAGACTGGAATCCGGTTTTGCGTCCGATCGCGCTCTAAACTATTGAATGAGCGCATGATCTTTTCGCCGAACCGCTCACACTCTGGCGGATCATGCGCTACGAAAGGTTCAAAGGCTCAAACGGGGCAATCGCCGGGGAAGGGCGTTCGGAATGGAAGATTTTGCGCGCGCGCTGGCCGACTTCGTGCGCGACCATCAGGCCTGGGCCGCACCGATCGTTCTGGTGCTGGCGTTCGGTGAATCGCTTGCCTTTATCTCGCTGCTGATCCCGGCTTGGGGGGCGCTGGTTGCGATCGGCGCGCTGATCGGCGCCAGCGGCATCAGCTTCTGGCCAGTCTGGATTGCCGGCGGGATCGGGGCTGCGCTCGGCGATTGGGTCTCCTACTGGTTCGGCTTCAGGTACAAGGAGCAGGTCGCGCAGATCTGGCCGCTGTCCCGTTACCCGGAAATCCTGCCGCGCGGCGAAGCCTTTGTGAAAGACTGGGGCGTACCGAGCATCTTCATCGGACGATTTTTCGGACCGCTGCGGGCCTCGGTGCCGCTGGCGGCCGGGATATTCGAGATGCCGTACTGGCGCTTTCAAATCGCCAATTTCGTATCCGCGCTGGTCTGGTCGGCGGCGCTGCTGCTGTTCGGCGACGTGATCGCGCAAATCGGCGAATGGCTGTGGCGCACCGTTTGAAGCTGTCTTCCGCCAGTGTGGTGGCGAGCTTCGCATTTGGGCACGAGCCGGAATAAGACGGGAGCCCGGGGGTTAACCCCTCAAAATACCCTGCGTTGCAATCGCGTCCTTGCTATCGCGCCGGCGCAAAAACGCTGGTAAAGGTGGCCGCGATAAAAAGCCAAGAAGCGGGGGAATCCCGCGCCGAAGTCATCGTCTCATTGGGAGGAGATCAGCAATGGAACTAACACGTCGTCACGCACTCGCCGGAGCCGCGGCGCTCGCGGCCTCGCCCCTGCTTCCCAGCGCACCCGCGAAAGCGGTGGCTCCGCTTGCCGACAAGCAAGCGCCGAGCTTCTACCGCTACAAGGTCGGTGAGGCGCAGGTGAATGTTATTTCGGATGGTGTGATGACCTTCCCGCTCGGCGACACCTTCGTGCTCAATGCCAAGAAGGACCAAGTCAACGCCGCTCTCGACAAAGCGTTTCTGCCAAAGGACAAGGTGTCGGTGCACTTCTCCCCGCTGGTCCTCAACACCGGCGGCAAGCTCGTCGTCATCGACACCGGCAACGGTCCGGGCGCCTTCGCATCGAGCAAGGGGAATGTCGGCCTGTTTGCGAGCAACCTGGTGGCCGCGGGCTTCGACCCCAAGAACATCGACATGGTCGTGATCTCGCATTTCCACGGCGACCACGTAAACGGCTTGCTCACCGCCGACGGCGCGGCGGCATTTCCCAATGCCGAGGTGCTGGTGCCGGCGGCGGAGTGGAAATTCTGGATGGACGACGGCGAGATGAGCCGCGCGACCGGCGAGCGGATGCAGGGCCTGTTCAAGAACAATCGCCGGGTGTTCGAGGCCGGACTCAAGAAAAAGGTCACCCCCTATGAGTGGGGCAAGGATGTCGCACCGGGATTGCTCGCCGTGGCATCGATCGGCCATACGCCGGGCCACACGTCCTACGTGCTGTCGTCCGGCTCCGACAAGGTGTTCATCCAGTCCGACGTCACCAACCACCCCTCGTTGTTCGTCGCGCATCCGGGCTGGCATCTGATGTACGATCAGGATCCCGCGCTGGCGGAAAAAACCCGCCGCAAGGTCTACGATATGCTGGTCGCAGACAGGATGCGGGTGCAGGGCTTCCACTACCCATTCCCCGCGAACGGATATGTCGAGAAGGATGGCAATGGCTATCGCTTGGTGCCGGCGCCCTGGAGCCCGGTGATCTAGCTCCCGCTCTTCGCGACCGTTTTACATGCTATATGAGAAGGCCGTCCCCTGAGGGCGGGCCTTCTTGTTTTGGCCGCGAGGTTTGCGTCTTTCAATTTTTCGTAAATGGCCGTGGTGTCGCGCCGGCGGCACAAAAACGCTGGTAAAAGTGGCCGCGACCAAAGCCGAGAAGCGGGCAATCTCGCGCGGAAGTCATCGCATCACCGGGAGGATATCACATGCACCTAACACGCCGTCACGCACTCGCCGGAGCCGCCGCGCTCGCGGCCACACCGCTATTACCATCCATGCCTGTAAGGGCGGCCGCGCCGGTAGCGGACAAGCAGGCGCCGAGCTTCTATCGCTACAAGGTCGGCGACATCCAGGTCACGGTGGTTTCCGATGGCCGAAACACCTTCGCGCTGGAGGATTCTTTCATCACCAATGCGAAGAAGGCGGAGGTCAACGCCGCGCTTGAGAAGGCGTTCTTGCCGCGCGACATGTTCACGATCTACTTCGCGCCGCTGGTGATCAATACCGGCGGCAAACTCGTCGTCCTCGACACCGGCAATGGCCCGGTGGCCAACGTCAACAGCAAGGGCGCGAACGGACTGTTCGCCGCCAACATGGCCGCCGCGGGCTTCGATCCCAAGGCGGTCGACATGGTGGTGATCTCGCACTTCCACGGCGACCATGTGAACGGGCTGCTGGCGGCCGACGGCACGCCGGCGTTTCCGAACGCCGAAGTGCTGGTGCCCGCGACCGAGTGGAAATTCTGGATGGACGACGGCGAGATGAGCCGCGCGCCTGCGGGGCGCATGCAGGGCCTGTTCAAGAACAACCGCAACATCTTCGATGCGGGCCTCAAGAAGAAAGTCACGCCCTATGAATGGAACAAGGAGGTCGCGCCGGGCCTGCTCGCGGTTGAGACCGCGGGTCACACTCCCGGCCACACCTCCTACGTGCTGTCGTCAGGTTCGGGCAAGGTCTTCATCCAGTCGGATGTGACCAACAATCCGACCCCGTTCGCCAGCAACCCAGGCTGGCATGCGTTCTTCGATCAGGACGGCGATATGGCTGAGAAGACCCGCCGCCGCGTCTACGACATGGTGGCAGCCGAGAAGCTGCAACTGCAAGGTTTCCACTATCCGTTCCCTGGGCTGGCCAACATCGAAAAGGACGGCAGCGGCTACCGGGTGATACCCGCACCATGGAATCCGACGATCTGATAATTGTTGTCATTCCCCGACGCGCCAATTGGCGCGTCTGAGGGCGCGAGTGAAGCGAGCGAACCCGGAATCTCGAGATTCCCCGATGTGCAGTTGCACATCTGAGGTCTGGTCCTTCGGACCATCCCGGAATGACGGTGGTACACCTTGACGCCAAGCGGGCGCGGCCTTATAGCCGCGCCCATGATCAACGCCGCGACCATCCTCATCGCTCGCCGCCGCCGCATGTCAGCGGTATGGGCGGACGTCTGCGTTTAGGATTGTCGCCTCTGCCGCCGGATACGGTCCCGCGGCATTTCCTACTCTGGCAGCGTGATCTGATCCGGCGGCTCCCCAGCTAAGCAGGAGACCGCCATGTTTACCCGACCCTTCTTTGAGCCCGATCGAGCCGCGAGCCTTGCCTTCGTGGACGCGCGCGGGTTCGGCGTGGTCTGCGCCTATGACGGCGGCAAGCCGGTCGCGTCCTCGCTGCCGTTCTGCCTTGAATATCTGAGCGACGGCACGCCTTGCGTGGCGTTTCATGTCGCGCGCGGCAATGCGCTGGCTGGACTCGCGGGCGGCAAATCGTCTTGCAATTCTTCCCAAAAATCTTCCTGGCTGCTCGCGGTGAACGGCGCCGATGCGTACGTCTCGCCGCATTGGTATGCCTCGCCCGATCAGGTGCCGACCTGGCTGTATCAGGCCGTGCATCTGTCGGGCCCTGTTCGCACCATGACCGGGCAGGAACTGGCCGGCCATCTTGACGCGCTCAGCGCCAGGTTTGAAAGCTGGCTGGCGCCGAAGCCGCCATGGACAACAAGCGAGGTGACGGCGGGACGGCGCGAAGCGATGATGCAGGCGATCGTGGGTCTGGTAATGACGGTCGAGGGGATCGAGGGCAGCTTCAAGCTCAACCAGCACAAGTCCGACGTCGATCATACGGCCATCACCCATGCGCTGGCCGTACAAGCCGACGCGAGCGCGCAACAGCTCGCACGCACCATGCGCGCGATGCGGCCGCTAGCCTTTGCGAATGAAGCAGTGCAGCTCGAAGGGAGTGTGTGATGAGCGCGAAAAAGACCGTCGGCATCCTCGGCGCGTCCGGCTACACCGGTGCAGAACTGGTGCGCCTGCTGCTGCGCCATCCCAAGGTAGAGATCGTGCTGCTCACCGCGGACCGAAAGGCAGGCCTCCCGATCGGTGAGGTGTTTCCGCAATTCGCGCCCTACGATCTACCGAAGCTGGTGTCGATCGAAAGTGTCGATTGGGCCACGGCCGCGCTCGATCTGGTGTTCTGCGCGCTACCGCATGCGACCACGCAGAAGGTGCTCAAGGACCTGCTGAGCAAGGCGCTCGATACCAGGGTAGTGGATCTGTCGGCCGACTTCCGGCTGGAAGACCCTGCCGCTTACGCCAAATGGTATGGCCACGAGCACCATGCGCTCGAGCTGCAGAAGGAAGCCGTCTACGGCCTTGTCGAGGTCTACCGGCGGGAGATCAAAAAGGCGCGGCTTGTGGCCAATCCCGGCTGCTACACCACGTGTGCGCAGCTGCCGCTGATTCCGCTCCTGAAAGCAAAAGCGATCGAGCCCGACGAGATCGTGGTGGACGCCAAATCCGGCGTGACCGGCGCCGGGCGCTCGGTCAAGGAAGAGATGCTGTTCACCGAAGTGTCGGAGGGGTTCCACGCCTACGGCGTCGGCCATCACCGGCATATGTCGGAGCTCGACCAGGAATTCTCCAAGGCCGCCGGCAAGGAAGTGATCGTGAGCTTCACGCCGCATCTGGTGCCGATGAACCGCGGCCTGCTGTCGACGATCTACGTACGGGGACGGCGGGGCAAGTCCGCGCAGGAGCTGCACGAGATTTTGTCGAAGGCGTACGAGAAGGAGCCGTTCGTCTACGTGCTGCCGTTCGGCAAGATCCCGCAAACCCGGCATGTGCGCGGCTCCAACATGACTTTCATCGGCGTCGTAGCCGACAGGATCGCGGCGCGGGCGATCGTGGTCTCGGTGCTGGATAACATGACCAAGGGTGCGTCGGGTCAGGCGGTGCAGAACATGAACGTCATGCTCGGCTTTGCCGAAGGCACGGGGATCGATCAACCCGCGATGTTTCCGTGAGTTTCGGCTAGGGCGCGCTCCGCCATCCTCTCGTTCGCCATGCCCGGCCTTGTGCCGGGTATCCACGTCTTGCTGCAACAAAGGAGAGGACGTGGATGGCCGGGACGAGCCCGGCCATGACGCTGAATGGGAATCGCGTCAAACCACCTTGAAAATCGCCAGCGCCAGCACGGCCTGCGCGAGGAAGCCGACGGTGAAGGCCAGCGTACGGAATACCGGCAGACCCAGCGTGTAGACGATCAGATGCGCAACACGCGCCCAGAAATACACCACGCAGGCGTAGACGGTCCATTTCGTCGAATAATCGATCTCGGCCAGGATCAACACCAGCGGCGCGAAGATGACGAGATTCTCGACCGCGTTGTCATGCGCGAACATCAGGCGGGTGGCCCATTCCGCATGCGGCTTGTCGTTGCGCGATGGATTGGCCATCGCGCCGCTGAGGCCACGAACCTGACAGCGATTCAATATGTACGGGACCCACAGCAATCCCGTCAAAATGACGGTGAGCGTCAGCCAGAACAATTCGCTCGTCATCGGTTTCCCCCTCGATCAATTTCGAATCTCGTCCCGGCGGGACGACCGGTTATACCCAAAGGCGTAGCGCCGCGCTACGCGCGGACCCGGACGTAGCTGCCGGGCGCGTCTTCGATCGGAGGCAATGCCTCGGTGCCGACCGCGCGGGCGGGCATTTCCTCGGCGTCGATGCTCGCGAGCCACTGGCGCCAGTCGGGCCACCACGAGCCCTTGTGTTCCTGTGCGCCCTTGAGCCAGTCCGCCAGCGTTACGTCCTTGATATTGTCGTTGGTCCAGAACTGGTACTTGCCTGACGATGGCGGGTTGACCACGCCGGCGATATGCCCGGATCCGGACAGCACATATTTCACCGGGCCGCCGAAAAACTGCGAGCCGTAGAGCACGGAATCGGCCGGAGCGATGTGATCCTCGCGCGTCGCCAAATTGTAGATCGGCACCTTCACCTTCGACAGATCGAGCAGCGTATTGTCCAGCACCATGCTGCCGGTGGACAGCCGGTTCTCCAGATAGCAGTTGCGCAGGTAATATGAATGGTTCGCCGCCGGCATCCGCGTCGCATCCGAATTCCAGTGCAAAAGGTCGAACGACGACGGCGGTTGTCCCTTCAGGTAATTGCTGACGACATAGGACCAGATCAGATCGTTCGAGCGCAGCATGTTGAAGGCCATCGCCATCTTGCTGCCTTCGAGCACGCCCGATGCCTGCATGTCGCGCTCGAGCGCCGAGATCTGGTCTTCGTCGACGAACACCAGAAGATCGCCGGCGTTCGTGAAATCGACCTGCGCTGCCAGGAATGTCGCCGACGTCACCCGCACGCGCCGCTTTTCCGCAAGCCAGGCCAACGTCGAGGCGAGCAGGGTGCCGCCGACGCAGTAGCCCATGGTGTGGACTTTCATCTCGCCGGTAGCCCGCTCGATGGCATCCATCGCCGCCAGCGGGCCTTCCCTCATGTAGTCGTCGAAGGTTTTCGCTCCCAGGCTCTTGTCCGGATTGACCCACGAAATCACGAACACCGTGATGCCCTGGTCGACACACCACTTGATGAAGGATTTTTCCGGCTTGAGGTCGAGAATGTAGAACTTGTTGATCCACGGCGGCACGATCAGAAGCGGCGTGCGCAACACGTTCTCCGTCGCAGGCGCGTACTGGATCAGCTGCATCAGCTCATTCTGGTAGATTACCTTGCCCGGCGTCGTCGCCATGTTGACGCCGACGACGAGGTTGGAAGGGTCGGACTGACGGATGCGCAGCGTGCCGTGTCCGGCCTCGATGTCTTCGGCCAGCATCTTCATGCCGCGGACGAGATTGTCGCCGCTGGACGCCAGCGTCTCGCGTAATACTTCCGGATTGGTAAGAACGAAATTCGATGGCGCCAGCGCGTTGCTGATCTGCTGGACGTAGAATTCGGCCTTCTTGCGGGTATGCGGATCGAGGCCTTCGGCGTTGCGCACCAGGTCCTGCGCCCACTGCGTGGTGAGCAGATAGAGTTGCATGACGAAATCGAAATACTGGTTCGACTTCCACTCGGGGTCGTTGAATCGCTTGTCGCGCGGAGATGGCGCGATCACAGGCGGCGCCTGTTCGCCGGCAAGCCGGCGCATCGATGAGCCCCACAGATCAAGATAGGCCTTGCCGATCTTCATTTGCAGTTCTGCCGCCCGCTCTTTGTCCGACAGCCAATATTCCGCGACCGCGGAGAAAGTCTTGACCACCTCGCCGAGTTCGCTGGGCGGCTTGTCCTTGAGTCCGCCGCTCTCGCGCGGTTTGAGGTAGGCTGCGAGCGCCTGGCCGCTGCTCTCCATTGCCCGTGCGAGATTCAGCGCAAAGGCTTCGGGGTCGAACTTTTTCGCAAGTTGGGTTTCAGCCGTAACGTTACTCATATCCGGACACTATAGGTTCATTTCAATTTCGTCACCGCGCTGGATCGACGCTTGCCAGGTTAGAGGTTAAGCCCGACATCTGATCTATTGCACTGCGACAAAGTATCTTGGTTCCGTCATATTGAAGCCTCAACGGTGCGATTTGGTGTTCAGGGTTTTAATCGTTTCGGACGACAATGGTTTAAGCGTCTGCGGCAACCGCTGATGAAATAAGCGTCAGGCGGCTGCAAGGTTCACGTGGGTGATGTGGGAAACTTCCGGACGGATGTCGGGGAATCGAAAAAAGAGAGCACTGGCTTTGGGAGCGCTGCTGGCGTCGGCGCTTGCGCTCGGCGGCTGCTCGATATCGATCGCGGATTTGCCGTTGGTCGGCACACCAGCCGATGCGCCGGCGCGTCCGAAGGAAGCCGGCGCCTACCTTCCGGTTCATGATTTGCCTCCGGATCGCGCAGAGCCGGAACTTGCGCCTGCGGAGCGGGCCAAGATACAGGCCGAACTGGTCGCCGCGCGGGACCGCCAGGCGTCCGCGGCAGCCGCCAAAGACGCGGCGGCGAAGTGACCTGACGGCACTATGAAGTGACCTGACCGCACTGTGACGGCTGGCGCAGCCGGGCGTCCGTGGTAAAAGAACCTCAATTCAACCGTAAATCAGGGCGAAGACGCAGAGTTTGCGCCTGAATTCGTTCTAAATCTTTGATTTGGCGCGATTTCTGGACGAAGCCGAATTCGTTAGCAGGCTGTCGGCGATTCTGCCCTTATTGGTTGTCGGAGCCAGGACCTATGGAAGATTTTTACCGCATCCGTCGTTTGCCGCCTTACGTGTTCGAGCAGGTCAACTTGGCCAAGGCGGCTGCACGGAATGCCGGAGCCGATATCATCGATCTCGGCATGGGCAATCCGGATCTGCCGACGCCGCCCCATGTGATCGAAAAACTGAAGGAAACGCTGGGCAAGCCGCGGACTGACCGCTACTCCGCCTCGCGCGGCATCACCGGCCTGCGCAAGGCACAGGCGGCCTATTACGGCCGGCGCTTCGGCGTGAAGCTCAACCCCGAGACCCAGATCGTTGCGACGCTGGGCTCCAAGGAAGGCTTTGCCAACGTGGCGCAGGCGATCACCGCGCCCGGTGACGTGGTGCTGTGTCCGAATCCGAGCTATCCGATTCACGCCTTTGGATTTCTGATGGCCGGCGGGGTGATCCGCTCGGTGCCCTCGGAGCCGACGCCGCAATTCTTCGAGGCGGTCGAGCGCGCGATCATCCATTCGATCCCGAAGCCGCTCGCCATCGTCGTCTGTTATCCGTCCAATCCGACCGCCTATGTCGCGAGCCTCGATTTCTACAAGGATCTGGTGGCGTTTGCGAAGAAGCACGAGATCTTTATCCTGTCGGATCTGGCCTATGCGGAAGTCTATTTCGACGACAACAATCCGCCGCCCTCGGTGCTGCAGGTTCCCGGCGCGATCGATGTGACCGTGGAATTTACCTCGATGTCGAAAACGTTTTCGATGGCCGGCTGGCGCATGGGATTTGCCGTCGGCAACGACCGGATCATCGCCGCGCTGGCGCGGGTAAAATCCTATCTCGATTACGGTGCGTTCACGCCGATCCAGGTTGCCGCGACCGCGGCTCTGAACGGTCCGGAGGATTGCATTCGCGAGATGCGCGACACCTACCGCAAGCGCAGGGACGCGCTGGTGGAGTCATTCGGCCGGGCGGGGTGGGAGATTCCCCCGCCTGAAGCCTCGATGTTCGCGTGGGCGCCGCTGCCCGCGGCCTTCCGCGGCGTCGGCAGCATGCAGTTCGCGACCCTGATGGTCGAGAAATCCGGCGTCGTGGTTTCGCCCGGGGTTGCCTTCGGCGAGCATGGCGAGGGCTATGTCCGCATCGCCATGGTGGAAAACGAGCAACGTATCCGCCAGGCCGCCCGCGGAGTGCGCCGCTTCCTTGAAAGCGGCATTGAAACGTTGCACAACGTGGTTCCTCTCGCCAACCGGCGGTAGGCATGATC
>Ga0209331_1000535_pt1 | contig 13772 bp, 12 predicted proteins | sample JacPinW_OM3H0_M3_FD_187971 | JGI IMG/M metagenome (GOLD analysis project Ga0209331, IMG submission 187971) | Forest soil microbial communities from Algoma, Ontario, Canada - Jack Pine, Ontario site 1_JW_OM3H0_M3 (SPAdes) (version 2) | ecosystem: Environmental > Terrestrial > Soil > Boreal... | reverse complement strand
AAACATAGGCAGTGGCAGCCGAACGACGTGGTCGTGCTCCGGACGCTGGGCGAGCAGATGGTCACCGCGCTTAACAATGCGGGCCTGCGCCGCCTGGTTAAGAATCTTTCGGTTACGGATGAGAAGTCCGGACTGCTGAAGCGGGCATCGTACATCGATTTGCTGTTGGCCGAGAGCAAGCGGGCGTTGCAGAATGCATCGCCGCTTTCGCTGTTGCTGTTGCAGTTCGGCAGGAGCGGCGCCATGGTGAAGGAGCACGGAGATACAGCAGTGGAAGCGGCCATGGAAAAAATAGGAAAGCTTGCCGCCGGAAACATCCGCTCAAACGACCTGGCTTTCCGCTATGACACGACCACGATCGCGATCATTCTGGGCGATACGGCGGAAAAAGAAGGCATGATGGCAGTGGAAAAATTGCGCAAGTTAATTGCGGAAGTCAAGCTGCCCGCGAAGGACGGAGCGGAAAAAGGTCAGCCGCTGCCTTTCTCCGGAGGGCTGGCCGAAGCGGTAGTCAGGGAAAATTACGATCCCGTCGACATCGTCACCGAAGTCATGAATCGGGCAGAACATGCTTTGGCGGTGGCCCTCACCAACGGGCCGGGAAAAGTCACAGCGCTGGGGGCTGCGCTCGCTGCGGGAGCCGTGGCTTAGAATATACAAAGCCAGATCTCGCGAAACCGCTCTTGATCTTTTGCCTTCGTATGTCAGCAAGGTTCGGCGCGCATGGGCCGCCCGGATTTTTGCTCTCGTCATAGGGTTGGGTGGCGGACCGTTGCATGCGTATATGCGGCTCTGAATACCCCTTCGAAATCAAAATTCTTGACGAGCTACCCTCCCGCTTCACCGCCTTCGCCGGAAACCACGACCGCTACCCGCTGGGCCTCCGGCCAAACCGGCTCTTCGAGAAGCACTTCCCCGAGCAGGCCCTTGCGCCCGCGGACGGCCTGCGCGTGCGCCGGCTCGGGGACGAGGCGGCGCTTCTGTTGCTGGAGACGGCGCAGCCCTGGAGCTGGCCGGTGATCTCGCCCGGACGCGTCGAGGACGAAGAGCTGCGCCGCCTGGAGATCGCGCTGCGCGATCCCGCGCTCCGCGACCTGTGCAAGCTGGTGCTCGTGCACCACGCCCCGGTGCGAAGGGGCCGCAGCCAGGGCGGGCCGCTCGGCGTGCTGCGCGGCGCCGACGCGCTCCTGCGCGTCGCGGCGGCCGGAGGCGCGGAGGCGATCCTCTGCGGCCACATCCACGATCGATTCGACCAGCCCGCGCGCCCGGGCAGGCCGCGCGTGATCTGCGCTGGGTCCTCCACCGAGCGCGGCGACGAGGGCTACTGGGTGCTCGAGATCGAGGGCGGCCGCCTCGCCTCCGCGAGCGTCCGCAAGCCGGGATAGCTCACTTCCAGACGCGGCGGTCGTCGATGCGCTTCGCGGTCGGAGACAGCGTGCCGGCGGCGACCAGGCGAACCTCGCCGCGCACCTTGGCGGACTCGCGCAGGGCATCCCCGAGGCGGGCGCGGAACGCGGCCTCGTCGGGCACCGGGGCCGCCGTCTCGACCAGGTAGCTGAGCTGGTCCTGGTGGCCCTCGCGCTCGACGACGGCCTGCCAGCGCGCCACCTCGGGAAAGCCGCGCATCGCCGCGTCGATCTGCGCACCGCGGATGAACATGCCCTTGACCTTGACCGCGTCGCCCACCCGGCCGAGCAGGCCGGTGAGCTTGGGGGCGGTGCGTCCGCAAGGACACGGGCTGGGCGAGGCCAGCGCGCTCAGGTCGCCGGTGGCGAACCGCAACAGCGGATACGCCTCGTCGAAGACGGTGGCCACCACCTCGCCCGGCTGGCCCGGCGTCGAAGGCTTGCCGGTCTCGAGATCGAGAAGCTCGACGATGCACTCCGGGTGCAGGTGCATGCCGCCTTTCTCCGGGCACTCGTAGGCGAGCAGCCCCAGGTCGGCGGTGCCGTACCCCTGCAGCACCCGCACGGAGAAGTCCTGCTCCAGCTCGGCCCGCAGCGATTCGGGCAGCATCTCCGCGGTCACGAATGCCGCCTCGATGCCCAGCGGGCGCTTCGCCTCTCGGGCCTTGGTGAGCAGCGTGTGCAGGAAGCTGGGCGTGCCCACGTATCCGGTCGCGCCCACGTCGGCGGCGAGGCGGATTTGAAGTTCGGTCTGCCCGACGCCAGCGGGAATCACGACGCAGCCGAGGCTGCGCAGCGCCGCATCGAGCATGAAGCCCAGCGGCGTCAGGTGATACGAGGCCGAGTTCTGCACCACGTCGCCTTCGCGGAAGCCGGCCGCCGCGAAGGCGTGGCGGAAGCGCCAGTAGTCGTCGCCCGCGCCCTGCGGGTCGTAGATGGGCCCCGGCGACATGAAGATGCGCTGCAGTTTTCCCACCGGCACGGCCAGGAGCCCGCCGAAGGGAAGATTCGCAGCGTCCAAGGCCGACAGGTCGTCCTTGCGCGTGATGGGGATGCGGGCGAGCGCGTCGAGCGACGCGACCTCCGAAGGCTGCACGCCCGCAGCCTCCAGCGACGCGCGGGTGCGCGGCGCATGCGCGAACGCGTGCGCCACCGTCTCGCGCAGCCTGCGCCCTTGGTAGGCGCGGCGCGCGGGCTCGTCCTGCGTCTCCAGGCTCACCTCGAGGATGCGGCTCTCGCGCAGCTTCGCCACGGCGCTCTCCCTTCCGGGCCACAGCCGGACTGCGGCGGTGCGGCCTCGAACCCCCGGGGTACCGCGTCCGGCCTAGGAGAGCCAGCGCTTGCGCCGCTTGTAGTGCTTGACGTCCCGGTAGTTCTTGCGCGCGCCCTCCCCGCCGCCACCCAGGTAGAACTCCTTGACGTCCTCGTTGGCTCGCAGCCGCGCGGGATCTCCCTCGAGCACGATGCGGCCGCCCTCCATGATGTAGCCGAAGTGGGCGATGGACAGCGCGAGGCTCGCGTTCTGCTCGACCAGGAGGATGGTCGTCTTCTCCTCTTCGTTGATCTTGCGCACGATGCCGAAGATCTCCTGCACCAGGAGCGGCGCGAGCCCCAGCGAAGGCTCGTCGAGCAGGATGAGCCGGGGTCGCGCCATCAGCGCGCGGCTGATGGCGAGCATCTGCTGCTCGCCGCCCGAGAGGTAGCCGGCGAGGCTCTTGCGCCTCTCCCGCAGGCGGGGAAAGTAGTCGAAGCAGAGCGCGTGATCGCGCCGCAGCCCGGCTCTGTCGCCGCGGCTGTAGCCCCCCATGGCAATGTTCTCCTCCACCGTGAGGTCCTCGAAGACGCGCCGGCCCTCCATCACCTGGAAGATGCCGCGGCGGACGATGTCCTCGGGCGGCAGCGACTCGATGCGCTCCCCTTGCAGCTCGATGGCGCCGCGCGTCACCTCGCCCTCCTCGCTCTTGAGCAGACCGGAGATGGCCTTGAGCGTGGTGCTCTTGCCCGCCCCGTTGGAGCCGAGCAGCGCGACGATCTGCTTCTCCTTCACCTCGAGGGACAGGCCCTTGAGGACGAGGATCACGTCGTCGTAGATGACCTCGATGTTGTTGATCTTGAGCATGTTCCCGCCTGACGGAGGAGGCGCGCGGAGCGCCCGCGCCTCCCCCGCGTTCTCCTACAGGCCGAGCCACTCCGGCTTGCGCGGCATGTCGTACTCCGCAACCTTGACCAGCTTGCCGCCCTTCACCATGTAGATCGGCGTCTTCGTCGCCGGGCGGTGATCGGTCGGCGTGTAGGTCACGTTGCTGGTGAGACCCTCGAGGTCGAAGTCCCTGAAGGTCTCCAGCGCCGCCTTGACGCCCTCGCCGGTGAGCTTGCCGGCTTTGTCCGCGCGCTTGAGCGCTTCCGACCAGACCGCCACGTAGGTCCAGCCGCGCACGTACATGGTGTCGTGCGTGTCGTCGGGGTGGAACTTCCCGTGGAACGCGACGATGCGCTTCATGCCCGGCACGTTCTCGCCGAACGGAACGTCCGGCATCACGCCGGTGGCGCCTTCGGCCGCCTCCTTTGCCACCAGCGGGAGCGCCTCGCCGAAGCCGTAGGGGTTGGAGGCGAACTTGATCGACAGGCCGAGCTTCTTCGCGTCCTTCATCACAGTCGAGGTGCCGGTGGTGGTGACGTTGATGTAGGCGTAGTCGGTGCCCTTCTGCTTGAGGTTCAGGAGCTGGCTGGTCGCGTCCTGGAAGGCGCCGGGCAGGATCTCCTCGTCGACCAGGTCGATGCCGATCTCCTTGCAGTACTGCCGGCCGGCCTCGATGGGGCTCCTGCCGTACGCGTTGTCGCCATAGAGGAAGGCGACGTGCGGGTTGCGCGACTTGTCCTTCCAGTCCTCCTTCACCCAGCGCAGCCAGGCGCGGAGCTGGTCGGAGTACGTCGGCGCGACGAAGAAGTTGTACGGCGTCTTGGTCGGGTTGGTGAGGTGCGCCGAGAAGGACGCCGAGACGTAGGGCACCTTGTCCTTGTTGACGAAGTCCTTGAGGGCCTCGGTGTCGCCGGTGCCCCAGCCGTTGATCATGATCACCTTCTCGTCGCTGACCATGCGCTTGTACGCGGCGACCGCCTCCGGGATTTTATAGCCATAATCCACCTCGACCAGGCGGATGGTCTTGCCATTGACGCCGCCGTTCGCATTCGTCCACCGCACAGCATCGCGGACGCCCTGGGCGTACGACTTGCCCACGTCCGAGGTGATGCCGGTGAGATCGAAGATGCCGCCGACCTTGATCTCCTGGGCAGAGCCTTCGGCCAGGGCCGCCCCGGCGATCAGCAGGGCCAAAACGCCTCCCGACAGAATCGAGCGCTTCATATTGTCCTCCATTGCGGTAAACGCAGGCCTGCTAATACGAAAAGGGATACAGCTTCCAATAATTGCGGATGGTCCGCCATCTTGCCGCGAGCCCGTCGGGCTCGAAGATGAGAAAGAGGACGATGGCGAGGCCGAAGACGCCCATCTTGATCGACGCGAACAGCTCGACGAGCCCCGGGTACGAGCCGGACAGCGCCGAGGTGGCGAGGCGGAGCACCTCGGGCAAGAGCGTAATGAAGACGGCGCCGAGGATGGAGCCGAGGATGCTGCCGAGGCCGCCGATGATGATCATGCCCAGATAGTCGATCCCCAGCGAGATGGGAAAGTTCTCCGGGCTGATCAGCCGCGCCTGGTATGCGAGCAGCGACCCCGCCACCCCGATGTAGAAGGAGCTGACGCCGAAGGCGAGCAGCTTGTAGCGGAAGACGTTCACGCCCATCACCTCGGCGGAGATGTCGTGGTCGCGGATGGCGACGAAGGCCTTGCCCACCTTGGTGCGAAAGAGGTTGCGAGCGAAGAAGAGCAGCGCGATCGCGAGCGGGAGGACGAGGAAGTAGAGGCGGAAGTCGGAGTCCAGCTCGACGCCGAAGAGGTGCGCGGCGGGCACGCTGATGCCGTTGACGCCGCCGGTGGCCGACTCCCAGTGCACCACCACGAAGCCGATGATGAAGTGGGCGGCCAGAGTGGCCATGGCGAGGTAGAGGCCCTTGAGGCGCAGCGACGGGATGCCGAAGAACATGCCGGCGAACGCCGCGGCGAGCCCCGAGAGCGGCACCGTCACCGGGAACGGCAGGCCAAACCGGCTGCTTAGCGCCGCGGTGGTGTAGGCACCCACCGCGAGGAAGGCCGCGTTGCCGAGCGAGATCTGGCCGGTGAAGCCGGTCAGGATGTTGAGCCCGGCCGCCCCGATGATGGCGATGCCGATGCGGCCGAGTACGTCGAGCCAGTAGGCGCTCGCGAAGAAGGGCAGCGCCGCAAGACCGACGAGGAAAACGGCGAGCGCACGGCGGGCGAACGCCGACTCGAAGATCGCCATGTCGGCGGCGTAGCTGGTGCGGAACTCACCACAGCGCATCGCGGTTCCTTTGCCGGCGTCCGAGGGCGCTAGACGCGCTCGATGTGCACCTTGCCGAAGAGTCCGTACGGCTTGACCATCAGGATCAGCACCAGCGCAACGAAAGGCGCAACCTCCTTCACGCCGCCGCCGACCAGCGGGTCGAGGTAGCCGCCCGACAGGTTCTCGAGCACGCCGATGACCAGCCCGCCGACGATGGCGCCCGCGACGCTGTCGAGACCGCCGAGGATGACCACCGGGATCACCTTGAGCCCGAAGAAGGCGAGCGAGCCGTCGACGCCGCCGCGCACGCTGGCGAGCAGGATGCCGCCGGCGGCCGAGACCACCGCGGCGATGCTCCACGAGAGCGCGAAGATGCGCTTGACCGAGATGCCCATCGAGAGGGCGACTTGCTGGGAGAATGCGGTGGCGCGCATGGCGATGCCGGCGCGCGTTCCGCGAAAGAAAGCGGTGAAGAGCGCGAGCAGGAGGGTGACGCAGGCGATGCTCCACAGATAGCCCTGCGAGACCGGCAGCGGCCCGAGCTGCACCGGGGTGGTGGAGAAGACTTGGGGAAAGGGGCGCGTATCGGTACCCCAGATCCCCTGCACGATGGCCTTGAGCACGCTGGAGAGCCCCAGCGTCACCATGATCACCGAGATGACCGGCTCGCCGATGAGCGGACGCAGCACGATCCGCTCGAGCGCAAGGCCGAGCAGAACCGAGAAGCCGAGCGTGAGCACGAAGGCCCAGACGAACGGCACCGCGAAGCGGGTCATGATGGCGAGGCAGACGTAGGCGCCGAGCATCAGGAACTCGCCCTGCGCGAAGTTCAGGATGCTGGTCGCTTTGTAGATGATGACGAACCCGAGCGCGACCAGCGCGTAGATGCTCCCCACCACGAGGCCGTTGAGCACGAGCTGAAGGAAGAGCTCCATGCCTCTTCAGGCCTCCAGCTTGAGCGGGCGGAGCTGCAGCGTGGTGCGGATGCGCGCCGACTTGCCGTCCTGGAACTTCACCGTGGTGTCGATGGGCACCTCGCGGGCTCCCCCGTAGAGCGCGGCGATCACGTCGCGGTAGCGCTCCTCGACGAAGGAGCGGCGCACCTTGCGCGTGCGCGTCAGCTCGTCGTCGTCGGCGTCCAGCTCCTTGTAGAGGAGCACGAACTTGTGCAGACGGGCGGCGCCGGGGAGCGTCTTGTTGACCTCGTCGACTTCCCTCTCCAGCAGGTCGTAGACCTGGGGCCGCGCCGACAGGTCCGTGTAGGTCGTGTACGAGAGCCGGTTCTTCTCCGCCCACTTGCCCACCACCGACAGGTCGATGCAGAGCATGGCGGTGAGGAACGGGCGGTCTTTGCCGACCACCACCGCCTCCTTCACGTACGCCGAGAACTTGAGCCGGTTCTCGATGAACTGCGGCGAGAACTGCGTCCCGTCCGCGAGCCGCATCACGTCCTTGACGCGATCGATCACCACCAGGTGATCGCCCTCGAGGTAGCCGGCGTCGCCGGAGTGCAGCCAGCCGTCGCGCAGCGCCTCGCCGGTGGCGGCCTCGTTCTGGTGGTAGCCGAGGAAGACCGAGGGGCTCTTGGTGAGGATCTCGCCGCTCTCGGAGATCCGGACCGAGGTGCCTGGGATGGGCACGCCAACGGTGTGGAAGCGGATGTCGCCGTCGCGGTGGATGCAGGAGATGCCGCTCACCTCCGTCTGGCCGTAGATCTGCTTGAGCGGCACGCCCATGGCGTGGAAGAAGCGGAAGACGTCGGGCCCGAGCGCAGCCCCGCCGGTGGAGCAGGTGCGCAGGCGCGAGAGGCCGAGGCGGTCCTTGAGCGCGCGGAAGAGCGCGAGGTCGGCGAGGTGCCAGAGCAGGCGCAGGAAGAGCGGCACCGGCTTGCCCGCGAAGCGCAGAGCGGCCACGCGGTGCCCCACCGGCGTCCACAGCCGATAGAGGAGCCGCTTGAACGGCGTCGTGTCCATGATCCGGACCTGCACCGAGGTGGTGAGGTTTTCCCAGATGCGCGGCGGCGCGAACATCACGTGCGGCCCGATCTCGCGGATGTCGCCCATCACCGTCTCCGGGGACTCCGGGAAGTTGATGGCGAAGCCCACCGCGAGGGCGCTGGAGAGCGACATCATCTGCTCGCCGATCCACGCCAGCGGCAGGAAGGAGACGAACTCGTCGGTCTCGCGCTTGGGGTCCACCGCATGCAGGCTCAGCGCCATGGTGAGCAGGTTGCGGAAGGAGAGCATGGCCCCCTTGGGCGACCCGGTGGTCCCCGAGGTGTAGCAGATGATGGCCACGTCGTCGGGACCGCCCCGGCCCAGCTCCTCGTCGAAGCGGCCCGGCTGGGCGGCGTGCAGCGCGCGGCCGCGCTCCTGCACCGCCTCGAACGAGAGCAAAGCCGGATGCGCGTAGCGCCGCAGGCCGCGCGGGTCCCAGTACACGAGGTGCCGCACGCGGGGCATCTGGTCGATGATCTCGAGGATCTTGTCGACCTGTTCCTGGTCCTCGGCCACGACGAAGGTGGCGCCCGAGTCGCGGATGATGTGCGCCACCTCCGAGAGCCCCGCGTCCTGGTACAGGCCCACCGAGGCAGCGCCCGCCGCCTGCGCGGCCAGCTCGGCGATGACCCACTGCGGCCGGTTGTCGCCGAGGATGGCAACCTTGTCGCCGCGGGCGAGACCGAGGCTGAGCAGCCCCAGGCAGAGCTCGCGCACGCCCTCGAGGTAGCGGGCCCAGGACACCTCGCGCCAGATGCCGAGGTCCTTCTCGCGCAGGGCGGGGCGCGCGGGATGCCGGGCAGCGTTGCGCGCGAGCAGCCGCGGAAACGTCTCGGCGGCGTCTACCGCACTCGCGGCGATGGCCGTGGCCGCGGCGCCGCTGGCGCTCTCCGCGGCCGCGGCGGGGAGGCCGGTCATGCGCTGGCCCGCGTGGAAGGGGTGGACTGGCCGAGGTAGGCCGCCTGCACCTCCGGGTTTCGCTGCACCTCCTCGGGGGTGCCGTCGGCGATCTTCTGCCCGAAGTTGAGCACGCAAATGCGAGCGGAGAGATCCATCACCACGCCCATGTCGTGCTCGATCATCACGATGGTCGTGTCGCGCTCCTCGTTGATGTCGAGGATGAAGCGCGCCATGTCCTCCTTCTCCTCGGCGTTCATGCCTGCCATCGGCTCGTCGAGCAGCAGCAGGCGCGGGGAGAGGGCGAGTGCGCGGGCCAGCTCGACGCGCTTCTGCAGGCCATAGGCGAGCGTGCCCACCACGTGCTTGCGGATCTTCTCGATTTCGAGAAAGTCGATGATGTCCTCGACCACTTCGCGGTGGGCGATCTCCTCGCGCGCGCCGGGGCCCCAGTAGAGGCCCCCCTGCAAGAGGCCCGCGCGCTGGTGGCAATGGCGGCCGATGAGCAGGTTGTCGAGCACGGTCATGCCCTTGAACAGCGCGATGTTCTGGAACGTCCGCGCGACGCCCATCCGGGTGCGGACATGCGGGGCTAGCGCGGTCACGTCCCGGCCGTCGAGCAGCACCGCCCCAGCTTGAGGGTGGTAGACGCCGCTGATGCAGTTGAGCAGGCTGGTCTTGCCGGCGCCGTTGGGGCCGATGATCGCCGCGACCGTTCCCTTCTCTGCGGTGAACGAGATGTCGCGAAGCGCGGCGACGCCTCCGAACCGCAGGGAAAGGTTGGAAACCTGCAGCTGGGCCATCCTGTCGCACCATGAAGCAAATGAGTGCGATCCTGCAAGCCCCGGTAGTCAGAGCCCGCTTGAGGAACGGGTGCACCGGCCCCCGGCCGCAGCGGCTAGCGCGCGGCATGGACTGGTGTTGTATCAGCTGGATATCCATGCTTCCCCCGCGGCAAATGAGGAGGGGAGAGTGGAGTAGGTCCCGATGGTCACTGACAGCGGAAGAGTGCTCTCGGTCAACGTCGGCGGCGTGCGCAAGTTCGAATATCGCGGCCGCCCCGCTGAGAGCGCGATCTGGAAATCGCCGGTCTCCGGGCGGCTCGCGGCCCGAGGCGTCAATCTCGAAGGCGACCACCAGGCCGATCGCGAGGTTCACGGCGGATTCGACAAGGCGGTCTACGCGTATGCGGTGGAGGACCAACGCTGGTGGGAACGGGAGATCGGCCGCCCGCTCTCCCACGGCGAGTTCGGCGAGAACCTGACCACGGAAGGAATGGAGGTCAACAGCGCGCTCGTCGGCGAGCGCTGGCAGATCGGGAGCGCCGTCTTCGAGGTTTCCGAGCCGCGGGTCCCATGCTGGCGGCTGGGAGTCCGGATGAACGACGAAATGTTTCCGCGGCGCTTCACCAAGGCACTGCGCCCCGGAACATATCTTCGAATCGTCGTCGAGGGCGATGTGGGCGCCGGAGACGAGATCCGCGTCGTGGAGAGGCCCGATCACGACGTCACCATCCGAGACGTCTTTCGCATCTACACGCGCGATCGCGACGAGGTAGGGCGTTTGCTGGCGATTCCACGGCTGCCCGAGAGCTGGAGGGGTTGGGCTGCACATCTGATGACCTGACGACGATCTCCGATAGACCCGCCCTATCTCTCCGAGCGGAAAGATGTCTTGGCGCGTCCAGGCAGGGCCTCACATCCTCGCCCTGCGGCCAACCCGCCGCTCAAGGAGAGACCCATGCTCGGTGTAGTTCCGTTGTTGACCTCGGCGATCATCGCCGCAAGCCCCCTCACCACTGACTCTGGCGCTCCGATCGGCAGCAACCAGAACTCCAAGACCGCGGGACCGCGCGGCAGCGTGCTCCTGGAGGACTTCACGCTCATCGAGAAGCTCGCCCGCTTCGACCGCGAACGCATTCCCGAGCGCGTCGTCCACGCGCGCGGCGTGGGCGCCTACGGCACCTTCGAGAGCGCCGGTGACTTCTCCGCCCTCACCAAGGCGAAGATCTTCTCCGCCAAGGGGAAGCGGACGCCGATGTTCGTGCGCTTCTCCACCGTGATGCACGGCGGCCACTCGCCCGAGACGCTGCGCGACCCGCGGGGTTTCGCGCTCAAGTTCTACACCGAGGAAGGCAACTGGGACCTGGTGGGCAACGACCTGCCGGTCTTCTTCATCCGCGACGCGATCAAGTTCCCCGACATGGTGCACGCGCTCAAGCCGTCGCCGGTCACCAACCGGCAGGATCCGAACCGCTTCTTCGACTTCTTCTCCCAGGTGCCCGAATCGATGCACATGATCACGCAGCTCTACTCGGACCTGGGCATTCCCGCGAACTACCGCCAGATGGATGGATACGGCGTGCACGCGTTCAAGTTCGTCAACGCCAAGGGTGAGGTCCACTACGTGAAGTTCCACTACCGCTCCCGGCAAGGCGTGAAGACGCTGACCGCGGAGGAGGCGGCGAAGGTGCAGGCCACCGACTTCCAGCACGCCACCAAGGACCTCTACGACGCGCTGGAGCGTGGCGATCGGGCGAGCTGGGACTTGACCGCTCAGGTGTTGGAACCCAAGGACCTCGACCAGTTCAGCTTCGATGCGCTGGACCCGACCAAGGTCTGGCCCGAGGACCGGGTTCCCTCCATCACGCTGGGCCGCTTCACCCTGGAGCGAACGCCGGCGAATTACTTCGAGGACACCGAGCAGTCGGCCTTCAGTCCCGCGGTGCAGCCGCCCGGGATCGAGCCGTCGGAGGATCGGCTCCTGCAGGGCCGGCTCTTCGCGTACAGCGACACGCAGCGTTACCGGGTGGGGCCCAACTATCTGCAGCTTCCGGTGAACCACGCGCGCGCTCCGGTGGCGAACAATTACCAGGCCGGCCCGATGAGCAACGCGCGCCCGGCCAGCGACGTGAACTATGAGCCCAGCGTAACCAACGCCCTGGCGGAGACGCCGGCGTATGCCTATTCGCACGCGCCCGTCTCAGGCACGACCCAGCAGGCACGGATCGAGAAGACCGACGACTTCTCGCAGGCGGGTGCATTCTACCGGCGGCTCGATGCGGCTGCGCGCGCGCGGCTGGTGCAGAACCTGGCTGCCGATCTCGGACAGGTGAAGAACGCCGCCGTTCGGGCCCGCATCGTCGGCTTCATGCTCCACGCGGACGAGGAGTACGGGAGCAAGCTCGCCGAGGCAGTGGGCGTGAGCCCCGAGGCGGCCCGCTTGGCGGCGCGCTGAGGGAGGCGGCCATGAACCGGCGACTTCGATTCGCAGCCGCGCTCGCGCTTCCCTTGCTTCTCGGCGCCGGGCTGCTCGCCTCCCAACGGCGGGCAGCGCGGCGCGAAGTCCCGCTCCCGCAGGCGGAGCGTTACTTGTTGACCGCTGCGCGGGAAGGAGATGCGGCGCTGATCGAAGGGCTGGTGAAGGCAGGCACCTCGGTGGAGGCGCGCGACGAGCGCGGCTTCACCCCGCTGATCCTCGCCGCGTATCACGGGCACGCCGAGGCGGTGGAGACGCTGCTCCGCCTCGGCGCGGACGCCTGCGCCGGCGACGCGCGCGGAAACTCGGCGCTGATGGGCGCCGCGTTCAAGGGTCACAAGCGCGTGGTCGAGCTGCTGCTCACCCAGCCGTGCGCGGTGGACCAGGCGAACGGAGTGGGCCAGACCGCGCTCATGTTCGCCCGGCTCTTCGGACGGTCCGAGGTGGCAGATCTGATCGCGGCCGCAGGCGCCTCGAGCACGCGCCGCGACGCTTCCGGCCGCTCCGCCGATGATTGGGCGCGCACGCAGGCGCCGCAGCCTCCGGTCGCGCCGCGATGAGCGCGTCGCGGGGCAATTCGTCGCAACAAAAGAGCCAGGTACTGCGTATCCTTCCCAGGCGGCGTTCGGCCGTCGACCAGGTGACCCCATGAGAAAGCTCCTCGGTACAATGCCCGTTGCAACGTTCGTTCTCGCGGTCGGCGCAGCCGGACGGCTCATGGCGGCTCCGGGCACGCCGGCAGCTGGCTCGCTCGACGACGCCCAGATCGCGCAGCGCGTTCTGGCTTTCGGTCGGGCCGAGGTGCAGACCGCCAACGCCGTCAAGGCGCGCCTCTCTACGCCTCCCGTGTGGCAGCTCGCACAGCGGCTGAGCGTGGACGACGCCACTCTCGATCAGAGGTTCGCAACCCTCGCGGCCGCGAATCAGCAGTCGGATAGCGCCGGCGCGGCTGATGGAGGCGTGGCTGACGGACAGGCAGTTGGCGTTGATCTCTCGCAGCTGTCGGGCGCCGACCTCGAGATGACGTACGTCGAACGCGAGATCGCGACGCACACGGCGATGCTCGCAGCGCTCGATGGCGAGCTGCTCCCGGGCGCGAAGAGCGAGGATTTGCGGCGCGGGCTGATCGATCTGCGCGCTGAAACCGTGGCCCACCTGGGCCACGCGCAAGACGTCCGGCATGAGCTAAAGGTCCGCGCACTGATGGCGATACAGCCCGAAATTCCCTGGCCCCGGTAGCAGCTGCCCCCAGGCAGCTGCGGCACTTGCGGGACCAGCCTGGTCACGTATCCTGGGGCCTTGCGAAGGAGGGCCCCCGATGGCCCAGCGGGTCCTGGCGGCAGTCCCCCAGACGCTCCGCGGGATCGCCGCCGGCCTCCGGGCCCGGGCCAGGATCGTCTGGAGCGTGACTGCGGCAGTGTTCGCCTTCAACCTGGCGGCGCCGGTGATCATCCTCTCCCTCGCCCGCAGGCCGGTGGACTTCTTCAACTTCAATCCCTGGCTCTCGCGCCTGCCCGAATACCTCGCGTCCGGGGAGCCCTTGGCCAAGAAGCTGTCGTTCCTGTCCAGCATGGCCATCGCGTGGGTGAGCGCAGACAACAAGGTCGAGGGCCTCGATTGGGGGTTCATCGTCGACGTCCCGACGGTGGCTCGCACTCTTCTCACCGCGCTGGTGTTCGGGGCGTACTTCGCGCTCCGTTCCTACCGGCAGCGCCAGCGCGAAGCCTGCGGGCGCGGCTCCAAGGCAGCGGGTCCGGCGGGCGTCGCGGGAGCGCTGACGACCGTCTTCGGCC
>Ga0209331_1000534_pt1 | contig 13785 bp, 12 predicted proteins | sample JacPinW_OM3H0_M3_FD_187971 | JGI IMG/M metagenome (GOLD analysis project Ga0209331, IMG submission 187971) | Forest soil microbial communities from Algoma, Ontario, Canada - Jack Pine, Ontario site 1_JW_OM3H0_M3 (SPAdes) (version 2) | ecosystem: Environmental > Terrestrial > Soil > Boreal... | reverse complement strand
CTCAACTCACGCCGAATACTCAGACTCGACCGCGGTTTATTCGCGCTACTTGTATGCCTGCCCGAATGTCACGACGACGCACCGTCTCATACGTACCAACGAGCCGCAACCCGTCCCGATGCGCGCGCCGGGCACAGCGCCGGGAACGTTCGCACTCGAATCCGCATTCGACGAAGCGGCCGAGCGGCTGGGGATCGACCCGGTCGAACTTCGCATGCGCAACTTTGCCGATCATGATCAGGAATCGGGCCGCCCGTGGAGCAGCAACAGTCTGCTTGAGTGCTATCGCGTCGGTGCCGAACGGTTCGGCTGGTCGCAGCGGCCGAAGCAGGGTGCCACCACCGACGGACGCTGGCTGGTCGGTTGGGGCATGGCAAGCACGCTTTATCCGGCGATCCGTCAAGCCTGTAAGGTCCGCGTCAAGCTGGCGGCGGACGCCTCGTTGCGCGTTCAATGCGGCACACAGGACATGGGCTCGGGCACCTATACGGCGCTCGGCCAGATGGCGGCTTCTGCTCTCGGCGTTCCCCTTTCGCAAGTGACGGTCGAGCTCGGCGATACCTTGCTGCCGGAGGGCCCGTTTTCCGGCGGCTCCCAGGTGACCGCGAGCCTCGCGCCGGCGACTGAAATGGCGATGGCCAGACTCCGCGCGACGCTGGCGAACATGGCCGTGACCGACGAGCGGTCGCCGCTCTCCGGCCAACGGATAAAGGAATTGGAATTTCAGGACGGAATGATCCGAAGCCGAACCGGCAATGTCGGCGAGTTGTTGACGGATGTGCTGGCGCGCGGGGCGGCTGAGGGTTTGGAAGCGGAGGGCGAAAGCGCGGCGACACAACACCAGTCGCTGGCCGCGAGCAGCATGGGGTACGGTGCGGTGTTCGTCGAAGTGGGCGTCGATGCACAGCTCGGCGAGATCAGGGTGCGCCGGGTATGCGGCGCTTTTGCCGCGGGCCACATCCTCAATCCGCTGCTGGCGAAGAGCCAGTATGTCGGCGGCTTGATCGGCGGCATCGGCATGGCGCTGCACGAGAGAACGGCGACGGATCGCGCGTCAGGCCACATTGTCGGCGACAGCTTCGCCGACTACCTGATCCCGGTCCATGCCGACATTCCGGAGTTCGATATCGCGATGATTGAAGAAGAGGACCCGCATTTGCCGGGCGGTGTCAAAGGAATCGGCATGCTGGGCACGGCGGGTATCCAGGCAGCCATCGCCAACGCGGTTTACCACGCGACCGGCAAACGAGTTCGCCGCCTGCCCATCCGCATCGAAAATATTATCGAATAAGAGCCTGGGCAAGCCCAGGCCAGGCCAAGTCGGCGGACACCAAGGCTCAGGGATCACCAAGCTAAAGTGCTGCAAAGGGAATAGCACCACGTTAAAAGCCGACTTTCAGGAACGGCCGCTCTTGGCGCAAAGCGGACGTTCGCCAAAAGCGGCTGGCGGACAGCTCCCCGCGTCATAGCGTTCGCTGGCATACACGTCGCTGGGAATTCTTTTTCCACAAGAGCGGCTCGGAGCGCAGCCGAAGACATCATGCCGGCGTACTTCTCAAACCAACTGCGCGGACGTGAATTGTCACGAAGCTCCACCTGCGCAACGCTCTCCTCCGTTAGCCCCTAACAACCATCGGATTGAGCGACGGGCCGCCTGCTCAACTCGCCGAGGGCCTGACGCACGACCTCCACCAAGTCCAATGCCACCGGCGAGGGACTGCGCTGCGGCGGAAACACCGCAGCGAACTCGAAATCGATCCGCGGCAGGAAATGGCGCGCGACGACGCCTCGGTTCGCGAACTCCTGCGCCGTGAAGGGATCGCAGATCGCGACGCCGAGTCCGGATGACACCAACCCGCACATGATTTCGGACAGGCTGGTCTCGACCCGAAGAACCCGGCGGACATCGTCGCGATTGAAGGCTTGGTCAATCAGATGTCGGCCGGTCGATCCCGCCGTCAGGGACACGAAGGTCTCTCCTTCGAAATCGCGCGGCTGCAGCGTCGCCTTGGCCGCGAGCCGGTGTCCGGCGGGCAGAATTGCTACGCGAGCGGGCGCCGGCAACCGCACGCTCGACAGGCCCGCATGGGCGATCGGCACTTCGGCGAAGCCGATGTCACATTGGTTGTTCAACACCCAGTCGACCACAATCGGTGAGATCACGCCAAAGAACGATAGATTGAGGTTCGGCCGCTCCATCAGGAATCGTCCGGAGAGCCTTGGCAGGTAGCCGTTAGACAGCGCCGGCAGGGCCGCGATCCGCAGCGTTCCGGTCCGGCGGCTGCGGATTTCTTCGGCTGCCGCTGTGATCCGTTCGAGACCCACGAAGGACCGTTCGACCTCCATGTAGAGTGCCGTCGCGGCAGCCATCGGCACCAGTCCGGTGCCGCGCTTTTCGAACAGCTCCATTTTCAGCAGCGCCTGGAAGTCGCGCAGCAACCGGCTTACGGCCGGTTGCGTCACAGCCATCAGCTTTGCCGCTTCCGTCACACTGCTTGTCAGCATCATCGCACGGAAGGCTTCGACCTGCCGCGAATTGATCCGCGCCATCTCTACTCCATTCATAACATTCCGGCATGAAGAGGGTGCCATTATTAATTGGACGACGAAAGCGTGGATTGCGATCTTTTTCATCAAGGTTGGATACAGCCAGTTTTCTGTGCAGCGCAGCGACCCAGATGCCCAAAGGGCTCGAGCCGGTTCAAAATGGGGATGCGCTCCGGGTGCTTACCTCGCAAACGATGTTGGAGATCGATCCAAATGAAGCAACTCGGCCTTGTGACAGCGGCCATCGCGACGCTCGCCTTAGCCCCGTCGGCGGTTTTGGCGCAGCAGAAGACGCTCTATGTCGCCGGTTACGGCGGCTCTTTCGAGAAGACGATTCGCGACGAGGTGATCCCGGCGTTCGAAAAGGCGAACGGCGTCAAGGTTGAATACGTGGCCGGCAACTCGACGGACACGCTGGCCAAGCTGCAGGCGCAGAAGGGTAACCAGCAGATCGACGTTGCCATCGTCGACGACGGTCCGATGTACCAGGCGATTCAGCTCGGCTTCTGCGGCAAGGTCGATGGTCTGCCCGCCGATCTCTATGACGCGGCGCGTTTCAAGGATGATCGCGCGGTCGCGATCGGCATCGTCGCCACCGGCTTGATGTACAACACCAAGGTCTTTGCCGAGAAGGGCTGGGCGCCGCCGACCTCTTGGAACGATCTCAAGGATCCGAAGTACCAGAAGCAACTCGTCATTCCGCCGATCAACAACACCTACGGCCTGGAAGCACTGCTGATGCTCGCCAGGATGAACGGCGGCAGCGAGGCCAATGTCGATGCCGGCTTCAAGATATTCAAGGACCAGATCAATCCCAACGTGCTGGCCTATGAACCCTCCCCGGGCAAGATGACCGAGCTGTTCCAGTCCGGCCAGGCGGTGCTGGCCGTCTGGGGGACGGGCCGCGTGCAGAGCTTCGCCAACACCGGCTTCCCCGTCGACTTCGTTTATCCCAAGGAAGGCGCGGGCACGCTGCTGACGACGGCTTGTCCGATCGCCAAGCCCAATGCCTCGCCGCTCGCATCGAGCTTCGTCAAGATGCTGCTCGAGCCGAAGATCCAGCTCGTGATGCTGAAGGATTATGGCTACGGCCCGGTACTGAAATCCGTTGTGGTCCCGCCGGAGCTCGGCAAGATGGCACCGATCGGTGAGCGCGCGGCGAAGCTTTATACGCCCGACTGGTCTGTCATCAACGAGAAGCGCGAGGAGTGGACCAAGCGCTGGAATCGCGAGGTCGAGCGCTGAGCTGATCGCAGCACCGGAACAATAACCCATGGCTCATCTTGAGCTCGATCGTGTCAGCAAGCAGTTCGGGGCGCAGACCGTCGTCGACGACTTCAGCCTTGCGGTCGGAAAGGGGGAGTTCGTCTCCTTCCTCGGTCCCTCGGGCTGCGGAAAGACCACGACGCTGCAGATGATCGCGGGCTTCCTCGATCCCTCGCGCGGCGCAATCCGGCTCGAGGGACGTGACTTGGCCGCGGTGCAGCCGGCGAAGCGCGGCCTTGGCATCGTATTCCAGAGCTATGCGCTGTTCCCGCATATGACCGCAGCCGAGAACGTCGCCTTTGGCCTCGAGATGCGGCGCGTACCGCGGGCCGAGCGCGACGGGCGCGTCCGCGCCACGCTGGCGATGGTCGGACTCGCCGGCTATGAGGATCGTTATCCGCGGCGCATGTCGGGCGGCCAGCAGCAGCGCGTGGCGCTTGCCCGGGCGCTCGTGATCCGGCCGAACGTGCTGCTCCTCGATGAACCGCTGTCGAACCTCGATGCCAAGCTGCGCGAGGAAATGCAGATCGAGCTGCGCCAGATCCAGCGCAATCTCGGCACCACCACGATCCTCGTCACCCACGACCAGAACGAGGCGATGTCGCTGTCCGACCGGATCGTGGTGATGAGCCAGGGCCGCATCGAGCAGATCGGCACGCCGCAGGAGACCTACGAGCGGCCGGCCTCGGCCTTCGTCTCCCAATTTCTCGGCAAGACCAACGATTTCGCCGCGACCGTCGACCGGACCGCCGCGCCGGCGCGGCTGGCCGCCGGCTCCTGGAGCGCGCCCGCGCCTGCCGGTGTCGCCGGTCCGGTGACGGTCAGCGTGCGCCCCGAGCGGATCGGTTTCAGTGACACGGGGCTCGCGGCGAAGATCGTTACCCGGATCTTCCAGGGCAATCACTGGCTGTTCCAGTGCGAGACCGAATGTGGCCCGGCGATTGTGATCCGCCAGAACGATGGAAAGCCGCAGCCCGCCGAGGGCGAGGCTGTTCGACTGGCTTGGCGGCCGGAAGACATGAGCCTGCGTGGCGCAGGACTTGCCACATGAGGGCGGCCATCGACACTGCTCCGGCGAACGCTGCATCGACGGCGGACACGCGCGATGCGCGCGCGGCGTGGGCGCTGAGCACGCCCGCGCTGATGCTGTTCATTGGCGTCCTGCTGGTTCCGCTCGCTATGACGGTGTTGCTCTCGTTCCACGACTGGGGCCAGTACAAAGGCATCGAGCCGGTCTTCATAATGAAGAACTGGCACGAGATCGCGACCGATCCCTATTATGCCGAGATGTTCTGGCGGACCTTCCGCATCGCATTGCTGACGACGTTGATCACCGCCATGTTCGGTGCGCCGGAGGCCTACATCCTCAACCGCATGGGCGGACGCTGGAAGAGCTTCTTCCTGCTCGTGATTCTTGGCCCATTGCTGATCTCCGTGGTGGCGCGCACGCTCGGCTGGGCGCTTTTGTTCGGCGGCAACAATGGCCTCGTCAACAAGCTCCTGATGTCGCTTGGGCTGATCGGCTCGCCGCTGCGCTTCATGTTCACCGAGACCGGCATGGTCGTCGCGCTCGCACACGTGATGATGCCGTTCATGGTGCTGTCGGTCTGGGCCGCGCTGCAGCGCGTCGACCCGCAGATCGAGAACGCCGCTCTGTCGCTCGGCGCCAGCCCGCTCACGATCATCCGCCGCATCGTGCTGCCGCAGATCATGCCGGGCGTGCTGTCGGGTGCGATCATCGTGTTCTCGCTGGCCGCCAGCGCCTTTGCGACGCCCGCCATTATCGGCGGCCGCCGGCTCAAGATCGCGGCGACGCTGGCCTATGACGAGTTTCTCAATACGCTGAACTGGCCGCTCGGCGCAGCCGTCGCGGTCCTGCTCCTGGTGGCGCTCGTGATGATCGTCGTCGGCAGCAACGCGCTGATCGAGCGACGCTATGCCGAGGTGTTTCGATGAGGACGAATGGCCCGCTCGCGCTCATCTTCCATACGATCTTCGTCGTCGTCATGCTGGCGCCGATTGTGGTGGTCTGCCTCGTCGCTTTCACGCCCGAGGGCTACCTGTCGCTGCCGACCAGCAGTTTCTCACTGCGCTGGTTCAGGACGATCGCGAACTATCCCGAGTTCGTCCATGCCTTCTGGGTCAGCCTCGGGTTAGGCGCGCTGTCCTCGTTCGTGGCGCTGCTGTTCGCGGTGCCTGCGGCGCTTGCCATCGCGCGTTATCGTTTTCGAGGCCGCGACGCCCTCGCAGCGTTGTTCCTCTCGCCGCTGATGATTCCGCACGTCGTGCTGGGGATCGCCTTCCTGCGCTTCTTCACCGCGATCGGCATGGGCGGCAGTTTCCCGGGACTGCTGGTCGCTCATGTGGTGGTCGTGTTCCCGTTCGCACTCCGGCTGACGCTGGCCGCGGCGACCGGCATGGACCGCTCCGTCGAGATGGCCGCGGTCTCGCTCGGCGCCGGCGGTTGGACGTTGTTCCGCCGCGTGACCTTGCCTCTGATCCTGCCGGGCGTCATCAGCGGCTGGGCGCTTGCGTTCATTCAGTCCTTCGACGATCTGACCATGACCGTCTTCCTGGCCGCGCCCGGCACCGAGACGCTGCCCGTTCGCATGTTCCTCTATATCCAGGACAACATCGATCCACTGGTGACCTCTGTCTCGGCCAGCGTGATCGCGATCACCATGACCGCCCTCATCCTGCTCGACCGTTTCTACGGGCTCGACCGCGTGCTCGCCGGCAAGAGCGATCCGGGGCGTTAGGAGAACCCATGTCAAAGGATTATGACGTCGCTGTCGTGGGCGGCGGCCTGCTCGGCTCCGCGATCGCCTGGGGTCTTGGCCGGCTCGGCAAGAAGGTCGTCGTCCTCGACGAGGGTGACATCGCCAAGCGTGCCTCACGGGCAAACTTTGCGCTCGTCTGGGTGCAGAGCAAGGGACTCGGCATGCCGGCCTACACCGGCTGGACGGTGCGGGCGGCCGAGGCCTGGGGCAGGCTCACCGCCGAATTGAAAGATCAGACCGGGCTCGACCTTGCCCTGCAGCAGAATGGCGGATTCCACCTGACCCTCGGCGAGGACGAGTTCGCGCAGCGCACCCAGCTTGTCACGCGCATGCACAATCAGGTGGGCGCAGCTGACTACAGGATGGAGATGTTGTCGGCGTCGGAAGTCAAAAAGATGCTCCCGCTGATCGGCCCCGAGGTGTCGGGCGGCAGTTTCTGTCCGCTGGACGGGCACGTGAATTCGCTGCGTACCTTCCGCGCCTTCCACACAGGACTGAAGCTATTCCGCGTCGACTATTTCCCTGAGCGGCCGGTCTCGGCGATCACCCGGAGCGGCGGCGAATTCCGGCTGTCGACACTGCAGGGCGAACTCCGCGCCGGGAAGGTCGTGCTCGCCGCCGGCAACGCCAACCAGTCGCTCGCACCGATGGTCGGGTTGTCGGCGCCGATGGGTCCGACTCGCGGCCAGATCGTGGTGACCGAGCGCACCATGCCGTTCCTGCCGCATCCCTTGACCACCATTCGCCAGACCGACGAGGGAACGGTGATGATTGGAGACAGCAAGGAAGAGCAGCTCGACGATCGCACGCTGAACCATTCGGTCAGCGCCGTGATGGCGGATCGGGCGCAGCGCACGTTCCCTCATCTGGCCCGCCTGAACGTCGTGCGGACGTGGTCCGGCATTCGCGTGATGCCGCAGGATGGCTTCCCGATCTACGATCAGTCGGAGAGCGAGCCGGGCGCTTTCGTCACCTGCTGTCATTCCGGTGTGACGCTCGCCTCCAATCACGCCTTCGACATTGCCCGCATGGTCGCGGCGGGCACGCTCGAACCGGAACTCGTCGGCGCGTTCTCCGCCCGCCGCTTCGACGCGAACCATGCCGCGACAGGCAGCGGCTACTACTGACATCGACACGACCCGAGCGGGCGAGAAAGCGGCGAAGAGGCATTCAATGTTCAAACGATCCGATCAGGACAGCAGAAGATCCGTGCACATCGTCGTCGACGGGGCCGCCGTCGAGGCGCGCGAGGGCGATATGGTTTCCGCAGCCCTGCTCGCCTCCGGCCGCGACGTGCGCCGTGCGACCGCGGTGAGCGGCGCGCCGCGCTTGCCCTATTGCATGATGGGCGTGTGTTTCGACTGCCTCGTCACCATCGATGGCGTCGGCAACCGCCAAGGCTGCCTGGTGCCCGTCGCCGAGGGCATGCAGATCGAGATCCAGAAGGGCAAGCGGGAGATCGGCCGATGAACACGACCCCCAAGCGCGATGGCTACGATATTGTGGTGATCGGGGCAGGGCCCGCCGGGCTCGCCGCCACTATGATCGCGGCAGAGGCCGGCCTGTCGACGCTGCTGCTCGACGAGAATGCCGGCCCCGGCGGCCAGGTCTGGCGCGCCATCGCCTCGACCCCGGTAACGGAACGCGACCGCCTCGGCGCCGACTATTGGGCGGGCGCGGACCTCGTTCAGGCGGTGCGCGCGAGCGGCGCCGAGATCATCCAGCGGGCGACCGTCTGGAGTCTTGACCGACATCTCGAGGTCGGCGTCTCGGTCGGCGGCGTCTCGGCCTTCGTCAAGGCGCGGCGCGTGATTCTGGCGACGGGCGCGCTGGAGAGGCCGTTTCCGATTCCGGGTTGGACGCTTCCGGGGGTGATGACCGCCGGCGCCGCACAGACGATGCTGAAGTCATCGGGCCTCGTGCCGGACGGGCGGACGGTGATCGCCGGTCAGGGACCGCTGCTTTGGCTGCTCGCGGCGCAGATCCTGCGCCTTGGCGGTCGCATCGACCGCATCCTCGACACGACCGAGCGGCGAAACTATCTTGCCGCGCTGCCTCACGCCTTCGCCTTTGTGACGTCGCCCTATTTCGCAAAGGGACTCGCCCTGATGAAGGAGGTGCGAGCGAATGTACCGGTGGTGACCGGAGTGAGCGAACTCGCGGCCGCCGGCGACGGTCGGCTCGCAACCGTAACCTATGCGGCCGGCGGCGGACGCGAGACGATCTCGGCCCAGTTGCTGCTGCTGCACCAGGGCGTGGTGCCCAACGTCAATCTCGCGATGGCGGCCGGGATCGAACATCGCTGGGACGACCTTCAGCTCTGCTGGTCGCCCGTGCTTGATCGCGACGGCAGCACGTCGGTCGAGGGCATCGCAATCGCTGGAGATGGTGCCGGGATCGGCGGCGCAGGAGCTGCCGTTATCCGCGGCCGTATCGCTGCACGAGCTGCGGTCGAGGCTCTGGCGCCCACGGCTGCTGCGAAGCTGACTTCCATGGCGACATTGCGGACGGGCCTGGTTCAGGCCGAGCGCGGCCGCGCCTTCCTCGATACGCTGTTCCGTCCCGCCCGGCAGTTTCGTATCCCCGCAGGCGACACCATCGTCTGCCGCTGCGAGGAGATCACGGCCAAGGACATTCTCGACGCCGTCGCGATCGGTGCGACCGGTCCGAACCAGCTCAAGGCTTATCGTCGCACCGGCATGGGTCCCTGCCAGGGCCGTCTCTGTGGTCTGACAGTCACCGAACTGATGGCGCAAGCCCGTAGCAAGAGTCCCCAGGAGATCGGCTATTATCGGCTGCGTGCACCGGTGAAGCCGATCACGCTGGCGGAGCTGGCGGCCGTGCCGAAGACAGAGGCCGACGTCCAGGCGGTGGTGCGCGGATGACGAAGCTCGCGGATGCCATCATCGTGGGTGGCGGCATCCACGGATGCTCGACCGCGCTTCACATGTGCCTCGCGGGAATGAAGCCGGTGCTGATCGAGAAGGACTATGCCGGCCGCCACGCCTCTGGGGTGAATGCCGGCGGCGTTCGTCAACTCGCAAGGCATGTTGCCGAGATCCCGCTCTCGATCCGCTCGATGGGAATTTGGGAGCGGATTGAGGAACTGGTCGATGATGCCTGCGGCTTCGAAAGCCACGGCCAGGTGCTGGTCGCCGAGAACGACGCCGAACTCGATGCGTGTCGCGCGCGCGTCGCCGAGCTGAACGCGCTCGGCTTTACCCACGAAGAGCTGATCGATGGGCCGGAGCTGCGGCGGCTGGTGCCGGCGGTGGCCGAGAGCTGCCCTGGCGGTGTGGTGTCGCGGCGCGATGGCGCGGCCAATCCAGCCAGAACCACCACCGCGTTCCGCCGCAAGGCGGCCGCGCTCGGCGCGACCGTCTGTGAGGGTGTGGCAGCGACCAACATTCGAAAGGAAGGTGGCTTGTGGCGGGTTGATGTCGGTGCCGATACCTATGCGGCGTCGGTGCTCGTCAACGCCGCAGGGGCATGGGCCGGCCGCATTGCCGCGGCGCTTGGTGAGCCGGTGCCCGTTGAGACCGTGGCGCCGATGCTGATGATCACCTCCCGCGTGCCGCATTTCATCGATCCGGTGGTGATCCTGCGCGGCCGCAAACTGTCCTTCAAACAATTCGCCAATGGCACGGTGCTGATCGGCGGCGGTCACCTGGCGACGCCCGATCAGGACCAAAACGAGACCGTGCTGGACTGGCGCAGCCTCGCCGTCAGTGCCCGCACGGTGTTCGAGCTCTTCCCCGTGATGCGCAGCGCAACCATCGTCCGAGCCTGGGCCGGCATCGAGGCGAAGACGGGCGATGATCTGCCCGTGCTCGGCCTGAGCGCCTGCCACTCCGGGCTCTATCACCAATTCGGCTTTTCGCTGCATGGCTTCCAGCTCGGCCCCGGCGCCGGCGCCGTGATGACGGAGTTGATCGTCAATGGTGGCACCCAGACACGGATCGGCGATCTCAGCATCGACCGTTTCCAGCCTTCACACCCAAGCACCAAGATGAGGACATCATGAACATCATCCGCAACATCCGTACGCCGATCATGCACCGCGCCGTTGAAGCCAACGGGCTTGTGTTTGTCGGCGGCACGATCGCGGACGACACCAGCGCTTCGATGGGCGAGCAGACCCGCAACATCCTCGGCAAGATTGCAGGCTATCTGAAAGCGGCGGGAACGGATTCATCCCGCGTCGTCAGCGCATCGATCTTCGTGACGGATCTGTCCAAGAAGAAGGAGATAGACGCGGTTTGGACCGAGTTCTTCGGCGAGAGCCTGCCGGCGCGAGCAACGGTCGGTGTAGCCGATCTCGGTGGCGGCGCCTTGATCGAGGTGGTGGTCACCGCGGTCAAAGGCGAAGCACACTGACCTGCTTTTCAAGTCATCCCCTGGCGCAAGGGTCTCGTTCCCGTGCCTCCGGGTCGAGTTTTCTATGCGATCTTTTCGCCCGCCCAGCGTAGTGCTGTCGGGAGCTACTTGGTGCCCGCTCCTAGGTGGTCTGCAAGGCGGCGACGGGTTCGCATCGACGACATTCGACGCTAGTCTTTGAGCTAGGATAGCGCCCACGCGTGCAATGGTGGCCCCTCTTTAATGAGGAATGGCTGTACTTGGCGCAAAGCGGCCATTCCAAACATCGGCTACGTCCGGTGCGGGCGTGCTACGAGATCGCAATGATCTCAAGCTCTTGACCGGATGGACCTACGACATCTTCAACAGCTTTACCCATCAGAAGCCTTGCCACGGGGGATACGAAGGAAATGGAGCCGGCCTTAGGGTCTGCTTCGTCCTCTCCCACGATACGATATTTCTGCACGCGCCCATCGTCGCGCCTGAAGGTCACCGTGCTCCCGAAGGCAACAGTGTCAGTTGACGTGGGATTGGCGATGACCTGAGCCGTCCGAACTCTCGCTGCAAAGTAGCGCACGTCACGCAAGGGGGATGCTGCTTGCCGCCGTCGTTCATTCACGTCTTCGATCTTCTGCGCCGTCTCGTACGCCTCGCGAGCCTGCTGGAGTTGAAATTCCAGAGCCTTCAATCCCGCTTCCGTAACAAGGTTCGGATGAGGCGAAACCGGGCGGTCGGATAGCAGAGTCTCCGACGCAGCTTCGGCACTGTCTTCCTTGGTGAAGGCAACGCTCAACTCAGACTCCTTTTAAGTCATATAGGTTAAGCCGCTTCGTCAGCGCCACCCCAGGGCGGGAGCGACGCGGGTCAGAATCGCTTCGATCACATGCGAGCTGTAGGCAACGCCCAATTGGTTAGCCGACCTTACCATTACCGGGGGGTGCCAGTGGTTCTATTTACGACAACGGCTTGTCCGCCGGGGTTATCCCCCCGAATATCTGCTTCTCTGGGAAAGAGGGACTGTTTTCCGGCTAGTTGAGCCGCGCGATGAGAACGGAAGCCACCTTCCCACAACTTGATGCCCATAGGTCTTCTTTTGCGACGTATCTCCCAGCACCACGAGTCTTGATCGTTCCAGGAAATGGAAACGTGGAATGATCTGCGTGGCAGAGGACGGAGCATGACCAATCCAAACCAGTCGGTCTCCCGTCTCAGTCCGCCGAACTATTCTCAAGAAGTGCCTGAAGGCGATAGCCGACACCTGACTCGGTCACCAAAAGGCGCGGGTCATTGGGATCGGTTTCAATTTTCTGGCGTAGTTTGCGAACGAGAATTCGCAGGTACTGGATGTTATCTCTCTGATTGCCGCTCCAAATCTCCCTGAGCAATTGGTCGTGCGTCACGACGAGACCTACATGCGTCGCCAGAATATGGAGCAGGCGATATTCTTTCCGAGTCAATTTGATCTGGCTCTTGTTGAGCGAGACAGTTCGACCAACGAGATCGACCGACAGAGGGCCGGCTACCACGACTGGGTTCTCGGTTGCGCTCTTGAAATATCGCCGTAAGGCGGCTTCGCTGCGCGCGAGCAGTTCGGCCATGCCGAACGGTTTAACTACGTAATCATCGGCTCCCGCCTGGAGAAGTCGAACCTTTTCGTTCTCGTCCGACATGACGGAGAGAACAATAACGGGCACGTTCGACCATGATCGGAGCCGTTCGAGAACTTCCGTTCCGTGGAGATCTGGCAAAGCCAGATCAAGGATAACGAGATCCAGCGCATTGAATGTTGCTGCCTTCAATCCATCTGCGGCGTTCTCGGCCTCCAGTACTGAGAAGCCATGAATTTCAAAGCCCGCGCGAAGAAACCGCCTTATTTTCGGTTCATCTTCTATCAGTAGCACGAGGTTGCTGGGTTTATTCATCTGCCAAGGCCGTCAACTCAGAAGTCTTCATCGGAGGCGCGGGCAGGGATATGGACGCCGCGGTTCCCTGTCCTTGCCCCCGGCTCGAGATCTCAATGGCTCCGCCGTTTGCCCTGACAAAGGTAGATGCGATCCAAAAGCCCAGACCGGAACCTGGGATGGTGGCCTGATGGCGCTGGCTTCGGAATGATTTGCGGCCAAGTTGCTGCTGTTCGTCCGGCGTTATCCCGACGCCTTGATCGGCGATCGACAAAATGGCGTGTCCTTGTTCGGCCCGTGCGCGGATCGAGATCGTTGAGCCGGATGGAGAGTATTTGGCCGCGTTTTCCAGAAGCTGTCCGCAGGCCTCCTCGATTAGACCGGAATCCACATTTACCAACGGCAAATATTCGGCGAATTCGATCTCGACCGTGTGAGCCGCCAATCGTTTCGCTCGTCGCCTGATTGCCGCGTTGACGATGTCCCTTGGATCTGCCCATTCAAGGCGCGGGTTCACGCCGCCTGCGGTGACCCGCGTTGCATTAAGTAGGTTTTGAATGAAACCATCGAGTTCTGCGGCTTCCTCGGATATTGCCTCAACTAGCGAGTGGATCCGGCCGTCTCCCCGAATGATGGGCATCGAATCCAGTACGCTCGCCGAACCCCGGATGGCCGTCAAGGGCGTACACAATTCATGCGAAAGCGTGCCGTGGAAGGCGTCTCGCAATAGCTGTGCCTGCAGGTGCAGCCTGGCGTTCTCCATCGCCTTTTCAATATCGATACGTTGGAGTGTTAAAGACACTTCTTCAAGGATTGCCTCGAAGCGGCGCGTCTTGACATTAATGGCTTCGCGCGAGCCGCGCCCGATATTGACAACAACGAGGCCGTGAACCGCGGTTTCGGAAGATACCGCCCTGAGCAACCAAACGTTCTGT
>Ga0209331_1000532_pt1 | contig 13803 bp, 11 predicted proteins | sample JacPinW_OM3H0_M3_FD_187971 | JGI IMG/M metagenome (GOLD analysis project Ga0209331, IMG submission 187971) | Forest soil microbial communities from Algoma, Ontario, Canada - Jack Pine, Ontario site 1_JW_OM3H0_M3 (SPAdes) (version 2) | ecosystem: Environmental > Terrestrial > Soil > Boreal... | reverse complement strand
GAGCGCGCGCGAGATCGGCCGCACGCTGGGGGTGGCGCGCAGCACGATCCAGGACAATCTGCGGCGGGCGCAGGCGAGCGGAATTGCTCCGGGCTGGTACGAATAGGTCGCTTCCCGCTTGTTCCCCGACGCGGCCTCAGAAGATCTGCGGCGCCCGTGGGCCCGCGCGTACCTTGCTGCCGTCGGCCAGATCAACGGCTGGATTGAGGATCACCTGGTCGCCGCGCTTGACGCCGCTGTTGACTTCAACCTCCTGTCCGAGGTCGCGTATCACCGCGACCTTGCGCAGGTGCACCACGCCGTTCTCCACTACGGCGACCTGCATCCCGGCTTCATTGAAAATGATCGCATCAGCGGACACCTTGTAGCTCGGTATCTTCCGTAGAATATGGAGCTCGATGGTGCAGTAGATCCCGGGGCTGAGAGTTCCGTCGGGATTCGGGATATCGATTTCCGTCAGCAGGGTGCGGGACCCCGGTTGCAAGGCATTGGCGATCCGCGTCACCTTGCCTGGAAAGGTACGATTCGGGATTTCGGGCACGTGCACCACGGCGTCGATGCCCGGCTGCAATCCGAACGCCTGATCCTGCGGCACGAACACCTGGGTTCTGATAACGCTTCCTTGCATGATCGTGAACATGAACGTGCCGCTGGTCGTATCGGCCTGCACCAGGCTGCCGATATCGATATTGCGTTGGGTAATGACGCCGTCGAACGGGGCGACGACGCGCTGATACATCTTCTGCTGATGCAGCACCTGCAGCTGCGCTTCTTCTGCGACCACATTCGCCTCCGCGACGGCGACCGCGGCTTGCTGCGCCTTCAAAGTCTGAACGTCGATGGTTCCCTGTTGAGCGGTCACCCAGCCCTTGCTGACCAGCGAGCTGTCACGATCCCAGGTCACCTTTGCAAGTTCGCTGTTGGCTTGCGCCTGCTGCAGCGCCGCCTTCAGTTGACCCAGCGTAGCTTCGGCCTGCGTGATCTGGTGGTCGAGTTCGGGAGCCACGATCTCCGCGAGCAACTGTCCCGCCTTCACCCGGTCGCCGATGTCGACTTCGCGCTTGGCGACATAGCCGCTGGCGCGAGCAAAGACATTTGCGGCCGAGAAAGCCGATGTCGTCGCGGGCAGACTGACGATTTGGGTGCTGTCGCCGGGCTGTACCGATGCGACGCGGACCTGCGGGACAAGGTCGCGGCTTTGCTCCGCGGTGGCGACCACCTGTCGGTGCTGCGCATAGTGGCTCCATGCCCCTAAAGCCAGCGTTGTCATTAGAACCAGCACCAACCCGAGAACAGTCCATCGGCGGCGATCGGCGCGGCGCGGCGCGGCACCAGTTTTGTCGTCCGTCTCCAGGGCGCGCTCAACATCCAAAGCCTCGATCAAGTTCATTCCAGTACCTCATCAAACACACCGTGATGTGGTTTGCCGTCGTTACCTTTGCGCAGCAACGCGAACAGATACGGCACCAGAAACAGTGTGGTCGGCGTGGCGAAGAGCAGGCCACCGATAACCGCCCGTGCCAGGGCCGCATTCTGCTCTTCGCCGGCACCGCCGATAGCCATCGGGATCATGCCGACGATCATGGCAGCCGCTGTCATCAGCACCGGGCGGATCCGGGTATGCCCGGCCTCAATGGCAGCCTGGAACGCGGTCTTTCCCGCAAGCTGCTGTTCTCGAGCGAACGTCACCAGAAGAATCGAGTTCGCCGAAGCGACCCCGACCGCCATGATCGCGCCCATCAGCGAAGGCACGTTGAGCGTGGTGTCAGTTACGAACAGCATGGTGACGATGCCGCACAGTGTCGCCGGCAAGGCCAGGATGACAACGAAGGGATCGTCGAAATTCTGATAGTTCACGACCATCAGCAGATAGACAAACACTGCGGCGAACAGCAGGCCGATGCCGAGATTGAGGAATGCCCCGTTCATGCTCTCGATCTGCCCGATCACCTGAATGGTATTTCCGGGCTTGAGCTGCTTCTGCAGGTCGGTCACGATATTGCTGATGTCGCCTGAGACGCTGCCGAGATCACGGCCCTGCGTGCTGGCATACACCTCATAGACCGGCTGGATGTTGGCCTGGTTGGCGTTGGTCGGTATGTTCGCTCGCTTGAATGTCGCAACGTTACTCAGCAAACCGGGTACCGGGACATCGGTCAGGGATGAGGATAGTGAAGTGGAAACCGGTGTGTTGCCAAGATCGCTCAACGAACCGATCCTGTTCTCCGGTGTCTGGACCGCGAGATAATACGGGATTCCCGATTTCGGATCGGTCCAGAAATTCGGCGTGACCTGCTCGGATGAGCTCAGGCTGACATTGATGTTGGTGGCGATGGTGTTCGCATTCAGCCCGAGCTGCGCCGCCCGCGTACGATCGATAGTAGCGTAGAACGCCGGCGCATCGACTTCCTGCTGCAGATGCGCATCCGCAATTCCCGGTATCGCCGCGATGCGCCGGCGCAACTCCCGCGCAACGCGCAGATTGTTGGCCCTGTCATAACCGACGGTGCGCACATCGATTTGCGCCGGCAGCCCGAAATTGAGGATCTGGGTGACGATGTCGGCCGCCTGGAAGTAGAATGTATCTTCGGGAAATGTCTCGGGCAACACCGCTCGCAGCTTGCGGACGTATTCACCGGTCGGTGCGTGCCCCTCCTTCAACGAGACCAGAATAAAGCCGTCGTTCACGCCGATGGTCGAGCCATCGGTGAACGCCAGATTGTAGGCCCTCGCCGGCAGCCCGATATTGTCGATCATCAATGCGCGATCGCTCTCGGGAATGATCTCGCGGATCTTGTTTTCGACCTCCTGGAAGTTGCGCTCGGTCGATTCGATCCGGGTTCCGGCCGGTGCACGAACGTGAAGCTGAATCTGTCCGCCGTCGATGGCCGGAAAGAAGTCGCGACCGACCAACGGGAACATCACCCCTCCGAGGACCAGCAGCAGAACCATCGCGGAGGGAATAATGAACCGGTTTTTGAGCAATTCTTTGAGCGACCGCGAATAGGCGTGACGCATCGACTCGAAGCAGCGCTCGAACGCCGCATGAAAACGGGCGAACAGGCCCCGCGGAGTTCCCTCGGCAGGACCATGGCGTTCATTCTTGAGCAACAGGCCGATGGTGATCGGCGTCAGGGTGCGTGACAGGCCATAAGAGGCCAGCATTGCGAACACGACCGCCAATCCCAGCGGCGTGAACAGATATTTTGCCGGGCCGTCGAGGAACACCACCGAGGTAAAGACGCAGCTGATGGCAAGCGTCGAAACCAACGTCGGCACGGCGATGCCGGCCGCTCCATGGAGCGTGGCTTGCGGCAGCGGTTGCCTTTCTTCCGTCAACAGGCGGTGAGTGTTCTCGATCGTGACCGTCGAATCGTCGACCAGGATTCCGACCGCGAGTGCAAGTCCGCCAAGCGTCATGGTATTAATCGTATCGCCGAGGAAATATAACGCGATCAGAGAGCTCAGGATCGAAAGCGGGATCGAGATCATGACGACGAGCGTCGATCGCCACGATCCGAGGAACAGCAGGATCATCAGCGCGGTCAACGCGGCCGCGATCACGCCCTCGCGTAGCACACCCATCACCGATTGCTTCACGAACACGGACTGATCAAACAATTCATTGATCTGCATGCCGGGAGGTGCAGCGGCGCGCGAGACCTGTAAAGCCTTATGGACCGCGTTGACGACACTCAATGTCGAAGCGTTGCCGTTCTTGATTATGCTGAGCAGGACCGATCGCCGGCCGTTCTCCCTCACGACGTTCTGCTGCACCAGCCAGCCGTCGTGAACCTGGCCGACATCCTTTACGAATACGGTTGCGCCGTTCACGACCTTGACCGGAATATTGTTGAGATCGTCGATGGTCGCGGGCGTCGCGTTGGTCTGAACCGTATACTGCTTGTCGCCAATCTTTGCGGTGCCGGAGGGAAGCGTCAGATTTTGAGTATTGACCGAATTCACTACGTCAAGCGGGGTCAGCCCCTTGGCGAGCAGCTTTGAGGGATCGAGATCGACCATGATCTGGCGATATTTTCCGCCCGCAGGCGTCGGGAGCGTGATCCCGGGAATCGGTGCCAGTTGCTGGCGGATTTGGTAGATGCCGTAGTCATAAAGCTGCTGCTCGCTGAGCGTGTCGGAACTCAAGCTTATCTGCAGAACCGGGACGCTCGACGCATTGAATTGCACCACCGTCGGGGCCTGGATTCCCGGCGGCAGCACCGAGCGGACGCTGTTGGTCGCAGACACGATCTGCGCTATGGCGAGGTCGAGATTGACGTCCGGCTGGAAAAAAATCTTCTGCACCGAGAGCCCGGCCAAGGACTGAGCCTCGATGTTCTTGATGCCATTGACGCTCGCACTGATCGAATACTGGCTGTAGGTGGTGACGCGCTGGTCCATCTCCGGCGTACTAAGGCCGGTATAGCTCCAGATCACCGTCACGACAGGAATATTGATTTCCGGAAAGATGTCCGTGGGCATTTCCCAGGATGCGACGACGCCCAGAAACAGGATAAGCGCCGCGACCACATAGAATGTGTGCGGAAATCGCAGAGCGAAACGAACAATGCCCATGGCTTATCCTTGCTGCCGATCCATTGAACTAAATTTCCAAAGCGTCGGCTGTTGTTATTTCAATTGCACCTGCACGACCGTGCCGGGCTTCTTTCCAGGAGATCGGGAGATACCGATGCGGACTTGCTCGCAGGAGCCGATCGATCTCAGCCGACATTGCCGTTGCTGGAGGTGCAGCCATTGCGCGGCTCGGCTGGCGACGACCTAGCGAAAGGCCTCCGGCCAGAACAACGCTGTGAAAATCATGAGGCTGAACATTTGACGGCTCATCTTTTGACTCGAATACCTCGGAAGTATGGACGATCGGCGTCAGTGAAAATGCCATATCCATTGCATTCAGTATTGAGAGGAACTCAGGAATGGGTCGCCGTGACCTGGCCGATCTGACAGCATTCGTCGCTGTTGCCGACCGCTTAAGCTTTCGCGCCCGCGGCGGCGCATCTTGGCGTCACGCCATCGGCGCTCCGCCATTCGATGCGGCAGCTGGAAGAGCGTCTCGGCGTGCGCTTACCCTGACCGTCCGGCCGGACAGTTCCCGCGCCGTCATCGTGGGTAAGAAACGAGGGCGTGTTCCTCAATATCTGCCGTCGTGGCCTTAGCCGGGGTGAAGATACGATCGGCCCCAAAGAGTGCCGGCTGCAGCAGCTCTTCCTGGAAGGACATAATGGTGATGAAGTCCGCACCCCACAGCGGATTTTCCGCGCTCATCCGCCGGATCAGCGCGCGCAGATCCGAGGCGATCTTCCGCCGTCCTCCAAGAGATGGTCTTGTTGACCCGTCGGAAGAGATCGATCCCCTCATAGACCATTTCGAACGCTTCATCCACGCCGGTCTCGAGGCTGTCGCATTGCAGCTTCGCTCAGAGGGGTCGACTTGAAAGAGGCCCGCCCGGAGCGCTGGCGCATCAGATCGTGCTTATGACGCCTACCGGAGCATCCGGCCGACTAGGGTTTCAAGGGCAGCACGGTCGCGATCGGAGACACCGCGATGAAGCGTGATGTAGCCGTCAGGCCGAACCAGCAATAGGGCGCCGCCAAAGGCGTCGTACTTGTCGTGAACAACTCGCCACGCGTCGATCGTAATCGTTACTCCGCCGCTTTCGGACGGCAGATCTGGCGCAGTCGGTTCTCCCACGACGAATAGTGCTCGCAGCCTGTCACTTCCGCAGCGCCCAATTAGTGCGGAAAGCCACTGATGAGTGCTGCTAAGAAATTCTGCCGAAGAGTCAGCGCCAGAAAAGGCGAGAACGGTCCAATGCAAGCCACGCAGCGCGTCGTACAAACGCATTGGCTCAAGATCTGGCCAGCGAACTAACCCACCGTCCCGAATGTACTCGCCCGGCCTCGGTTCACGCCGATGTTGGTCGTCGTTGAGAGGGCTGTCGGAATAAGAGACGCCGACTTCGGTAAAGAACTCCGCCGCCGTCTGGCGTACTTTATGGAATTTGAGTGCGGCGGGAACGGCGACCCGAAATAGGACTTTGTGACTTGTGGACGGATCGCGCAGCATGTCGAAGAATCGATCCGTGGAGTCAGTCAGCTTTTTGGCCACCGGACGTCGCTCCGCGGTGTAGCTGTCAAGCAGACTTTCGGGAGCCCATCCCTTATGGACGTAAGCAAGCTTCCATCCGAGATCGAATGAATCCTGGACCCCCGTATTCATCCCTTGGCCGGACAGTGGCGCAATTGAATGAGCCGCGTCTCCTGCGAGTAGAGCGCGCCCCTTGCGAAACGTCGGTGCCAAGTGGTTCCCGAACCGAACGACGGTAATCCAGGCTGGGTCGAAAAGCTCGACCGGACCACCTATTGCCTCGGAAGCCAGCGCGGCCAATTCCTCAAGCGTGACTTTTGGCTGTTGTCTCTTTGGCGTGTCATCAGGAATTGCAACAAGGAAACGCATCATACCGGGCAGCGGCACGGCTATCGTGTACCCCTTGTTCGTCAGCGCTACATGACCGACGCCCCCTGCCTGAGATAAAGGCCAGTTGGCATGAGTGTCGGCCACCGACGTCTTCATCCCCGTCAGCTGGTGGCCTTCCCATCCGATGCCGATGTCATTGCGCACACCGCTTGTGCTTCCATCGCAACCGACGACCCAAGCGGCTTCAAAGCTGTCCTCGCCGCCCGAAGCCAGTTTCAAAGTGATTCGCGCTCCGTGGTCGAAAAGTTCCGTCCGAGTCACCTCGACAGAACGCTCGACCGGTGCGTCGATGCAACGGAGGTATTCGTCAAGAATCTTTTCGGTGACGTCCTGACCAACCATCATTGGCGTCGGATGAGCACTCTCGCCCAAATCGGTTTCGATCGTACCAGCAGGCTGACCGTAAACGTTCACATGAACACGTCGCAGCGGAGTAGTCTTGCCGTCCCACAAATGATGCAGCCCCATCAAATCAAGAGCATCTTGTGCACGAGGCCAAAACACGGGTGCCCGACCGTAATCCTTGGTCGATGGCGCTTTGTCGACGATGCGGATCGAAAGTCCATGACGAATAAGCTCGCACGCCAGCGTCATTCCGACGGGCCCCGCCCCAATGATGGCGACGTCAACTTCCTTTGATTGGGTCATAGTGGTCCTCGCTGGATGTGGACATGTCCGTACTGGCGTGACGTGCGCAGCGTCCGGATCAGTCTCGCCATGTGGCTACTCCTATGGGTTGGATCCGCTCCGAGGCTCGGTATGCGAGGGGGCGGCCGGCCCCAGGAGACGAGGCCGGCCGCCTGGCGAACCCGGTCTGGGGGCGGGGGGAGATGACCGGGAACGCGAAACGCATTCGTTTCTGCTTCAACTCAGTGCCTCCAACGGTGGAATTATTGCTTTCGAGAAAGATTTCTAGCGTGGAATATGCGATGATATCTTCGTTGCAAGATACTTTTTGATCACTATTATGTGACCTTGGTCGCAACTGAGGGACGCGGAGAGCTTGAGGATGCGTCACACGACGGAAGAATCGCTGGCGCGGATGAAGAAGACCTGGCCAAAGACGGTTACGCCGACCGTCGAAGTCATTTTAAGCATCTATCGCTTGAACGACCTCGCCCGCGCGAACGCGCGCAGGCAGACGTCCCGGCGCGGCCTGAGCTTGACCGATATCGACGTGCTCGCGGCATTGCGCAGCGCGCCGCCGCCGCATGAGCTGTCTCCGACCGAACTCTATAGCGCCGTTCTGATCTCCTCCGGCGGACTCACCAAGGTCCTTCACAGCCTCGAGCACCGCGGCCTGATCCGCCGCGTCGCTGACGACAAGGATCGGCGAAGCCGCCGCGTGCGGCTAACGCCCGCGGGCCGGGCGCTTGCGGAGCGGGCCGTGGCCGCCGTGCAGGCGTCGGGCGACGATCTAATCTCCAGGGCGCTCTCTACGGGAGAGATGGCGCGCTTGGCCGACTTGCTCCGCAAGCTACTGCTGGCGGTCGAACCCTGAGCACTCCGCGATGCTCTGCGCCACGCCGTCCAAGTAAGAAGCCGACCGACACAAAGGTTGTCGTCGTCGGCGGCGACGGGAAGGTCTACAAGACCCGCGCCGAAGCCGAGACCGAAATGAGAACCGTTACGGTCTGCACCGCCCGCTAAGGTGACGCATGGAGATTGGCGCCCCCTCGGTACGACCACGGGTATGGCAGCGGTGCGGCGGACGCACCTCGTGATATTGCCTGTGTGTGCCGAAAACTAGTTCCGCTGGTGATCGTCACTGATCGTGGTGATCAAGCTACGCGATCAGGCTGATGCTTTGGGATGCAGATGATGGGGATCGCAGGGCGGCCGTCTTAGACCACTCATTCCTGCATTCAGTCATCGTCCAGGGCTGGAGTCGTCGCGATGAATGCGAAGATAGCATTCCTTGCATCCGTGGCGGTGTGCGGAAGTGCGACAGCGGAACCGGGAAAGTACGCACACCCTGAGTTGAGATTAGCGGCCGAGAGGACCGGGCTCCGCGATGCCGAGCACGGACACGTCGCGGGAGCCTTTGTCAGTCGCCGGCAATGATAAACGGCCGCTGCCGAATGCAGGGCGGAACATCTCCGGGCGCTCCGATGGGAAATAAAAACGCCTTCAAGCACGGACGCTATACGGCCGACGCCATCGCTTTCCGCCGATTTATCGCGGAGTTGATCCGCAACGCGCGGCAAGTCTGCACCCGGAGGAACCGGACATGCGAGCGTTCGTCAGGGATTCGAGTTTTGCCGAGTAGGCCCGGGGAATTTCACCCCGAGCCTCTCACAGAACCGGACTTGACTCTCTCGCGTCATCCGGCTCGTGCCACCGCGCGAAGGCTGCCGCCTTCCATTGGACATCGGGTTCCTCCCGTTGCCGGTTGACCCGAGCCAAATGGCGATGACCCGCTCCCTTCGCCCCACGGGCATTACCCCGCTTCAACGCTATAAAGAAACAACCTCCTCCGCGGGCCCTCCGTTAGCTGGTTCGGGGTGTGAGTGCCACATCGTAGCCAAGGTCAGCCAAGCGTTTGATTAGGCGGTTGGTCTGCTGGCCTTTGGATCGGTTCTGAAAGTGATTGGAGCCGAGAACCTGATACAGGTTTCCATCCTTGAGCATGTGATAGATTGCGGTGAGGATGGAAGCAGCGACCGGACTGTAGCAAGTCGTCGGCGGACGACGTTACAGATCGGATAGATAGCGTGCAATCGCATCCTGCTCGTTGTCGGTCAGCATTTGCATGAGTTTCGGCATATCGCCGTTATTCGTCCGTTCATTGGCGGCAAAACTGCGCATCGACGTGACGAGGTATTCGTAGCTGAGACCCGCCAGGCGCGGCGCTGGCGGTCCACCCTGAAAATTCGGCTGATGGCATGGCTGGCACTGGGTTATACCCTTGGGCGGCGGGGTGGACGTGGAGGCAGCGTTTAGTGCCGGCCAGGTTTTGGCCGCGAAATAGGACGCGATCTTGCGAAGGTCCTCCTCCGCAAGGCTTTGGGCGATTGGCGACATGATCGGGTTATCGCGTTCGCCATTCCTGTAGTCGCGCATCTGCTTGAAGAGATAGCTCCGCTCCTGGCCCCAAATGATCGGGACAGTATTGGGGTCGGCGGGCACGCCATTTTGGCCGTGACAAGCAGCGCAGAGCTGCGCCTTGGCCTCGATGTCGTCGGCAGCAGGCACCGGCCCGGCAACAACCGCAAGACCAATCCCAGCACCGAAAAGCGTTGGAAACAGACGTGTACCCATGGCGTTACTCCTCCCCGCCGTGTGTGCGAACGGTGCCGACTTTACAGGAGTATCCAGAGATCGGGACCTCGGAGCAATCCGACCGCAAGGGTGCCCCTGTGGCCAATAATATCGAGACGGAAGGCGAGGATTGGGCTTGAATCACCCCCCGAGCAGAGTCACGATGCCCGCCCGCCGCTTGTCCTTGGAATCAATTGTCGGTTGAAGTCGAGCTTAAAGTCAGCCAACGTTCATCGGATGGAAACTATGCGAAGCAAACTGATGTTGACGATCACCGCCGGTGCCGCGGCACTGCTGTTCACTCTCGAAGGTCAACCAGTTTGGGCGCAAGATGAGCCGGCGCTGGCTGGCACCGTCAGCTCTGAAGCTGAAGGAAATATGGAAGGGGTCGTCGTCACTGCGGCACAGCCCGGTTCAATCGTCCGGGTGAGCGTGACAACTGACGCGCAAGGACGCTACGCCTTTCCGCAGAACCGGCTGATCCCAGGCGAATATACGATCAGTATCCGCACGGTAGGCTACGACATCGATGCTCCGACCAAGGCGCTCGTGGAGGCCGAGAAGGCCACCACGACTGACATCAAGCTCAAGAAGACCAAGAACCTTGCCAGTCAGCTCACAAATGCCGAGTGGATGATGAGCATCCCCGGCACCGAAGAGGAAAAGGCGGCGCTGCTCAATTGTACCGGTTGCCACACGCTGGAACGCATCGTGCGCTCGACGCATGACTCCGACGAGTGGACGCACGTCATCTCCCGCATGATGGGCTACGGCGCGGTGAGTCAGCCGATCAAGCCGCAGCCCATGCTGGATAGAGCTCGTGCCGGCAAGCCGGAGGAATATCGCAAAATTGCGAACTATCTTGCCACAATAAATCTGAGCTCTGTGGACCATTGGACATACGAGCTCAAGACGCTGCCGCGCCCGAAAGGTAGGGACACGCGCGCCGTCGTTACCGAATACGATATGGTACGGCCGACAACCGAACCGCATGACATCCTGGTCGATAAGGAAGGCAACGTCTGGTACACGGATTTCGGAGAGATGTTCATTGGCAAGTTCAATCCGAAGACGCTCCAGCTCACCGAATACCCGATCAAGAAATTCAAGGAAAACGCCCCAACCGGACTCCTGAGCATCGAGTTCGACCATACCGGGAAGATCTGGTTCGACACGATGTACCAAGGCGCGCTCGGCTGCTTGGACCCGAAGAGCGGCGAGATCACGTATTATCCGCTGCCACCCGAATACAACGACGATACCGTGCAGCTGAATTTCACCGGACTGCGCTATGACGTTGATGGCAAGATATGGACGAAGAGCGTCGGGACGCAGCACATCTTTCGGCTCGATCTGGCAACGAACAAATGGGAGCGATTCCATCCGACCGATTACCTGCCGTACGGTCTCAAGAACGCTGGCATTTACCAGGTCATGGCGGATTCACAGAACAATCTTTGGATGGCTGAATTCACCGAAGGCCATCTCGGCAAGATCGATGCAAAGACGACGAAGGTGACCTGGTACCCGTTACCCACCGCGCATGCGCGGGCTCGCCGCATGCAAATCGACGCTCAGGATCGCGTCCTGGTGACTGAATATCGGGCCAGTCAGGTGGCGCTGTTCGACACCAAGGCCGAGAAGTTCACTGAATATAAGCTGCCGGACTACACCTTCCCGTACCGGGCTAATTTAGACAAGAACGGTGAACTGTGGGCCTCCACGATGCACACGGACCGGGTCGTGCGGCTCGATCCAAAGACCGGCGCCGTGGTGCAATACCTGATGCCGTCCGACACCAACATGCGTACGGTGTTCGTCGATAATTCGACGACTCCTGTGACGTTCTGGGTCGGCAGCAACCACGATCACAGGCTCGTGCAGGTGGAGCCGCTCGACTAAGCTTAGCAACAGGATGGGTGTGCGGGTTCGGGCAACTCGCCGTAGCTATGCGGGCTAACCCGCGAACGCATCATGATGCGTTGGAATTTCCAGACGGACGGGTGATGTTGCTAGCTGATTTATTTGAAGGGCAGGAGGCAACGGTGCTCCAGCTTTCGGCGCAACCTGCTACCGCACCCGAAGTGAAACCCCAAGCACGGGTTCTTCATGCCGTCACCAACTTTCGCCTATAGCTCTCCAGAAAGGACGAAAGACTACTCCAAAATTTCAGGTCGCACCCAACCAGCCGCGCTCGTGTCACCGCACTGATAATTGACGCGTGCTGTGCTCCAGGCTGGATTGTGAATAGAACCTGCATGCGCTCCTATTCTGCCGAGAGGGGGGCTAGCCAAAGCGTGCGGTCGACGATGGCATACTGCGCTAATCACCCGTCGGACCATTGCCAACTCCCCTTGCGACTGAACTGCCACATTGCAGTTAGACCGTTATCGTGCTCGTAGCCGTCATGGCGCCCAAAAACAAAAGGCCCCGGTATCGCGCGGCGGGGCCTAGGTTACAGGGAGGTCGTCAAACGACAACAGTTTGCCTCCTACATCGCGTCAAATTCGAGGCGGCAGACAGCCCCGGCTTGCTACCGCGAAAGGTCTGATTTTCGGACCGACTGGAGGCACTGCACTTCGTCGGGGAAAAACATTGCCCCGTTTTCGGCAACTTCTTGCGCAACAGCCTGAGCGCGTGCGGCGGATCGACGTGATAGGGGCGGTCGCCGAGACAGACCCTGGCATAAAGCACCGAGGTTGCGGTATTTCGGCGGGGTCTTCACGAGCAGGGTTGGAGTGAGGGTCGGATCGATTATCGCTGGGCAGGCGCTAATGTCGGCCGCATCAGAGTTTTTGAAGGATGATAGCGATGAGCAAGAGAATCACGCTGAGTAGGAGGCCGATACGGCTTGCGAACGATGCCGAATGGGGCATATTTTGTGGCATCGTGAGCTTGAGCAAGGACATACTGGGGAAAATTGTCCACGTGGGGGCGATTATTGCCTTACTGACGGGTGCCGCTTCCGCCCAGATGCCGATGCCGGGTATCAACTTATCCCCGGACCGCCAAATGACGCCGGAAGAGAAAGAAAAGCAAAAAGTCATCGAGAATGCGTACAAGTCGGCGATCGAGAAGATTCCCGATAAGAAACCACCTGCGGATCCGTGGGGAGCTGTTCGCTCAACTACGCCCTCATCTAAGCCCAAGCAGGGACAGCAACGGGAGTGACGGTGGGGGCGAATGCCTCGAAGGGAATTTGCGACCCAAAAGAAGCTTCAGGACTACGCCGAGCGGATCGGCGACACCTACTTGCTCGCCCTCGCCGACGAGGTGATCGAATAGGATTCGCTTCGCTGCACAAACAAAAACCCCGGCGTTCGGGGGCCGGGGTTTCATAGTCCTGCAGGATTGGTCTGCCTCGTTAATCAAAACCGCCCATCTTCGGCGTGCCGATCTAAAGCTTTAGATCAGTAACAGTGCCGGGCCACGCAACGACCGTTCCGATAGGGCACGGCGACGCGCGGTCGTGGCGGCAGCGCAGCCGCATAGGCGGATTGTGGTCCACTGTAGTAGCGCCGGTTTGGCACAGCGGGTCCGTATCCATAGCCATACCTGGGAGCGACGTACGCACCTGATCCATATCCGTAGCCGTACCTGGGTTCTACGTACGGGCCTGGTCCATAGCCGTAGCGGTAGCCGGGTTCGACGTACGCGGCTGGATCATCATAACCGTAGCCGGGCTCTACGTACGCGGCTGTTCCATATCCATAGCCATCGCGGGACCCTATGTACGCAGCTGCTCCATTAGTCGGCGCCGGTGGCGTCACGTAGACCGGCCCGGCTCCGGCTCCAATGTAGATGCCGCCGGGCGCCACATAAACGGACTGCGCCGCAGCGCTCCCAACGTGTAGCGATAACAATGTTGCTCCTGCTAAGGCAAAAGCAAGTGATCGGTAGCTCATTTAACACTCCTCTACGCGAGCCCTCCCGATCCATATGTTTATTATTGCCGAGGACTGTCTCACGCGCAAATGTGGCAGCCGCAGAGTTGTATGAAATTGATACAAACTGAGCGCTGATACACGAATTACACCATCTCAG
>Ga0209331_1000531_pt1 | contig 13816 bp, 12 predicted proteins | sample JacPinW_OM3H0_M3_FD_187971 | JGI IMG/M metagenome (GOLD analysis project Ga0209331, IMG submission 187971) | Forest soil microbial communities from Algoma, Ontario, Canada - Jack Pine, Ontario site 1_JW_OM3H0_M3 (SPAdes) (version 2) | ecosystem: Environmental > Terrestrial > Soil > Boreal... | reverse complement strand
GGGCTGGTCAGCGCCCGCGAGAACAGGCCCGAAGCGCGGCCCTCGATATCGAAAAAGCGAATTTGCCGGAAGTTGAACAGCTTTTCATAGAAGCCGGTCCAGACATCCATGCGGCCGCGATGGACGTTGTGGGTGAGGTGATCGAGATAATATAACCCGGCGCCTTCCGGCCGCGGATCTTTTGCAGCTACCCACTCGAACTCGGCGTCGTAAGCCGAACCCTTGGCGCCGTAGCGGTCGACAAAATACAAAAGACTTCCGCCGATGCCCCTGATCGCGGGGACATTGAGGGTCTTCTGCGCAGCGGGAATATCGGCGGGTTCCGCGCCGAGCGACAGCGCCCGTTGATAGGCCTGCTCGGCATCGACGACCCGGAATGCCATCGACGGCGCGCACGGCCCGTGCGCGGCGACGAAGGCAAAGCCGTGGGTGCCCGGCTCCTCGTTGACCAAATAGTTGATGTCGCCCTGGCGATAGACCGTGATCTTCCTGGTCTTGTGGCGCGCGACCGGCTCATAGCCCATCAGCCTGAACAGCGCGTGCAGCGCTTCGGGTTTGGGGTGGGCATATTCGACGAACTCGAAGCCGTCGGTCCCCATCGGATTGTCGGCGCTAACAGTCGCCGCCGGCGCGTCGTGCGGAAATGGACCCATAGCTGAACTCCCTGATCTCAAGGGGATGGATATTCAGTCGCAAACGACGCAATGTGTATGCAAATAGCAGGATTATCTGCTACATTATGCACGGCTTGTGCATATCTGAGGCCTCTCTTGCATGATTTCGGTTGACGCCTTCGACCTCAAGATACTGGGCGCGCTGCAGGATGACGGGCGCCTGACCAACCAGCAACTGGCCGATATCGCCGGCCTGTCGGCGTCGCAGTGCTCGCGGCGGCGCATGCGGCTGGAAGAAGAGAAGGTGATAGCGGGCTATCACGCCGACCTTGCGAGCGAAGCGCTCGGCTTCAACGTCATCGCGTTCATTCAGATCACGCTGGCGACCCACTCGCCCGACAATGCCAAGCGGTTTCGCGCGCTGATCAATCGCGTCGACGATATCCAGGAGGCCTATTCGCTGACAGGCGATGCCGATTATCTGCTGAAGGCGGTGCTGCGCGACCTCAAAAGCCTGTCCGATATCGTCAACAACGTGCTGATGCCGCACCAGAGCGTGGCGCATGTGCGCTCCTCGATCGTGCTGGACCGGTTGAAGGAGAGCTCAAAGCTGCCGCTCAAGGAGTTGCAGCGTTAACTTTGCCGGACGTGTCCGGAATCGAGGGAGATCCGTCATTCGCCTCACGCGTTTGATTTGCGATGATCCGTGTCGCTTCAACGTCACGAGATAACCATGGCGCTGCAACTCCGGCCAAACTGCGAATATTGCGACAAGGACCTTCCGCCGCATTCGACGGAAGCGCGCATCTGCAGCTATGAGTGCACGTTCTGCGCGGACTGCGTCGAGAACAAGCTCCACAATGTGTGCCCGAACTGCGGCGGCGGTTTCGTGCCGCGGCCGATCCGGCCGGCGTCCGAACGGCGGGCCGGCGTGTCGGTCGAAAAACACCCGCCATCGACCAAGCGCGTGCATCTGTCCCACAGCCTTGACGACATCGCTGAGCATTCGGCGAAGCTGCGGAACATTGCGCCGGAGGAACGTTGAGCTAATTTGATCCTCGTCATTCCGGGATGGTCCGAAGGACCAGACCTCAGATGTGCAATTGCACATCGGGGAATCTCGAGATTCCGGGTTCGATGCTTCGCATCACCCCGGAATGACAGGTCATCCCGCCGGCAGAATCGTGCCTTCGACTTCGCCAAAGCCGATGCGATAGCCGTCGCCCTGGCACCAGCCGCGCATGACAAGGGAATCGCCATCTTCGAGAAACGTCCTGACGATGCCGCGCGCCAGCTCGATCGGCTCGGTGCCGTTCCAGCTGATTTCAAGAAGGCTGCCGCGCTGGTGCTTCTCCGGGCCGCTGATGGTGCCGCTCCCTAAGAGATCGCCGACATTCATGGCGCAGCCTGAGGAGGCGTGATGCACCAGTTGCTGCACCGACGACCAGTACATGTATTTAAAATTGGTGCGGCAGATACGCATCGGCTCGTTCATTAGCGCCGCGCGCAAACCGATATCGAGCTCCAAGTCGTAATTGTTCGGCTGCGCTTGCCGCAGGTATGGCAGCGCCGTCGGATCCTGCACGGGGCCATGGACGCGGAACGGCTCCAGCGCCTCGCGTGTGACGATCCACGGACTGATCGAGGTCGCAAACGCTTTCGCCTGGAACGGCCCGAGCGGCACGTATTCCCACTGCTGGATATCGCGCGCGCTCCAGTCGTTGAGAAGCACAAAGCCGAAGATCATCTCTTCCGCCTGGCTCTCGCCGAGCATCTCGCCCATCGGCGACGGCTGCCCGACCACAACGCCCATTTCCAATTCAAAATCGAGCCGCTTGCAGGGCCCGAAACTCGGCAATTCCGCATTTGGCGGCTTCAGTTGGCCGCGCGGCCGGCGCACCTTGGTGCCCGAGACCACGACGGTGGAGGCGCGGCCGTTGTAACCGATCGGCATATGCAGCCAGTTCGGCTGCAACGCGTTGTCCTTGCCGCGGAACATGGTGCCGACATTGGTGGCATGCTCTTTCGAGGAATAGAAATCGGTGTAGCCGGCGACCGCGATCGGCAAATGCAGTTTTGCGTTCGCCATCGGCACCAGCGTGCGTTGGCGCAGAGTTCCGTTATCGCGCAATTCGGGATTGTCGTGGCGCAACAATTCGCTGATCCGCGCGCGGGTCTGCGGCCAGATCTTCGGCCCCAGCGCCATGAAGGGATTGATCGAGGCTTGTGCGAACACGCTTCGCGCCGGCGCAAGATCGATCAATCCTTCGGATTCCAGTACAGAAAGATCGAGAACGTATTCGCCGATCGCGACCCCGACGCGAGGGGCAAACCCGTCCTTTGACGAGAACACGCCGTAGGGGAGATTCTGGATTGGAAAGTCCGAGGTCGGATCGACAGCGATAAAGGAGCGAAGGGCGGGATCGTTGGGATGAGTCACAATGATTCTCCGATTAAACATCGTCATGGCCGGGCTCGTCCCGGCCATGACGACTTCGCTTCAAGCCCCAAGACGTGGATGCCCGGGACATCTGGCGCGAAGACGCGCTTCGCGCTTTTGCCCGAACATGACGGAACGTTAGACGGCGCGGAATACCCTACGGCCTGTTCGGATCGAACCGCTTTTCCAGGCCCTTCCAGCAATCCGCATAATCGTCCTGCAGCGTCGGGGAGTTTGCCGCGTGCGCCGTGATGCGCTGCGGATAACGCGTCTCGAACATGAAGGCCATGGTGCCCGTCAGCTTGACCGGCTTTAACTCCGAATTGCTGGCGTGATCGAACGCCTGACGATCCGGGCCGTGCGGCAGCATGCAATTGTGCAGGCTGATGCCGCCGGGCGTGAACCCTTCAGGCTTGGCGTCATACACGCCGTAGATCAGCCCCATGAACTCCGACATGATGTTCATGTGATACCATGGCGGGCGGAAGGTGTTCTCCGCCACCGCCCAGCGCTCCGGAAAAATGACAAAGTCGATGTTCGCGGTGCCCGCGGTTTCCGATGGCGAGGTCAGCACTGTGAAGATCGACGGATCGGGATGGTCGAAACCGATCGCGCCGACCGGCGCGAATGTTCGCAGATCGTATTTGTACGGCGCGTAGTTGCCGTGCCATGCCACCACATCAACAGGCGAATGTGGCAGCTTCGTTGCAAAGAGCTGTCCGCCCCACTTAACGAACAATTCGGTCGGCGTGTCCTTGTCTTCATAGGCCGCAACGGGGGTGAGGAAATCGCGGGCATTGGCGAGGCAATTGGCGCCGATCGGACCGCGCTCAGGCAGCGTGAAGGCGCCGCCGTAATTTTCGCAAATATAACCACGCGCCGGGCCTGACGGAATCTCGACGCGGAATTTCACGCCGCGCGGGATCACCACGATTTCGCCGGGCTCGGCGTCGATCCGGCCGAACTCGGTGAAGAAACGCAGACTGCCCTGCTGCGGCACGAACATCATCTCGCCATCGGCATTGTAGAAATGCTGGTCGACCATCGATTTGGTGATGAGGAAGACATGCGCGGCCATGCCGGCCTGGGTGTTGACGTCTCCCGCCGTGGTCATGGTTTGCACGCCCTGCAGGAACGTCATGTCCGCTTTCGGGATCGGCGCCGGATCCCAGCGCAATTGCGCGATCGGAAACTCAATCTCGTGACACGGCGCGGAACGCCACAGGCCGGCGTCGACCTTGGCGAAGCGGCCGGAGTGCTTCACCGACGGCCGGATCCGATACAGCCATGAGCGTTCATTGCTGCCGCGCGGCGCCGTGAATGGCGAGCCGGACAGCTGTTCGGCGTAGAGCCCGTAGGCGCAACGTTGCGGCGAGTTGCGCCCGATCGGCAGCGCGCCGGGCAGCGCCTCGGTCTCGAAGCTGTTGCCGAAGCCGGACATATAGCCCGGCGTGATGTTGACGGAACTGCGGCTGATAGTTTCGGGCGAAGTATTGATATTCATGGTCATCCTCCTTGCAAGGCAGCCCACATTTCCCGATCGCGTTCGGCGGTCCAGATCACGGGGTCGTCGATTCCCGAGGCTTCATCGAATGCGCGCGAGACGTTAAACGGCAGGCAGTGTTCGTAGATCGCAAAACCTTGGAATTTCGGGTCCATCACCTCGCGGGTCGCCGCCATCGTCTCCTTGAGGTTGCGGCCCTTGGCGACCGCCGTTTCCGCGGCGCCATAGAGCGAGGTGACGAAATCGCGCGTCATCGCGATGGCTTCGCGCCCGATAGCTGCGCCTTTGAGGGCATCGCCGCGTCCCGGCGCGATCGCCTTGGGATTGAAGGCGCGAATTTCGTTCAGCGTGGCCGGCCATTCGCGCAGATGCGCGTCACCGCAATAGCAGGCCGAATGATATTCGATCAGGTCGCCGGAAAACATCACTTGCGCATCCGGCACCCACGCCACGATGTCGCCGGAGGTATGTCCGGCGCCGAGCGACATCAACCGCACCTCGCGTTTTCCGAGATAAATCGACATGTCGGTTTCGAACGTCAGCGTCGGCCAGGTCAGGCCGGGGATGCTTTCGGCGTCCTGGAACAGCCGCGGAAAACGGCCATATTCCGAATCCCAATCCTGCTGGCCACGCTCTTCGACCAGCCGGTAGGTTTCCTGCGACGCGATCACCGCTTGCGCCTTGTAGGCCGAGGCGCCGAGCACCCGCACCGCGTGATAATGCGACAGCACCACATATTTGATCGGCTTGTCGGTGACCGTGCGCACCCGCTCGATCACCTTGTTGGCCATCGCCGGCGTCGCCTGCGCGTCGAACACGAGGCAGCCGTCGTCGCCGACGATAACCGCGGAATTGGGATCGCCTTCAGCGGTGAAGGCATAGAGATCGGTGCCGATCTCGGAGAAGGTGATTTTCTTCTCCGCCATGTCGGTCGTGGATGCGAAGCCCTTCGCCATCAATTCAATTCCTTTTGCGCTACTGTTGTTGCTGTTGTTGCTGGCTTGCGTCCACCATCCGCCGCTGGGCCAGCGCAATCGCCTCGCGCAGCACGTCGAGATCGCCGATATGATTGGCAAGAATCAGAACCAGCGCTGCATCGAGATCGGTGCTCTGCTCGTCACTCAATCCGCGATGCGCCTCGACTACAGCGCGAAACGCATCATCCGGCTTGGCAAAATTTGATCTGGTAGACAATGCCATTTTAGAACCTCAATTGATACCTGCGGCACGCGCCAATGCGGCGTCGAGCGCGGCACGGGTCGCGTGCCGGAAACGTGCGGCGACGTAGCCGTCAGGCCGCAACAGATAGGCTGTGCCGGGTTCGGCATCGTAGCGCGCACCAACCAGCCCTGCGGAATCGAAAAAGCCATCATGGCCGCCGATACGGATCATCCCGACACCATCAGGGGGGTCAACCGCAACGCCATTGGCAAACTCAAGCAGCGTGAACCGCGTTCCCGCTTTAATGAAGGCTTCGGTCAAAAACGCAAGATCGCCGCCGCGCGCGGCAATCGGCGCATCGAGCATGGAAGCGCCCGGCCGCGGGCCGCCGCGCCACGCATCGCAATCGGCGGTCGAAAGGGCTGAGTCATAGATCGAGGGCACCGAGAGCCGCCCACCATTGATCATGCGCTTGCCGAATTCGGTTTCCTTGGCCAGCGACAGCACCACCTTTCGCAACCGCGCTTCCTGGCGGGAGCCAGGTGCCATGAAATCGGTCGAGCGGGTCGATTCCCGGATGTTCTCGTCGGCCGCAGCGCTACGCTCGGCGTGATAGCTCTCGAGCAATGCTTCCGGCGATAGGCTCTTCAGCACGCGGTCAAGTTTCCACGCGAGGTTCTCGGCGTCCTCCAGACCGGAATTGGCACCCCTCGCACCGAACGGCGAGACCTGATGCGCGGCATCGCCGGCAAAGATCACGCGGCCGTGGATGAAGTTCTCCATCCGACGACACTGGAACTTGTAAAGCGAGATCCATTCGAAGTCGAACTTCTCATGCCCGAGCATACGCGCGATCCGTGGCCGCACATTTTCCGGCCGCCTCTCGACCGCAGGATCCGCATCCGGATTGAGTTGCAGATCAATCCGCCAGATGTCGTCGGGCTGCTTGTGCAATAGCGCCGAGCGCCCGGCGTGAAACGGCGGGTCGAACCAGAACCAGCGCTCGGTCGGAAATTCGGCCGTCATCTTGACGTCAGCGATCAAAAATTGATCTTCAAACACCTGGCCTGCGAATTCCGCACCGACCATTTGCCGCAACGACGATCGCGCGCCATCGCAGGCGACGACATAGTTCGCGCGCATCCGATAGGGTCCGTCGGGGGTCTCGATCGCCAGTATTACATGGTCGTTGCGCTGTTCCAGCCCGATCACCTTGTTGCACCAGCGCAGGTCGATCGCAGCAAGCTCCTGTACCCGATCCACCAGATAGGCCTCGGCATAGAATTGCTGGAGATTGATGAAGGCAGGCCGCTTGTGCCCCTCCTCCGGCAGCAGATTAAATTGATAAAGCAGGGAGGCGCCGTGAAAAATCCTGCCGACGCTCCACACTACGCCCTTGCTGACCATGCGGCTGCCGACGCCGAGCCGATCCCAGTATTCAAGGGAACGCTTGGAAAAACAGATCGCGCGCGACCCCTCGCCGATCCGGTCGGCATCGTCGAGCAACACGACCGGTAGACCACGCTGTGCCAGATCAATCGCGAACGACAGCCCGACCGGCCCGGCGCCGACCGCTACAACGGGATATTGCGCCGCCTCAGTGCCGGTCCGATCCTGATCGGCGTGGCGGCGATAGCCGAACTGGGATTTGGACTGCTGCGCCATGCGCTAAACCTGCTCTGGCCAAGGGACCCGGTCCCCGCTAGGATAGTCTCACCTGCAACTATCTAAACGCCCCGGCCGTTCCGGCGTCAACTCAAATTGGAGCGATTTTTGCCAAAAGCGTTTTCAAGCGAAGTGGGCACCGGGTCGCGTCAAGAAAACGCGTCCAAAAAAGGCTCCAAACTCGACCTCTTCAGGTTTGTGCCGTTCCGGCTGAACCGGCTGGCGGCCGAGGTCTCAGCCGCGCTCTCGAGCGAATATCAGCAACGCTACGGGCTGGATATTCCGGAATGGCGCGTGCTGGCGACGCTCGGCTTCCGCAATGATGCGTGCAGCGCGCAATACATTGCGCACTGCACCCGAACGCACAAATCCACCATCAGCCGCGCGGTCACGGCGCTGATGAGGCGGCAACTGGTCGAACGCGTCGAGAATGAAGACGACCGCCGCGAGTACCAGCTGCGCATGACGCGAAAGGGCAAAACGCTGTACCAGGAGCTGATCCCGCGCCTGCTGCGCAAGGAGCAGGAGATCCTGTCCTGCCTCTCCGCGCAGGAGCGCAAGGATTTCGCGCGCATGCTCGGCAAGATCGAGAACAGCCTCGGCCTCGTGCAGACCAGCAGGGAAGCGAGCAAGACGGGGGTGTATTGATATTTTTCGTCATGGCCGGCCTTGTGCCACGGCTGTCCGGTTCAAATTGTGTGGACGAAGCGCATGGGACGCGCCCCGGAATGATTCCGGGCCGTCGGCCGGCCCTATTTCACGAACGAGCGAGATGGTTGCAGGTGCAACGAATAGGCGTCGACCTTGTCGCTGGCGCGCGGATAGATTTCGGTCACGATCGGATCGTGCCCGGGGATGACGCGGTCGGGATGGCCGGCAAGACGCGCCACGATATCCCAGCCCTCGAACATGTCGCCGAGATTATAGAGGATCGGAAACGGACTGCGGCGATGCATGTTGGCATAGTAATGCGAAGCATCCGACGCCAGCACCACCGGGCCTCGCGCAGTCTCGACCCGCACCACCTGCAGGCCGTCGGAGTGGCCACCGACGCGATGCAGCGTCACGCCGGGCGCGACCTCGCCATCGCCGGAGTGAAAGGTGACGCGTTCGCTGAAGACGTGGCGGACCATCAGCGTGACATGCTCCACCGAAAAAGGATGACGCAACACGCCGTGGCACATGCAGCGCCCGGTGGCGTAGCTCATCTCGCGGTCCTGCAGATGAAATCGCGCGTTGGGGAAGAGATCGAGATTGCCGGCGTGGTCGTAGTGCAGATGCGTGACCACGACATCCCGGATGTCGTCGGCGCGGACGCCGAAGCGCGCCAGCGCCTCGACCGGATTGAGCGTGAGCTTGCGGCTTCGCAGCTTCGCCTCATCAGCGTTGAACCCGGTATCGACCAGAATATCGCGGCCGCCGCCGCGGATCAGCCAGACGAAGTAATCGAGGTCTTGAGCCGAGGTCTCGTGGGGATCCGGCAGCAGGAAGTTCAGGTGGGGCGTGCGCGGCGACATCGTCGCATAGCGGATGGCGTAGATTTCGTAGGCGTTTCCCATCGGTTCCACTTTTTTCTCGAGGTACGATTGGCCGACCAGCGCACCAAGCCACCGTCATGTCAAAAGGTCAAACCGGGCGCGCCCCGGTGCTGCAATGTGAATTCGGTCACATCACACTCCCGCATCCGCGCTGCGGCGATTGCAACGCTTCGCTCATTTTTTTCGTCATGGCCGGGCATGTCCCGGCCATCCACGTCTTTCTTGCTGCCAGGCTGTCAGCGCGTGGATGCACGGGACAAGCCCGGGCATGACGAGCTTCGCTAAAAAGCGCCCGTTCGATTGATTAATTTCGGGCGGGTTTCTGAGGTTCCGCAAAGGCCTCGTCGCGGTCAATTGTCGCGATTACCAGCGGCTTTGCAAACGGTTGACAGGGCTTGCGTACCCGGTTTGATAATGCGGTTTGCGTAGAGTAAGGTCGCCGAGGCGCAAGCTGGAATCGGCGCCCTGTTGGTTGGACCGCCGTGGCATGAGAACTCGTCTCGCTTTGCTTGTGATCTTTGTTTTGTCGGTCACCCCGATGCTCCCGTCGGTAGCTGCGGGCGCCGACCGGTTTGCGCTTGTCATCGGCAACGCGAAATATCCCGACGCCGAAGCGCCTCTGAAAGAGCCCATCAACGACGCCCGCGACATCGCCGAGGAACTCAAGCGCGACGGCTTCAACGTCGATGTCGGAGAAAATCTGACCGGCGACGCCATGCACCGCGCCTTCGATCGGCTCTACGGACGCATCAAGCCCGGCTCCGTCGCGCTTATTTTCTTCAGCGGGTTCGGCGTCCAGTCCAGCCGCCAGAGCTACATGATCCCGGTCGACGCCCAGATCTGGACCGAAGCCGATGTCCGCCGCGACGGCTTCAGCCTGGAGACGGTTCTGGGCGAAATCAACAGTCGCGGCGCGGGCGTCAAGATCGCCTTGATCGACGCCTCCAGGCGCAATCCATACGAGCGCCGGTTCCGCAGTTTTTCGGCCGGCCTCGCGCCGGTGATTGCGCCGAACGGAACGCTGGTGATGTATTCGGCGGCGCTCAGCTCCGTCATCTCCGACAGTGGCCGCGATCACAGCCTGTTCGTGCAGGAGTTGCTCAAGGAAATCCGCGTTCCCGACCTGATGGCCGAAGAGACGCTCAATCGCACCCGCGTCGGCGTCACCCGCGCATCGCGTAGCGAGCAGGTGCCGTGGATTTCGTCCTCGTTGGCCGAGGACTTTTCGTTTATTCCCGGCGCAAGCGGGCGGCCGGCCGGTCCGGCGGTGGCGACGCTTCCTCCTGCTCCTGCTCCTGCTCCTGCTCCTGCCGCCGCTCCCGCTCCTGCCGCCGCCCCCGAGCCTCCGCCGTTGCCGCGCTTCGACCCCGCGCCTGCCAAGCCGGTCGAAGTCTCGATTCCTCCTCCCGACCAGCCGGCGGACAAGAATGACGGATCGACGGCGGTAGCGCTTGCCGATGACCCGACCATCAAAAGCCTGACCGCCAAGCTCGCCGACAATCCCGACGATCAGAGCGCGCTCTATCGCCGCGGACAGGTCTATGCCAGCAAGGGCGCCTACAGCCTTGCCATCAAGGACTTCGATGCCTCGATCAGGCTCAATCCCAAGGACGTCGAAGCCTTCAACAACCGCTGCTGGGCGCGCACCGTCATCGGCGACCTGCAGGCTGCATTGAAGGATTGCAACGAGGCGCTTCGGTTGCGCCCGAACTTTGTCGACGCCCTCGACAGCCGCGGCCTTGTTAACCTGAAGAGCGGACAGACGAAAAACGCCATTGCCGATTTTGACGCCGCGCTCAAGATCAATCCGAGATTGACGTCGTCGCTGTACGGGCGCGGCCTCGCCAAGCAGCGCAACGGCTCGAATTCGGAGGGCGAATTGGATATATCCAATGCGAAAGCCATGGATCCGAATATTGTTAAGGAATTCGCGAGTTACGGTGTAAAGTGACGATTATTTGAGGCGTACGGCCGGCGTTTCCTCGAACCCCCGGGCGGGTGCCAGAGACAAACTAAGGAAGCCGCCAAGGCCGTGGCCGATTTGCCCGTTGGCTTATTTGTAAATTGATTGGAACCGCGCGAGAGCGCAGGAGGGACTGGCAATGTCGAGAATTTCTGGAAGGAGAAACCTGACCGCGATCCTTTCGCTTCTGACAATTGGCGCCGCGTTTTCCTTTGGCGTGGCAAGGGCCGTCGCCGCCGATGATGTCACTGAGGATCAAATCGTCCGGGCGCTTGTGCCGGCCAAGAAACCCCTGACCAGAGGCCTGTCGGCAGGTCCCCAGGCCGATCCGGCGGTTGCCGCCGCGGAGGGACGTTTCGTTCAGACCATCCGTGGCCGGGCGACGCGTTCGCTCTCGGTCACCGAGCGCGAGGAAATCGCCACCATTGCCAAGGACAAGCCGAATATCGATCTGGAAATCACCTTCGATTACAATTCGGCCGATATCAGTGCAAAATCGCTGCCCTCGGTTCAGTCCCTGGGGAAAGCGCTGACCAATGCTGATCTGAAGGGCTCGACCTTCATCGTCGCCGGTCATACCGACGCCGCCGGCGGCGAGGCCTACAATCAGGATCTGTCCGAACGGCGCGCCGACTCGATCAAGCGCTATCTGACCGACAAATTCGGCATTGCCGGCACCGACCTCGTGACCGTCGGATATGGCAAGAGCAAGCTCAAGGACCCGAGCAACCCGATGGCGGAAGTGAACCGCCGCGTGCAGGTCGTGAACATGGCGAACAAGACCACCGCGTCCAAGTGAACCGGTAAAGTGAGCCGTTCGTGGCGCTGAGTAGGGTTCTGCGGCTACAATGCGTCCCGCACCCTTGCGGGACGCTCATTCGTTTCAAGTCGGCCGCGTTGCGGCCTCCTCAGAGTATGCCCCCCAAAGCTCGTGATGCCCGGCCTTGTGCCGGGCATCCACGTCTTGGCTGCACTTAAACAAGAAAGACGTGGATGGCCGGGACGAAGCCCGGCCATGACGAAAAGCGAATGCGTGACGGGGATGGTTTGAGTGTGCCGCTTCGATCTAATATCATCATGCTCTAGCTACCGCTCCTCACGACTTAGGTCTGGATTGATCCGGCGATGACGCTCTCCGAATACCTCAAGCCTGCGTTAGCGGTGGTCATCGTCGTCGCTTTGGGAGGCGGATGGTATTGGTTCGAACATCGGCCGCGGCCTGAAGAAAAGGGCACGTCGAGCAACGCGCTAGTCATTGTCGCGAAAGCCACCAATGCCTGTTTCTCCGACTTGGTGCGGGTCACCGGCTTTATCGTGCCGCGCCGGGAAGCGGTTGTCGGGGTCGATCAGGAAGGATCCAAGGTTACCGATGTTCTGGTCCGCGAAGGCGACATGGTCACCGACAATCAGGAACTGGCCCGGCTCACGCCGCCGCCGGCGCAGCCTGGAGGCGGCGGCGCAAGGCCCGCATCGGCCACCCCGATTTCGTTGCGCGCTCCGGCTGCCGGACTGGTCACCGAGGTCAGGACCGTCGTCGGCGCGCCAGCCTCGCCGCAGGCCGGACCGATGTTTCGCATTTCAGTCAACAACGAAATCGAACTGGATGCCGAGGTGCCGAGCTTCCACGTGCTGAAACTCAATCCGGGCGCGACGGTGCGAATAAGCCGGGATAATGCGCCGGACCTGGTGGGACGCGTCAGGCTGGTTTCGCCGCAAATCGATCGTGCCAATCAGCTCGGCCACGTCAGGATATCGCTCACCAACAACCCCTCGCTCAAGGTCGGCATGTTTGCCCGCGCCAACATCGACGCCAAGCGCAGCTGCGGCGTCGCCGTTCCCCGTACCGCCATTGACCATCTGACCGTTCAAGTGGTCAAAGGGAATACGGTTGAGACGCGAAGGGTTCGGGTTGGACTGGTGTCCGACACCTCTACCGAAATCCTTGAAGGCCTCGACGTGGGCGAAATCGTCGTGGCCGACGCTGGTACCTCGTTGCATGACGGCGACCAGATCAAGACCACGTTCGCCGAGGACCTCGATCGAACGCGGGTACGCTGATGGCTCTCAATATCTCGGCATGGTCGATCCGAAACCCGCTTCCATCCATCGTATTTTCGATCATCCTCTTGGTGCTGGGCTGGGTCAGTTTCACCAAGCTCGCGGTGACGCGCCTGCCCAGCGCCGACATCCCGGTGATCTCGGTCGCGGTATCGCAATTCGGCGCGGCCCCGGCCGAGCTGGAATCGCAGGTCACCAAGACCATCGAAGACGGCGTATCTGGCGTCGAGGGCGTGCGGCACATTTCGTCGTCGATCACCGACGGGCTGTCGCTGACGACGATCCAGTTCGCGCTCGAGACCAACACTGACCGGGCGCTGAACGACGTCAAGGACGCCGTCACCCGCGTCCGCAGCAATTTGCCGCAAAACGTCAACGAGCCGCTGATCCAGCGGGTCGACGTGATCGGCCTGCCGATCGTCACCTATGCGGCGATCTCGCCCGGCAAGACGCCCGAGCAGCTGTCTTACTTCGTCGACGACGTCGTCAAGCGCGCGCTGCAGGGCGTGCGCAACGTCGCCCAGGTCGAGCGCATCGGCGGTGTCGAGCGCGAGATTCTCGTCTCGCTCGACCCCGACCGGCTGCAGGCCGCCGGCCTGACCGCCGTCAACGTCAGTCAAAGCCTGCGCGGCACCAATGTCGACCTCGCCGGTGGCCGGGCCGAGATCGGAAAGAACGACCAGGCGATCCGAACGCTCGCCGGCGCCAAGTCGCTCAATGATCTCGCCGGGACGATGATCCCGCTGTTCGGCGGCGGCGAAGTACGGCTCGACGATCTCGGGACCGTCACCGACACCATCGCCGACCGCCGGACCTTCGCCCGCTTCAACGGCGAGCCGGTGGTGGCGCTCGGCATCAAGCGTTCCAAGGGCG
>Ga0209331_1000530_pt1 | contig 13817 bp, 9 predicted proteins | sample JacPinW_OM3H0_M3_FD_187971 | JGI IMG/M metagenome (GOLD analysis project Ga0209331, IMG submission 187971) | Forest soil microbial communities from Algoma, Ontario, Canada - Jack Pine, Ontario site 1_JW_OM3H0_M3 (SPAdes) (version 2) | ecosystem: Environmental > Terrestrial > Soil > Boreal... | reverse complement strand
CGGCTTTACCCTCAATCCGCTGTCCAGGGATTACTGGGTGCCCCCCTTAAAGCGGGGCATGACGACGGAGAGATTTGTGGCGAGGCTTAAGTTAGCGCCTATGGGGCTCGACCAGGCTCGACCGAAAAAACTCTTCCTTGCGGTGTGATCAGCGGAAAATATTCGGAAAGAAGAACGGCAGGCGGAAAGCAGGCTGCTCGGCCGCGCCGGTGCGGGCGCGCCGCGCAACAGCGTTGGCGTTGTTGGCCGGCGCGGTCCCGTCAGCCGGTGCCGGCTTTTTCGCCGTAGCGGTATCCGCTGCGGGTGCCGATGCCGGCGTCGGCTCAAGATTGCTATCGATATTGACCGTGCTGCGCGGCCAGCTGAAATCGTCGGCTCGTCCGCTCGGCGCTGAAATCGCCTCGCCCTTGGTGAGCACGCGGCTCGTTGAAGCATCGGTGGCCGGCGGCCGGTTTTGGCGGCCGCCGCCGAGGAGCTCATCGGAGCTTACCACCGGCGCGGTGAGCGGCATGACCGGTCCTACGCTCGGACGTTGGGAAGAAGCGCCGGGCTTCGCATTCGCCGCCGGCGCAACCGTGTCCGCCGGCGAGGGCAAGGCGACTGGGATTGGGTGGTTCACCAGCTGGCGCTGGATTTCCCGCTCCACATAGAGAGCAAGCTTGCGCGCGCCGAACTTGGTGAAATAGACGCCGTCGCCGCTGCGCAGCCGCCGGATCTGGCCTTCGTAGTCGGGCCCCTGGAACGAGAAGCGGCCCCCGTCATCGACGAAGCCATCCCAGATATCGACGTAAGTAATGCCTGCCTTCTCCGCTCGGCTGCGGTAGATCTCGTTAAGATAGGAGGAATCGGTGCTCCCCTTCGCGCCGCGCTGGGACGGCAGCCCGACCCAGATGACCGGAACGCCCGCGCTCTTGAGAGCGGCGATGGTCGCGTCCACGCGCTTGATGTAAGCAATCTCCCATTTCTCGCTGTGGAATTCGAACGAGTACCAGACCGTGCGACCTTGGTCCGGCGGCGCGGCATTCGGGTTCGCTTGCTCGCTGGTTGCCGGCTGCTCCGGCGGCTGTTGCTCCGGGTCGGCGGTGAGGGCGGGGGCTGTCGCCGGTGCAGGCGGCTGCTGTTGCTGCTGCGCAGCCACGCTGGGTTTGCCGGGAGCGGGCCGGGCGGGCAGCGGCGCCTTTTCCCGAATTGATTGCCGGTCGTTGTTTCCGATCATCATGATGATGAACTTGGGCTTCTCCGCCGCGAAGATTTCGCGCGCGGCCTGCGCCCAGTCGCCGTCGCGCCGCGGGTCATAGCGGATGAGACCTGAATCTGTGCGGTGCTTTCGCACCACATTGATCTCGGATTTTTCCGAAAATGCATCTTCCAGTCCGTAGGCGAGCCAATCCGCGTTGGCGTCGCCGAGGACGACGATCGGAATTGTCGCCTCGGCCTTCTTCTGTGCGGGCGCGGGTGCATGGACCGAATCCGCCGGTGCCTCGCGATCCCCGCTGCGCTCGCCCCCGCCGCGCTCGCGGTCCTGATCGCGCTGCTGGTAGCGCGGAAAGCCGCCAAACCAGTCCCGGAACGGATCGACGCGCTGGATGCGCTGCGGCCGCCCCCAATCCCAGAACTGCGCCTGAGCAGGCGCCAGGAGGGCCGCGCTCAGACCGATTCCGGCGAGTGCCGCCAAACTTTTGGGTGTGAGACGCACAGCCATGGCTCCCGCCAATATGACGCCGCCCGCATGCCGGCCGGCACGGGTTTCCAGCCTCAAAGCGCTAATATCGCGAAGAAAATGTCAAGTTGAAGATGCCTCTTGGGTTTACCAGACGGGGGTATGAGGCCCCCGCGCCACACATCCGCACGGATTGTAGCCCGCATGAGCGAAGCCGCCTTCGCCGAGGCTTCGTCGGCCCCCGCGCAATTTGGCCCGTCGAAGCTTTAGCGGAGACGGGCGACATGCGGGGTAATCCCGAATGTCGGCTACGCCTCATCCGGGCTACCGAGCGCGCAGCTCGAAGCGTTCCGTTCGCCACCCGCGCTGCATTTGTCCCCGCGGAAATATGCTATTCCATGTTGTCAGCGCGGGGAAAGGTACCAGCAGCAAGGTTCGGCAGGACCGGGAGAGATCGGTGCGATAGGTTATCGCACCTCAGGAAGCTTTCATGAGACCCATTCGAAAGGCTGTGTTCCCGGTTGCCGGCCTGGGGACGCGATTTCTGCCTGCAACCAAGGCGGTGCCCAAGGAAATGCTGCCCGTGGTGGACCGGCCGCTGATCCAGCACGTGGTCGATGAGGCGAGAGAGGCCGGCATCGAGCATTTCATCTTCGTCACGGGACGCAACAAGGGCGTGATCGAAGATCATTTCGATCGCCAGTTCGAGCTCGAGCACGCCCTTACCGAACGCCAGCGACGAACCGATCTCGCAGTTTTGGCGCGGGACTTGCCGGGGCCGGGCACCGCGAGCTTTACCCGCCAGCAGCTGCCGCTCGGGCTCGGTCACGCGGTCTGGTGCGCGCGCGAGCTGGTCGGACGTGAGCCTTTCGCGCTGCTGCTTCCCGATGTCCTGGTGCAGCATCGGCCCGGCTGCCTTGCCCAGATGATCGAAGCGGCGCGCCATATCGAGCGTCCAAACATTATCGCCGTCGAGCAGGTCCCTTCCGATCGCGTGCACATGTATGGCGTGATCGGGATCGGGGAGCGCAACGGCAGCCTGTTTGCAGTGACCGAGATGGTGGAGAAGCCCGCGCGCGAGCGCGCGCCTTCAAATCTCATCATCACCGGGCGCTATATTCTGCAACCGGAAATCTTTGACGTTCTGGCCCAGGAAAAACGCGGAGCCGGGGGCGAAATTCAGATCACCGACGCGATGATCGAGCTTTCGAAAACGCAGCCTTTCTATGCGCTTGAATTTGAAGGCCGCAGCTTCGATTGCGGCTCGAAAGTCGGCTTCCTCGCGGCCAATGTGGCCTATGCGCTCGCGCGCGAGGATATCGCGCCGGCGATGCGGGCGGAGCTGCGCCGTCTCCTGGACGAAGGATGAGGCTCAGCGCTGCAATCGCACGCCCATGAGCCAGATGCTCGCTGCATAGTTGGAGCCGGGAATATTGGAGTGCTGCCATTCCTCGCGGAATTCGGCGCGCAGCTGCAATTCGCGGCTCAAGATGTAGGTCATCGCGATCGAGGCGATATAACGATTGTCGGCGCGGATATCGCCGACGTAGACGTCGCGTGCATAAGTAAATCCCGCCGTGGCGATGAGCCAACGGCGAAACGCGTGTTCGACCTGCAAGCCGATTTGACGCGTGAAGGTACCGGATACGCCTGACAAGGGCGACTCATTGATGGTCGTCGTTGCAATCAACCGGGCCGTGGTGAGCGCCGTCGCAGACCATACCAACGCCCCGTCCACAGCCAGCCCGCCAACTTTCTGCAGTCGCGGATCTTCGAACGTCTGTGTGAGATATCCGACCGCAATCTCGCCGGTGAGCGTGCGCACGAGATTAACGCTGGTACCGGCCCTGGCGGTCCACCCGTTTGAATCGCGTTCAAACTCGAAACGATCAAATGACAGATCGTGCACGCGGTGGTAGGCCCCCGCTTCGACAAAGGGCCTGATCCCGGGCAGGATTTCATAGCCGACGCGGAACTGCCCGCCGTACTGATTGTAATTGCGATCGTCATTGCTTTCGGTCTGCCCATTGACGAACTCGGACCTCTGATATTCCGTGCGGTCGACGCCTCCCTTCACCGTCAGTTCAAGCCGGTTGAAGCGTTCTGTGAAGCCAGTGCTCCCGCCGATGGTCGTGTAGATCGGCAGGTGCGCGAGATCGGCCTGGATGTTCGGGCTGCCGGGGCGATCGGTGCCCAGCAGGAAGCGGCCCTCGAGATCGATCCGGCTGTCGCGCGTCACATCGATGCGGCCATTGATCCGGCCGTCAGCTGTCGGGCGGTCAAGCGAATGATAGGTATCGTAGGTCGCGTAAGTGCCGAAAAAACTGGCCGTGAGCGCGTGGCGATCCCAGTTGGAATCGACGCGCAGCTCGGGCGCGTAAAGGTTGAACCAGGAGCTTGAGGTCGGCCCGGTGCCGATCCGGGCCGGATTCGTGTCATAGCCGCGGGCGTAGGCAATGGCAGGGCGAAAATTGAACGCACCCACCTGCACGCCGGTCGGATCGAACGGCCTCTCCTCCGGCAAAGGCCGATAGTACGGCAGCGCGGTAGCAACCGTGGGCGTGGGGTCATCGGGATTTGCGGGCGGTGCTCCCGGGCGGAACGCATTGCGCAGCCGCCCGGGAAGTGGCGCTACCGGCGGCTGCAGCAGCTTGGGCGTGGGCGGAGGATCGCTGGCGGATGCCGTGTTGGCGCCCGCTGTAGGGCTGGTTGTCGTCGTGCCGGCATTGGGCTGCGGCCGCGTGTTGCTCGCAGCTGCCGGGCTCGGCGGTTTCGCGCCCGGCTTGGCCTTGGATGCCTTCGCCTTGCGCTTGGCGCCATTGCTGGAATCAAAACCGGTGCTGCCGATCCCGATCCCCTGTTGATAGCTAAACGTCGGCAGCTGGCCGAAACGCGCGGGCCCACTCGGCGTGGGGTTTTGGACCGCGCGGAAGCGAGGTGAGATGGGCGGGCTCCCATCGAGGTCGGGACTGAGCAGGCTCGATTGCGAAGAGTTTCCTTGCTGGGCACAGGCGGGCGCCGCGGCGAGCACAACTGTTGCTGCGAGTCCGGCGAGCGCCAGGATGCTTCGCAAGCGTGATCGGCGACAGCGCGGCATGTCGAATCTTCGGCTCACGACCGTGCGTCCCCCGCCGGTGCCAATCTCCCCGCGCGCTCGAAATGCGCACCAACTCAGGACTTGCGCCGATATCGACGAGCCACGACCGGCGGGTCGCCCAGCCCCGCCGTTGGTTAACGAAGCTAGAACGGATATGGTTAACGAGCCGTTGACTGCGCCTTTGCCTTCGTCCCGCGCACGCGGCTTGTGCTATGTAGATCTCCCGCGCCGGAACAGGAGCGCCGCATGTCCCAGCCGCTGATGACCGCGCGAACCAAGGGGGCCCGCCACGAGGATCTGATCGCCTCGGCGCTGCGGACCTTGGAAGCGGAGGCGGGCGGCATCAACACGCTTTCTGCCGCCATTCATGATGGGCTCGGCTCCGCATTCGTGGGCGCGGTCGAGCTGATCTCGGCCGCCCAGGGACGCCTGATCGTGACCGGCATGGGAAAATCGGGCCACGTGGGGCGCAAGGTCGCCGCGACCTTCGCCTCGACCGGCACGCCCGCATTCTTCGTGCATCCCAGCGAAGCAAGCCATGGCGATCTGGGCATGATCACGCCCGATGATGTGATCATGGCGCTCTCGTGGTCGGGCGAGACCGCCGAGCTCAAGGACCTGATCGACTACTCCCGGCGCTTCCGCATCGGACTGATCGCGATCACCGCCGCGCCCGAAAGCACCCTGGCGCAGGCGGCCGACGTGGTGCTTGTGCTGCCGAATGCCCGCGAGGCATGCCCGCACAATCTTGCGCCCACCACGTCCACGCTGATGCAGGCAGCGCTCGGAGATGCGCTCGCGATTGCGCTTCTAGAAAGCCGCGGGTTCACCGCTTTCGATTTCCGCAAACTGCATCCCGGCGGCCGGCTCGGCGCCATGCTCAAATTCGTCAGCAACGTCATGCATCCCGGCGCCGCGGTGCCGCTCGTTTGCTTGGGAACTGCCATGTCCGATGCCGTGGCCGAAATGTCGGCCAAGGGATTTGGCTGCGTCGGCATCACCGACGCGGGCGGATATCTCACCGGTATCATCACCGATGGTGACCTGCGCCGCCACGTGCGTTCTGATCTTCTGGAGGCGCGGGTGGAAGACGTGATGACCCGTTCGCCCAAGACGGTTCGGCCGGACCAGCTCGCGAGCGAGGCGCTCGAGATCATCAACTCCTCACAGATTACCGCGCTGATTGTCGCCGACGCTGGCAAGCCAGTCGGGATCGTGCATTTCCACGATCTTTTGAGGGCGGGCGTCGCTTAGTAGCGCCCGGATTGAGCGAAAAGCGAAATCCGGGGAATTCCCGCGTTTCGCTGCGCGCTCAACGCGGGCTACGAAACTGCCGTGACGACCAGCTTCGCCCCATCCGCGCCTGCCACCCTGACCCGGCTGCCGGCGGGACAATCGGGACCGCTGACTTGCCAGATCGTGTCGCCGATGCGCACCCCCCCGACCCCGTCCACGATCGGCTTTTCGAGCGTGAACACACGGCCCACGTAGCCCTCGGCGCGACGATTGAGAAACGGATTGTCACCGGCGCGCTCGACCTTGCTCGCGAAATGTCGCCAGGCCGGCACAAGCGCAAGCGCAAGCACGCCGAACGAGATCAGCTGCCACTGCCACGCCAGCATCACCACAGCCGAAACGATCCCGATCACAATTGCTGCAAGCCCCAGCCACAGCATGAACATGCCCGGCGCAAGGACTTCCAGAACAAAGAGCACCGCTGCCAGGATGAACCAGTTCCAAGCACCGAGCGAGCCGATGAGATCCAGCATGAGTGCCTCTCAGGAAACTGCTGCGCCCGTTGGCGGTCCGGTCGGCCGGCGCGGCGGCGATGCAGGCGAGCTGCCCCTGCCGTCGAGCCCGAATGTCGCCTTGGCAATCTCGCCGATGCCGGCGAGTGAGCCCAGCACGTTGACCGCCTCGATCGGCAGCATCAGCACTTTTTGATTTGGCGATTCGGCCAATAGGGAAAAAGCCTTGAGGTATTTCTCGGCTACGAAATAGTTGAGCGCGGCGATATCGCCGCGCGCGATGGCGGCGCTCACCAGCTCGGTGGCCTTGGCCTCCGCCTGTGCCGTGCGCTCGCGCGCCTCGGCGTCGCGGAATGCCGCTTCCTTGCGGCCTTCGGCTTCGAGAATGAGCGATTGCTTCTGGCCTTCCGCGCGCAGAATCGCCGATTGCCGCTGGCCCTCGGCCTGCAGGATTTCTGCCCGCTTCTCGCGTTCCGCCTTCATCTGGCGTCCCATCGCCTGGACCAGGTCGGCGGGCGGCACGATATCCTTGATTTCGATGCGATTGACCTTGACCCCCCAGGGCGAAACGGCGGCGTCAACGACGCGCAGGAGACGCTCGTTGATCTCGTCGCGATGCGAGAGCATCTGGTCAAGGTCCATTCCGCCCATGACGGAGCGGATATTGGTCATGGTCAGTTTGACGATGCCCTGGTCGAGATAGGAGATCTCGTAGCTTGCCTTGGCGGCATCGAAGACTTGAAAGAATGCAATGCCATCGACCGTGACGCTCGCATTGTCCTTCGAGATGACGTCCTGCTGCGGTATGTCGATCGCCTGCTCCATCATGTTCATCTTGCGGCCGATGCGGTCGAAATAAGGGACGATGAAGTTGAGGCCGGGCTTGAGGGTGCGGGTGTATTTGCCGAACCGTTCCACCGTCCAGCTGTACCCCTGGGAGACCGTCTTGACGCCGGCGAGCAAGGTCAGGATCGCGAGCGCGACAAACGCGATGACGAAAATATCGAAGCCGGAAAGCATGGGGTTTCTCCTGGGAAGGTGAGGACGCACGACAGAGAACGGGCGACAGATAGCCTTTGCACTTTGGTGCTTCGTTTGTCGTCCGCCGTCCGTCCCCGGTTGTCAAATCCAGGTGATCGTAGTTCAAACGGTAGCCCGGATTGAGCCTATCCGAGCGTGAGCGAGGATGGGCGAAATCCGGGAAGACGCCCGCAAGACGCCCCGGATTTACGCTTGCGCTTCGCGCAAGCTCCAATCCGGGCTACGAATCTGTCCTCTGTCGGCCGTCCTTTGTGCTCTGTCTTCAAACCCATCCCTTCAATTCGCGCATGGCGAGCTGCCAGATCACCAGCATGCCCGGCGCGCTGTCATTGAGACAGGCAATGGCGGCGAAATTCTCGCCCCCATAACGCTTGAAGACATGGGCGTTCTCGACCGCGATCTCTTCCAGCGTCTCGAGGCAATCGGCGGCAAATCCGGGTGTGATCACGGCGATATGCCTCACTCCCCGCTTGGCGAGGCTTCTGACCGTTGCAATGGTCGCGGGTTCGAGCCATTTGCCGCGCCCGAAGCGAGACTGAAATGTCATGACCAGCTGGGACTCGTCCATCTTGAGCTGATTGCGCAGGAGCCGCATGGTCTCCGCGCAATGGGCATAATAGGGATCGCCGTTCTCGACATAGGCTTTCGGTACGCCGTGAAACGAGGCCAGAATCACGTCCGGCTTGAACGGAAGGCGAGCAAGCTCGGCGCTGGTCGAGGACGCCAGTGCTTCAATATAGATGGCATCATTGTAATAGGGCGGTGCAACGCGCAAGGCCGGCTGGTGGCGCAGCGGCGCGAGCGCGCGAAAGACTTCATCGCACACGGTCGCGGTCGTAGCGGCGCAATACTGAGGATAGAGCGGGATCACCAGCAGGCGCTCACAGCCGTGGGCGAGGAGATGCGTAATGCGTGAGCCAATCGAAGGATTGCCGTAGCGCATCGCCCAATCGACCGCGATGCCGTGCCCCAGTGGCTCGAGCGTCGAGGCGAGCTTTTCCGCCTGCGAGCGGGTGATGGTCTTGATCGGGGACTCGTTTCTCTCCCGGTTCCAGATCTTCTCGTAGTCGCGCGCTTTGCGGCGCGGGCGAAAACGCAGCACAATGCCGTTGAGGACGAGCTTCCAAACGAGACCCTGGTTCTCGATCACGCGGGGGTCGGTGAGAAACTCTTTGAGGTAGCGCCGCACCGAGGCTGGGTCGGCCGCGTCAGGTGTGCCGAGATTGACCAGCAGCACACCGATTTTGCCGGAGGAGGGGGCTTGGCCGCTGGCTGCTTGGGCTTCGAGCGGTGCAGATACCATTTCATTCATGGCCCCAGCATACGCGATAGCGCGCCGCCTTGCATGCGTGCTAAGTCTCAATCGCCATTGTAGGGTGGGCAAAGGCGCGCAAGGGCGCGCCTTTGCCCACCCTACGCTATCGGCTCGATCTCAACGAAACACGCCGTAGATGTCCGTGCTTCGCCTGCTTGCGGTTCTGCTGGCGCTCCTCACCACCGGCATTGCGGCTTATGCAGCGACGGCGCGCGTAACGTTCATCCTGGTCAATGACATCTATTTGATGTCGGATCAGATGATGCCGGACGGGCAGCGGCGCGGCGGTTTCGCTCGCCTCGCTGCCGTTGTCAAAGCCGAGCGTGCCAAGGGCCGCCACGTCATTCTCGCGCATGCCGGCGATACCCTCTCACCGTCTGCGATCTCGAGCATTGATGAGGGCGCGCGCATCATGGCGCTAACCAACATGGTCGCTCCCGATGTCTTTGTACCGGGCAATCACGAGTTCGATTTCGGCAAGGCCGTCTTCCTGCAAAGGATGAGCGAGGCACAGTTTGCGCTGTTTGCAGCCAATCTGCGCGGTGCGCAGGGGGAGGCGCTGCCGAAGTTCAAGGATCGCTCGATCATCACGTTTGACGGGGTCCGTGTCGGTCTGACCGGAGCCACCTATGACGATACTGCGCGCGCGTCCAATCCCGAGGATTTGCAATTTTTTTCCACCGTAACAACGGTCAGCGAGCAGGCGCAGACGTTGCGGCGCGAGGGTGCAGACTTCGTCGTCGCTGTGGTGCATGCGCCGCGCGAGCAGGACTACTCGATCTTTGCAGCCCGCACCGTTGATCTTCTGCTCAGCGGACACAACCACGACCTTTTCATTGAGTTTGACGGACGCAATGCCATCGTCGAGTCGAGCCACGACGCCCAGTACGTCACTGCGATCGACGTAACCATGGAGGTGAGCGAGAGAGGCGGGGCCCGCATCACCGTTTGGCGGCCGGAGTTCCGGATCATTGATACCGCTGCCATTACGCCCGACCCGCAAGTCGCCGCGGTTGTTGCGAAATATGAGCAGGATCTGAGCAGGGAGCTCGATACCCCCATCGGCATTACGGCGGTCGAGCTCGACAGCCGCGTTGCAACGGTGCGCGGCGGGGAGGCCGCAATCGGAAATCTCATTGCCGATGCCATGCGCATTTCGAGCCGGGCAGACGCGGCGGTGACGAATGGCGGCGGCATCCGAGGAGGCAGGATCTACGCCCCCGGCAGCAGCATCACGCGCAGGGACATCATCGCGGAGATGCCGTTTGCCAATCGCGCCGTGACCATTGCGATCAGCGGCGCGGGCCTCAAGCGCGCTCTCGAGAACGGTCTTGCACGCTGGCCCAATCCCAGCGGCCGCTTTCCTCAGGTCTCGGGTCTCGCCATTGTGGCGGACGCCAGCCGCCCTCGTGGCGCGCGCATTGTGTCGCTCAAGATCGACAATGCTCCAATCGAGGACGACAGGATCTATCGCGTCGCGACGAACGACTTCCTGGCGCGCGGCGGCGACGATTACGTGACATTCCGCGACACGAGCCAACTGCTTCCGATCGGCGACTCGCCCCTGATCGCGAATCAAGTCATCGACTATGTCCAAGACCTCGGCACGGTGCGCACCGCAATCGAGGGACGCGTCATTGTGAAATAGCGCGCTCGGCCGCTGCGACGCAACGCTGGGCCGCGAATGTTCGCGTCGTCAAGACGCAAGCAAGCTTGACCTTCGTTGTCGCGTGCAGGCCAGGCGAATCGCTCGGGTCGAGATCGGTTCTAATGGAACTGCGGCATCCCTACGGGGCAGCTCATCTCCCAGACCTGTTGCCGCCTGATGTGTCGTAACCTTTTCTGGGCGCGGACTCGAAAGTGGTGACGGTCGTACGTGTATTGTTAGAGGGGCCTACGGTTGTCGACCTGGTGATTGTGCTTCCCTGCGGAGTAGTGGTCACGGATGTGGTCGTATTGCCGACCGTTCGTGAGGTCGTCGTGTAGATCCCCTGGGCTTGAGCGGCGCTTCCGAGAAGAGCGACCACGACCGATAGTATGACTGAAAGCTTCGTTACGGGCATAACGGCTGTCCATGTTATGCAACCACCAATATACGAAGCGCGTGGCAGAGCTATGAATCTGCTTGTTAAAATTTTATGCGGCGGCTTTGAGAATCCACACGCTCAAAGGTTATCGCAGAGGTAACAACGTACGGTAAGGTCAAGCTTGCGGGATGATCCATCTTGGTCAGTGGAGAAACTCATGCAGCGGGCGCGAAGCATCAGTCACGTCGTCAAGAGCCTTGGCGCGACGGTGTGGGCGACAATCATCTTTGCAGCCGTGGCCGGCTGCCCATGGGCAATGGCTGCTCCGACCCATCCGCTCGACCCGCTTGATGAAGAAGAGCTGCTCGCGATCAGGGACATCCTCGCCCATAGTGGCTTGTTTTCGGCCAACACCAACTTTGCCTGGATTCAACTCGTCGAGCCGGCCAAGAAAATTGTCGAAGATTTCCGAGCAGGAGCTGATTTCCCGCGGCAGGCCTCTATCGCGGCCATAGATTACGATCAAGCCAAGTCCTTTCGCGTCATCATCGATCTGCGGGCGAATCGGATAGCGTCCATGGATGAGCTTGCTGCGCTGCAGCCTGGACTGACCGAGCGCGACAGCGCCATCGCGCGCGACATCGTCGACCGCGATCCCAGAATCAAGGAGGCGCTGACCAAGCGCGGGTTCAGCATTGCGGCGAAAGTCTCGGATTCCGTCCGCCTGCAGTACATGGCCGTGGGGGTCGATCCGTCGCTCGATCAAGAGAAAAATCGGCTGATGCGCGTTCTGTTCGGGTCCGACCAGGAGGCCGCCAGCGATACGAGCCCGTTCGTGGATGGCCTGATGGTAATTGTCGATCTCTATGCAAGGAAGGTGATTCGGTTCCATGACGTTGCGGGCGTGCAAGGCGTGCGCGTGCCGCACGATGTGTTCGCTGCCCGCTTGCGCAGTTCAATTGTGGCTGCACACCCGTTGGTCCCGGCACAACCGGAAGGACGAAATTTCAGCGTCGTTGGCCATGTCGTGAGGTGGCAGAACTGGCGCTTTCGCTTCAGCTTCAATCTGAGAGAAGGGCTGGTACTTCATCAGATCGGCTTCGATGACTCCGGCAGGATTCGGCCGATCCTCTATCGCGCGTCGGTTTCCGAGGTGCTCACCGGATACGGAGAGCCGGACCAATTCTGGTCGTGGATGCTGACTCTCGACGAAGGTATCTTTGGGTTCGGATATCTTTCAATGCCGGCGCAAGCAGGCCAGCAGGTGCCCGCGAATGCGGTTACACTGGGCGCCGTAATGCCGGACTCGACATTGCCGCGTTTCAGTCAGCTGTTCGCCGATCGAATCTATGTCTACGAAAGGGACGGCGGGACTCTGATCAACTACCACGAGAGGGGCCCCAGCGTTCATGCCCGCGCGACCGAGCTCGTCATCGGTTCGCTGGTATCGCTCGGCAATTACGTCTACGGGCTCAACTGGGTGTTCAAGCAGGATGGCTCGTTCGCATTCGAAGCGGAGCTCTCGGGCAGCATTGTCACCAAGTTTGCCATCGCCAAGGAGTGCGAGACGTGTGCTGCGATCGCCAGGTTTCTCTGCGAGCGCGGCCGCAAATCCTTGGCTGCCAACTGCGCGTAGACTTGCAACGCCGTTGCATATTCCACCGCCGCCTCTGCCGCTGTGCCCTGGGCTAGCAGCGCATCGCCAATTTTGAGATGACTGTTGGCAAGAAATCTCTGCCACTCTCCTTGTTCCGGGTCGCGGTTCGCCGCGTCGGAGGCACCCTTTTGATATTCGCGGTATTCCTCTAGCGCGCGCGGATAATCCTTAAGTTCGAGAAGCACATCGCCGATCCTCTGCTTGCTGATTGCGAGATCGAGTCGCCAGGTCAAATTGGGTACGTTGGGCCTTTCCAACTTGATGAGGGTCGCTATCGCATCGTGATAGGCCTGGAAGTGCTCAATCGCCTGGTCGAGATGGCCGCCCTCGCGCAGGATATCGCCCATGCGCTGATGTGCCAGCGCGCGAGCGCGTATCCAATCCGGCTTGGCCGCGGGATTAGCGGCGAGCTCCTCTACCAGCACCAGGTTGGCCTTGAATTCGACTGCCGCCTCGAGCCGGTCATCCTTCTTGCGGAGCGTGTCGCCGATGCGCCGTTGGATATAAACCAGCATCCGCTTGCGGTCTCCGTTCGTGCGGTCCTTGCCGGCCAATTTAGCCATGAGGACTTGACCCGTTCGGTAGCTCTGCAGTGCCTCATCGAACAGGCCTCTCGCTTCGAGTGCGTCGCCAATTCGAATTTCGCTGTTGATCAAGAGTTGGCGATAGCTGTCGTTGTCGGGACGGTTGGCAGCCAGCCGCTCGGCAAGGTCGCGCATCTTTCGCGCGAGCTCGAGCGCATTAGCGGCTTGGCCGGGAACGTCGATGTAGGCGAGACTGAGCGTGTTCAGTAGCTGCCACTCGAGCGCCCGCAGACTATCATTCTCTTTTTCGTCTTCCAGCTGGAGGATGGTCTTGCGGGTCACCTCGAGCAGCGGCTCGGCCAGCTTGGTAGAGATAGTCCCCGCAGAGATGAGATCCCTGACGATATCGACGACGCCTGAACTAACATTGGTCGCCGCGCTATAGTTGCGATCGGCCTGGATCAATGCCGTTTCGGCGCGATCACGCTGCGTCAGCGCGTCCTTCCACTCCCAGACCGCGGCTGCAAACAGCACCAGCAGTACCCCTACAGCCGACCAGGCGAGCGTCAACGCACGCCGCTGCCGGCGCACCTCCTGCGATAGGAGATCTTCCTTGGGAACGCCATGGATAGCTGCCGCCAAGTCCGCGCCCAGCTCGATGAATTTACGATCTTGGATCGATGGTCGCACTGTCGCGGTCGAGTATCGGTGGGGAGAAGGGCGCATCGAACGCTTCACCGAACTCGCG
>Ga0209331_1000529_pt1 | contig 13829 bp, 7 predicted proteins | sample JacPinW_OM3H0_M3_FD_187971 | JGI IMG/M metagenome (GOLD analysis project Ga0209331, IMG submission 187971) | Forest soil microbial communities from Algoma, Ontario, Canada - Jack Pine, Ontario site 1_JW_OM3H0_M3 (SPAdes) (version 2) | ecosystem: Environmental > Terrestrial > Soil > Boreal... | reverse complement strand
GAGGCTGATGCCGTTGATGCAAACGGAACCTTTGTAAGCGATGTAATGGGCGAATTCGGAGGGCAATTCAATCTCGAGTCGATAATCCGCGCCCGCAGCGTCGAAGGAAACAATATGCGCCGTGCAGTCAATGTGGCCTTGCACAAAATGTCCGCCGATCGATCCGTCGCCGGAAAGCGAGCGCTCTAAATTTACCGGCGAATCGCGGCGCAATGTTTTCAGATTCGTGCGGTCGAGCGTTTCCTGAAGAAGATCAAAAGTGATTTGATCCGCGCGCCGGGCGGTGACAGTCAGACAGCAACCGTTGACGGCAACGCTGTCGCCAGTCCGGATCTTTTCAGCGACGAGGGGCGCGGCGATTTGCAGCTGGGTACCGCGGTCAGTGGCGCGAATCCAAAGCACGTTGCCAATCTCTTCAACCAAGCCGGTGAACATAAAGAAAAGAGGCTGCAACGAAGTAGTGGGCGCTTCAATTAATTTCGATTTTCGTGCGAGGCGGGACGTCAACGTCTGCTGCTTACGCATGCTCCGATTTGGCCGCTTTTTACGCCTTTAAAATGCCATAAAAATAGGCCGAAATTTTCTTCATTTTTTTCTAGGCACGTCCCTCGAAATCCGATAGAACTGCGCAAAACGGAGTCTCGGCGGGACAAGTGCCGTCGCGAGCCGTTCAAAATTTTTGAAAAAAAGCTTGTCACCATTGCGAATCTTCACTAATCCGTAGCCCAAACCTAACCAAACCCATGGAGAAACTAATGACTAGAAACGTGCTCAAAACGTTAGGATCCATCCGCGTCGCGCTTGCAGTCGCTGTAGGACTTCCTTTGCTTATCGTCTCAAACGCGTTCGCGCAGGCACCAGCTGCTGGAGCTACGCCCACAACCGGTACGAACATTCCGCCAGCAGGCGCCGCCGCAGGAGGTGGCCAGGCTGAAGTTGAGCGCGTCATCGTGACGGGTTCAAACATTCCGACAGCGGAAGAGGTGGGCCCGAATCCGGTCGACACATATCGCAGAGACGACATCACCCGACTCGGTGTGCGTTCTTCCACTGATCTTATCCAGAGACTGCCCGCAGCGACTGGATCGACGATCAATGAGAACAACACCAACGGTGGTGACGGCCGCGCGGAGATCAACCTCCGCGGTATTCTGGCCAAGGAAACGCTCGTCTTGCTGGACGGCCGCCGCTTGGCGCCGGTCGGCTTCGCCGGATCGACTGTCGATATCAATACGTTTCCGGTTGGGTTAATCGATCATATCGACATCTTGAAAGACGGCGCGTCGGCTATTTACGGATCCGACGCGGTGTCAGGTGTGTTCAACATCTGGTTCACTCATCGCTACCGCGGGGTGGAGGTGTATATGAGTGCTGGCAATTCCAATCTCGGGTTTGCGGGCGACGCAGCGGAATACAGAGCATACGTTCTCGCCGGCACCGGTGACGATAAAACCGACCTCGTAGTTTTTGCGGAATGGTACAATCGCGCCGCGATCTACTCGCGTGACCTCAATGTTTCGCACGATGCTGATCACAGTGAATTTGGCGGTTTCGCCGCTCCTGCGGCCATAGGAGGACCGGCTGACAACCGCAGCGGCAACTACGCCGGCCGTGTGGGAGCCCGCCAATTCCAACCTCGGTTGGCTGGCGGTGCGAAGACTCCGACACCAGGGCCTTTCACGCGCAATACTCACCCTCAATATGTCGCGCGTCTGTCGCTTCCGCGTGAAAAGATCCTATTTAACTTTGCCGATCTTACGCCGGACCTAGCGGACGTGGATCGCGAGCATCTTTACGGTTCGTTCACGCGTGACGTTTGCGAAAAGTATTTGGTCATCTTTGCAGATTTCAAATACGCGCGTTCCTTCTTCAACGGTGGCTTGGCGCCGACTCCGTTCACGCCGGATGTGTGGACTGATTTCGGTCCGCTGGCCGCGAATCAAAAGACATTCGGCATCAGCGCCACGGGTATGAGCGTTCCGACGCAAAATCCGTTCAATCCGTTTCTGGCGGAAGTCGACTACACTGCGGTGGGCGGAAGTAACCCGAGGTTTCCTCAGACTCAGGCGAGCGCTGCGCCGGCAGGCACACAGTTTATTACCGGTGTTCGTTACCGTTCCCTCGAAGCCGGCCTGCGCACAGATAAAATCACAACCGACAACTACCTGTTTACGGCCGGCATGAAAGGCGAGATGGGCGAGTTCGGCGATTATATGAAGACATGGAACTGGGAAACCGGTTTCCGTTTCAACGAAGATCATCGTCTCGAGCGTTTCGGTGGCATCGTGAACAACAATGCCTTGCGCCAGGCCTTGCTCGACACGAATCCGGCAACGGCATTTAACATGTTCGGACTTAATCAAAATACGAAGGCGGCGATTGATCGTGTCTTCGTCACGACTAATCACGTTGGTTCGACGTTTCTGGAATTGGAAGATGCCAAGTTAAACGGCGATCTCTTTTCGCTTCCGGGCGGCCCGGTTTCATTCGCTGTCGGCGGTGAACATCGTAGGGAGCACGCGAGCGATAATCCAGACGCGCTGACCGCTTCTGGTCAAACGACTGGCGCCACGAACTTCTCTCCGACGAAGGGCAGTCGCGACGTTTGGTCGACGTATTGGGAACTTCGCGTCCCGATAACGAGCCCGACCTGGAACTTCCCTGGTTTGTACAGCTTGGAGCTAAACTATCAGGAACGGTATGACAACTTCAGCGATTTCGGCGGCACCCAAAGACCGAAGATCTCGGCGCGTTGGCAACCGTTGGATTCCGCCTGGACAGTTCGCGCCACTTACAATGAAGCGTTCCACGCTCCGACGTTGGGTGAGTTGTTCGGCGGCGCGGCGCAGTCGTTCCCGGCGATCACCGATCCTCTTAAGAAGAGTGAACCGCAGGTCCAGCAGACGCTTAGTGGCAACCCCAATCTGAAACCGGAAACCGCCTATGAGTGGACTTATGGCACCATCGTCACGCCCGGCAAATGGTGGGGCGCGCTGCAAGGCTTGACCATGAGCGCGGACTTTTACCATATCGATCTTCGCGCGATTACGGTGACGCTAAATCCACAGGTCGTTGTTGCCCAGGCGGCCGCTGGCACCGGCTTTCAGAACCAGGTGCAACGTGACCCGACTACTGGCGCGATCTTGAATATAGATACTCCGGAGCAAAATCTGGGTCGGTTCATTCAGGAAGGTATCGATTACGAGATGGTATATATCTTCGATACCAATCGACTGGGGCACGGCGATTGGGGAACTCTTACCACGACGTTTAATGGCACGTATATCGATCGCGCGGTGGTCCAGCTGATACCAGGTGGACCCGAAACCGTAGCCGTCGGCAAGTTTGGTGGCGGCTTCTTAGGTGCGAACGGCGGAGGTTCGCTGACGCACAATCGTTGGTACGCCAGCCTTTTTTACGATAAAGATGGGGTCTGGGGTGGCCAGCTCGATACTGGCGCGACTGTGCATTTCATCGGCCAATACTGGGATACCTACGGAAACGGGGTGTTCTCAATGGTGCCTGAGACCCGTGCTAACGGAAAGAATGCCTTCCCGGTTGTTGGGTTTACCGATCGGAAAATCCGCGAGTGGATCACTCTAGACTATATCCTGAACTACACATTCAACTTCCCGGCCCCAGCGGCCGAGACCGAGGTCGCCGGCTATGCCAAGGACGGCGGAAAAGTTGGAAAGTCGAAGGACGGCAAGGATAAGAATGTCATGCCAGTGTCCACCGCGGAGTACAATCCATGCGGTTGGAGAGCCTGGCTGAATAACACCACGGTTACTCTGGGTATGAACAACGTGTTCGACGAGCAACCTCCATTTGTGTCCGCGGCCTTCGAAAACGGTTATGATGAGCAGACAGCTAATCCCAAGGGCCGGTTTTGGTACGCTGCAATCAAGAAGAAGTTCTAGGTTCAGAGGACAGAAAGCGAAAGTTTGTAGCGGCCGAGCTTGAAACCAGGCTCGGCCGCTTTGCATTTGGACTCGGGAGATTTTTCGACCTTTCGCCGGCGGAAATTCAACGCTTGGGAGAAATTTGCAGCGGAATTGCAACGCTAACTGATCGGGACCGAGTCCGTCGCGAGCAAGCGCGCAGCACATAGATCAAGTCGAACAGCTCTCGCGGCCATCTAGTCGCCTTGGATCCGTCCGTTCGCGCTCGAGGGTTATCGTAACACACGGGGGCCAGGTCGGCAGTTTCTGCCGACTCCTCTAGGCGATTTCCTTTCTTCGTTCGAGAGCGCGCTAAGAAAAACTACGGAATTCCGAAGACCAGCCTTCGCGCCTTGGCACGGCTGCTGCTTATAGATTCTATAATTACCATGATTCTTGTAAGCATCCAACCGTTCCAATTTAAGAAGATCTTCCTGCTTATTGCTGGGTTGATTTGCCTCTCTTCCGTCTCCTGTTTCGCGCAGTCGGCCTTTTTGAGCGTTAGCTCGACACCATACGATCGCCAGATGACGCGAATTCAGCCCGTCTTGTTTGTTAAAGGGACTGCTCATCAAGGCAGTCTTTCCATGACACTCGTAAACAGGTGGATTGGCGACCTACGAAGCATTCCGTACGGCTTTAGCCCCGAATGGAAGACACCGGCGGAGGTCCAGACCGCTCCAGTTGCAGACTGTAAGGGCAAGGCGGTTGCGCTTTACGATAGGATGCAGCTTTGTGGCGCCCAAAATATTCGGCTTATCATCGGAAAACGGACCTCAGCAAGCCGCAAGACGCACGCGTGGCTCGAGTGGACGACTGAGGGCAATACGTATGTTTTAGACCCCACAATCAACTGGGCAGCGTGTCGGGTAAATGATCTGGGCTCCCGCTCTTACATTCCGCTTTATGCCTATGCCGGCACGCACAAATATCGCGCTGCGGCGGCGACATTGTACGCGAAGAATTAGTGGTCGAGCCCGAGCATTATCCATTAGCGCCCCTCTGCCGAACCGTTAAAACGCACGGTTGAGAAAGGCGAATAAGCGCACTTTAGGGGATTGACTCGCGTCTGCTCTTTTGGCTAGGCGCGACGCAGGCTACGCGGAATGTGGCGCTACCGTGGTGAGGGCTCTCAAAAAAATTCATGTCGCTCGCAGATTTGTATTGCCAATGGCGTGCGCTGTCGCTATCATCGTTTTTGTAGATATGGAAATTATGAGCACGCGTTCTTCACGTTTTATCAACTTTTGCGGCCTTCTCTGTTGCTTCTCAATCACCTCGGTCGCTGCCGATTTAAACCTGCAAAAAGTTCCGCCTCTTACGGTCGAGCAGGCGCCTGCTTATCCGGAGAATCTTGCTCGCTACCACTTCGGTGCGCAAGTAGAAGCGGCGCCACAAAGCAATTCCGTCCGAAACCTACAGCTCAGTTCTCAGTCGCAAGATCGCAATACGGCGGCGGCCGCCCTGCTCTGCGATGACCCAACTGTCGGTTATGCGCTACCCAATGGCAGTACGACTTTGCTGGTTTCACTCTCGAAAATCGAAAACATCGACAGCATTTCTTTTCTTAACCACGGCGCGAAAGGCGACGTCACGATCGCGACGTCAAATGCGAAACTTTCACCTGACAGCTCTCAGTGGCACCATCTTTCGCATCAAGACCTCACACCGAATGCGGTGAAGGCTAAAATCGGCCCGAGCGAGGCGAAGTATGTCAAATTGACGTTCAACATTAACGAGCCCGGTCGCATTGCCGCTTTGGGCGTCTATTCCACTCCAACGGTTGCAGCGTTCACAATGCCGCGAACGCGAAAGTCCAATGTCCAAGATCCTTCGAGTAGTCTTGCGTTGATCAGCTACAATCTTACCGATGTGCACGCGAAAGCGCGCGCTCTTTACGTGAGTTCGGGCGACGATCTAAACGAAGCAAACAACATGATCGATAATCAGCCGGCTACCAGCTACGCATTCGCTGCAGACGATGCTGCGCCAGCCGCGGTCATCGATCTTGGAAAAGTCACGACATTGCAGCGTATTTCCGCCGTTTACGCGCCGCAACAAGGCCGGGTCGATTTCTACGTTCTGCAATCATTGCCTGGCACCACCGAGGATCGCGCGCCGAAAACTCTTCGAGTCGACGAGGCTGAACTCGCCAATTTTCAGCCGGTTGGCTCGATAACAGATGGCTCTGGTCACGGCGCGATCGACTTTCCGGAAACTAGCGGGCGCTACATTATGCTGAAATGGGCTCCAGCAGCTCAGGCAGGGGGTTCGTTCTCAGTTGCAGAAATCGCTGCGTTTGGTGGCAACAAATCCGGCAGTCTGATGGCCGCAAACACGGCTGGTGGAAGTGAAAGACAGGTTGCCTCGGATGATGGAAAAACAATGATTGAAGGCAAAGATTTCAAAGACATGGGCAAAGAGATGCCTGAAGAAGGGCCCGCTGAAGGTCCGCCGCCAAACCTTCCGGATCCGCCGCCTTTCACTTTTGTGCCGCTGATCAGCGAGTAACTCGGGATCATTTCTTAAACAGAGCCCGTCCGCCGGACGGGCTCTTTGTTTTTTGCGCAGGTGCCACTTGGTTTCTGATTTGCGCTGTGTTCCGGCAATTACAGGCCATCGCGGATTATTTTGAACACAACCGTATTCTCAACACAGCCTTGCAGTCGCTCAGTCCCCGGCCCTGCGCCGAGCGCAATCACGTCGTCGACGGTGTTAAGCGCCGACCGCGCGTAAACCGCGGCGGGTTCAAGGTCCTCGGCTCTCAAGGAGTCTGTGGAAGTGACTTCATCTTTGTGTATCAATTTTGTTGCTCCGTAGGATCTGAGGCCGTGAGGACCGGTCGCCCATGTGATCCATGGCTCGCCCGCGGAGTTCAGGCCTAACAACGCGATTCCGCTGTCTTTTCGAAACGGAAAACCGTTCAAACTCAAGCCGCCGACCGCGACATCGCCGCAGACTATAATTGTCGCTCTTTGGCCGGCGTAACGTCGAGCGATGGCGACTGCGCGATCCAATTCCGCGGTTTCACTTAGGGTTCTTTCACCATTGTTCTCCTGCGCCGCCCTTCTCATCAGTCCAGCATCAACGACAAGCAAGTAACCGCCCGCGTTGTACTGCAACAATTCAATCGCGCGCCGCACCATGTCCGACAAACTTGGCTGCTCGTTTCTTTGTTCGACCTGCTTGGCATAGGCCAACTCGGCTCCGGCGATCGCGCCAAAAAGTTTTGGTCTCTTCCAGGCTGGAACCGCTTCCAATTCGGCCCTGGTCCGAATCACATCAAAACCATTGCCACCTAATTCAAGCAAGAGATCGCGGCCATCCGTGCGCTGTCCATTTTTTGACTCGGGCAGAAAATGGGTGACGCCCCCACCGATGGCGATGTCGATCTTTCCTCCGTCGACAAACTGGCGCGCAATGTTGTCGGCATCGTTGCCGTCCGACGCGTGTGCATAGAATGCGGCGCATGTGGCATCCGTTAGCTTCGCGTTGGTCACCAAGCCGGTGGCGCGTCCACGTTCGCGCGCCAACTCGATTAGCGTAGTGATCGGCTTGTTGTCCGCATCGACCGCGACTGCCCGATTATTTACTTTCACGCCCGTGGCGATGGCAGTCGCAGCCGCTGCCTGGTCGGGCACAGCAAAATCCTTCGAGTAATTCATGAGCAGAGCAACGTGGCTCATGGAATCGACTGCCAGTCTGGCATCTGCTCCGCCTACGTAGAGACGTGTCGCCGCGAGGCGATTTGGAGCCAGGCCTTCACCAATAAACAAAATGATTCCAAACGGCTTTTGGATAACCCAGTGTTGAAAATAGAGCACTCCGAAGCCGGCGAAGGCGAGGAGACAAAACAGCGCCAGCAACTGGTTGCGCCACTTCACGACGGGGCGATCTAGATGCACCGGCTTGGTCTTGTCAACGAAAGAAGCGCTTGTCGATGTACGCAATCATCGGCAGAGTTCGCCGATGCCCGGTCCCATTATGCTGATGATTCGTGATGGATGGGGGATCAATCCGGGAGGGCGAGAGAAACGGGAACAGAATGGAGACGCGACCTTGCTCGCCAAAACTCCTTTTCACGATTCTCTCAGCCGCGACTACCCCGGCGGTAAACTAAGCGCAAGTGGACTCGACGTGGGATTGCCTGAAGGACAAATGGGCAATTCCGAAGTGGGTCATCTTAATCTTGGCGCCGGTCGGGTGGTTTATCAGGACCTGACCAGGATAAACAAGGCGATTGCGGATGGCGAGCCAACGCGCAATTCCGTTTTGCAAAAGGCTTTCGCAGATGCGCGCGGGCATCGGCTGCATCTCCTCGGTCTCGTCTCCGACGGCGGTGTGCATAGTCATTACGAGCACATGATTGTACTGGCCGACGCGGCGAAGGCGGCCGGCGTTAACGAGATCTTCGTCCATGCGTTTACCGACGGACGTGATAGCTCTCCCACCGGCGGCGCTCACTATCTCAGAATCTGCGAAGAGAAATTGAAACCAAGTGGCGCTCAGATCGTTACTGTCGTCGGCCGTTACTTTGCGATGGATCGTGACCGCCGTTGGGACCGGACAAAAAAAGCATGGGACGCCATTGTTCTTGGTCGCGGTGAGGTTTGCGATCCGCCGCCGTCCGCGGCGTTAAATCGACAATATGCTGCTGGCAAAACGGACGAGTTCATGCCACCGCTCATTTTCGGATTTGCGAACGAGCGGCGCGTTCGTGATGGCGACACCGTTCTGTTCTTCAACTTTCGCGCGGATAGAGCGCGGCAATTATCGCAGGCATTCCTATTCAAAGATTTCGACTGCTTCGACCGAGAATTTTGGCCGCAGGTGCATTTCCTTTCGCTTACGCAATACGACGTGACTTACCCGTCCCCGTACATTTTTGCTCCGGAAGAATTGGTCAACATCCTTGCCGAAGTCGTCAGCGCCGCTGGCAAATCACAGTTACGCATCGCCGAAACGGAAAAGTATCCGCACGTTACCTATTTTTTTAACGGCGGAATCGAGCGCGCATTTCCCGGCGAAGACCGAAAGATCGTGCCTTCACCGAAAGTTGCGACCTACGATCTTCAGCCCGAAATGAGCGCGCCGGCGGTCACGGATGAGGTCCTGGCGCGGATGGCGAATTACGATCTGATCGTTTTGAATTTCGCCAATCCCGATATGGTTGGCCACACTGGAATTGTCGAAGCGGGCATAAGGGCGGTCGAAACCGTGGACCAGTGTGCCGGCCGAATCATTCCCGAACTTCTCGATCTTGATGGCAAATGCGTTGTCACCGCCGATCACGGCAACTGCGAACAGATGCGCAACCCCGACGGTTCGCCGAACACTGCGCATACCACCAATCTGGTACATTGCATTTATGTCGCGAAAGACGCGGCAAAGTTCCGCTGCCGTGATGGCATTCTTGCCGATGTTGCGCCGTCGCTACTATTTTTATTGGGCCTGCCTCAGCCACCGGAGATGACCGGACGGAACCTGATCGAGCGTAGGGGCTAAGCCCGTTAGCTGCCGGGGAGATTTTGCCGTCGGAGTTTTTTACTCTAAGGACCAGATCGACATCTTGCTGCGCACGCCTCTTCAAACGTAATACTTAATTGTCGATTTAAGGCCCGAGTTCCGGTGCGGGCGATTCGCTCCAGAAAGCGGGTTCGATATTGAGCAGTCACGTCATGCCAAGTTGGTTTGCGCACAAGAACAAGCTCTTCCTCAGATTCCACCAGTGCGCCCCAACCGAACGGAATTTCCGATTCGCGGAAAAGGTCGTTAGGCAGGACCAGAAAAAACAGATTAGCGCAGCGATAGCGGACAAGCTTCTCGAACTTTGTGCAGTCGAAAAGCCGGTTTTGTAATGCGCTCATTTCGCGCACCACGCAGGCATAGCCGTGATGCTCGATGGCGCCGAAGTTATGAGAATCAAACTCAACAAACAGGGAGTCGGCCAGTCGCAGCGCCGGATAGTGAACGCGAAAATGTTTCTCGAGGACCTGGCGGCGACGATAAAGTTTATCGAGACGTTCGGCCGTTTCAGCGCTGCAGCCGTTGTCACGGCGTAAATCGGGCCTGGCCTGTTTGCATTCAAATATTGCGGTCGATCCAATTTCTTTTGCATCTGGCCGGTAGGCGGCGACGTCTGCGCGATAACGACATCGCGGCAAGGTTACTTCGAGCGCGCACGCGGCATAGCCGTGTACCTGTGCCCAGAGCAACGCAAGGCGCTTGAGCCGAAGGTGCGTTTCCGTTTCGGCGTGATTCTTTAAGGCCTTATCCATCGCAAGATCGGCAGAAGCAAAGTTGCGTCGCTAAGGGCGGACGTCGCGCCCTTCAGCGGGGGTAGCATCGATCGCGGGATTACCTTGTGCCGCCCGAGTCTCGATCTCTTTTGTCAAACTGGTTACGTCAGCACGAGCCGCCTGATATTTCATGAACTCATCGATATCGCGATTGGCTTGCGCCGTCTTCGGATCATGAGTGGCGTTGTAGCAATCCTTTCGTACTTCAAGAAACTTGCGCTCCCATAAGACATGGGGCTCGTACTGGTGCAGCAATTCTTGGGTGTAGTTGCCCGGGTGATCTCCGTCCAAATAGATCGCAAGGGCCAGTGCTGTCGCCATGCGATCGTTTTCATTATTGAAAATACCGAGAGGCGTGCGCAGCGCGTTGTAGAGATAGAGAGCAGCGACTTTCGATCGATCCGAAGTCGCGATGCTCTCAGCGCGCCTGAGAGAACGAAGGATTAATTCACGAGTTGGCCAGGGATCGTCTCGCAAATCGTGAAAGAATTTCTCCAGCATCTCCACCGCCTCCTGCGGTCTCCTCGTTCGCCAGAGAAATTCGCTCCGAATTGCTTCAGCATCGGAAGCAAGGGGCTCACTCAACTTGTCGATGTACCCCAGAGCAGAATCATTCCCTTCGGCGGCCAAAGATTCCGCGAGCAATGCAATCTGAGAAAGCGTGCGAGGTTCGTCAGGTTGCGCCCGCCAATGTCGTAACGCCGCCGGCAGATCGCCCTCCGAGTAACTGACAAAGGCGGCGGCGCGGCTTTTCTGTTCCGGCGTCATCGTCTCTTGAAATTGGGGAGCTTTATTCATCGATGGGCTCATGCACAAACGCGCGTCTTCCATTCGCGCCCAATCGACGGTGCCATCAACATGGCGCGGCCGATCGTTGCGCGTCTTCTGGGCGCTGGCTTGCAGGCTGGCCAATGGAAATCCCCCGGTGAGATTAACGCTTCGGGCAAAAGCGAACTCGATCACGGTTCGATCGTCCGTATTCAACGGACCCGACGCGGGCTGCTGCAAGGTTTCGGCCAGAGCTTCGTTGCCGACATAATGCGCCAGAAAATCCTCGAGGCCTTCTGCCCGCCAGCCGGCAAGCATGGCACTTCGAAAGGGTTCCTCTTTGAGGCGCGCTCGTAACTGCTCAACGTTGCATTGAATTGGTTGATGCGACGCCAAAAGCGCAAGGTCGCCGTCAGTGGTTTGCCACGATTGTATGTTAGAAAAAACTGAGCCGAGTGTTCGGTAAAAAATTTGCAACGTCCGATCGTCAATCTCGTAGGCTTGCACCCATTGCAGGAAAATTCCGCCCGGCTGCAAACATCGGTCGACCGAGCGGTAATATTCGCGAGTAAACAGTCCGGCAATGCCCGCGCGATAGGGATTGGACGGTTCCGAGACGACGATGTCGTATTTTTCTCGTGTGGTAAGCAACACCTCACGGGCATCGCCCAATGTGACGCGCAGTTTAGGGTTGCGCAGCGCGTCATGATTCACAGCCGCGCAATCCTTCGCGACTTGCACAACCGCCGGCTCCAGCTCAACCGCGTCGACGCGTTCCATCGTCGGAACCGCGGCCAACCAGCCAGCACTACTCCCGGTCCCCAGGCCGACGACCATGGCCTTCATCGGGCGAGGATGCAACGCTGCGGGGATTAGACCGCACATGATCTGGGTTCCGGCGTCGTATTTCGCATTTCCATCCGACCGGCCATTCACAATGAAAGAGAGGCTATCGCGTTTAGTTACGGCGACGCTGCTCTCAATTCCCTCCGTCTCCCATAGAATCTGGCGCCGCATTCTATGCACGAGATCGCGCATTTCGTTTGGCGAAGCCTGGAATTGTCTAATTCGGCCCACGCCGATCTGACTATGACGCCAGAACGCCGTTGGTCCGGTCGCATACAACATCGCAAGTGCTAGTGCGGCGATCCCGAACGCAGGAATTAGTTGCGACCAATGCCGCCGCTCAGATAGCGCGAGAAGCACCGCCACGACAGCGACTGCGCAAAGCAACACGACAACGATCTTCCATACACCAGGCGCGGAGAACATGGGGAGAAGCCCAAAACCTCCCGCCAGCGAACCGATCAATGCGCCAACCGTGTTCCAGGCATAGGCTGCGCCCGTTTGCGATCCGACATTTTTCCTGCCTTTGCCCAATAACGCGATGAGTAGCGGGAATTGCAGACCGGCGATGAATGCCGCCGGAAATACAACAATCGCGCAAAGCGCCGACCAAGCGACAACGTGCCCGTAAAATCCAAGCGTGCCCAATGGTCGCAAGAGCATTGCCACCATCGCGAGTCGATCTCCCAATGCGTAAGGGATTGCGATGAATAAGGCTTCGGCGGCGCATGTTAACGCAAAAAAATGCAGCGAAGCCGATCGTTTCAATCCGAGAAAGGCGTAGGCCGCGCCGCCAATTCCGATTCCGAGAAGGGCCATGGCCAGGATCAATCCGAACGAGAATGTCGATCCACCGAGAAGGGGTCCGAGCATGCGGTACCACACGAGCTCCATTAGAAAGAAGGCGAAACCGACCAATGCGGCAGCGCTAAAGACGAACCACGGACGCGCCTGTGTGTGCGATTCTTCTTTCTCTTTTTCGCGAGACGTTTTGGAGGCAATCTTTCCGTCGGCCATCGTTTGCGCCAAATAAAAGGCGCTCAGCGCGACAACGATATTCAAAGCCGCCGCGAGCCAGAGCGTGGCGCGATTGCCGAAATTTTCGAAGCAATAAAAAGTGCCGGCTAGGGATCCGGTGACCGCGCCAAGCGTGTTCGTCCCGTAGAGAACGCCGATAGAGCGGCGGGTGATGTCGTCCGGTGTAACCACGGCCCGCGCCGCCGCGGGCAACGTCCCGCCCATCAGGAAAGTCGGTATCCCAATGATGATGGCGGTAAGAATCAAGCGCATGATCGTTCCCAGTTCCATGCCCATGGCGTTTGTCCCGCCGAGCGCGATGTAGAAATGGCGTGCCGCCAGGATGAGGAACGGCGACAACGCCGCGCTTAGCGCAATCAACAATTCCAACTTTGCATAAAACGCGAGCGGGCGCGCTTTCGTTTCCGAGCGTCGTCCAAGAATAATCCCGCCGAATCCCAACCCGGCCATAAACACGCCCAGCACCGCCGCCGTCGCCGCTGTTGAAGCGCCAAAGACCAACCGAAATTCGCGCAGCCAAGTCGTCTGATAGAGAAGCGCGCAGAAGCCTGAGCCAAAAAGAAGCAGAGCGACCAGACGCGTGCGTGAAAACATAAATTAGCGCGCCAAAGTCAAATGTTCGAGCCTGCCATCGTCAACGCTTCCTCACTCATTCACTAATCCATCCGGCAAGCTCGCGCGCCCAGTACGTAACGATGATGTCCGCGCCAGCGCGCTTGAGCGAAGTCATGATTTCGAGAACGCCGGCGCGCTCATCGAGAACCCCCTTTTCTACAGCCGCTTTGACCATGGCGTATTCACCGCTCACATGATAAACAGCCGTTGGTTTTCCAAATCGCTCTCGCACTCGCCATAGGATGTCGATGTACGGCAGCGCCGGTTTTACCATCACGATGTCGGCGCCTTCATCGATATCGAGCGCGACTTCGCGCAAAGC
>Ga0209331_1000528_pt1 | contig 13851 bp, 9 predicted proteins | sample JacPinW_OM3H0_M3_FD_187971 | JGI IMG/M metagenome (GOLD analysis project Ga0209331, IMG submission 187971) | Forest soil microbial communities from Algoma, Ontario, Canada - Jack Pine, Ontario site 1_JW_OM3H0_M3 (SPAdes) (version 2) | ecosystem: Environmental > Terrestrial > Soil > Boreal... | reverse complement strand
GAACAGGTCAGCCACGGTCCTCGCCCCTGCGCAGTGGCTTTCGACCAGCTTGGCGAGCGCGATCTCGCCCGCGTGCGTCGCTTGCAGGAAAGCTCCCGGAGGCAGCACGACGTCTGCACGGCCGATGCGTAGCGTTGGCGTTGCGCGTTGCGCGATCATCTCGCCATGACGCGTCAGCCGCGCCAGACGGTGCTGCTCCGCAACACGTGCAAGTTCCGCCATCTGCAGAGGCGGGAGCGGTCCTGATCCGCGCACATTCACGTCGATGCCCGCATCGGTCGCGGTCGCCTGAATGTCGAGAGGCTTGCGTTGACCGGCAATCTGCTCGGCAATGGACCACGCGGCGGCAATTGCGCCGCGCAGGCTTGGGGCGAGGATGGGACAGTGATCGATCGCGATCACCCGGTGTTGCTTTCGCGCGACAAATCCCACCTCGAGCAGGTCATGCGGGCCGCGGCGTGCATGGAACACAGCGCGCCGGCGCCCCTCGCCATGCGCATCGATCAGATCGTCTACCGCGCTCTCGATCCCGAATTGTGCCAGCGCGTCGATGACGAGCGCGCGCTTCCATTCCCGGTAACGCGCGCTCGCCCAGTGCTGAAAGGCGCAGCCGCCGCAGATGCCGAAATGCGGACAAATGGGTGCGATGCGTTCAGGACTCGCAGTCTCCACCTCCAGGAGCCGCCGGCGGTCGGGATGTCCGGGCCATTGCTCGACCTCAACCGTCTCTCCCGGCAATGCATAGGGCACGTAAACCGGGCCGCCGGGCGTATCGGAGATGCCGTCGCCCCAGCGGCCGACGCGCGCAATCGCAAGCCGCTCACTCACGATGAGCTCCGATGAAGAACTCACGATTGCCGTCGCCGCCCGTGATGGGTGAGGGCATCGTGCCCAAGACCTCGCACCCGAGGGATCGCAGGAAAGCGGCAATGTCCGCACAAACCTGCTCGTGAACATCGGGATCGCGAACGATTCCCTTCTTTGCTGCCCCGCGTCCCGCCTCGAATTGCGGCTTGACCAGAGCAAGCAAGCGCGCCGGAAGCCGCGCAAGCGCAAGAGCGGCCGGCAGAACCAGCTTGAGGGAGATGAAGCTCACATCGATGCAGACGAAATCAGGGAGCTCGGGCCACTGGTGGTTTTTCAGCTCACGAATGTCCGTTTGCTCGATCGAGACGATCTGCGGACGCTGCCGCAGCTTGGGGTGCAGCTGCTCGCGGCCGACATCGACTGCATAGACGCGCCGCGCGCCACGGGCGAGGAGCACATCGCTGAATCCTCCCGTCGATGCACCGACGTCGAGACAGACGCGATTGCGCGGATCGAGCTGGAAGTGATCAAGCGCAGCCGCCAGCTTGATGCCACCGCGCGACACCCAGGGATGCTCCGGCTCGGCGGAGAGCAATGCATCGGCTGCAACTTGCTCCGATGGTTTTGCGACGACGACGGCATTGGCTGTTACCCGTCGCGCCTCGACGGCAGCGCGAGCTTTTGCGCGGCTGTCGAACACGCCGCGCTCGACCAGCAGACGGTCAATGCGCATGCGATCAGTCATGTTGCGTTGACGCGGGTGTGCACGCGCAATGTGAGTTGTCCTCGCGAGCGGGAACAATTCTGGGATGTCTGATGTTCTTCCATTCGGGTTCCGCCGGCAGGCGAGCTGGGAAACGGATGTTGTCTCCCCAGGCAGAAAGGGACTGACCATGGCACGACGATATTCACGCAACGCTTCCAAGGACGTCGAGCGTAGCATGCGCAAGCGCAAGCGCGGAACGCTCAAGAGCGGCAGAAGCGGCAGGAAGGTCAAAAGCCGCAAGCAGGCCATCGCCATCGGGCTCTCGGAGGCGCGCAAGAAAGGCAAAAAAGTCCCGCCGAAGCGCGGCAGCAAAAGCAAGAGCAGAAGAAAAAAATGAAGCAAGCGCTAAGTTAACGTGTGTCCCGGGCGCAGTGCAGCATGAGCAGCGCAATTCAGGTTGTGCATTGACTGCCCGCGACGAGTGCGCTGCTCATGATGCGCGGCAGACCCGGGACCGTACCAAGCTCCGGGCGCGCGGGTCGGGAGATTGCGGCGGTCCCGGATCTGCGACGCACCGCTTCGCGCGCCGCACGTTCGGAGTTTGTCTAAGCAGTTGTGTATGCGCTCGCGCTGCGCCGCGTCCGGGACACGCAGGCAAAGACTTGTCACGCCCGGCCGAGCTTGAGTTCTTCGCCGCGCAAATTCTGTCCAAGTGCCGCGAAGGCCTTCGCCACGATGCCTTTCGCATCGAGCCCCGCCTGAGCGTACATCGCTGCCGGTGAGTCCTGATCGATGAAGATGTCGGGCAGCACCATGGAGCGCACTTTCAAGCCACTATCGAGCACGCCGTGCTCGGCGAGGGCTTGGAGCACATGCGCGCCAAATCCGCCGATCGCGCCTTCCTCGATCGTCAGGAGGAGCTCGTGCTCGCGCGCGAGGCGAAGGAGAAGGTCGATGTCCAGCGGCTTGGCGAAACGCGCGTCGGCGACGGTGGTCGACAGGCCGAGCGCCGCGAGCTCGTCCGCCGCATTGAGGCACTCCGCAAGCCGGGCGCCGAATGAGAACAGTGCGACCTTGGTCCCCTCGCGCATCACGCGTCCCTTCCCGATTTCGAGCGGCGTGCCTTCCGTCGGCATTGGCACGCCCATGCCTTCTCCGCGCGGGTAACGCAGCGCCGACGGGCGGTCGTCGATGGCTGCAGCGGTCGCCACCATGTGCACGAGCTCAGCCTCGTCCGCCGCGGCCATGAGCACGAAACCGGGCAGACAACCGAGATAGGCGACGTCGAAGGCGCCGGCGTGGGTGGGGCCATCCGCGCCCACGAGCCCGGCGCGGTCCATAGCGAACCGCACCGGCAGTCTCTGGATGGCAACGTCGTGCACGACCTGGTCGTAGGCACGTTGCAAGAATGTGGAATAGATGGTGGCAAAGGGTTTGAGGCCTTCGGTCGCCAGGCCAGCCGCGAAGGTCACCCCATGCTGCTCGGCAATGCCCACATCAAAGCAACGGTTAGGAAATTCTTTTTCGAATAGGTCGAGCCCCGTCCCGGACGGCATTGCCGCGGTGAGCGCGACAATCTTGTCGTCCTTTCTCGCTTCCTGGATCAAGGCCTGGGCGAAGACCTTGGTGTAGGCGGGGGCCCCCCCGGGCTTGGATTTGGCCTGCGCGCCGGTTGCAACATCGAACTTGACGACCCCGTGATATTTGTCGGCTGATTGCTCGGCCGGCGCATAGCCCTTGCCCTTTTGAGTGACGACATGGACGAGAAACGGGCCGTTCTCTGCATCGCGCACGTTCTTGAGCACAGGAAGAAGGTGATCGATGTTGTGCCCGTCGATCGGGCCGATGTAGAAAAAACCGAGCTCGTCGAACAACGTCCCGCCGGTAACCAGGCCGCGCGCATATTCCTCCATGGCGACGGCACGCTGCTCGAGAAATGGCGGCAGCGCCTTGGCCAGTTTTTTGACGGTGTGGCGCACCGAGCGATAAGTCCGCCCCGAGACGAGACGCGCGAGATAGCCTGAGAGCGCTCCGACCGGCGGCGCGATCGACATGTCGTTGTCGTTAAGGATGACGATGAGGCGCGAATTCATCGCTCCCGCATTGTTCATGGCTTCATAGGCCATGCCGGCGGACATGGCGCCGTCGCCGATGACGGCGATGACATTGTTGGATTTGCCTGCAAGGTCTCGCGCCACCGCCATGCCGAGCGCCGCCGAGATCGACGTGGAGGAATGCGCGGCGCCGAACGCGTCGTATTCACTCTCGGCGCGCTTGGTGAATCCGGAGAGCCCGCCGCCCTGGCGCAACGTTCGGATGCGGTCACGTCGGCCGGTCAAGATCTTGTGGGGATAGGCCTGGTGACCGACGTCCCATACGATGCGGTCGTCCGGGGTGTTGAAGAGGTAGTGCAACGCCACTGTCAGCTCGACCACTCCGAGCCCGGCGCCGAGATGCCCGCCGGTGGCCGCGACGGCATCTATGGTCTCCTGACGCAGCTCGTCGGCCAGCTGGCGCAGCTGCCGGCTTTCGAGGCGGCGTACGTCGGCCGGTGTTTTGACAAGATCGAGCAGCGGGGTCTTGGAAGGTTGCGACATGGGACACTCCAGCCGACCAAAGAAAAGAAGTACCGGTTGCCACAATTTAACCGGCAGGGGTGGTGGCGGTAAACCCACCCGCGGAAGCCACGTCTCTGGGGGCAAGGGTGCTCGCGGCTGCTAGTGTCGCCCCAAGCGTTAAGGAACGGATGCTGCCGCATCGTGTTATCATTCTTTTGTGCGGTGCGCCATTCTCTCCGGACGAGGTGGGGACCCCCCGATGGGACTAGAGGTCTATCGCCGGAAGCGGAAATTCGAGGTGACGCCGGAGCCGCGCGGACACACGGCGCGTGGCAAGGGAAACCGGTTCGTCATCCAGAAGCATGCGGCACGACGCCTGCATTATGATTTCAGGCTCGAGCTCGACGGCGTGATGAAGAGCTGGGCCGTGACCAAGGGCCCAAGTCTCGTTCCCGGAGAGAAGCGCCTTGCCGTGCACACCGAGGATCACCCCATCGAATACAACACTTTCGAAGGGACCATTCCGCAGGGAGAGTACGGCGGCGGCACTGTCATGATCTGGGACCGCGGCCATTGGATTCCGGACGGCGATCCGCACAAGGGCTACCGCAAGGGCCATCTCGACTTTGCGCTTGAGGGCGAAAAGCTGCGCGGCCGCTGGCATCTCGTGCGCATGAACCGCAGGGCCGGCGAGAGCAAGGAGCCGTGGCTACTGATCAAGGCCCGGGACGAGGAAGCGCGGGAGGTGAACGATCCCGACATTCTGGAGCAAGAACCGCTTTCAGTCGTGAGCGGCCGCTCCATGCCGGAAATCGCGGAAGGCAAGGGCCGCAAACGCGTGTGGCACTCGAACCGAAGCGTCGCCGACAACGTCAAATCCGGTGCAATCAAGGGTGCTCGCGCGCCCACGAGCGAGCGCGCGTCGGCGCGACCAAAACAAAGTCGGAGGGAGCAGAAAGCGCAGAGGAGTGGGGAAAAAGATGACTCGTCAGGCTCTGCCGCGTTGCCCAAGTTCGTGCCGCCGTCGCTTGCGACCTTGCGCGACCAGGCGCCGAGCGAGCCAGGCTGGCTGCATGAGATCAAGTTCGATGGTTACCGCATTCAGGCGCGGATCGATCGCGGCCGCGTGGCGCTGCTCACGCGCAAAGGGCTAGACTGGACCGACAAGTTTCCCAACGTCGCGGCCGCTGCCGCCAAACTGGGCGCGCGCAGTGCGCTCATCGACGGGGAGATCATGGTCGAGGATGAGCGCGGTGTGGCCAGCTTTTCCGGGCTGCAGGCGGCGCTCAAGGCGGGCGAGGCCAACAGCTTCATCCATTACGTCTTCGATCTCCTCCATCTCGATGGCCGCGATCTCACGGCATTACCTCTGATCGAACGCAAACAGCAATTGAAGCGTTTGATCGGGGAGAAAGCAGAGGGGCCCATCAGGTACAGCGAGCATTTCGAGGAGGCGGGCCCTCTGGTGCTGCGCCATGCCTGCGAGATGGGCCTCGAGGGCATCGTCTCCAAACGCGCGGATGCGCCCTACCGCGGCGGCCGCTCGGAGGCCTTCATCAAGACGAAATGCGCCAACTCGCAGGAGTTCGTGGTGGGAGGCTACTCGCTCTCGACCGTGCTGCCGAAGGCCATTGGTGCGTTGGTGGTCGGCTATTTTGACCGCGGCAGGCTCATCTATGCCGGCCGCATCGGCACGGGTTACACCCGCGCGGTCGCGGCGGATTTGTGGAAGCGGCTGCATCCCTTGGAGACGGAGAAGGCGTCTTTCGATCAAATCCCGCGCGAGGAGGCTCGGCGCCGCGATATCAAATGGGTCGAGCCAAAGATGGTGATTGAATCCGAGTTCCGCGGCTGGACCGCGGATGCGCTCGTGCGCCAGGCTGCATTCAAGGGTGTGCGCGAAGACAAGCCGCCGCAGGAAGTCTTTCGGGAGATGCCGGCCTCTGGCGCAAGCGACGCGGATGCGAGCAAACGTGCGGCCGCGGCCTCTACCGCGGTTGCTACAAGAACGCAGGCGCGCGGATCGGGAAAGCCGGGCTCCAAGACCAAGACGAAGGTGCGAAGCAGCACTGGCAGCTCGTCCGGAGAAGAGCAGAAAAGCGAGGTGCGCTTCACCCATCCCGACCGCGTGTATTGGCTCGATGTGGGCGTCACCAAGCAGGCTCTCGCCGACTACTACCGCGCGGTCTGGCGTTGCATGGCGCCCCACCTCATCGATCGGCCGCTCGCGCTGGTGCGCTGCCCCGACGGCACCAAGGGCGAGTGCTTTTTTCAGAAGCACGCCTCCGCCGGGCTCGACGACAAGTATCTCAAGATGGTCATCGACAAGAACCGGCGGCAGGTGCTCGCGGTCGAGGACCTCGACGGGCTTCTCTCCCTAGTGCAGGCGGGCGTGCTGGAAGTGCATGTGCGCGGCTCGCGCATCGACCGGCTCGACATCTGCGATCGCATCGTCTTCGACATCGATCCCGGGCCTGACGTGCCGTGGACGCAAGTGGTCGCGGCGGCGCGTGACGTGCGGGCGCGGCTTGCGGCCATCGACCTTGTCTCATTCGTGAAGCTTTCCGGCGGGAAGGGGCTGCACGTCGTCCTGCCCACCGCCGGCGCCGACTGGGAGACGACCAAGGCCTTCGCGCAAACAGTCGCGCTCGCCATGCACGCGGAAAGTCCCGACCGCTACGTGGTGAAGATGACGAAGTCGCTGCGGCCCGGAAAGCTCTTCATCGACTATTTCCGCAATTCGCTGGAGCAGACGTCGGTCGCCGCCTACTCCACCCGCGCGCGCCCCGGCGCGCCGGTCTCGGTGCCGCTCACCTGGGAGGAGCTCGGCCGCAGCAAGGGCGGCGCGCAGTACACCGTGCTCAATCTCGGCAAGCGGCTTCTCGGCCTCAAGCAGGATCCTTGGCAGGAGATGGAGCGGCTCAAGCAGCGGCTTCCCGCCATGCGCGAACTGCGCCGGAGCTGACCCTTTCAGAAAATCGGGCGTGTTCAGTCGCTAAACAATCAGCTGCCCTCGGGGAGCGGGATGAAATCGGTCTCATCACCCGGCACCGTGTCGAAGCGTGTAAGCTTCCAGTCGGCCTTGGCCTGCTCGATGCGCTCCTTGCGCGAGGAGACGAAGTTCCACCAGATGTGCCGCGGGCCGTCCATTGCCGCCCCGCCGAGAAGAACGCAGTGCGCATCGGTCACGGCCGTGATGGTGATCGCGTCGCCGGGGTGAAAGAGGAGGAGCCGCCCGGCGGAAAAACGCTCGCCCGCGATCTCGACGTCGCCGGAAAGAAGATAGGCGCCGCGCTCCTCGGTCGCCGCATCGAAGGGGAGGGAGCTCCCCGCCGCAAGCGTCACATCGGCGAACAGCGTCTCCCACAGGGTCTCGACCGGGGAGCGCGCGCCGTAGATGTCGCCCGCGACCACGCGCACCGAGGTGCCGTTCTCGGTGACAAGCGGAAGCGCCGCGGCATCGTGATGCGCAAAGCCCGGCGCGCGTTCCTCCTCGGCTGCCGGCAGCGCGACCCAGCATTGGAGCCCATGGATCGGCTCGCCCTCGCGCCGGTGCTGCGGCGCGGTGCGCTCGGAATGGACGATGCCGTGCCCGGCGGTCATCCAGTTGACCTCGCCGGGGCGGATCGCGGCGGCGGTGCCGAGGCTGTCGCGGTGCATGATCTCGCCGTCGAAGAGGTACGTCACGGTGGCGAGCCCGATATGGGGATGCGGCCGTACATCGATGCCCTGCCCGGAATAGAATTCCGCCGGGCCGAAATGGTCGAAGAAGATGAACGGGCCGACCATGCGCCGGCGCGCATGGGGCAGCGCGCGGCGCACGGCAAAATGCCCCACATCGACGCTGCGCGGTACGAGCACGAGGTCGATGGCATCAGCCGCGTGCGCATCGCCGAGCGGCGGATCCTTGCCGGGAAAGAAGCTCATGGGTCACCACTCTCTCTTTCGTAGGGGCGAGTCGGGGTCCCCAAAAAACGCTAGCGTTTTTTGGGGTGCCCCGCATTGCCTCGCCCTTCTTCTTTCAGCATGCGCGTCGGCGGCTCGAGGGCGACGCATGCGTCGCCCCTACGGAACCTACCGCACATCCAATGGTTCGGTGCCGATCGGCTTGCCGCCGGCGTCAAGCGTGATCTTCTCCACCCGCGCCTCGGCCGCGCGCAGCAATTCCTCGCAGCGGCGCTTGAGCGCCTCGCCGCGCTCGTAGATCGTGACCGACTCCTCGAGCGGCACCTTGCCGTCTTCCAGCCGCTTGACGATCGTCTCGAGCTCCTCGATCGCGCGCTCGAAAGGCAGCCGCGTGACGTCGGAGTGGGGTTCGTCGGCCATGGTGATTCCCGTGCGCCCGCCTTGCTCGCGGACACTCTATATATAGCTCCGCCTTAGGCTAGCCACCTCTCCCATGCGCATCATGTCCGGGCGCGGGTGCAGTACATCCCAAGGTGGGGTTTTCGTTTGTAGGGGCGAGGCATGCCTCGCCCCTACGCAGCGCGGTCCGCGCATGGGCGGCAGGCTGGATCACCCCTGCATCAGGGTGGCGACGTGGGCGGCGACGGAGTTGGCGAGTGCCGTAAGGTCGTAGCCGCCTTCCAGCACCGAGACGACGCGTCCCTGCGCGCTCTTTTCCGCGACATCCATGAGCTTGCGCGTCGCCCAGGCGAAGTCGGCCTCGAGGAGGTTGAGGTTGGCGAGCGGGTCGCGCATGTGCGCGTCGAACCCTGCCGAGATGATCAGGAGCTGCGGGGCGAAGTCGGCAAGTCGCGGCAGGATCACGCTCTCGAACGCCTCGCGGAAGTGATCGCCCGCGTCGCCCGGGCGCAGCGGCGCGTTGACGATGGTGTCGTGCTCGCCGCGCTCGTTCTTCGCGCCGGTGCCGGGATAGAGCGGCATCTGATGGGTCGAGCCGTACATCACGGTCGGGTCCGCCCAGAAGATGTCCTGGGAGCCGTTGCCGTGGTGCACGTCGAAATCGACGATCGCGACATGCTCGATGCCGTAGCGCTTCTGCGCGTGGCGCGCGGCGATCGCGGCGTTGTTGAACAGGCAAAAACCCATGGGCCGCGCGGTCTCGGTGTGATGGCCGGGGGGGCGCGTGGCGACGAACGCATTGCGCGCCTTGCCCGCCACCACCTCATCCACCGCGAAGACGGCGCCGCCCGCCGCGCGCAGCGCTGCCTCGAAGCTCCCTGGCGACATGCTGGTATCGGCATCGAGCCGCACCAGGCTATCCTTGGGTGTCGCGTCACGGATGCCGGTGACGTAGTCCATGGGATGGCAGAGCGAGATCGTCTCGAGCTCGGCCGCCGGCGCCTCCACCCGCGCGAGGTCCTGGAATTTCTCCTGCTCGAGCGCGCGCTCGATGGCGCGCAGCCGGTCGGGCCGCTCCGGGTGGCCTGCCGGGGTGACGTGGTTGAGGCAGGCGGGGTGCGTGATGAGGAGGGTGGTCATGCAACGCGCAACGTAGCCCGGATTGCGCGTGCGCGAAATCCGGCACGCCGTTCCCCGGATGGCGCTTGCACTCATCCGGGCTACGCACTTCGTAGGGGCGACGCATGCGTCGCCCTGGGGCATTCACCGCGCGTGCCGAACGAGGGCGAGGCCATGCCTCGCCCCTACGGAGATCTCGGAGTCAATGGAGACAACTACTCCTCCCGGCGTTCGCCGGTGATCGCGACGCCGGGCGGGGGAGAGGGCTCGTCGGGAACGAAGAAGGTGGGCGCGAGCGGCTCGCTCGGGTCGACCCGGTAGCGATCGAAATCGGTGACGCCCTCGCCGTAGAGAAAGCTGTCGTCAATGAGGAAATTGCCGGTGAAGGTCTTCGCCGGCTTCGCGAAGATGCGGTAGGCCGCTTCCGCCATGATCTCCGGGGTCCGCGACATGCGCATCACGCGCTCACCGCCGAGGAGGTTCTTGATCGCCGCGGTCGCAATGGTGGTGCGCGGCCACAGCGCATTGACCGCGATCCCTTGCGCGCGCAGCTCGCCCGCGAGCCCGAGCACCACAAGGCTCATGCCGAATTTCGCGATCGAGTAGGCGGTGCTGCCGGCAAACCATTTCTCGCGCATGTCGAGGGGAGGGGAGTTCATCAGGATGTGGGGATTGTCCGCCTTGGCGAGATGCGGGATGGCGTATTTGCACACCATGAACGTGCCGCGGGTATTGATCTGATGCATCAGATCGAAGCGGCGCATGTCGGTCTCGGCAACGGGCGTGCGAGAGACCGCGCTTGCATTGTTGACCACGATGTCGAGGCCGCCGAAGCGCGCGATCGCGGCATCGATGGCGGCCTTCACCTGCGCCTCCTCGCGCACATCGACAACGAGCGGCAGCGCCTGCCCGCCCGCCTTCACCACCTCCCCGGCGGCGGTGAAGATGGTGCCGGCGAGCTTGGGATGCGGCTCCTTCGTTTTGGCGGCGATGGCGATGTTGGCGCCGTCGCGGGCGGCGCGAAGCGCAATGGCGAGGCCGATCCCGCGCGATGCGCCGGTGATGAACAGCGTGCGGCCTTTCAGCGACATGGACGATCAGCCTTCGACGAGAGCGCCGACGATGCCGAGCGCGATAGCTTCGGTGTAGTCCTTATGCTGTTTACCTTCCACTGTTTACCTGCGCGCCGCGGATTGGCGGGGACCGGCTGCATCGGCAAGCGGCATCATTCCCTGATGCATGTGCCAGCAAGAGACATTCAGCGGTAAGCATATCCTGGAGCTTCGCTTGCAGCCCTGCCGAATCTCCGCGAGTAGAGTCACTTGGCAGGTATGCAGCATGATTTTATCGCATCGCCGTTGACAATGTCGCTCGCGCAAGCCCTTGTGACAGACGCTGAGGCTTCTGCGAGAGTTCAGCTTCATCCCGTTCTGCAGGTCCCCCGCGATGGAAACCCTCCTGGTCAAGATCTTTGCGACTGCGCTTGCGCTCAGTCAGGTCACGACCGCGCCGGAGGCGATTACCACCCGGTTCGAGCGGGAGACCGACCAGCCCAAGGTGGCGGCGCTGTTGCGTGCGGGCTGCACGCATATGCGCAAGGCCTTTGACATCGAGGACATCAATCTCGACGAGCTGATCGCGACCGCCCTGGACGACCCGCAGGCGATCGCGGGCGGCGTCGAGAGCAAGGCCTTCCGCGGCATCAATTTCGCCGATCTGCTGAGCGCTTATCGCCAGTTCTGCAAGAACGAGACGGTGGCGAAGCCGGCGGTTGATCTCGGCGATGTGATCGATTTCTATAACAAGGCGCTCACCGACCTGCCCGATCATGCCAAGCTCAAGGGGCTGAAGCTGCCGGGGGCGAGCGTGGTGCTCGACCGCAAGGGGGAGCGCTTTGCCGAGGTGTTCGAGGAGAACCAGCGCCGCGTCTGGGTGCTGCTCGCCGAAATTCCCGCGCAGGTACAGAAGGCGTTCGTGGCAGCCGAGGACAAGCGCTTTTACGAGCACCGAGGCATCGACGAGCGCGGGCTCATCCGGGCATTCATCGCGAATCTCGCCAACTCCGGGCGCCCGCAGGGAGGCTCCACCATCACCCAGCAGGTGGTCAAGAACCTGCTGGTCGGAGACGATCTCACCTATGAACGCAAGATCCGCGAGATGGTGGTGGCCACTCGGTTGGAGCGCACGCTGAGCAAGGATGAGATCCTCGAGCTTTACCTCAACTCGGTCTACCTCGGTCGCGGCTCCTGGGGCATCGAGCTTGCGGCGCGCAGCTATTTCGGCAAGCCGGCAAAGGACCTCACGCTGGAGGAAGGGGCGTTGCTTGCGGGGCTGACCAAGGGGCCGAACTATCTCTCTCCCGACCGGCATCCCGGGCGGGCGCAGGAGCGCCTGGCCTATGTGTTGAGCCGGCTGCGCCAGGACGGCGTTATTCCCGCAGGCGAGGGGTCGAGCCGGAGGTTGCCGGCGTTGCCGGTGATGGTGGCGTACGAACGCCCGCGCCGGGACATCGGTTTTCACTTTGTCGATCAGGTTGCGCGCGAGGCGAAGTCGGTTGCCGGGATCGAGGCGATTACCGCCAATTCCTACACGGTGCGCTCCACGATCAGCCTGCCGCTGCAGCGCGCGGTGGAGGCGACGCTGCAGGAGGGGTTGTGGCGCTATGAGCGCAACGCCGGGCGGCTGCAGTTTCAGGGCCCGGAGGCGAGCCTCGCCCAGGCGGTCAAACGGATCGAGGCGGAGAAAAAATCCGGCGACAAGAAGCCGGCCTGGCAGCTGGCGCTGGCGAATGCGCGGCTGCCGCTCTACGACGTGCATTGGCCGGCTGCGGTGGTGGTGGAGAAGCCATCGGGCAAGAAGGGCGAAAGCTGGCGGGTCGGACTTGCCGATGGGCGCGTCGTGCCGCTTGCGCTCGACAATGCAGCGGCCCAGCGCAAGCTTGCGCTAAATGACGTCATCTTCGTACGCTTGGCCGAAGGCAAGGGCAAGAACGGCGCGCGAGCGGAGCTGCGGGTGCGCCCCACGGTGCAGGGCACCGTGGTGGTGCTGGAGAACAAGACGGGTCGCGTGCTCGCGATGGCGGGAGGCTTCTCCTATCCGCTGAGCCAGCTCAATCGCGCGACGCAAGCGGTGCGCCAGCCGGGCTCTACGATCAAGCCGCTGAGCTATCTCGCCGCGCTGGGCAAGGGGCTGCAGCCCAATACGCTCGTCGAGGATGTTGAGATCACGCTGCCGCCGCTCAGCGGCGCAAAAGATTATTGGACGCCGAAGAATTACGACGGCAGCTCCGGCAACACCCTGACGCTGCGCAGCGCGCTGGAGAACTCGCGCAATCTGGCCACCGTCCACCTTCTCGACGGCGGCATCGAGAACAAGCCGGAGGCGAGTCTCAAACGCTTGTGCGATCTGGCGCTGGAGGCGCAGATCTATCGCGAGTGCGTGCATTACTACCCGTTCGTGCTCGGCGCGCAGCCGGTGCGACCCATCGATCTTGCAGCGTTTTATGCGTCAATTGCCAACGAGGGCATGCGCCCGGTCCCGTACGTCGTGGAGTCGATCGAGCACGACGGGGAGCGCATCTATCAACATGGACCGGCAGGGGTTGCGATCACCTCCGTCGACCATGCCGCCTTCTATCAGCTCAAGAGCATGATGCAGGGCGTCCTGGCGCGCGGGACCGCACGTTCCATCGCCAATCTTGCCCCCTATGTTGCCGGGAAGACCGGCACGTCGGACAACGAGAACGATGCCTGGTTCGTGGGCTTCAGCAACGAAGTGACCGTGGCGGTGTGGCTCGGCTACGACAACGCCGACGGCAAGCGGCGAACGCTCGGCGGCGGCGCAACCGGCGGCGGGGTTGCGGTTCCCATTTTCGAGCCGGTGATCGAGGCGGTGTGGGCGCATGGCATGGCGAGGACGGCGCTGGCGCCTCCTTCGCCCGAGGCAAGGCGGCATCTTTCCTGCAAGTCAGCCGATCGTGGTGAAGTCAGCGAGTGCCTGCGGACGAATGCCAAAGGCAGGATTGTCGACACCCAGAATCTTCTGATCTCGCGCGCACATGCCTCTGCGAGACGCGAGCGGGATGACGATGCTCCGCGTCGGGCCAGGAGAGAATCGAGCCGAGAACCGAGGACTGCGCATGTGGTCGTTCGGCAGAGCTATGCGCCGTGGGGCTGGGGTTGGGGAGCGCCGCAACAGCGTTATTATTGGCGCTGGTGACACGTGAGGCTGTCGTCCCGGCCAAGCGCGCCCGCTCAACCGGGCGCGCGCGAGCCGGGACCCAGTAATCCACGGCCGGCGTGAATGCGCGAACCGCCTTGATTACTGGATTCCGGCTCTCTCTCGCCGGGCGAAGCC
>Ga0209331_1000527_pt1 | contig 13856 bp, 12 predicted proteins | sample JacPinW_OM3H0_M3_FD_187971 | JGI IMG/M metagenome (GOLD analysis project Ga0209331, IMG submission 187971) | Forest soil microbial communities from Algoma, Ontario, Canada - Jack Pine, Ontario site 1_JW_OM3H0_M3 (SPAdes) (version 2) | ecosystem: Environmental > Terrestrial > Soil > Boreal... | reverse complement strand
CTCGACGGCCCGCGCGCGCTTCCCGGCGTGCACCACCCGATCTTCCGGGGTAAGCCCGTCAACTATGATCCCCGCGAGCGCTTCATCGCCGAGTTCATGGGCAAGCGCGGCGACTACAACGTCTTTCACGCCTTCTACCGCGAGCTCGTGCAGGCGCTCTATGACGCCGGCGCGTCGCACTACGTGTTCTGCGTCAACGTCGATGCGGTCATCGCGGCACTGCTTCTGGCGGTTCTCTGGAAGGACTATCGTTCAGGCGCGTTGCCGGAAAAGGATCTGGAGACCGCGGCGTTCAATGTGTTCCTCTACGGTCGGATGATTGGCGCAGCGGCGGAAATCGACGACCACCTCAACCGCGGCCGCAACATGGATACGCGCACGCCGCAGGAGCAGTGCGCCTTCGTGGTGTAGCCATTGCCATGGCAGAAATGCAGTACGACCGTCGTGCTTTCACCGCAGGAATGGCTAGCCTGCTGCTCTGCCCGGTCTCGCTCGATCCGGCCCATGGGCAGCAGCTTGAACGCTCCTCGCTCAAGCTTGGCGTCGCCAACAAGTCGCATCTGTATTACTTGCCGGTGACGATCGCAGAGAGGCGCGGCCATTTTCGCGACTACGGCCTCACCATCAACGTGAGCGATTTCGAAGGCGGCGGGCAGGCGTTCGATGCCCTGCTCGCCGGCTCAGTCGATGTCGCGGCAGGCGCGTACGAGCACACATTGCGGGCGCAAGCCATGGGACAGGATGTCCGCGCAGTGATCGAGCTCGGCCGGTTTCCCGGCGTGGTGCTCGCCGTCGGCAAGGACCGGCCTTTCAAGTCGCTTGCCGATCTCAAGGGCCTGAAGATCGGCGTCACCGCACCGAGCTCTTCCAGCTACTTCTTTGTGCTCTACCTGATGGCCAGGGCCGGGCTTGCGCCGGGTGATGCGTCCTTCGTCGGCGTGGGCGGCGGTGAACGCGCCGTCGACGCGATGAAGACGGGCGAGATCGACGCGATTTCCAACCTCGATCCGGTGATCACCCGTCTGCAGCAGGACAGCGCGATACGAATCATCGTCGATAGCCGATTCCCACGGGTCAATTACGAGATCTTCGGGGGCACCAACCCGGCAGCAGTGCTCTATGCCAGGCAGGAGTTCATTGCCGCGAACCCGGCGACGATGCAGGCGCTGGTCAACGCTTTTTACAAGACGCTGCGATGGATCGCGACCGCAACGACGGACGAGATCGTCGACACCGTGCCGGCCGAATACTTTCTCGGTGAGCGAGCGATCTACGTCAAAGCGCTGAAAGCCAACCTGCTGGTCTATTCGAGGACCGGGATCATCACTCGCCAGGGAATGAACAGCGCGCTCAAGATGATGGCGACGTTCGATCCAGATCTCAAGGACAAGAAGATCGACCTGCGAAAGACTTTCGACGACCGCTTCATCAAGCGTGCGGCTGTCCTGTTCGATGATCCGACAAGCAGCGATCTGGAGAGGGACGAGCGTCGCCCCGAGATCGACCTCAACACGTTTCAAGACTGACGACTGACATCACCACAGCGGCGCCTTTGGGCTCTTCGCTGAAGAGGAAATCTGGAGTGGACCATGCAGCAGAGCGTCTCCGTCTCGGCATCCCCGGAAGTCCTGCGCACACCGTGGTGGCCGCAAGGATGGTGGAAGATCGTCGACACGCGGATCGGGATCGTCCCCATCCCGGTCTATGTCATTCTCATCGCGCTTCTGGTGGGCTTCACCTACACCGGCGACATCAAGGGCGAGATCTCCATCATGATCGCCGTCCTGGTGGTCGGCGGCTTTACCTGTGCGGAGATCGGCAAGCGTACGCCTGTGCTTCGCAACATCGGCGCGGCCGCAATCTTTGCCACCTTTGTCCCGTCGGCGCTCGCCTATTACAAGCTGCTGCCGCCGCAGATCGAGAAATCGGTCATCGAATTCACCAAGTATACGAACTTCCTGTACCTTTTCATTGCCTGCATCATCGTCGGCAGCATTCTCTCCATGGACCGCCAGGTGCTGGTGCAGGGATTTCTCAAGATATTCGTCCCGCTGGCGATTGGCTCGATCGCCGCCGGGATTGTCGGCACGCTTGTCGGCACACTGCTGGGGATGGGCGCCTATCACACCTTCTTCTTCGTCGTAATTCCAATCATGGCAGGCGGTGTCGGCGAGGGGGCGATCCCGCTCTCCGTCGGTTATGCGGAAATCCTTGGCGAGCCCCAGGGCGACATGTTTGCCCAGGTGCTGCCGCCGGTGATGCTCGGCAGCCTCACGGCAATCCTCCTCGCAGGCACGCTCAACTTCGTCGGCAAGCGGTATCCGCACCTGACAGGAGAGGGTCGACTCCAGCCCGGCGAGCACGACGAGATGGATACCGCCAGGCAGGGCGCGGAGGACGAGACGGGCGCACCGATCGATGTGAGCACTGTCGCAGCCGCGGGTCTCACGGCAATAACGCTTTATCTCCTGGGCATCATGTGCCACCGCCTGTTCGGTCTCCCGGCGCCGGTCGCCATGCTGTTCCTTGCCGTTCTTGCCAAGTTGACCCACGCAGTCTCGCCGCATCTGCAGCAGGGTGGTTTCGCCGTCTATAAGTTTTTCTCGACCGCTGTCACCTATCCGCTGTTGTTCGCCATCGGCGTATCAATGACGCCATGGGACAAGCTGATGGCCGCGTTCAATCTGCCGAACCTCATCACCATCGTCAGCACAGTGGCGACGCTGATGGCCATCGGGGCGCTGGTCGGGCGATGGCTCAATATGTATCCGATAGAAGCCGCCATTATTAATGCGTGTCACAGCGGCCAGGGCGGCACGGGTGACGTCGCGATTCTCACGGCGGCAAACCGGATGCAACTGATGCCCTTCGCGCAGATCGCAACCCGCATCGGCGGCGCCATCACCGTCACCGCCGTGCTGATCCTGCTGTCCCGACTGGTCTAGGGATTCCTAAAAGAGAGCAAAATAACGCAAGTCGTCGCAAGACCAGACAGGCCTGCCGGGATCACCCGGCACCATATCCGCGAGTGGTCAGCGGCGAGACGCTCGGTCTCGATCCGCTGAAGCCCAACGCACCGATCATTCTGAATGGAGACGTGGCATGAACAAGCTCCTCACCGCGGTGGTTTTGGTCGCGATCATTATCACCTCGCCAGCCCTCGCGCAGTCGTATGATCCGGACATCGGCTCCGGCAACATTGCTCCATCAGCTAGTCACCCATACGGGGAGTAGCCGTCTCCAAGCAGAACCGCTCCCGCGCCCTGCTGAACAAATCTCGCGAGCGCTGCGTCCAGCTCTGCGTCGTCCTCGCCTCTCTCGGGCCCAGTCGACGTGCACCTCGGGGAGTTCGGATCAGCAGGGGTGTTTCGGAAGTGGCCCAAGCTCACTATCTCAAGGCGGTCACGCGGCACCTGATCGCTACATTCGAGCATGAGCGGACTTGGACTCCATGACTAAACTCGACGACCATGTTCATTCCCGCGACGAAGCGGAACGCTGGAAGCACGATGGCGTGCGCGTCATCCCAGGTGACCAGCTGGATCCCAACGTTCCGTCAACCCCGGGCATGGACAGAAAGGCGGCCATCAACTTCGCTCGCGCTGGCGCACAGAAGCTATGGGCCGGCACCGTGACCATCAAGCCAAATGCAAAGACCGGCGCTCACCACCATGGGCATCTTGAAAGCATCATTTACGTAGTTCGCGGCCGGGCGCGAATGCGCTGGGGCGATCGTCTGCAGTTCACGGCCGAAGCAAATCCCGGAGATTTCATTTTTATCCCGCCGTACGTGCCGCATCAGGAGATCAATGCAAGCACGGACCAGGTTTTGGAGTGCGTGCTGGTTCGTAGTGACGGACAAGCCGTCGCGATCAATCTCGACATTGAGCCGGTGGAGAAGCCGGAGACTGTATTGTGGGTCGACGCAATTCATCGGGCTGCATCAGCAAAGAAGTGAATGCCGCAGCGCGGGGATGGTGCCAAAGGCTGGGGCGTAACCTTTAAGGCGCTCCCGCCGTCTTTCAGGTCGGATGCTTCCATAATCTCGCGAAGCTCGCCATCGTTAAGTCGCGTGGGAGCCGCTCGGCTGTCCTTCTATAGCCATCCTTTAGGCCTATGCTTCCGGGCTACGCATCGACAGCTGGGGGTGGCGTCCTCCTCCGCGGGAAAGGGGGGCCGCTGATCAGGATTGGGGGAAGCATGGCAACCGGACAATTTACCGAGCCACGGCTCAGCGAGCCACGGCTCAATGGAGACGGGTTTGCTGAGAGCAGCCTGGACGCGACCCAATTTTGGGCTCCGCCCCTGGCCCCAGCTGGAACGCCGGCTGCTGGGAATATTGCTCTCCGCCAAGACCCTGTTGACTCCCTGACAATCGGAGAGCTTCCTTTCCAGCCTCCTGAGCAAATGGATTTAGCCGACACAGAGACGAGTTTGCGATCGGGGCGAAAGCTGATTGCCGGCGCTGTGATTGTGGCGGCATTGGGCGCAGGTGCGCTTGCGTACTTCTTCTTGGCACCGGCAGGCGAGCCAGTCACGCAAACTGCGGAACCCGCTCAGATCGTGCAATCCTCAGCCGCGGCTCCGGTCCAGGCGGTCCCTCGGCCATCTCCTGAGCCACCTGCTGCGGTTGCCTGGCCCGATCTTCCCCCTTCCCTTACCGTCGAGGCTTCTCCCCAAGTTGCCTCGGCCGCTCCTGCTGGAAACAGCGCGACGCGCCAAACTGTCCCGGCGACCCAAAACCGGGATACCGTTTTTCTGCAGCGTCCCGGCGTAAACATCAGGTCTACACCATCGGCAAACGGAACTGTCGTCGGGACCGCCCCCAAAGGCGCGCGGTTCAAAGTTACAAGCCGGGAGGGAGACTGGGTCCAGGTGGAGAGCGGTCGCTTCAAGGGTTGGATCAATTCCCAATTTGTCGGGCCTAATCAGCCGCGATAGCAGTCAGAGTCCAAAGTCCGTCGCCGTGGATCAATAAGTCGCGGCGCTTTCTTGGTCCGAATCATATCGACGCATCAATCAACCTCGTCCTGAAGGAGCGCGCACGCGCAGACAAGTTTACGCAGTCTGCGCAAGCTTGACTGCGGTGCGCCTCCTTCAGGATGAGGTCTGTGGGTTTAAGCTCCATCCCCCCCGATCCGATTGGTTTCACGGAATCGACCTACTAGCCGCTGAAACAAGAAACAATATAGAGACTCGCTTGGATTCGCCCGAAAGCCGCCGCTCCTGCTAACGTGCCCGAACGCCGCCCCCCGGCATAGGTCTGGGGCCGGGCGCGCTGCTTCGCGAGGATGCAATGGTCAGTGAGGCGAGCAAGCCGACACGACGGCGCGCGGTGTCGATTGTCGGCGCATGCGGCCGGCCATGGTCGTATCTGTTGTCCTCTGTTGGGCTGTGGCTTGCGGCTTCTGCCGTGCTCTCGCCTCTCTTCGCGGCGGATCAGGTTCGCATCGGCGTGGCCCGAACCATCAGCGACGTGGGCTATTATGTCGCCGACGCGATGGGGTTCTTTCGCGACGAAGGCCTGTCAGTCTCGATTGTCGGGTTCAATTCGGCGGCACAGATGGTGGCGCCGCTCGGCACCGGCGAGCTCGAAGTCGGGGGCGGGACGGTGTCGGCGGGCTTCTACAATGCGGTCGGGCGAGGCATTGCCATGAAGATCGTTGCCGACCAGGCCTCGATCAGGCCGGGCTACGGTTTTTCCTCGCTGCTGGTGCGCAAGGACCATGTCGATTCCGGCCGCTACAAGGGCTATGGCGATCTCAAAGGCATGAAGGTTGCGGTGGGCGCACCGGGCACCGGCAGTGCTTCCGCGCTCAATGAGGCGCTCAAGCAGGGCGGATTGAAATTCAGCGATGTTGACGTCGTGTATCTCGGCTTCCCCGAGCATCTGCCGGCCTACAAGAACAAAGGCATCGATGCGAGCATCACCAACGAGCCGACGATGACGCGGGCGATCGAGCAGGGCGCTGCGGTGCGGGTCGCGGGCAACGACGTCATCTATCCCCGCCAGCAGACCGCCGTGATGTTCTTTTCCGATCACTTCATCACCAACAAACGCGCGCTCGCTGAAGGTTTCATGCGCGCCTATATCCGAGGGGTGCGTATCTACAACGATGCCCTCAAGGACGGCCGGCTGGCGGGGCCGAGGGCGAACGATGTGATCCCGATTCTGACCAGATACACCGCCATCAAGGATGAGAGCTTGTTCCGACGCATCGTCCCGAGCTGGGTCGATCCGAACGGAGAAGTGGACGCGACGAGCCTGAAGAAGGACCTCGATTTCTTCCGGGAGCTTGGGCTGATCGAGAAGAAGGACATCAGCGTCGATGCCGTGGTGGACAGCTCGTTTGCAAAGGCAGCGGTCGCCAAGCTTGGACCCTACCAACCCTCCGCCAACTGAAAATCAGGCACGAGCGAAGCACCATGACCCCGCACGAGCAGAACGAGCTCCTTACCCGGTCCGGCCCCGGCACGCCCTTAGGAAACTTGCTGCGGCGTTATTGGATTCCGGCGCTGCTCGCCGATGAGGTGCCCGAGCCCGATTGCCCGCCGGTGCGCGTCAAGCTGCTCTCGGAGCGGCTCCTTGCCTTCCGTGACACGCAGGGGAAGGTGGGCATTATCGATGAGTTCTGCGCCCACCGCGGAGTATCCCTGTGGTTCGGGCGCAACGAGAAGAACGGGCTGCGCTGCGCTTATCACGGCTGGAAATACGACGTCACCGGCCAATGCGTGGAGCTTCCCTCGGAGCCGCAGGAGAGCGGGTTCTGCAAAAAGATCAGGCTCAAGTCCTATCCCTCTATCGATCTCGGCGACGTGATCTGGGTCTACATGGGCCCCACGGAGTTGAAGCCTCCGCTGCCCGCGTTCGAATGGGTGCAGGTGCCGCACGCGCACCGGTTCATCACCAAGCGCACGCAGGAGTGCAATTATCTTCAGGCCATGGAGGGCGGCATCGATTCCGCCCACGTCTCGTTCCTGCATCGCCACGAGCTGCGCAGCGATTCGCTCCACGTCGGTCAGGGAGCCGAATTGACGCGGGAAACCGACGCACGCTTCGAGGTGGTCGAAACAAGTGGCGGCATGGTCATCGGTGTGCGCCGGCCAGCACCAAACGGGCATCTCTATTGGCGCATCACCCAGTGGATCATGCCGTTCCACACGATGATTCCGCCCTACGGCGACAACGCGCTCAACGGGCATGCCTGGGTGCCCATCGATGACGAGAGCTGCATGGCGTGGTGCTTTACCCACCACCCCACGCGCGCGCTCACCGCCCATGAGCTCGAGGTCATGCGCAACGGCGGCGGCATCCATGTGCAATTGATCCCGGGGAGCTTCCGGTCGGTGGTCAACAAGGACAACGATTACATGATCGATCGCGCCGCCCAGCGCGCCAGCAAGACCTATTCCGGGGTTGCGGGAATCGCGATGCAGGATGCGGCGATTCAGGAGAGCATGGGCCCGATCCAGGACCGCAGCAAGGAGAACCTGGTTTCCACCGACAACGGCGTGATCATGGCGCGCATTCGTCTGCGCAAGGCGGTGCTGGCGGCCGAGCAGGGACGCGAGCCCGACGGTCTCGACCCTGCAACCCACGCGGTGCGCTCGGCCTCGATCGTCCTGCCGGAAGACGCGAGCTTCATCCAAGCCGCCGCCGACGCGCTAAAGGCGCGCGAGGGCGTCGCCCACACCTCGGTGTGAGAACTACAGGGCGTTCCGGTGGAATTTGACGAAGCGGTGTCGCAGACTTGACCTCCTCTCTCCCCGTCCTTTACCGGGAGAGGGCTGAGGTCGAGCAACCGAACGCGCTTGGCCGCAAGCACGTTGAGCAGGAAACTGACGCCCGTGAGATTTCCGCCCGGTTTGAACCTCGCGACCAGCCCGAACTTGACCGGATAGCCGCCCATCACGAACACGATCGGAATGCTCGCGCTCGCCGTTTTTGCAGCGCGGGCCGCAACGATCCCCGCGCTCGACACGATCACCGATACCGGTTGCCCGGCGAGATCGGCGGCCAATGCTGGCAGCCGGCTGCCTTGACCCTCGGTCCAGCGAAACTCGATTGCGACGTTGCGGCCATCTTCGAAGCCGGCTTCGGTCAGGCCCTGACGGAACGCGGCCATAAAAGGCGACCACCCCAGAACTCCACGGCGTGCGGTCTCGCCGCATCGCCCATCTCGATTATTTCCGCCTCGCGGAGTAGACTTGGGTCGCGAAGAGATAATCTTGACGGCTTTGGAGCCACTGAACGGACCGCAGATGGTGTTACGGTCCAGCGTCTTACATGCCTTGATCACGGAGGTTGTGAATGGCCGCTCTGAATATCAATGGACAAACGCACCAAATAGACGTTGAGCCCGACACACCGCTTCTTTGGGTGTTGCGCGACACTATCGGCTTGACGGGAACAAAATATGGCTGCGGAATCGCTCAGTGCGGTGCCTGCACGGTCCATCTGGACGGCATGGCAGTGCGCTCATGTTCGGTGCCGATCAGCCTCGCCGAGGGTAAGCAGATCACGACAATTGAAGGACTCGCTCAGAACGGCACTCTTCATAAGGTGCAGAAGGCCTGGGTTGAACACGATGTGCCGCAGTGCGGGTACTGTCAGAGCGGCATGATCATGGCGGTTGCTGCCTTGCTCAAAGAAAATCCCAAGCCTACCGACGCGGATATTAATCGAGAGATCACCAACATATGCCGCTGCGGCACCTTCCAGCAGGTGCGTGAGGCCATCCACACAGCCGCGAACGCGTGAAGGAGGCAATCATGAGGTATAGAGCGCAAATCGACCGCCGCGCCTTCATCGTCAGCGCAGCTGCTGCCAGTGGCGGGCTCGCACTGGGTCTCGAAATTCCGTTTGGTGGCGTAGGAGTGGCAACTGCTCAGGCTGCATCGCCAGAGGTTAATGCCTGGGTCGTCATTCAGCCGGACGACACCGTTGTCATTCGAATTGCACGCTCCGAGATGGGACAAGGTACGCTTACCGGACTCGCGCAACTCGTGGCTGAGGAGCTCGACTGCGATTGGTCGAAGGTCACGACCGAATATCCCACTCCCGGGCAGAACGTCGCACGCAAGCGCGTGTGGGGAGATTTCTCCACCGGCGGCAGCCGCGGTATCCGCACCTCGCACGAATATGTGCGTCAAGGCGGCGCGGCCGCGCGCATGTTGCTGATCCAGGCCGCGGCCAACGAATGGAACGTCCCAGCAGGCGAATGCACTGCTGAAAACAGCGTCATCCGTCACAATCCCTCGGGTCGCAGCACGACCTTCGGCAAGGTGGCGGATGCAGCGGCGAAGCTCACTCCTCCGACAGAGATCAAGCTCAAAGACCCGAAGGACTGGAAGATCGCCGGCAAGCCGCTGAAGCGCCTCGACACCGCCGACAAGACGACAGGCAAGATGACCTACGGCATCGATTTCCGATTGCCGGGCATGCTCAATGCCGCCGTCAAGGCGTGTCCCGTATTTGGCGGCAAGGTGAAGAGCTTTGATGCCGCCAAAGTCGCGGGGATGAAGGGAGTGCACAAGGTCGTGCAGGTTGGCGACCCCGGCGTCGCGGTGATTGCCGATACGTGGTGGCAGGCGAAGACCGCACTCGACGCTTTGCCCATTTCCTGGGACCAGGGACCGAACGCGAAAGTCTCCAGCGCCTCTATCGCCGAAACCCTCAAAGCCGGGCTCGACGCGGAGCAGGCATTCGTCGGCAATCAAGCAGGCGATATCCAAGGCGCCCTTGCCGGTGCCGCGAAGAAGGTCGAGGCGGTCTACTCCTATCCGTATCAGAACCATGCCGCGATGGAGCCGCTGAACGCGACGGTGCGTTATGCGGCGGACAAGTGCGAGGTCTGGTGCGGAACCCAGAACGGAGAGGCCGCGTTCGGCGCTATGCTAGCCGCCTCCGGTTTACCTGCCGATAAATGCGACGTGCACAAGGTGATGCTTGGCGGCGGCTTCGGCAGACGCGGTGCATTCCACGACTTTGTCACCCAGGCGGTGCTCATAGCAAAACAGATGCCGGGCACGCCTATAAAGCTGTTGTGGTCGCGCGAAGAAGACATGACGCACGGCCACTATCATCCCGTCACTCAGGCAAAGATGATCGGTGCCCTGGATACCGCCGGAAATCTTACGGGGCTGCGCATGCGCATCTCCGGCCAGTCGATCCTCACCGCCGTCCGGCCCGAAGCGCTGGAGAACGGCAAGGATCCCGCGACCTTCCAGGGCCTCAACCCCGGGGGTGCCGAGGCGGCCATCGGCTACAGCATCCCGAACGTGCTGATCGATCATGCGATGCGCAACCCGCATGTACCGCCCGGCTTCTGGCGCGGGGTGAACATCAACCAGAACGCGATCTATCTCGAATGCTTCATGGATGAGCTCGCCCATGCGGCAGGTCAGGACCCGCTTGAGTTCCGCCGCAACCTGATGTCGAAACATCCCAAGCATCTCGGCGTGTTGAATGCGGTGGCTGAGAAAATCGGCTGGAGCAAACCAGCGCCGCAAGGCGTGTTCCGTGGAATTGCACAGCACATGGGATACGGCAGCTATGTCGCGGGGGCGGCTGAAGTGTCCGTCGAGGGCGGAAACAAGGTGAAGATCCACCGCATTGTCGGAGCAACAGACTGCGGCCATGCCGTAAACCCCGCCCAGATCGAGCGGCAAATCGCGGGCTCGTTCGTGTATGGACTTTCGGCTCTGTTCTATGGTGAGTGCACGGTCAAGGACGGTGCCATCGAGCAGACCAACTTCGACACCTACAACTCGATGCGCATTGCCGAGATGCCGAAGGTGGAGACCATCGTCATGCCATCGGGTGGCTTCTGGGGCGGGGTTGGCGAACCTACGATCTGTGTCGCCGCGCCGGCTGTGCTCAATGCGTTGTTTGCGGCAACGGGCAACCGCATCCGCTCATTCCCGTTGAAGAACCACAGCATCTCGATCGCTTGAACAAAGTGAGCGGCGGCCTGCCGGCCGCCGCATCCTCCGATGCTGCAGGTCAATAGGCTTTTCCACCGGTGCCGATTTCAAGCAAAGCATTCGGCCCGGTCGAGCGGGCATTGCATGGAGTAGCCGATATGAATAGCAGACGCACGTGGCTAATGGCAGCCATGCTGTTGTCTGGAATTGGCATTGGTACGTCGGGGGCCGCTGATGCGCCGTGGAGTGCAACCTCCTGTTCGGGCTGTCATGCGGCGATCAAATCAATTGCGGATTGGTACGCTTCCCAGAAAGGCTGAACGGACATGAAAAACCCCATCAGCCGGCGCGATTTGCTCACCACCGCGGCGGCTGTTGCTTCGGCTGCGCTGCCGATTCCCGCCATGTCGCAAGGCTCTGCCGGCCGCGTTGTCGTGGTCGGCGGTGGGTTTGCCGGCACGACCTGTGCGCGCTTCATCAGGCGCATCGATCCACGGATTACGGTCACGCTGGTCGAAGGGAGCCCGGTTTTTGTCGCATGCCCCTTGAGCAATGCCGTGATCGCCGGCTTGCGAGACCTGCAGGCGCAGCAGTTCGGTTTGGACAAAGTTGCTGATGATGGGGTCGTGCTGGCGCGCGCGCCGGCCATCGGAATCGATGCGCAAGCGCGGTTCGTAGCGCTGACAAACAACGCACGCGTTTCCTATGACCGGCTGGTGCTGGCGCCGGGCATCGATCTGCGTTGGGACGCGTTGCCGGGGTACAGCGAAGCAGCATCCGAGCGCATGCCACATGCGTGGAAGGCAGGGGAGCAGACTTTATTGTTACGCCGTCAACTGGAGGCGATGGAGGACGGCGGAACGGTGTTTATCTCAGCGCCGGCGAATCCGTTTCGCTGCCCTCCTGGCCCCTACGAGCGTGCGAGTCTCATCGCCTATTACCTCAAAACCAAGAAGCCGAAGTCGAAGCTCATCCTGCTCGACGCCAAGGATGCGTTCTCCAAGCAGCGGCTCTTCCAGAACGCCTGGAAGGAACTTTATCCGGGAATGCTCGAATGGGTGCCGCTTTCGGCAGGCGGCAAGGTCACGTCAGTTGACGCAGCCGACATGACACTTGTCACCGAGTTCGGAAAGCATAAGGCAACTGTGGCCAATGTGATCCCTCCGCAAAAGGCAGGGCGCATTGCCGAGACGGCGGGCGCCGCCGACCGCAGCGGCTGGTGCCCGGTCGATCCGGTGACATTTGAATCCAGGCAGCAGCCCAACATCCATGTGATAGGCGATGCGGCTATCATGGGCGCGATGCCGAAATCGGCCTTCGCGGCCAATGCGCAAGCCAAGGTCTGCGCGGCTGCGGTCGCCAAACTGTTGGGCGGCAGCAGCCCGGACCAGGCGAAGCTGATCAATACTTGTTATAGCCTGGTAGCTCCGGACTACGGCATCTCGATCGCCGGCGTGTACCAGGCCGCGGATGGACAGCTCAAAGAGGTTGAGGGATCAGGAGGCGTCAGTCCTATAGACGCGCCAAGCACGACGCGAGCGCTCGAGGCGAGGTTGGCAGATGGCTGGTTCAAGACCATCACCGAGGAAGTCTTCGGCTAAGCCTGGTGCAGGAAGCAGGCTCGACGGCAGGGGAGTTGCGCAAATATTAAGATCAAGCCAAGTCACTCGTTTACCTTGAACGGTAAGCATATTCGTCTTCCCCTGACGGGCGTCGTTTTGGGCGGTGCGCTTGCGGCCATGATTACCGCTCTCGCTCCTTTGACCGCTACCGAATCGTCGCTGCGACCCTATATCATCGTCGGAGATGGCATCCCGGCCTCGCTGACCGGCGTGAGAGGTGAAGCCGAGCGCGGCCGTGCCATTGTCACAAGCCGTCAAGTGGGGCTTTGCTTGCTTTGCCACAGCGGACCATTTCCAGAGGAAAAGCTGCAAGGCACATTGGCGCCCGATCTCGCTGGAACCGGGACCCGTTGGTCGGAGGCCCAATTGCGGTTGCGGATCGTCGATTCAACCCGCCTGAACCCGGAAACGATAATGCCAGCTTACTATCGCGTTGAGGGCCTGACCCGAGTGGCCGATGCGTTCCGGGCTAACCCCATTCTGACTGCCGAGCAGATCGAGGATGTAGTTGCCTACCTCTCGAATCTGCGCGAGTAGGAGACCCTGAGAGCCGAAGCCATGACCGTTGCCACACGACGGCAGATATTGATCAGCGCGCTCGCCTTGATCGGCGGCACGGGAATGTCGTTGCTGCTCGCAATAAAACCGACCTGGGCAACGCCCGCGATGATGCGTGCCGCCATCCGCAAGGTGATCGGCGAGGCGCCCCTGCGCAAGGGAAAGGTGAGACTCGACCTTCCGCCGCTGATCGAGAACGGTAACACAGTTCCAATGACGGTATCAGTCGATAGTCCGATGACAGAAGCCGATTACGTGAAGGCCATTCACGTCTTCAACGAAAAAAATCCGCAGCCGAATGTCTTGAGCATCCGGCTCGGACCGCGCGCCGGCAAGGCTGCCATATCGAGCCGCATCCGGCTCGCCGATTCCCAGACCGTGACCGCCATCGCCGAAATGAGCGACGGCTCGTTCTGGTCCGACGAGGCGGACGTCGTCGTAACCCTTGCAGCCTGTGTGGAAGGCATCTGAGAATGGCACGTGCACTTATCAATGTGCCGGCGAGCGCGAAACGCGGCGAGGTGATAGAAATCAAGACGTTGATTTCCCATCCAATGGAGCCCGGGTATCGCACGAATAGCACGGGCGAGATCCTGCCGCGCGACACCATCAACCTTTTTGTATGCACCTACAACGGCGAGGAGATATTCCGGGCTGAGCTCTTCCCGGCAATCGCCGCCAATCCCTTCATCGCATTCTCCACCGTCGCTACTGCGAGCGGAAAACTCGAGTTCAAATGGACCGGTGACA
>Ga0209331_1000526_pt1 | contig 13859 bp, 10 predicted proteins | sample JacPinW_OM3H0_M3_FD_187971 | JGI IMG/M metagenome (GOLD analysis project Ga0209331, IMG submission 187971) | Forest soil microbial communities from Algoma, Ontario, Canada - Jack Pine, Ontario site 1_JW_OM3H0_M3 (SPAdes) (version 2) | ecosystem: Environmental > Terrestrial > Soil > Boreal... | reverse complement strand
AATAGTTTGCATTACCGCGCCGCAGCATTGCTGTCTGCTTCACCCCAGTTAGCGGAATCGATTCGCGCAGCCAAGCGCTTCCGAGTCGTGCCATAGCGGACAAGGGGCGGCGAGCGTGGTATGCCGCCGCCCGAACGCTTATCGGTTCCAGAATCTATTGGGCGACCAAACCTGGGAGCGGCTGCACGCGCGTGACCGGCGGCGGGTTCCATTTGCCAGTGAGCGCCTCGGACTTCGGGCTGTAGAGGCGCATGGTCAGATTGAACGCTCCCTTCGGGGCGGGAAGCCAGTTTGCCTCCTTATCCCTGCCCGGATTGTCGTTCTGGAAATAGAGGTCGAGCGAGCCATCTGCATTGTACTTGAACGGCATCCAGCTGCTCACCGCGAACCGATTGAGCGAGTTCGTGATCTGGAAGCCTTCCGGATCGTAGAGCGTAATTGACCAGAATGCGCGCACCGGCGGTATGGTGTCTTTCTCGAAGTGGATCGCGTACTTGTTGGCACCGTCGAGCGGCCTGCCGGCCTCGTCGCCAAGATTGAGCGGGTAGATCGCATCCTCGGGCAGGTTCGCGCCGAGACCGACCTGCGCAACGATGGCGCGCTTGAGATAGTAGTTTCCGTATACGCCCATCGTGTCGGTGTTCAACGACCAGCCGTTGGCGACCCGCGCCAGTGTCGGAATTTTCCATTCCATCAGCTTCTGCGCCTCCGCCGGTGCGCTTTCGAGCGCCTTCTTCACCGCCGGAGCAACTTTGTCGATGTCGAAGCTCTTGCCAGGCTCGATGCCGATGCGTTTCATCTGCGCAACGATCGGCTCGTCGGTTAGGTGGGGCGGGTGGAGTTTCAGCAGTTCGGCCGCGTAGGCGAAGTACTTGCCGGCCGGCATGGTGTCGACCTGAATCTTCGGGGGGGTCTTCATGTCGACGCTCGGGTCGATCTTCACCTCGACCGGCTTGGGCGACTTGCCCCACTCCGAGAGCGGCGTGATCTTAAGGCCAGCTTGAATCTGATGGACAGATTCATAGTCCGGTGGGCCGTCGGTTTTGGTGCGGCCGATGATCCAGACGTAGGGCGTCGGTGCATCGATGCGCTGGGTTTCCTTCGGAAGCTTGAACTCTTCGATCAGCCGGTCGCGCAGATCGGGCCGCCATCCTTGTGGAACCACGATGAAGTTACCCGCCTGTGTGCCGGTGGTACGCCAGCCTGGCGACGCAAACACATCCGTCCACATGTCGAGCATCGGCAGCAAGTAGTAGCGTCCGCCCGTATCGGGGATGGAGACGACCATCGGCTCCTTCGTAAGATCGAGATAGGCACTGGAGTACAGGGTGTCGAAGTTGGGACGCACGACAGCCTTGAAATCTGCTGTCGGAAATGCCGGCGCGTTAGCGAACGTGTTCATCGGGCCGCCAAGGGTTCCCTTGCCGGGCTCGACATTGGTGAGTTGCTTACGGGTTACGTCCATGGTCACGAGCGAATAGAGGTAGACATAGGCATCGACGCCAATGGCGTGCGCCTCCGCCTCGGTAATTGCCGGCGAACCAGTCTGCGCTACCGCAGGAGGGGTCAGCGCGGGGGCAACCAACAAGCTCAGTGTCAGCGCAATCGTGCTCTTGTACATGTCGCACCGCCTTTCTTACGCTCTCAAACGTGCCGGGAAGCTCGTGACGGCACGCATTTTTCGTCTTGGGGGAGGGTGCTGCCCTATGGGACGAAGATGAACCGGATGATGCGCAAACGAAGTCACAACTGTGTGACGCCAAGTAGTTCCGGCCGCCCGGCTCACTACTACAATACCGTTCACGTTTAAGCGCGCTAGCCCGACACGCCCTTCTTCAATGTCTCTTGTGGGTCAATGGCACGCATTACCGCGCCGCAGCATTGCTGTCCGCTTCACCTCAATAAGCAGGTCCCGACAGGACTGGTTCAATGCGACGCTATGTGCACCAGGAGCCAACATAGCGGCCCCGCTGATGAGCAACGCATGCGAGGGGAATTCCGCAGTCGCAGCCCTATCGCAAAACCTCCCGAATCTTCGCGAGAAGCTGACGCGGGCTGTAAGGCTTCGGTACAAAATCATTGCAGCCCGCTGCTCGGGCTTTCTCTTCATCTCCGCTCAAGGCATATGACGTGACCGCGATAATTGGTATCGAGCTTAGGGATGGATCCGCCTTGATACGACGCGTTGCTTCGTAACCGTCCATGACCGGGAGCTGAATGTCCATGAGGATCAAGTCTGGTCGCTCTTTCGCCGCGGCCGCAAGCGCCTCCTCGCCATTTTTTGCTTCAGTCATTTCGTAATCGTTGGCCGTTAGCAAATCGCGCACGATCTGCCGACTGTCCTCCTGGTCCTCGACCACCAAAATCCGCTTCCTCATGCTAGCCTCGCCTGATCTGTGACAGTAACGGGAAGCGTGAAAGCGAAGGTCGAGCCATTACCGGGGGTCGACTCCACCCAAATGCGTCCACCATGCATTTCGATGATTCGTCGTGAGATGGCCAAGCCAAGCCCGGTGCCACCCTTCTTTTTAGTAATCGAATTGTCGGCCTGTTGGAAATCCTGGAACAACTTGGCCTGGTCGGCTGTGGAAATCCCTGGGCCGGTATCGTGGACCGCGACATTGAATGATCCGTTGGCCGAGGAGCCTTTGATCGATACTTCCCCGATGTCAGTGAATTTGATCGCATTGCCAACGAGGTTGAGCAGGACCTGGGTGAGGCGGCGCTCGTCGCCGCGTCCCTGCGGTAGCTCCTGCGCCACATCGATCTTGATCGCGATTTGCTTCTCGCTCGCCAATGGCTCAATCGCGCTGAAGACGGTCTGGATGACGTTCTTGAGCGAATAATCCGACAGCGAGAGCGAGAGCTGGCCGGCCTCGATCTTGGAGAGATCGAGCACGTCGTTGATCAGCCCGAGAAGGTGCTTGCCATTCCTCTGGACGCGATCGAGCACACCGCGCATCTTGGCTGGCGTCTCGCCGTAGATGTCGTCGAGAATGAGCTCGGTATAACCGAGAATGGCATTGAGTGGCGTGCGTAGCTCATGGCTCATGTTGGCCAGGAACTGCGACTTGTGCTGGCTCGCCTCTGCTAGCTGCCGGCTCTTGTCCTCGATTTCATGGAACAGGCGCGCGTTCTGGATCGCCAGCACCGATTGGGCGGCAAAGGTCTGCAAGAGATCGATCGTCTGTTTAGGGAACTCTCCCGGCGTTTTCCGGCGCACCACCAGAGCACCGACAATACGTTCGGCGCCGAGCAGTGGAACAATCAGAACAGCACGGTAGCCGGCCCGCAGGACCACCTCCAGGTTTTGAGATGGCGGCTCATTCTGCAGGTCGGCGATCTGCAACGGCGCACGTTGGCTCGCCGCTTGGCCGATACCAGCATCTCCGATGCGGATGTGTCGCTCCTTAAATGCCGCGATTAGCTCATCGTCCATCCCGTAGGTAGAGCGCAGCCCGAATTCCTTTTTGGTCTCGTCGTAATCATAGATCGCGCCCGCATCGGTCTCGGAGAGCTGGACGGCCTTGCTGACGATGGTGGACAACACCTCCTGGAGATCAAGCGTCGAGTTCACGACCTGACTCACCTCACCGAGCGCGCGCAGTTCAGCCACGGACTGCCCGAGCTCATGGGTACGCTGCTCGACCTTTTTCTCCAGGTCGGCATAGGATTCCTGCAGCCTTCCCGCCATGTCGTTGAACTGATCGGCGAGCCCCTCCAGCTCGTCGCCGGTTTTCACGGATATCCGCTGCGAAAGATCGCCGCTGCCGATGCGGGCGGCACCGGCGCGCAGGGCCTGGATGGGGCCAACCATCTTGCGCGCGAGTACGAGTCCGGCGAGGAAGGCAAAGCCCAACGCCGCCATCAGCAGAATGCCCGAGCGCTCGATCGTGGAATAGAGCGGCGCATAGGCCTCCGCGCGCGGCAGCTCGACGAAAACCAGCCATCCCAGCGGGGCGACATGGGCATAGGCGGTCAGCACGCGGCGGCCCTGGATGTCCTCGGCCTCCTGCAATTGCTCCGTCGCGTCGCCGCCGCTGCCGGCCGCGCGCGCCGCCTGTACCTGCGCTAGCCGGGAGAGATCGGTGTTGCGCAGCACGAGACTAATATCGGGGTGGGCGATGAGGCGCCCCTGCGCATCGACGAGATAGGCCTGCCCGCGCTCGCCCACCTTGATCTGGGACACCACGTCCCAGATGAGCTTGAGATTGACCTCGGCAACGCTCACCCCCGCATCGCGTCGGGTGCCGGTGAGCGCCAGCGTCATGTAGGGCTCCGACTCGCGGCGGAAGTAGACGGGCCCGTAATAGACCTTGTGCGCAACCGCGTCGGCGAACTTCGGGTCTTTGGAAAAGTCGGCCTTGCTTGCCACCACATCCATGGCCAGGCGCGAGACGCGCAGCTGCTCATGCCCGGTTGCGTCGAGCTGCGAAAGCTCGGTGATCGCCGGCACTTGGCGCAGGAGCCGCAGCCCGTCGAAGCGCCGCTGATCGATAGTGCCGGCGGACCAGGGCAGCTGGGTGGTCCACCCCACCTGGTTCTCGATTTCCTTGATGAATTGGCTGATCTTGGCCGCCGCGGCCTGGGCCTGCTCGCGCTGGATCCGGATGAGCGACGCCTTGTGCTCCTGGAATGAAAATACGATTTCCGACAGTCCGTTGGTGAGCAGCGCAATGCACACCACGGCAAGAAACAGCCCGACATATTTGCGAAACAGGCGTCCGTGCGCCCGCGGCTTCTCAGGTTGCGCAACAGGCGCCACGGTCCCGGGTGCCCTCACTCGATCACCTCATCGGCGAGCGCGATCACTGTTGGCGGTACTATCAACCCGAGTGACGTTGCGGTCTTGAGATTGATTGCAAATTTAAATTTGACTGGCGCTTGCGCGGGAAGATCGGCCGGGTCGGCACCCTTTAGGATGCGATCGACATACGAAGCGGAGCGCTGGAAGATGTCAGACGTTTCCGGCCCGTACGACATCAGGCCGCCTTCTTTGATGAGTTGTCGATAAGAATAGATCGCGGGGATCCGGTGCCGTGCCGTCGACTGCACGATCAGGTCGCGGTGCACTAAAGTATAGGCGTCCGGCGGCACCATCAGGCCGCCGCCCGACGCCGCGGCGAGCGTGGCGACAGCGGCATTGATCTCGGCTTCGGTGCCGACGCGGGCGACTGTCAACTCGATCGAATACTGCCGTGCCTGGGTCTCGAAAGCGGGCAGAAACTGGCCGTAATAAGCCGACATATCGGGATTGAAGATGAAGCCGACGCGCGTGACTGCGGGCGCAACCTTTTTGAGCAGTTCCAGCGACTTTCCAAACATCGCGTACTCGAAGAAGGTAAAGCCGGTAACATTGCTGCCGGGACGCGCCAGACTCGAAATAAAGCCCTGCCCGACCGGATCATTTATGAGCACGAAGACGATCGGGATTGAGTGGATCACCTGCACGGCCTCTGAAAGGATCACTCTTCCGTTTGCGACAACGATGTCGGGCGGACGCCCCGCGAGTTCCGTCACGTCGCTGCGAATGCGCCCGACATCGCCCGTCGTCCAATGCCAATCAATGCGCAGGTTCTTCCCCTCGGTCCAACCCAGCGCCTGCAGGCCTTGCCGAAAGGCCGCCGCGCGCGCCTGTCCTTCCGGATCACCCTCTGCATTGTTCATCAGTACTGCGATGCGCCGCACTCGGTCAGGCTGTTGCGCACGCACCGCGAGCGGCCGGGCGACCGCCGCACCGCCCAGAAGCATGATGAATGTGCGCCGCCTCATGGGCCTGCCTCCAGGCGAGACCGACACGCTACCACATCGCCACGTTGTGCATTACAGCAAATTTGGCTGACGACTGACCGCTCCGAGTCCATTGCACGCATTACCGCGCCACAGCGTTGCTGTCTGCTTCACCTCCCATTCCGGCTATAAACATCGGCCCAATGGGATTCTGGTCAGTGCCGATTTTGTTGCAAAAGTCGCAAAATACCAGACGACGATTTTTTCGAAAGAAACGAAGCTAAACTATGCTCGCCGTTTAATATGGCACCCAGGCCGTCAGCAAAGTCGCCTGTGAGTTTCTTACTGGGAGACGAGGTCCCTCACATATTTATCCGAGAATCGCACCAGCAGCCTAGAAAAATTTTGATCAGCGGTGGAAAACGACTTTTGCAACAAAATCTGCCATGAGCTGCCGTGAGCAGATGCAGCAAGGCAGCCCCTTATTCGATCACCTCGTCGGCAGTAAACAGGAGTGTCGGCGGTATCGTCAGCCCGAGCTCCTTCGCCGTCTTCAAGTTGATCACCAGCTCGTATTTGGTTGGCAGTTGGTAGGGTAGATCGCCGGCTTTCTCGCCGCGCAAGATACGATCGACGTAGGACGCGGCGCCTCGATAGAGCTCGATGCGATCCGTCCCGTAGTAGACCAGTCCGCCGCTCACCACGAAGACACGCTCGGGATAGATCGCCGGCAACCGATGCCGCGCAACTGTTGCGATAGTCTGCTCCGTGAAGCCCTGGATCGTGACATCCGGGGGGATAAAGATGCCCGCATTGGGCGCCATCGCCGCCGCTTCCACGGCACGCTCGACATCGGCAAGGCCATGGATGTGGACCATGACCGGCTCGATGCCGAGCGGGTCCGGCGGCGGATTCCAACGAGCGGGCAAAAAGGACTCCCACGGGGTTATCCGGATTATAAATCAGCGAGACGCGCGCCATGTTGGGCGCGATCTCTTTGAGCACCTGCAGCATCTTGCCGATCAGTGAGGGCTCCATTATCGCAAAGCCGGTCACATTGCCGCCCGGGTGAGCGAGGCTTTGCGCGTAGCCGCGTGCGACGGGATCGGAACCACCCGCATTGACGATCGGAATCGAGCGGGTCAACTCCATCAGGATCGGAATAACGCGGCCGCCGACGGCGAGGATTGCGTCCGGGCCAAGTTCGACAAGGTTGGTCGCTGCGGCGCGAATGAGGTCCATGTTGTCGCCGGTCCAACGCTCGTCAAATTGGGCGTTGACGCCGGATGCCCACCCTCGTTTTCGCAGCTCTTCGCGGAATACGCGCACGCGTGACTGCATTTCCGCGTTGATCGGCGGGAACGGCATCAAAATTCCAATTCGGCGCATGCGCTCGCGCTGTTGCGCGCGCAAAGCCAGCGGCCATACAGCCGACGCGCTGCCGATGAGCGTGATGAACTCGCGCCGCCTCATGCTCTCCCCTTAGACCGAGGAGCGTACCCTACCACATTCGATGAATGCGGGAGCTGTTGTGCATCACAGCAAAAATTGGCCCCCGATGACCGAGTTGGGTCATAAGCCTCGGAGGCGATCGGGGCCGGGGATCGGTCTATGTCCGCAGTACCTCCGATCGCGTCGAAATTTTATGCACCGCAGCGAAAGACGCCAAGTGCCATGAGCCGACATAGTGCGTCGCAGCAATTACCTCGTCGGCGAAGCATCTATTTGGGCTTAGCAAGCACCAAGCACCTGGCGAACTGTTGCGAGTAGAATCTCAAATTCGATCGATTTGGCATCGAACTCATCGCACCCCGTGGCCATAGCCTTCTCACGCTCGTTGGCTTCTGCATATGCAGACATGCCGATGATAGGGATGTTTCGGGTTTGGTGATATTTCCCGCCGGCGAGTGCCGGCAAACCCACAAGGTTTCACCCGAGCAATTGGCCATGCCGCAGCCGAGTTGGGTGCTGGGCAGTCTTGCCCATCGGCCTTGCAATCTCGATCGGACCTGGTGGGCTTGCTCATTGGCAACGAGGAATTGCCCGTACACACCAAGCGCGTGTGCGGCGTCGTTTCAACTTCCCAGCGATCCAGAAAATGGATAGTGTGAAGTCTGGCATGTCAGAGAACCGGAATTTGCGTCCGAAATGCACTGCCGGCCGCTAAGCCTATCGACGATTTCCCGGCGCTGACCGCAACATTGCAACTTGCGCACAAACCGATAGAGAATGAATAGAGAATGAAATGTATCGCTCGGCCGGCAAATTGAGATCAGACTCCAACATCCGAATCGCTTCCTCGACGAAAAACAAGTCGGCGCCTGCTGGTCTCGTCCTCAATCGGCTGGTTGGTATGATCTGGTGTCATCTGGTTGGTTTGCTGGCGTTTTTGCCGTGGTTCTTCAGCTGGACCGGCGTGTTTCTTGCCATTCTCGGCATTTACGTGTTTAGCGTTCTTGGTATGAATATTGGTTATCACAGGCTCCTGACACACAACGGGTTTGTCTGTTCGAAATGGCTCGAACGAACGTTTGCCGTTCTCGGGTTATGTTGCCACCAAGGCAGCCCGTCATGGTGGGTCGCTGTACATCGCCGACACCATGAGCACACCGACGATGAGCAGGATCCTCACAGCCCGACCGTCGGTTTCTTCTGGGCCCACGTCGGCTGGGTGTGGGTCAAGGATGAGGAGATGGAGCGCGAAGGGCTTTACCAACGCTATGCCAAAGACATCCTGCGCGACGGGTTCTATTCATGGATCGAGCCCGACGAGATCTGGTTCTGCCTCATTTTGATTTCGTGGTGCCTCTACTTCTTCAGCGGCCTTGTGGCCGGACTCTTGTTCGGCTGGACGGCGGCAGAGGCTACGCAGTTCGCTCTGAGCTTACTGGTGTGGGGGGTCTTCGTGCGCACCCTTGTGGTTTTGCATTTGACCTTTTTTGTCAATTCGGCGGCCCACCTATGGGGCTATCGTAACTACGAAACGGATGACAACAGTCGCAATAATGCAATCATCGCCATCATGACGGGGGAAGGGTGGCACAATAACCATCATGCCGATCCCCGATCGGCGCGACACGGTCACAAATGGTGGGAGTTCGACTTTGCGTGGCTCACGATCCGCGTTCTGATGCGGCTCGGGCTCGTGAAGAATGTCGTGTTGCCGTCTCCGCATCTGGCGACGCTATCCACATTGCCCTCGCAGAGTCGCGGGTGAACATCGCCGGAGGCACCATTCGTCCGAATGAACGCACTTCAAGAAAACCCGACGACGAAACCTGCAGGCTGGAACCCCTTGCGAACCCTTTCGGACCAAAAGCCTTAGGTCCCATCGCGTGCAGCTGAACCACTCGCGAAGCGCGCCCCATAGCGCTGTAGCGAGCGGCTTCGCTCATCAGCATGACAGGACGCAATCCACACATGAGGCGACGCGATTGTCGCGGAGGCTTTTGCGCCAGGCGCATCGGTCTGCGAGGTTGCCAGGCGCTTTGATGTCGTGCCCGGGCAGATTTATCGATGGCGGCATGATCTGCGGGCCGCCGCGACGAGCTTTGCCGAGGTGGTGGTCGCGCCAGGGCCGGACTGGTGAATCCCCCATTAGACTGCCTCGATGCCACTGGAGCGCTACGCAAGCTTGACCAACGACATATGGCCGCGCTTCAATCTTGCAGCCGATTTTGCGACAATCGAAGAACTTGCCAAATAACGACCCGCGGATCTTGACGACGCACGCCGGCAGCCTGCCAAGGCCGCCGGAGCTGACCCGCCTATTCGCTAGTCGCTCGCGAGGCGAGACCGTCGACGAGGAGGCACTCGCCGCCGCAGGCCACGATGCCGTTGCATGGGTGGTCACTAAGCAGCGCGAGATTGGCATCGATGTCATTTCCAGCGGCGAGCAGCAGCGGGAATCCTTTGTTCTCTATCTGCGCCGCCGCCTCAGCGGCATTGGTGGTCAGGGCGATCGAGCGCCGTTTGCAGACATTGAGAGCTACCCCAAATTCAAGGAGGAACGCGCGCGTGCAAATGCCGCCCGCCAAGCGGTCAGCAATGTGGCTTTTCTGCCCAAATGCACTGGACCCATCACCTACATTGGCAAGGCCGAACTCGATGCGGAGTGCGCCGCTTTGAAGGCGGCAGATGAGGCCTCGGGACGGGGTGCGGTAGCCCCCTTCCTTACAGCCGCCTCGCCGGGCATTTTGGCCTCGATCGTGAAGAACGAGCACTATCCAAGCTTCGACGCCTATATTGATGCGATCGCTGCCGCCCTACGTATCGAGTACGAGACCATTGTCGGCAGTGGCTTTCATCTTCAGATCGATGCGCCCGACCTAGCCCTCGAGCGCCATGTCGCCTTCAGCAAGCGGCCGCTCAAAGATTTCCAGCAATTCGTTGACCGAGTGATCGCTGCCATCAACACGGCCCTCATCAATATTCCGCGCAACAAAGTGCGGCTCCATGTCTGTTGGGGCAACTACGAGGGGCCGCACGATCACGACGTGCCGCTCGCAGATATTCTGCCGATCTTGTGTAGGGCCAAAGTTGGCAGCCTGTACCTGCCATTCGCCAATCCACGGCACGCACACGAATACAAGGTGTTTCGGCGTCAACCCCTGGCGGAAGACCAGATGCTGGTGGCCGGCGTCATCGATACGGTCACCAACTACATCGAGCATCCGGAGGTAGTGGCCGACCGGCTCGAGCGCATCGCCAAGGCGTTCGGCGATCCGGCTCGCGTGCTCGCAGGCACCGATTGCGGATTCGACACCTCGGCTGGGATGGGACGGGTTGCCGAGGATATCGTGTGGGCGAAGCTCTCCTCCCTGGTCGAGGGTGCCCGCCTTGCCTCACAGTGCCTGTTTGCTTAGCAACACCGTTTAGCACTCAGTTGCGACAATCCGTGTATGGCGAACAAGTTGCGAGCATTGACCCATGGCAATCTGCCGGCACCGTTTGTACGATGCACGTTGATAAACGGGTACGCGGCCGCGAAATGCCGTCGGCAAGCCCAGGGAAAAAGGAAGTGCAACGAGGAGGGAAACGCATGAGTAAATTCACGGCTCCGATTACTCGCCGCAACACGTTGCGGACTGGTGCCGGTCTTGCCGGCATCCTCGCTACCGGCCGCGCTCCGGTCTTCGCGCAGGCTTCGCCCAAGAAGCTTCTGTGGGCGCACATCGTCCCGCCGCCAGAATCGGCCGCCGTCGCGTTCGAATGGATGGCCAAGGAGTTTAATGAGCGGGCCAAAGGCAGTCTCGCCATAGAATTCCACGGCGGCACACTGATCCCGAAGGAATTGGAGATCATGAATGCCGTCAAGGCCGGTAGCATCGCAATAGGCGGTCCGGCCGGCGCCGCAGCGACTGTCTTTCCGGAGATGGGCGCGTTTCTCGTCCCGTATCTCGTGAAGGACTACAATTCCGCCTACGCTATGTTCAACGGCCAGATCGGTGAGCGGCTAGACAAGGAGTTCCAGGAAAAATACAAAGTCAAAGTACTATTCTTCTACGACTACGGCTATCGTCACTTCTGGACCAACAAGAGCCCAATCGTCGAACCCAAGGATCTTCGCGGGCGCAAGATTCGCGTACAACTTGCCAAGGTGTTTTCCGATACGATTGCCGGCCTCGGCGGCAATGCGGTGCCGATGGCCTGGGGCGAGGTCGTCACGGCGGCCAAGCAAGGCGTGATCGACGGCGGCGATCTGCCGATCGTAAACATCGACGCGCTCAGGGTCTATGAGGTGGCGAAGTTCTGCTCCATGACTTTCCACAATTACGGCCCGACGCTCATCGTCATGAACCTGGAGATGTTCCAAAACCTATCGGCAGAGCACAAAAAACTGCTTCTCGATTTGGGTCGTGAGACCCAGGACAGGGTACGTCACGCCACCGAGTCGGTCGACAACTTTGAGAGCGCCAAGAAGCTGCTCGAGCCGAAGGGCATGACCGTGGTCGAAGCCAAAGTCGAGGAGTTCCGCAAGGTCGCGCAGGAGAAAGTTTGGCCCATCTACAAGAGCCAGTTCGGCGCACTGTGGGACGAGATCGCAGGCTTCAAGAGTTGACGCACACGCTGGGGCGAGGATTTGGCTCGGCCCCGCCGCACGCCTCGCGTCTGACCTGGATGCCGTAAGGGGGGGCCCCATTCCATGTTGCGGTTCGTCGCCGCGATCCCAAGGATTGCCGTCACTGCCCTGATCGTATTGGCCATCGTCAATCTTCTGATCGGCGTCATCTTCCGCTATTTCGTCGGCGCTCTCACCTACTATCTCGACCTGGATCCGATTCCATTCACGTGGGTCGAAGAGGTAGGCGAAATGTCACTGGCATGGCTGACACTGATCGGTGCCGCCATAGGCGTTCGGCAGCGGTCGCATTTCACTCTGCATGTTTTCACCCATCATCTGCCTCGAGGCATCCAGGTTTGGACTAGCCGATTCAATTACATATTGATCATCGGTGTCGGCTCTCTCGCCGCCTGGTACGGCTACAAGCTGTGCTTGCTCAATCGCACATTCGCCACCCCAGGCTTACAAATCAATCTGGCGTGGCTTTACGCGTCCGCCGTCATAGGCGGGACGCTCATCGCGATGTACGCGCTGTCCATGATTTTCGCGCCGTCGCCTGAGGATAACCTTCTATAATAAAGAGCGAAAGCGCGCGCCATGCTCCTACTGACGGCGGCTGTGATCTTCGTTGCGCTCGTCGTCCTGTCGATGCCCATCGTGTTTTCCCTTGCGGTTGCCGGCATCACCGGTCTGTGGCTTGGAGGCTATCCGCTGCAGCAGCTGCCCTCGGCGTTGGTCTCCGGCTCGCAAAGTTGGGTGTTGCTGGCCATCCCCGCCTTCGTTTTTGCGGGAAACCTGATGGAGCGCTGCGGTATGAGCCATGCGCTTGTCGAGCTCGCGCGCGCCATGGTTGGTTGGGTGCGCGGCGGTCTCGGGATGTCGGTAATCATCGTCGCCTATTTCTTCTCCGATATCTGCGGGTCGAAGATGGCCGAGGTGTCAGCGCTCGGTTCATCCCTCATGCCGCCCCTGACTAAGGCCGGCTACGATAGGAGGGACTCGGCCTCTCTAATCGCCGCAGGCACCGCGATGGGGATGCTTGTTCCCCCGGCCATCTTCATGATCGTCATAGCCCAGGTCACCAATACATCAGCCGTGGCACTATTTGTGGCCGGCTTCGTCCCGGCGCTGGTGATCATGCTTTGCCTGATGATCGTCGTCTATTTGCGCGCCCGCATTTGCGGCTGGCCGGTCGACGTCAAACCAAGTTTGAAGCGCCTAGGGATGGCGTCTCTGCACGCGGCCGTGCCGATGGTCGTGCCATTCATTATTCTTGCCGGATTCATCTTCGGCGTCATAACCGCCACCGAAGCCGGTGCCGTTGTGGCCGCATATGCGTTTTTGGCGGCAAAGCTTTACTATCGCAACGTCAGCTGGCGCGAGATGGGCAAAATCGCCTACGACAGCGCAATCCTTACCGCTGCAGTCGTGTTTCTGCTCGCCGTCGCATCGATCTATCAATATCTGATGGGTGTGAGCGGTGTGCCGCAGATGCTGGCCCATATGTTGGAGCCACTCAGGTCAAAACCATGGCTCTTTCTTATGGGTGCCGCGTGTATCACCGTGCTGTTTGGCATGGTGCTCGAGGGACTGCCGGCGGCGGTAGTCCTAATTCCTGTCGTGTTTCCAATTGCAGAGGGGATGGGCATCGATCCCATCCACTTCAACATCGTGCAGACCGCCGCTGTCGGCATTGGTCTGTTCTTGCCACCCATGGGCGTCGGTCTGCTCATGGCGTTGCGGTTTGCGAATCTGAGCGTAGGCGAGCATTTTCGCAATTATGTCCCTTACCTCTGCGCCCTCGTCGTGGGACTTTTGCTAATTATTTGCATCCCAGAAATCAGCCTGGCATTACCCCGCGCTGCCGGCTTGGTTAGATGATTTGGGTTTGACAATCAGGAACTTCAGCTACAGCCTCACGTTCGAGAAACCGGGCGCCCGTGACGATCTCGCTAATAATGCGGCTTCAGTTCCGCCTATTTAGCGCCTATTCCGCTGCGCCAATATTCTGTAACGCCCATTCGGCCACTGCCGCCCATGCGCATGTCTTGCCGACACCTCCAAG
>Ga0209331_1000525_pt1 | contig 13873 bp, 9 predicted proteins | sample JacPinW_OM3H0_M3_FD_187971 | JGI IMG/M metagenome (GOLD analysis project Ga0209331, IMG submission 187971) | Forest soil microbial communities from Algoma, Ontario, Canada - Jack Pine, Ontario site 1_JW_OM3H0_M3 (SPAdes) (version 2) | ecosystem: Environmental > Terrestrial > Soil > Boreal... | reverse complement strand
GCATGCCAGTACGGATCGCGATCGTGCCGGCGTGCACGTCACCATAGTAGACGTGCCAGCACTCTTCGCGGGCGTCAGTCGATCGGCGGCGGGTGAGGGCGGGCATGCGCTCATGATTCCACCGATTTGACTGATCGTGAAGCCGCTACGGCTCGGGGCCGTCGCCGCCCGTGCGCACATGATCCGGCTGATACGCACGTTCGAATGGCGATCAGGTGAGCCGCGTGGCCGCTCTGGCAATGAAGCGCGGCAAGTCGGTGGACTTCACGGGCTATTGGCAGCGGCACATTGCCGACTAGGGCGAACTCAATTCGACGGCGCCAATTGGCCCGTCATATGTCATTTTAAAATGCATCAAAAAGGAACGCCCGAGGATGGCATTATGGCGTTGACCGCCAGCAACAAGATGAACCCCGCCAAATTGACTGAACTTGGTCACTGAGTCGCCACCTTGCCGGAACGCCCCTCATTGGTGAACTGCACACCGCAAAGAAAGCGGCCTCAGCCTGGGGAGGGCTGAGGCCGGCGGTGGGACTTCGCTGAAATGTGCAATCACACTTGACTAGGGGGATCACATTCCCGCCCGCGCAAGTTAGCGCGCTGTCGCTGACGTCACGACTTAGAAATACTGACACAGATCAGACTTTCAAAAAGAGCCGCTAGAGGCGTGACACGCAGCTCAGTCAGAGGACGAAGCCCTCAAACGGCCGCGCCCAGGCTGACCACTCGCATGCGTGGACCGTCGCGCCCACCCTCGGGATTTAATCCTCGGCCAGAACGTAAATCTCGCGAAGCTCCCCCTGAACCTGCTCTATACGCTTGGCGCAGAGAGGGTGCGCATGATGGTCCCTCCGGCTCGCTATGGCCGTCCAACCATCTTTATTTGGCACGATCGCAATGGAAATTGCCGGTGCGCAGTCGCCAAACGACTTCAGCTTTTCCGTGAAAACCCAAACCAAATCGGAGTTTGAAATCTCAGTTCTAGCCATACCCACCTCCGGGCGGCCCCCGATGACAACTTACCGCCATAACCAGCGGTTGTCTGTCCGGTTGCGGACACGCGCAACTCAGTCAGAGGGCTGAGCCCTAAGCGCCCACCGCACCAGACTGCCCTCGCCAACCACCGCCCCGCCATTGCGCTTCTGCCGGGAAGCGAGAGTTCGCCGCGAGGGCTTCGGCGTCGGCTGGACGATGAGAGGTGAGGGCGAAGGGGGATTTCGTTCGTCTGGCGTCGCCTTCGGACACCTAAATCCGACGCGAAACGCCGCACTATTTTAGAAATACTTGGTCGCTGTTGCTGAGTGTGCGTTGGAGTGTGCGTTAAGGTCGAATATTTTCATAAATAGCAGCAATTTCAATATGTTATATGATGTTTTGGCGGAAGGGGTGGGATTCGAACCCACGGTACCCTTGCAGGCACGCCGGTTTTCAAGACCGGTGCCTTAAACCACTCGGCCACCCTTCCAGCTTTAGAATTCAGGGACTTAGCAAAGCCACGAGGAGGGGGAAAGGGGCGATTGCCACCCGATTGCCACCGCTAACAGGTGATTTTTGTTCTCAGTCTGTGCGAGCGGCAGTGAAAGCGGCTTCCATGATCTGGGCGGCACGGTCGTCTGTTTGCGGGAAAAGGTGACTTTGAAGCGCAGTCCAGCTTTCGTCTGCTCCAGTGACCGCGCCACCGTGATTTTGGCCTTGTTGGGGGAAGGGGATCGTTAGTGGACTCGACTCGCATGCAGGTTGCACGATAGGGTTGAAAAAAATTGGTTTGCTCAATTTGCTTGCTCAAAGGTATCGAATGCCCTTGAAGCTGAAATGCCATTGAAGCCCTTGAAGTTGAAATGTCCTTGCGTGTGAAATTCCCCGTTGCTGGGTTCGCGGTCGCTCTGCTGCTTTCTGCCCCAGTCTATTGACCATCGCGGTTCAAAAAGAGGTGGGCGTGAACCGGTGGTATCTCCTCGCCCCGGCCGAATTTTTCCTCAATTCACGATCCTGTAACCCGTGGGTTCTACCGTCACTGCTCGCGCTCGGGCGGGACGAGTCTCAGCTTTTTAGGTGCAAGCTCCCGGTCAATCGCGCGCTCGGCTGCGGCCACCGCAGCCTTTTTGATTGGTTCATGGCCCGATATCGCCACGCCCGCAACCGATGCCGACCATTTCCACACGTTCGACCCAGGCCTTGAACGACGCTATACTCGATGCCGCGATAATTCATTCTGGTCTCAGACGAGGCGGGGGCCCGGAGGAGGTAGAATCCGGACCCCCTGACACAGACCGCAACGATCCCCCGGTCCGGTTCGCCGCTCGGTGAATGCTCTACCGACGATAATCGTCAATGCGCGACGCACATTGATATTTGGCAATTTTCACATTGACCGAACCGGTGGGCCTTAAAGCTGGCCGCTGTAGGTGATCTTGTTGAAATTTGAACAGGTCCACGGGAAGGGCATCTCCGAAATGAAACTTCCGTTTTTAGCCGAGTTATTTGACTGATTCTGCCGCATTCGGGCGCGACAAGCGGGACCATGAAAACCTTTATCGGCGTTTTTGTATTGGCGTTGATCACCATCGCCTTCGAGATCTATTCGGATGCCGCGTTGACGAGCGCAGAGGTCTTTCACGCTGCTCCCCCGGACCCTGCGACTTTGGCTATCGCCCATGGGCTCAAACACGGTTAGGTTCGCGAGCCGCGTGAGGGCTTGGCATCATCCGGACGATGAGAGGTGAGGCGCCTTGACCCCGTTTAGTGGAATAGGCGACCGCTAAGCGCCACGGTAAACGACATAGCGGAAATCAACAGTGCGCAAATTGCAATGCTATTTGACCTGTGGATCGCCGACCACCCGGCGGACGTGAGCCGATAGATCGTCTCCTTACCTCCAAATTGAAAGTTCGGCGGCAGGCTGCGATCGGGCGACAACTGGGTGCTCGGTACAGCGCTCTCCAGCGGCTCGACCCAGCCCTCAGCCTCGAGGTCTGATCGCTGCGATCGTCGGTCGCCTGCCGCGCCGGATCAGCTGAACGCGAAAGCGAGTAAGCTCGAGCACAGCAGCACAAGGCTGGCTGCAGTTAGCGCGAGGAATCCGTCGGACACAAAGTCATGATTACGCATGGTACACCTGCCGCTCTCGAAGCTCGTCGTACACCTGCCACTCTCGATGCTCGTCCGAATTTAAAGATTTCGAAATCGGCTTTTTTGAAAGAGGTGTTGCGTGGCTTCGCCGAGGTCAGGCCCTCGTGCGAAAGCCCTCAAATGCATGGGCAAGGAAAATGCCGGCGCTAACTAGGCCCAAAAACGCTGTAACCGTCTCAATCATCGCAAAGATCCTTTGCGCCCCAGCAGGGACAGAACGACATGCTACCTCGCACAGTCAAAGGGATTCCTCGCCCGGATCGAAAATCGGACCTGACTGATGCTTTCGTACAACAGATTTATGCGAGCGAACTTGCTGCGGATTGCAGGCGACCCTCAATTCCCAACTCCGTCAATCGACGGGCCGCCTCAGCAACCATTGATTCACCACCCCGGAGTTCTCCCCATTTCCGCCGCGTTCCGGCTGCGGTATGTTAATATGCTGGTGCCGAAGTGGGCTGCATTGGGGACATAACCGCCGATCGCCTGAAGTAGGCACGCGGCCGGTGGAATGGTAATTGGGTCGTATGGGGATTCGAGGGTCAGATCCGGTTATCTTGATGGCGCGTAGCGCTGCCGCCGTAGCGGCGTGCCTCGTTCTCGCGAACTGCGCCTCATCGGGCAAGTTTGCCAGCCGGGTCGATCCCAAGTACGGCGTTTCCTCCAGCCCCCGGGTTGTTGCTTTCGGAGAACCCGTGCCGAAGGGCGGTGGCACCTATCGCGTCGGCAAGCCCTATAGCGTCGCGGGACGGGTCTACGTGCCGGAAGAAGACACGAGCTACCGCGAGGAGGGTTTGGCCTCCTGGTATGGCGATGATTTCCACGGCCGGCTGACCGCCAATGGCGAAGTGTTCGATATGGCTTCGCTGACCGCCGCCCATCCGACCCTGCCGATGCCGAGCTATGCGCGGGTAACTAATCTCAGCAACGGCAAATCGCTGATCGTCCGGGTCAATGACCGCGGGCCCTATCACGGTAACCGGCTCATCGATGTCTCGAACAAAGCCGCCGAACTGCTTGAATTCAAAGGCAATGGTGTGGCGCGGGTGCGGGTCGAATATGTTGCCCGGGCGCCGCTCGAAGGCTCCGACGACCGTCAGCTGGTAGCGACGCTGCGCACCGGCGTACCGGCGCCATCGCCGTCCATGGTCCGGGTTGCCTCGGCCCGTTCGTTCGTTCCGGAAATTCCCTCGTCCGGCCGTCGGATCCGGGGCGAGGTTCCGATGCCGGAAGGGAGGCCCTATAGCCTCGGCAATACCTCGGCGGACCTGGCCTCAATCAACGCGACGTCCGAGATGTCCGCTTCGGCGCGCATGCGTTCGGGCGGCCGTATCATCGAAAATCCGCGCACCGTGTCTTATGAAAACGATGATCGTTATGCCCCCAGCGTCCGGCCTGTCTCCGCCTATGCGCCGGTCGATCCGCGCGGACCGAGTGAATTGCTGGCCGGACGCGGGCTCTATTGAGTAACGGCTAATCCGCGTTCTCTTTCAGAAAAGCAATCAAGGCCGCGTTGACCTCATCGGCGCGTTCCTGCTGGATCGATCCAGTGGCCGGCGCCGTCGATGATGAGCTTTTGTTTCAGGTTCGGCAGCACCCGCTCCAGGTCAGCGACGCGTTTGGCGCCGATCAGGCCGGTGATGACGGAATCGTTCGATCCCGCAATGAACAGTGACGGTTGATGGATTTGCGCGCCTTGCCATGGCGCGGTCAGTTCCCAGTTGCGGTCGATGTTGCGGTTCGGGACGGAACAGCGCCGCGTGCCAGGCGACCGGCGCGCCCCAGTCATGGCCGACAATGATAGCCCGCTTTTTCCCAAGCGCCGCAACCAGCGCCACCATGTCGCCGACGTGGTCGAAGATGTTGTACGCATTGATATCGGCCGGTGCGCTGGTTCGGCCGAAACCGCGCATATCGGGTGCTGCGACATGGAAACCTGCAGCCGCTATCGCCGGGATTTGATGCCGCCACGCATAGGATAGTTCCGGCCAGCCAGGGCAAAGCACCGCCAGCGGACCTTCGCCCTGTTCCAGCAGAAAGATCTCGATCCGGTTGGCGGAAATAGTGCGTGGGGATGGCATCGCCTTTCCGCCTTGTTTCGGAGATTTTGTTACGTATCTGCACGACACGATAGGGTCGTTTCACCGGCGCCGCAATCGGATCGGCTTCGCGGCGATCCGTAAAACCCGTGTTGTTTGCGGTACTTCCAGCTGTTAGAACGCGACTTCAAGGCATCGCCGATGGCAGTCGAAATACCACCGTCCCGCAAATCCAGGCCCGCGATCGGACGCTCGTGGCGCGGCCTGATTGCGGCCGTCGTTGTCATGGCTGTCGGGTGGGGCGGCATGGTCTACGCCGCCAACAACAGCGTGCAGGGCGCGAAGAAAGACGAGGGCGGTTTTGACGGCGATGCGCCGACCGCGATCCTGATCGAAGCCTCAAGCGGCAGCGTGCTGTTCGAGAAGAACGCCGATGAGTTGCGGGCGCCGTCCAGCATGATGAAGCTGATGACCGCGGAGGTGGTCTTCCACGCCATCAAGCAGGGCGAGGTCAAACTGACCGATGAATATCGGGTCAGCGAAAACGCCTGGCGCAAAGGCGGCGCCCCCGCGGGCGGCTCGACCATGTTCGCGGCCATCCACAGCAAGATTTCCGTGGACGATCTCCTGCACGGCGCCATCATTCAGAGCGGCAACGATGCCTGCATGGTTATGGCGGAAGGAATCGCCGGCAATGAGCGCATCTTTGCGGACATGATGACCAAGCGCGCCCGCGAGCTCGGCATGACGCAATCGACTTTTGCCAATTCCAACGGGCTGCCCGACCCCGGCAACAAGATGACCGTGCGCGAACTCGCCAAACTCGCGCGCTACGTCATCCAGACCTATCCCGATTTCTACAAATTGTTTGGCGAGCGCGAATTCACCTGGAACAAGATCAGGCAGCAGAACCGCAATCCGCTGCTGACCTCGCTCGAGGGCGCCGACGGGCTCAAGACCGGTTTTACCAAGGAGGGCGGTTACGGCATGGTCGGCTCCGCGGTGCAAAACGGCATGCGGCTGATCGTCGTTGTCAACGGCCTCGACGATCCCGACGATCGCGCCTCCGAAGCCAAGAAAATGCTCGAATGGGGATTTCGCAATTTCGAAGCGCGGACCCTGTTCGCGGCACAGCAGCCGGTCGGCTACGCCAAAGTGTTTGGCGGCGAGAGCCGCTCGGTCAAGCTTGCGAGCCCCGAACCGATCAAGGTGATGGTGCAGAAAAACGGCACCGATAAATTGATCGCGCGCGTGGTTTATAATGGGCCGGTACGTGCGCCGATCGAGTCCGGTCAGCAGGTCGGCCTCGTCAGGGTATGGCGCGGCGCCAACATGGCCATGGAGGCTCCGGTTTATGCGGCGGAATCGGTCGGCCAGGGATCGACGATGCGGCGGGCAATCGATGGTGCGAGCGAACTCGTCATCGGAATGTTTCGCGCAGGCGCCGAGAAACTCTGAAGATGGCCGAGGCAGCGGTCAAAAGAACTCCCGGGCGCGGACGATTCATCACCTTTGAGGGTGGCGAGGGATCCGGCAAATCCACGCACATCAAAACGCTCGCGGAACGTCTCGACGCCGCAAAGTTGCGCGCCATTGTCACGCGCGAGCCCGGCGGGTCCCCGGGAGCTGAAATCATCAGGCATCTCGTGTTGTCCGGAATGGGCAAGCTATTAGGCCCGGACGCGGAAACGCTGTTGTTTGCAGCCGCGCGCGACGACCATGTGCGCACCGTCATCAAGCCGGCGCTCAATCAGGGAATATGGGTGCTGTGCGACCGGTTTTCGGATTCGACGCGCGCGTATCAGGGCAGGCTGGGCAAGGTCGCGCCGGCGGTTCTGAATGCGATGGAGCGGGTGACCATCGGCGATCTCAAGCCCGATTTGACCATCATTCTCGATGTACCGGTAGAGGTCGGCATGCAGCGCGCGGCGAAGCGCCGCGGCACCGGCGCCCCCGACAGGTTCGAGGCGGAAGACCTCAAATTTCACCAGGAATTGCGCGACGCCTACCGGCAGATCGCCGCGGCTGAACCGCAGCGATGCGTGCTGATCGACGCCAATGCCGACGCCAGCACGGTTGCGGCCAACGTATGGGCCGCCTTGCGCGACCGTTTCTTCACAGCCGGCGTCGGCAACGTGGCCACATCAGCATGAGCGCCCGTCAGGTCGAACCCCAGATTGTCGCCGTTCCTCCGCGCGAAACCACCGCGTTATCAGGACATGGCGAAGCCGAGACGGCGTTGCTGAATGCCTACCGCAGCGGGCGTATTCCGCACGCCTGGTTGATCGGAGGGGCGGTAGGCATCGGCAAGGCGACGCTGGCCTATCGCATGGGGCGGTTCGTGCTCGCACATCGCAATCCGCTGGCGTCCGATGTGCAACGCGCAGAGACGCTTTGGGTTGATCCGTCCGATCCGGTCGCGCGCCATGTCGCGGCGGGCGCCCATGGCGGCTTGCTCACACTGGAACGGACGCTGAACGACAAGGGCGTGATGCGAACCGTGATCACCGTCGACGAAACCCGGGAGACCATTTCGTTTTTCGGCTCGACCGCGGCCGTGGAGGGCTGGCGGGTCTGCATCGTCGATACCGTCGACGAACTCAATCCCAACGCGGCCAATGCGCTGCTTAAAATTCTCGAGGAGCCGCCGCAGCAATCGCTATTCCTTCTCGTCAGCCATGCGCCCGCGCGGGTACTGCCGACCATTCTGTCGCGCTGCCGAAAGTTGCTGTTGCGGCCGCTCGCCACCGCCGACGTTATCAGCGCCGCCGCCCAGGCCGCAAACATCGCGATCGATGATCCCGCGCTGTCAGAGGCGGCAGCGGCGGCGGAGGGAAGCGTCGCGCGCGCGCTGACATTGCTCGGCGGCGACGCCCTCAAACTTCATCAGCGGACCGCGGCGCTGCTGGCGACGCTACCGTGGGTCGATCCGCGCGAACTTCATGCCCTCGGCGACGCGCTCGGCGGCAGCGACCGGGTGGCGCTCTCGGCGTTCGTCGACAGCGTCGATCGCTGGGTGAGCGAACGCCTGCGTGCCGACGACGCCAATGCCAACGCGAACCTGCCCCGCCTTGCACGGCTGGCGGAGGTGTGGGAAAAGATCAATCGCGCCGCGCGCGACGCCGCAGAATACAATCTCGAACGAAAACCGCTGGTTTTCTCCGTGTTCGGGTTACTTGCGGAAGCAACGCGGTAGCGCTCCGCCGATTATCAATCCCAACAATCCAGTTTGAGCCATAAAGGAATTCGTTGTGGCAACGTCTAAGAAAAAGACTCCCGGGAAGAAGGCGAAGAAGGTCCGCAAGCCGCCGCGCGCCCGAGCCACCAAGGCCGCAGCGTCGAAAAAGCGCGCCAAGAAAAGCAAGCCTGTGGTCAAGAAAGCGAAGAAGGCAGCGAAGAAAGCCGCAAAGAAGCCGGCTGCAAAAAAGGCTGCCAGAAAATCAGTCAAGAAGGCCGCCAAGAAAACGAAATCGAAGAAGCAAGTTTCGGCCCCCGAGCAAACCAGCGTACCGAAAAAATCGGGGAAACCGAAAACTGACGCCACGACCAGCAAGGCCGGTCCCGCCGCAAAGCCCGCGCCAGCCTCGGTTCGCGGAGACGTCTACTACATCACCACCGCTATCGCGTACCCAAACGGCGTGCCGCATATCGGCCACGCCTATGAGGCGATCGCGACCGATGCGCTGGCGCGCTTTGCGCGGCTCGACGGCAAGGATGTCTTCTTTCTCACCGGTACCGACGAGCACGGCCTGAAGATGGCCCAGACCGCCGAACTTGAGAAGCTGCCGACGCTGGAAGTCGCGACACGCAATGCCCTGCGGTTCAAGGAGATGGATGAGCGTCTGAATGTCTCGTTCGACCGTTTCATCCGCACCACGGAAGAACAACATCATCGCTCCAGCCAGGCGATTTGGCAGCGGATGGCCGACAATGGCGATATTTATCTGGACAGCTACGCCGGCTGGTATTCCGTACGCGACGAAGCCTATTACGCCGAAGACGAAACCGTCCTGGGCGACGACAACGTACGACGCGGGCCGCAGGGCACGCCGGTCGAATGGGTCGAGGAGAAAAGCTATTTCTTCAAATTGTCCGCGTATCAGGACAAGTTGCTGGCGCTCTACGCCAGTCAGCCGGACTTCATTGGCCCCGACTCGCGCAAGAACGAAGTCATCAGCTTCGTCAAAAGCGGATTGAGAGACCTGTCGATTTCCCGAACCACGTTCGACTGGGGCGTCAAGGTTCCCGGCGACCCCGACCATGTCATGTATGTCTGGGTGGACGCCTTGACCAACTACATCACCGGCGTTGGATTCCCCGACGAGAGCGACCCGAACTGGCGCTACTGGCCCGCCGACGTTCATATCATCGGCAAGGACATCATCCGCTTTCACGCGGTGTACTGGCCGGCATTCCTGATGTCGGCGGGCATTCCGCTGCAAAGGCGCGTCTATGCCCACGGCTTTCTGTTCAGCCGCGGCGAAAAAATGTCGAAGTCGGTCGGCAACGTTGTCGACCCGTTCAATCTTGCCGACCAATACGGCGTCGATCAGGTGCGCTACTTCTTCCTGCGCGAGGTGCCGTTCGGGCAGGACGGCAATTATAATCACGAGGCCATCGTCGCGCGCATCAACGCCGATCTTGCCAACGATCTCGGCAATCTGGCGCAGCGCTCGCTGTCGATGATAGCAAAGCAGTATGAGGGCGTGCTGCCCGAGCCGGGTGCCTTCACCGACAACGACAAGGCGATGCTCGCGCAGGCCGACGGCATGATCGGATTGGCGCGGAGCGCGATGGCGACCCAGCAGATCCATCAGGCACTCAATGCGGTCTGGGCCGTGGTGGCGGAAGCCAACCGCTATTTCGCGGGCGAGGCGCCATGGGCGCTGGCGAAAACCGATCCGCAACGTCAACGCACGGTGTTGTACGTAACCGCAGAGGTCGTCAGGCAGATCGCCATTCTGGCACAATTTGTCATGCCGGAGTCCTCGGCGAAGTTGCTGGATAGTCTCGGCATTCCCCCGGACGCGCGCGATTTCGCGGCGCTGGGCGGCGCAACGCGTATCAAGCCGGGCATAGCGCTGCCCGCGCCGGCACCAGTGTTTCCGCGTTACGTCGAACCATCGACGGCTTGAATTGCTGAATACGATGCTCGTCGACAGCCACTGCCATCTCGATTTTCCCGACTTCGCCGATGATCTCGACGCCATCGTCGCGAGGGCGGCGGCTGCAGGCATTGGCCGCATCGTCACCATCTCGACGCGGGTCAGGCGTCTTGGCGCGTTGCTCACAATCGCGGAGCGATTTCCTGATGTCTATTGCTCGGTCGGCACCCATCCGCATCACGCCGACGAGGAAGACGGAATTTCTGCGGACGAACTGATCGAACTGACTGGTCATCCCAAGGTCGTGGCGCTTGGCGAGGCGGGGCTGGATTATTTCTACCAGCACGGCTCGCCTCAGGCCCAGGAACGCGGCTTTCGTGCGCACATCGCAGCCGCCCGCGCCACCGGTCTGCCGCTGGTCATTCATACCCGCGACGCCGACGACGATTGCGGCCGCATCCTCGAAGACGAGATGACAAAAGGATCGTTTCGCGCCGTGCTGCATTGCTATACCGGCGGACGGGACCTTGCGATGAAGGCAATCTCCTTGGGTCTATCGATTTCGTTCACGGGGATTCTGACGTTCAAGAAATCGCAAGCCTTGCGCGATCTCGCGGCCGAGCTTCCGGCCGATCGCATCATGGTTGAGACCGACGCGCCGTATCTGGCGCCCGGCAAGTTTCGCGGCAAGCGCAACGAGCCGTCCTATGTGGTTGAAATTGCCAAGGTGCTGGCGGAGACCCGCGGCGTCTCGCTGGAACAGATTTCGCGTCAAACCACCGAGAATTTCTTCCGCCTGTTCTCTAAAGTGCCACCTGCAAAAGAGATGGCATGACGCTGACCCTGACAATTCTCGGCTGCGGATCCTCGGCCGGCGTTCCGCGTCCCGCGCTCGGTTGGGGTGCGTGCGACCCCAACAATCCGAAAAACCGCCGCCGCCGCTGCTCGTTGCTCGCCGAGCGCACAGGGGATCGCGGAGTGACGCGGATCGTGATCGACACCTCGCCCGATCTGCGCGAGCAGTTGATCGACGCTGACGTCGATCACATCGACGCGGTGTTTCTGACGCATGAGCATGCCGACCAGACCCACGGCATCGACGATCTACGTTCGGTCGTGCTGCATCAGCGCAAGCGCATTCCGGTCTATCTCAACCAGTCGACTGCCGATCAGATCCTGCTGCGGTTTGCCTATTGTTTCGTGTCGCCACCGGAAAGCGACTATCCGCCGATCCTGAACAGTCACCTCATCGAAGCCGGTCAAAGCCGCACCATCGAAGGGAAGGGCGGTCCGGTGACGCTTTCGGCGTTCATTCTGCGACACGGCAATATTCCGGCGCTCGGTTATCGCCTCGGCGATGCCGCCTATACGCCAGATGTCAACGACATCCCGCGCGAGAGCTGGCCTCATCTGGAAAATCTCGATCTCTGGATTATCGACGGGCTGCGTTATGCCGGGCATCCCAGCCACTTCAGCGTCAACGACGCGCTGTCATGGATCGACCGTTTCAAGCCGCGCCGCGCTGTCATCACCAACATGCATTCCGATCTGGATTACGAGGTGCTGCGTCAGAGCCTGCCGCCGAACGTGGTCCCGGCCCATGACGGCATGCGGCTGACGCTGGAGCAGGCGGGCTGAGGCGAGTCCAAGCAACGAAGCGATCCAGCTTCCCCGGCAGCTATCGCGTTTGCTTCGCTTCGCTCGTGAACCAAGGTCCGCTTCGACTGGATTCGGGAAGCAAGTCAGAGACCACGCCGCGTCTGAGCGGTGCCAACCTTCGAAGTTAGCCGCTCATCTGAATCCCGGTGTGGTCAATTTTGACCACACCCGTAGTAATACTGCGGAGACAAAAATGTCACCTCCGCCGAGATAAGTTGCTTGATCCTGCTATTTGGTTGTTTGTTCCTATCAATACAGCCGGAAAGGTGTACCGTCTGCTTCGACAGCACCTCAGTTGGAGACGTCTGTTTGGGAGGCGTGTCATGTCAGCTTTGGTATTAGACACCCTGCCATCCTCAGTTTGAGCGATTGGCGAATCCATGAACAGGAATTACTTGATTTTTTTATGCCGACTCGGCGTTGGTCTTGCGGCCCTCGGCCTGACCATCGTCGCGCCGACTTCATCCAGCCATGCTCAGGCGCCCGCCCTCGGGACGGTAGCAAGCTTCGCGGTGCTGGGCGCCTCGACGGTCACTAACACCGGCTCCAGCATCCTTTCCGGAACTGCCGCCAATCCCGGCAACCTCGGCGTCAGCCCAGGCAGCGCTATCACCGGATTTCCGCCGGGAATTTTGACCGGTCCGGGAGCAACCATTCATGCCAACGACGCGGTGGCAATCCAGGCTCAGATCGACCTCACCACAGCCTACAATAATCTGGCGGGCAGGCCGACCACGGTAAACCTGACCGGTCAGAACCTGGGCGGCCTTACGCTTGTACCAGGCGTCTATAACTTCAGTTCGTCGGCTCAGTTGACGGGGGTCCTCAACCTTAATGGCCTCGGCAACCCTAACTCGATCTTTGTCTTCAACATCGGGAGCACGCTGACCACTGCCAGCGCTTCGGCTGTTTCGCTGTTGAACGGTGCGCAAGGTGGCAATGTGTTTTGGAGGGTCGGCAGCTCGGCGACGCTCGGCACGACCACATCGTTCGCCGGCGACATCCTCGCACAGACAAGCATCACTCTGAATACAAACGCCAAAATAATTTGCGGTGCCGCCTGGGCCCACACCGGCGCGGTGACGCTGGATACCAACACAATCACATTGTGCAATCTCATAAGCAGCAGCGGGGGCGGCGGGGCTGGTGGCGGAGGAGGCGGGGGTGGTGGCGTTGGTGTTCTCGGGCCTACCGGCGTCCCGCTCATCGCGTCTCTGCTGCCACCGTCGGCCTCCACCAATCAGCGGTCGGTCGCAAATGCCATCGATACCTCTGTCAGCAATGGTGGCACGCTCCCGCTGGGGTTTCTGAATCTTTTCAACCTGTCGCCCGCAGATCTGGGAAACTCGCTGACGCAGCTTTCCGGAGAGTCCGGTAGCGGAATTGCGGAGGCCGGAATCCAGTCGATGAACTCGTTCCTGTCGCTGGTGACCAATCCATACGCAAACAATCGCGGCTTCACTCCGGAGAACCCGCTGCCTCGGCCTGCGCTGATTTATAAGGCCCCGGTTTACAAGGCACCCGCCGTAGCGGTAGCCGACCCACGCCGCTGGAGTATTTGGGCCGCAGCCTATGGCGGCGAAAACAACACGACCGGTAATGCATTGGCTGGAAGCCACGACAGGTCGGCGCGAGCCTATGGCTTCGCCACCGGCCTCGATTACCTTGTCACGCCCTACACGGTGGTAGGCTTCGCGCTGGCGGGTGGAAGCACCAACTACGGTTTGTCCGACGGCCTCGGCAGCGGACGCAGTGACATGTTCCAGGCGGCCGTCTACAGTTTAACGCGTGTCGATGCGGCGTACGTATCGGCAGCGCTCGCCTACGGTTGGCATCGCGTGACAACCGACCGGGTGTTGACCGTGGCGGGCATCGACCACCTGACTGCCGATTTCTCCGCTAACAATATCGGCGGCCGGATCGAGGGCGGTTATCGTTTCG
>Ga0209331_1000524_pt1 | contig 13877 bp, 13 predicted proteins | sample JacPinW_OM3H0_M3_FD_187971 | JGI IMG/M metagenome (GOLD analysis project Ga0209331, IMG submission 187971) | Forest soil microbial communities from Algoma, Ontario, Canada - Jack Pine, Ontario site 1_JW_OM3H0_M3 (SPAdes) (version 2) | ecosystem: Environmental > Terrestrial > Soil > Boreal... | reverse complement strand
CCGACTTGCGCACTACACTGCGCAACCCGGGCAAGCCCGGGTTGCGTGGAGAGGTCGGAATGGGCGCCGCGCGCCCATTCCGCGTGAGGGGCTACTAGCTTTACTCTTCGAGCCGATCCCCCTCACCCGGATCGCGCAGGTGCGCGATCCGACCTCTCCCCTCCGGGAAGAGGTATCGCATGCTGCACCGTCGCGCCGTAATCGAAGCTCATCCAAACTTGCTGAAGCTCTATTCCGCCCGGCCCGGCATGCCGGATACTTTGGCGCCTTTCATGCGGCCGCTGCTGCATCCTAACCTCGTCAACGGGCGAAGCGGCGATCCTGCGCTCTATGTGGAGACGTTATTCGAAAAGCGCGCGATCCTGTTCGATCTGGGCGACATCACCGTTCTTTCGCCCCGCAAGATCCAGCGCCTGGATCATATCTTTGTGTCGCACGCCCATATGGATCACTTCGCCGGGTTTGATCAACTGCTCCGGCTGCTGGTCGGCCGGGAGAAGACCATCCGCCTTTATGGACCCGAAGGGTTCATCAGCCATGTGGGACACAAGCTTCATGGCTATATCTGGAACCTTGCCGCCGGCTACCCCTGCGACCTTATTTTCATCGTAACGGAAATCGCAGCCTCGTTCGAGACCAGATCGGCGCAATTTCGTCTCAAGCGCGCCTTCGCCGAGGAGCCGGGGCGCAGCCGGCGAATCACCGATGGTGTCCTTTATCAGGAGCCATCGTTCCGGGTCTGCGTCAGCGTTCTTGATCATCGCATCCCCTGTCTCGGCTTTGCGATCGAGGAGGCGATTCATGTCAATGTCTGGAAAACCCGGTTGGCCGAATTGGGTTTGCCGGTAGGCGCGTGGCTGCGCGAGCTCAAGCGCGCGGTCACGGAGAACATGCCTGACGAGCATCCAATCCGGATCGCCACCCCGGGTGCAGCGCGAGAATTGCCGCTCGGGACCTTACGCCATATCGTGACCATTACGGCGGGTCAAAAGATCGGCTATGTGACCGATGTTGCGGATACGGCGGCCAATCGGCAATCCATTATCCGGCTTGTCCAGAATGCCGACTTGTTGTTCATAGAAGCTGCATTTGCCGAAGCGGACGCAGCGTTGGCGCAGCAACGCGCACATCTGACGACCGCTGCCGCAGGGCAGATCGCGCGCGCTGCGGGGGTGCGCCGGCTCGAGCCCTTCCATTTTTCTCCTCGTTATGCGGGCGAGGATGAGCGCATGCTCAACGAGGTCAGGGCTGCCTTTGCCGGCCAATGCAGTGGGTAGAAGATTGCAGATCCGACAAGCACTGAACCGCAATTGGCCGCGGCTGCTGCTGAGCTCCAGCGGCCGGATCGATCGCGCGAGCTGGTGGATCGCGTCATGCGCTCTGACCATTGTGGGTGCAATCGTTTTGAAGTTGATCGACATTTTCGACTATGATCGCGTCGTCGCAGCGACAAACAGGTTTTCCGCCGTGAGTGTCGGTCTCGTGTTGGTGATCCTGTTTGTGCTGTTACTGTATTGTCTGCTGGCTGTCGGGGTTAAGCGCCTGCACGACCGTAACAAGCGCGGCTGGTGGGTCTTCCTTTTTCTCCTGGTCCCCGTGGTTCTCGCCTTCATGATCGGCGCCCTTGCTCCCGATCTGGGCGCGGAACTGACGTGGATGGCTACCGCAGTTGCACTCATGCTTGGCGTGTGGGCGCTCATCGAGCTTGGGGTTCTCGCAGGCACGGCCGGGCCAAACCGATACGGCCCTGCTGCGGTCCGGTAAGTTCAATGGCAAGGAAACCACCATCCCTGCGGATTGGCATCGACACCGGCGGCACCTTCACCGACGTCGTCACGCTCGATGCAAGTTCGGGCGCAATGCGTGTTACCAAAGTGGCAAGCACGCCCTTAAATCCCGCGATCGGGCTTGTCCGTGGGGTGAACGAGATCCTTCGCCAGGCCGGGCGCTCCTGCGATGACGTCGCAGGGCTGGCGCACGGGACCACGGTTGCCACGAACGCGCTCCTGCAAGGGGAGATCGGCTCGCTCGGCCTGATCGTCACGTCCGGCTTCCGTCACATCCTGGAGATTGCCCGTCAGTCGGTGCCCGCGGGCTACGGCAACTCCTATTTCTGGGTCAAGCCGGAGCGTATCGTCCCGCTCTATTACGTGCGCGAAGTCGACGGTCGCTTGAACTTTCGCGGCGAGGAATTGCGTGCTCTCGACGAAGCGAGCGCGCGCGCCGCCGCGCGGTTCTTCCGCAGACACGGCCTGCGCGCAGTGGGTATCTGCCTGATGCACTCCTATGCGAACAGTGCTCACGAGCGACGTGTCGCTGAGATCATCGTGGAGGAATTTCCCGATTGCGCACTGTCGCTCTCGTCGGTCGTTCTTCCAGAATACCGCGAATACGAGCGCGCGGTGACCACGCTGGTCGATGCGTTCGTGAAGCCTCACATGGAAACCTACCTGCGGCGGGTGCACGAAACGCTCGGCCCGCCGCTGGATGCCAAGCCGTTTCTGGTCATGCAGTCGAGCGGCGGCGTCGCCAGCGCGGCTGATATCGTCAGGAAACCGATCACGACGGCGCTGTCTGGTCCCGCTGCCGGCGCGCTCGGCAGCGCGGTCATTGCCGAGATCGCGGGCTTTGCCGACGTAGTGACGCTCGATGCCGGCGGTACCTCGACGGATCTTTGCCTCATCGAAGACGCCCGTCCGCATCTGACAAATGGCGGCACGGTCGGTCCGTTTCCCGTGCGCATTCCGATGATCGATGTGAAGACTATCGGTACCGGCGGCGGCTCGATCGCATGGATCAGCCGCGAGGGCCATCTCAAGGTCGGCCCCAAGAGCGCGGGCGCCGAGCCGGGGCCGATGTGCTATCCCAACGGTGGCAGCGAGCCGACCATCACCGACGCCAACCTGGTGCTCGGGCGGATTCCATCCGCGCTGATCGGAGGTGGCATTGCACTCGACGCGTCACGCTCGCGCGCAGGGCTCGCGGGGCTCGCGCAGAAACTCCCCGGCAGCATGAGCGTGGAGCAGCTCGCCGAAGGCATTATCGAGATTGCCAATTGGAATCAGGCCAATGCCATCCGGCAGATGACGATTCAGCGTGGGATCGACCCGCGGGGTTTTGCCCTCCTTGCCTTCGGCGGGGCCGGGCCCGCGCAATCGCCGGCGGTGATGGATCTCCTGGGCATGCAGGCGTGCATCGTTCCGCCCAATCCCGGCAATCTTTCGGCGTTCGGGCTGCTCGCGGTCGATTGGCGCACCGATCACATCGTAACCAAAGTGATGCATGAAGACGCAATCGATCTTGCCGCTGTTGCGGCGCTCTATGCGTCGCTCGAGGCAGACGCGATTGATACGCTCAAACGCAACGGCATCGATCCGGCACGCATCAGGGTCGTGCGCGAGGCCGACATTCGCTATGCCGGTCAGTCGATGGAGATCAGAGTCGCTGCGCCGAGCGGATCCGTCGAGCAAGCTTTCCTTGCTGATCTGATCTCGGCATTCCACGCCGCACACCTGCGCACGTTCGGGTACAACTATTCCGGCCAGCAGAAGATTGAGCTCGTGAATCTCTGCGTTTCAGGACTTGGCGTGATCGAACGGCCGCAGATACCGAAGCTCTCTCACGCGGCGAATGCCGCGCGCAAAGCGGATCGCAAGGTCTATTTCGACGGGTCGTTTCGCGGCACGCCGATTTACGATCGTGCGAGCCTTCCGCCAGGTCTGCGACTGCAAGGCCCGGCCGTCGTCGAGGAGTTCGGTTCGACGACCGTCATCTTTCCGCAACAGGAGCTCGCGGTCGATCCGCACGGCATTCTGATCATTCGCCCAGCCATCGCCAAGGTCAGAGGCGCAGAGTGAGCGCGCGTTCCGACTCCGCACTGGCGCAATCGCGGCTGCTACGCGTCGCGCAATCCGCCGTTGATCCTATCGTGCTGCAGATCGTCGAGGGCACGCTGAACTCCATCGAAGCGGAGGTCGAGTACGCCATCGAGCGCACGGCGCGCAGCCCCATGATCCGCGAAGCGCACGATTACCGGGTCGGCCTGTTCGACCGTTATTGCCGCAAGCTTACCGGCCGCTCTTATTCCGCGATGCCAAACGCGGTCGTGCGCGATTTTCCGATCGCGGCCATGCGGCCGGGCGACGTGTTTCTGATGAACGACACCTACCTCACGGAGGGAAGTATCGGCCATCTGCCGGACTTGTGCAGCACCGTTCCGGTGTTTCATGAGGGCGAGGTCGTCGCCTTTATCCAGGCCTTCGGCCATCACGACGATATCGGCGGGCGGGTCCCGGGCTCCATGCCGGGAACAGCGAGGACCGTGTTCGAAGAAGGTCTCGCCGTTCCGCCGATCAAGCTCTACGACGCAGGCCTGCGCAATGACGCCGTGTTCACGATCGTCACCCGCAACACACGCGTTCCCGAAATGCTCGCGGCCGATCTCGACAGCGAGGTCAAGGCCTGCGTCACGGGGGCACAGCGCATGCAAGGGCTGTTCGCGCGTTTCGGCCGCGGCACCGTCGAGTCCTGCTTTCAGGCCATTCTCGACAAGTGCCGCGACGTCTACCGCCACGAGCTCCTGCCCAAGATTGCCGAGGGGGAGTATCGCTGGGAGGATTACGTCGAGCACGACGGCGTGAGCGCGCCCAAGCTGCACAAGCTTGCCCTCAAGATGATCAAGCGCGGCGATCATATTACGCTCGATTTCAACGGCACCGACCCGCAATCGCCGGGCCCGATCAACTGGCCCGCCGATTACGCCGATGGCGCTTTCCTGATCAAATGGATTGCGCCAATCCTGCGCAATCTCGCCGATACGCCCGAGCGCGCCGCAGAGATTCATGTCAATGAGGGTGTGTGTGAGGTGTTCAATGTGGTGTTCCCGCCAAAGGGCACGCTGATCACGCCGCAATGGCCGGCAGCAACCAATGCACGCTCGTTCGTCTTGCTGCGCTGTCTCGGGCTGCTGGCAGGGGTCGTCGCGCAGGCGGTCGAGGGCCGGATGCCCGCCGATCAGGAGACCATCCGCTATACCGGCTTCTTCGGTCATGATGCGCTGGGCAAACCGTTCCTGTCGCGTGAAGTGCTCGGTGGCGGCTCAGGCGGGCGCTGCTATGCCGACGGCAATGATGCCATTCACATCGTCCCGGACTCGCGCAATCAACCGGCCGAATTCACCGAGACACGCTTTCCGCTGCTTGTGGAGAAGCTTGCGTTGCGCACCGATTCCGGCGGGGCGGGCAAGCGGCGCGGCGGATTGGGCTATGACAAGCATTATCGGGCATTGGTCGATTGCCGAACCATCGTTACCGCCGACCGGGTGCGGCTCGGGTGTTACGGCGTCAATAGCGGCAAGGCGGGCAAGCCATTCCGGGTCACTGTCGATATCGAAGGGACGCCGCGCGAGCTGAGCGGACTGGTCGATGGCGAGCCGGTGCGCGCCGGCGAGATCGTTGCCGTCGTGACAACGGGTGGCGGCGGCTGGGGCGATCCGCTCGAACGCGAGCCGGAGCGGGTGCTGCGCGACGTGCTGGAAGGCAAGGTCTCACTTGCGGCGGCGCGGGATGAATACGGCGTCTTGCTGCGCACAATTCCAAATGATGAGTATGAGCTGGACGCGCAGGGTAGCGCGAAACTGCGCGAGGAATTGCGTGCCCGCCGCACGAGCCCGCTGCCCATGATCGATCGCGGAGAAGGACACTCACGAATGCTGCGCGAGCAGTGCGCCAACGAAACAGCGAAGGTCTAGACGACGTGGCAATTGAGGTTGCAAAGATCGAGATCAAGAACGTGCAGGACGCCTCCGCACTGGAGCACTGCATTGAGACGGGTCAGTTCGGCGCAGACGAGGTGATCGCGGTCATTGGAAAAACCGAGGGCAATGGCGGGGTCAACGACTTCACGCGCATTCTGGCGGACCAGGCGTTTCGCCGCGTGCTGATGAAGCACGGAAAGCGCACCGAAGCAGAGGTCGCGAAGATTCCCATGGTCTGGTCGGGCGGCTGCGACGGCGTGATCACCCCGCACGCAACAGTGTTTGCGAGGAACGGCAAATCCGGTCCGCCTTCCAAATCGCGGCTTGCGATCGGCACCGCCATGAGTGCCGAGCTGCTGCCGGAAGACATCGGCCGACCCGCCATGGTGGAGAAGGTCGCCGAAGGCGTCAAAGCAGCCATGCGCGATGCCGGCATCGATGAGCCCCGAGATGTACACTATGTGCAGACCAAGACTCCCCTGCTCACCATCGAATGGGTGCGAGACGCGGCTTCACGCGGCAGGGATGTGGCCTGTGAAGTGCACGAGTCGATGGGCGTCTCGAACGGTACCACGGCGCTTGGCATCGGCGTGGCGCTCGGCGAGATCGCAATGCCGCGCGCGGAGCAAATCTGCAAGGATCTCGATCTCTATTCCTCGGTTGCGTCGTGCTCCTCGGGCGTCGAATTGACCCAGGCGCAAATCGTTCTCCTCGGCAACAAAGCCGGCGCCGGCGGGCGCTTTCGCATCGGGCATGCGGTCATGCGCGACGCCCTCGATATCGACGGCATTTACGACGCTATCCGCAATGCCGGATTGGAGCTTCCCGAGCGGCCGCGTGCAGACGATCTCAACGGCCGCGTCGTGAACTGCTTCATCAAGTGCGAGGCGGATCACCGCGGCAGCTTGCGCGGGCGGCGGCAGATCATGCTGGATGATTCCGACGTGCACCATCACCGCCATTCAAAGGCCGCGGTGGGAGGTGTCGCGGCGGCTGCGCTGGGGGATCCCGCCGTGTTCGTTTCGGTCGATGCCATGCACCAGGGGCCGCACGGCGGTGGCCCGGTGATTGCCATCATCGATGCCGGCGAGTGAGGGTTCGGCATGAGATTTGCTAGAAATGCCCAAGGGACAGGAGACACGAGATGAACCGGTTTGAGCAGAGTTTCGAGTCGATCGTCGCGGCATTCGCAGCCTGCATGATGCTGGCGGCACCGGCGGCAGCGCAGGACAAGGTCAAGGTAGGGGTCTTTCCCGTAAGCTCCACGCTGCCTTATTTCGTCGCGATCGAGCGCGGGTTCTTCAAGGAGCAGAATATCGAGACGGAAACGATCCGGCTGATCGGCGGCCCGCCCAACGTCGCAGCCATGATCACCAATCAGATCGACGCCTCCGCGGTTCTGGTGACCATCGAGGGCATGAACGCCAATATCAAAAAGCCCGGTGTTGCCATGTACATTTCGATCAACAGCCAGAACAAAACGTATCAGATGGAGCAGTTCGTGGTCCGCAAGGGCTACAACGCGACATCGCTCAAGGATCTCAAAGGTGCGAAGATCATGTCGGCGCCCGGGCCTGCAAATGTCACCATGGCGAAGGCGGTGCTGGCCGCGGTCGGGCTCAAGGAAGGTGATTACAGCATCGACCAACTTGACATGGCGCAGCACGTCAACGCCATGACCGCGGGCACGTTCGATGCGGGCTACACGCTCGAGCCGAATGCTTCCACCATGCGCAAACTCGGTGTTGCAAGCACGATCGAGGCGGGCGTCATCGCGCACTACATATTGGGTGATCCTGGCGCCAATGCCTTCGCAGCCGGCTGCGCCATCACCTCCGAGTTCATCAAGAGCCGCCCCGACGCAGCGAAACGATTCACCGCCGCCTGGGAGAAAGCCGCGCGCTTCGTCAATGAAAATCCCGCGCAGGCCCGCAAGTACCTGGCCAAAAATACTTTCACGCCGGAAGACGTGATCGATACGGTGCCGATGGTGCGCTATTTCATGGCAAAGGATCTCACGGACAAGGACAAGGCGGAGTTTCAGAAGTTCATCGATTTCTCCGTGCAAACCGGAACGCTCGAGCGCAAGATCGACGTCACGAAATACCTGCTGGTCTTCTGAATGCATTGAGAGAGAAGGCGGCGGCTTGGTGACCCTGGAAGGTGAGATCGCGTCCCTCGCTGCAGTATCGGGCGGTAAAGCGGCGAAAGACGGTGGCGCGCCCGCGCATGTCACGGTTCGCGGTCTCTGCAAGCGTTTCAATGATGCCATCGTCTACGATCGTTTTGACCTCGACATCCCGCGCGGCAACCTCATCTCGGTGTTCGGCCCGAACGGCTGCGGCAAGAGCACGCTGATCAACTTGATTGCCGGCCTCATCGCGCGCGACGCCGGTGAAATCCTTTTTGGCGGCAAGCCGCTGCGCGATACCAAATTCGGCTACGTGTTTCAGAATTACCGCGAGGCATTGTTTCCCTGGCTGCGCTCGATCGACAATGTCGAGTACCCGCTCAAGCTGATGAAGCTCGGCAAGCCCGAGCGGCGCGCGCGCACGGAGCGGCTTGTTGCCCATCTCGGCGTGAAGATCGATCTCCATCGCTATCCCTACGAACTCTCGGGCGGCCAGCAGCAACTGGTCTCGATCATGCGCGCGCTCGTGGTCGAGCCGGAAATTTTGTTTCTCGATGAGCCATTCTCTGCGCTCGACTACGAAATGACGCTGTTCATGCGTGATCAGCTGCAACGAATCTTCGTCGAAACCGGTACCACCACCGTGCTGGTCTCGCACGATCTCGAAGAGGCGGTCTATCTCGCCGACCGCGTCCTGCTGCTCTCGCGCCGGCCCGCACGGGTGGCGGATTACGTGCGCTATGATGCCGCCCGGCCGCGGACGGATGCCACGCTGTCGGAGCACGATTTCGTTTGCGTGAAGGCGCACTGCCTGGAGATTTTCCAGCGCGAGGTCCGCAAGGGATGAAAACGCGGCTCGATCCTTATCTCCCGATCGTGGGCGTGATCGGTCTGATCATCGTGTGGTATCTCGCGGTCTGGTATGAGGTCGTTGACAAGGTCCTGCTGCCGTCGCCGAGCGATACCTTGCGCGCGCTGTGGAAAGGCATGAGCGGCGGCCGGCTCGGATTTGACTTCTGGCGCACGGTCGAGCGCACCACGCTCGCGACCCTGATCGCCGCGGCGATTGCCATTCCACTCGGCATCTTTCTTGGCGCTTCCGAGAGGCTCTACCGCTCGGTCGAATTCGTGATCGATTTCTTTCGCTCCACTCCCGCGTCGGCCATGTTTCCGCTGTTCCTGGTGCTGTTCGGGGTCGGCGACGAGACCAAGATTTCCGTCGCTGCGTTCGGCGCGGCGCTCGTCATCCTCTTCAACGTCGCCTATGGGGTCATGAATGCGCGCAAGACACGGCTGCTAGCAGCCAAGGTGATGGGAGCGTCGCGCCTGCGTGTGCTCACCGATGTGATGCTGCTCGAATCATTGCCGCAGACCTTTGTGGGTTTGCGTAACGGGGTGTCGCTCGCGCTCGTGATTGTGGTTGTCGCCGAGATGTTCATCGGCTCGACCGATGGGCTCGGTCACCGGGTGTTCGAAGCCCAGCAATTGTTCGCGATGCCCGACATGTATGCGGCGATTTTCGCGGCCGGCGCGCTGGGCTACGGCCTCAATCTGCTGTTTCTCCTGGTGGAGCGCCGGTTCGTTCACTGGTCGGGCAAGTAACAGGGGAGGGGAGGCCCTCAACGCGGTGCGAGCGTGGCGATAGATACACGTGCCGTCCGAACGAGTTGGAGGCGGGTAAATTTACACCGGGCGCTTGGCCCGTCGCGCTGGATCGCGCGCCGGCCATGCCATGATTTGACCACGCCGCGCTGATGTAATTCACATGCCATGGGCCGAGTTGGTGGCTCTGGCGCATTCCTTGCACTTTGTCGGTTGGGGCTGGGGACAACAGAGGAGTCTTCAGCATGTGCGACTACAGCTTGCACAACGTAAAGTCACGGCCTGCCAAAGTCGGCGACAAGTTGACTACCCACAACTTCAATACCGGCACCCGCGGGTTTGCCGCTCCGCAAGACGTCAACACCGCAGTTTGTGTTCTTCCCGGAACGGAGCTCGCCTTCGCCAACAAGGTAAAGTGTGTATCCAGCCGCCTGCTTGGCTGGAAAGCAACCGAGCTCAATCACGCAACGGCTATCTTCCGCCAGGTCAACAAGGAAGAGCCGCGAACCCATCACGACGCGCTCGAATTTCCCGACGGGCAGATCGTGATGCTGACCGACTTGCTTGAAGGCCAGGAAGCCACGGTGCTCCAGCTCCCGGCGCAACCTGTGACCGAGGCCGAGAAGCAGGCGCAGCAAAGGGTTGCGCACGTCGGTTGATCGCTCGCTGCAAGTTTTTTAGGCCGCCCCCGGTCGGGGCGGCCTATTTCTTGGTATAACGCCGAGCATGGGCGCGAGGAGCAGACGGACGTTCCTGCGCGGCGCGGCGGCTCTATGCGCTGCCGGCGGCGCCGGAGTTCCGGTTCGTGCCGAGCCCGCAAGCTTGCGGCTCGGCTATGGCGGAGCGGCGGAAGAGCCGTTCTGGCTGCTGCTTGCGCAGCCTTCCCTCGGCAAGAACTACGGCAAGGCCTACACCCTCGACGCGACCCGTTTCCAGGGCTCCGACAAGCGCGCGCAGGCCTTCGAGGCGGGAGCGATCGACCTTGCGCTGAGCGGCGCAAACGGCGTCCTATTCGCCGCCGCCGAAGGCGTGAATGCCAAGATCATCGCTTCGATCTCGCAGGAGAGCGCGCGCGGGTTTAGCACCAGCTACTACGCCAAGGCGCAATCTGGCATCAGGTCCGTCCCCGACCTGAAAGGGAAAACGGTCGGGCTCAACGGCTTCTCCACCTCTGGCCATCTGTGGCTTTGGGCTGCTCTGCAGAAGCATGGTCTTTCCGACTCCGATGTGACGATTGCTCCGGTACCGTTTCCGGCGATGGAGGAAGCGTTGATCGCGGGCAAGATCGACGCCGGAGAATTCCCGCAGCCGTTCGCTGCGCTGCTTGAGAAGGACGCCGCGGTCAACAAGATCTTCGATGCCAAATACGGATTGCCTTTCGATGAAGAGCTCAATGTCCTCACCGCCAAGGACGAGTTTCTCAAACGCCATGCAGCCGCGGTACGCGCGCTGCTTGCGGATCTTCGCACGACCATGCAGCTCTATCTGCAAAATCCACGCGCGGCGCGGCAGCTCCTGATCGACAGCAAGATGGTGCGGGTCCGTGCCGACGTGTATCTGGACATGCAGGACTACTACCGCGATCCGACGCTGCGCCCGCACCTCGATGCTCTGCGCGCGATGCAGGAATTTCAGGTCAAGGCCGGTTTCCAGAAGAAGAGCGTCGATGTCGAAGCGCTCGTTGATGCGAGCTATCTGCCGCAGTAGAACGCCGCCCGCGGGCTTCGTAGGGCGGGTTAGCGGGCGAACTCGGCCGCAGCCGAGTTCGGCCGCGTAACCCGCCGCCGCTCGGGCTGCCTGCGCCGAACGCGACGGCGGATTACGCGCCATCCGCGTCAGCGGATTGCGCTAATCCGCCCTACGTGATGGAGAAAATTCGCTCACGCAGCGGGCGAGATCGATGAAGTTGCGGTGCAGCTGTTCGAGCACGAAGCCGAGCGCGTAGAAGTGCTCGACCGCCTCGGTCGGCAGGTCGCGGGTGAGCCCGTCGCAGCGGACCGCGCCGACCTCTTGCGCGTAGCCGTGCAGTGCCGCCTCGAAAGCGTCGAGCGGTGCCGGGCCGCGGCGCAGTTTGAGCGTGGTTGCGCTTGCATGCAGATATTCGGCGGCGCTCGCGGCGACGCGATTGAGCGGCTCTGATAATCGTGTCTGCAGCGGCTGCGGCAACGGAGCCACCGCCGCGCGCCCGATCATGACGAGATCGTGCCGCAGGCGCAGAAGCGTGCGCAGGAGCGGCGCCGGGTCCGGGCCTGCACTGAGCCGGGTGATGCGCTCGTGCCGCACCTCGGGTGCAACGGTATTGAGCCGCGCGAAGGCATCGCCGAGCCTGTCCTGAAGCGCGCGGATTGCGTGCTCATCCCTGCCTCCCAGCAAGCCGGAAATGAGCTCAGGCAGTGCCTGCGCGATCAGGGCAAGCATGCGGGTTGCCGCCTCGATCACGCGTTCAGTCCCGCGCGACGGAAATACTGCAAACGAGACGACGAGCCCGACGAGTGCTCCGATCGCGACTTCGGCCACGCGTTCGAAGGCAGATTCGATCGGGCCGGCGTGCGTGATGGTGGGACCAAAAAATACCATGATGGCCGTGACCGGGGCGGCGCTGAAACGCGGATTGGTGGCGGCGATGAAAGCCGGGGGGGCGACTGCAAGGGCGAGCGCGGCCAACAATGCAACCTCGCTTGCGTGCGGGACGAGCGTTCCGATCGCGCCGGCGTAGACCGCGCCGCCGAGCGTGCTTGTGAGATAATCGAGCGTCGCCTTGAGCGAGCGGCCGACGCTGATCTGGGTGAGGATGACGGCGGTCAACACCGTCCAGAGTGCGAGCGGCAGGTTGAGGAGATGGGCCACCGCGAGCGCGAGAACGGCGGAAGCGGTGGCGCGCAGGCACAGGCGCAACTCCACCCGGTGCGCTTCGCACCATGCGCCCACTGACTTGCAGACGGCCGCGACCCGGTCCATTCGCGCCCTCGACTTTGCGCATCCCGGTTTAATTACATCTCGCCGAAACCGCTGTAGTCTGAGGGGGAATGCGATTTGCGGCAAGCGGCAGCGGAGGAGGGCGCATGCTCTTCATCATCTATCAGGAAGATCGGGACGACGGCGTCGCGATACGCGCGGCCAACAAGGACCGGCATTTTGCCTATCTGGAGCAGCACCGGGACATTTTGGTGCTCGGGGGAGCGCTGCTCGCGGACGACGGCGTAAAGCGTCTGGGAAGCTGCCTCATTATCAATGTGCCGAGCCGCGAGCACGCGGAGGAGTTCTCGCGCAACGAGCCGTTCCGCAGCGCCGGCCTGTTCAGGAGCGTAAAGATCACGCGCATGCGTCGCGGGCAATGGAACCCCGCCGCCGCCCCGAAGACCGCGGAGGGGAATTAGGCAGGTGAAGCACAACCGCGTAGCCCGGCGGGAATGGACCGTGTGGCACCGGCCGTCGCACGGGTTACGGGCGCACCTCGTGCTTGCCCAGCTCCCACAGCGCAACGGTGAGCCAGCCGGTCCAAATTCCGAGAAATGCACCCGCAATCACGTCGCTGAGAAAATGGAAGTCGGCGCCGATGAGGCCGATGCCGGCGACCGCCATGGCGAGTGCATAGAGGAGGCGGAATTTCGGATAGCAAATCCACAGAACCGACATTACCGCGCAAATCGCCGACATATGCCCGGACGGGAAAGCGGCGAATCCCGGCCCGCCATGAAACGGGTTGAAGCCGTAGATGCCGTCGCGAATGAAAGACGGATTGTCGCGCACCCAGGTTTCCGGCCAGGTTCGTCCGAAAGCGAATTTGAGCTGGACCTTGATCGCCTCCGAGATGGCGAGGCTCGCAACAGAGAGCGCGATGACCGTCTGAAGCCTGGATAATGCCCGTCCGATGAGCACGCGCAGAGCGGCCGCGGCAAATACAATGACCACGAGGAGCGTGGTGATGGCCGAGACATAGGTCAGCATTTCGAAAACGTCGAAGCCACGGAGCTGTTCATGGACGAACAACGCGATGGGGCGATCGAGCCAGAAATACGAGAGCACAACCGCAGCGGTCGTGAGACAAAACCCGATCGCCCAGTTTCGCACCGAATGCATGTTGAGTTTGCACCGTTCGCGTTGTGGATAGGTTGGCTGCCGGGGCCGGACGATACCCGGTAGATGCGATTAATTGATGAATTCCTCACCGTATTCCGAAACCTGGTACGGCGGACGGTAGTCACGGCACGAAATGGTCTCCCCTTGGGTTCGGGTGCTCAACAAAATATTTCACGAAATTTTCGTCAGGAGATCGCTACCACAGCGGTAGTGCCGCCATGGAACTGTGGCTTGCTGCCGCCGCACGGGCACGAGGTCGGCGCCGGGGCACCGTCTCTTGCACCGGTGCAAATCACAGTGCTTGCACCG
>Ga0209331_1000523_pt1 | contig 13881 bp, 10 predicted proteins | sample JacPinW_OM3H0_M3_FD_187971 | JGI IMG/M metagenome (GOLD analysis project Ga0209331, IMG submission 187971) | Forest soil microbial communities from Algoma, Ontario, Canada - Jack Pine, Ontario site 1_JW_OM3H0_M3 (SPAdes) (version 2) | ecosystem: Environmental > Terrestrial > Soil > Boreal... | reverse complement strand
AGCACTTCGACGTTGACCCCGAGCTTGCGCAACTGGCTGGCACGGCGCGCGAATTCCACCGGATAAAGAACGTTCGGCGGTTCATTGACGAGTTCGCGCGCGATGATGACGCCATCGACGATGTGCCCGTCGGGAGCAAAGGCCTTGCGCGCGGCGCTGACATCGCCGACCGCGAGCGAAGCGTCGGCACGCAAGGCGCCATCCTCGCCGTCCTTCTTCTTGGTCTTGTAGCGATCGAACTTGTAGGCGCGCAGCCGTATGCCCGATGCGACCGCGGCCGCCTGCTCGGGCTGCATGGCGCCTGACGGCAGCTCCGCGATAATTGTCACGGCGTCACTGCCGGCGCGCAGCTTGCCGGCGGCCACACCACCAAGCTTGAGAAAGTCAGCGTCCTTTAATGCCGAAAGCTTGCCGGCGCCGATCACGATCAGGCGGGAGACCTTGAGACCCTGCGGCGCCAGAATATCGAGCGTGGACCCGCTTTTGCCCTTGAATTGGCTGCTGTCCGCCGCGCGCTTGACCATATCGGCCGCGGCCCCCAGCGCCTTGCGGGTCGCCGCGCCGAATTTCAACGTGTCGTCAGTGAATACCACCAGGGTGCCGCGCGCGGCGCTGGAAAACGGGACGAAGCCGACCTTGACGGCGTCGGACATAGGCAATCCTCCAAGAATCCAATAATCAGGGCTGTCGCTCGGCCGGGAACCCGCCAGGCGGTGTTTCGAATGCTCTCGTCGCCTGCGGTGCAGATCCGTCAAGAGCACGGTCCGGGGCACTATGGCCCCTCTGCCGCCGCGCTGCCAAGCACTGCCGTGGCCGATAGGTCACATTACACGATTTATTAACGATATCGTGGGGGTGCCATGGCACAGCCATTTTGTTGACGGATCAAAGGGATGGTAGTGAGAGAGTGAGCCGGCCGGATCGATGGGGGCGCGACCAAGGGGAATCCCATTTCGGGATTGGTCGCGCATTGCAGTTCCGGTCGTTAGGTGGGGATCGCGCGGTAGCCGATGGGGTCGATCGACAAGTATATTTTTCGCACGACGCTCGCGTCGTTTGCGCTGGTTCTGATCAGCCTGACCGGGGTGATCTGGATTACGCAAGCGTTGCGCGGCATCGACCTGATGACCAGCCAGGGTCAGACCATTGTCACGTTTCTCGGAATCACCAGCCTGGTCATCCCGGCGCTGATTCTGATCATCGCGCCGATCGCGCTGATGATCGCGATCTCCCATACCCTCAACAAGCTCGCGACCGATTCCGAGATCATCGTGATGAATGCGGCCGGCTTCTCGCCGTTCCGGCTATTCCGTCCGTTTTTCTTTGCCACCTGCGTGGTGGCGGCGATGGTCGCGTTTATCGGCTCCTATCTTGCCCCCGACGGGATGCGCCGCATCAAGCAATGGGACGCCGAGATCACCGCCGACGTCCTCACCAACATCCTGCAGCCCGGCCGATTCGCGCAGCTCGATCAGAACCTGACCATCCGGATTCGGGAGCGTCTGCCGGGCGGCGTGCTGGGCGGCATCTTTGTCGATGACCGCCGCGACCCGAAGGAGCGCGTCACCATCATTGCCGACCATGGAACGGTCCTGAAAACCGACAGCGGTTCGTTCCTGGTGCTCGAGGACGGCAATCTCGAACGCTTCGAGGCCGGCAAGCGCGATCCGGCGCTGGTGGCCTTCGGCCGCTATGCGTTCGACATGTCGAAATTCTCCAATCAGGGCCGCGACGTCACGCTCGGGATTCGCGAGCGCTACCTCTGGGAGCTGCTGTCTCCGTCGCCGGACGATCCGGTCTATCAGCAATTGCCCGGACAGTTCCGCGCCGAACTGCATGACCGCTTCATGGCGCCGATCTATCCCTTCGCATTTGCCGCGCTCACCTTTGCGTTTCTCGGCGCCCCGCGCACCACGCGTCAGAGCCGCAATTTTTCGATCGGCGGTTCGATTTTCGCCGTGTTCGGTCTGCGGATGGCGGGATTTGCATGTTCCGTCATGGCGGTGAAATCGCCAGTGGCGGCTGTGGTTCAGTATCTGATGCTGGCGGTGGCGATCGGCGCCGGCATGTGGATCATCCTCGGCAGCGTCGTCGTGGAGCCGCCCGCGGCGCTGATGGAAGCGATCAACAAGTCGAACGCGCGGCTTGCGCGACTGTTTGGGCGGCCGGTCACAGCATGAGCATGCTGATCAACACGCTTGGACGATATTTTGCCGGCCGCTTCGTGGTCTCGGCGGTCGGCGTGTTCGCGAGCATTTTCGTGCTGCTGGTGCTGGTCGATTACATCGAAATGGTCAGGAAGACCTCGGGCCTGGTTGGGGTGTCCGCGATCACGGTGGCGGAGACATCGCTGTTCCGGGTCCCGCAATTGCTCGAAAAAATGATGCCGTTCTGCGTGCTGATCGGGGCGATGACCTGCTATCTCGCGCTGTCGCGGCGGCTGGAGCTGGTGGTCGCGCGCGCCGCCGGTGTTTCGGCCTGGCAGTTCATCGCGCCGGCACTGGCGAGCGCGATCATCCTCGGCCTGCTGGCGACGGTCGCCTATAATCCGATGTCGGCGAATCTGCGCGAGCTCTCCAAGCGGATGGAGGCGGAATTGTTCGGCTCCGCGCCCGGCGGCGGCATCCAGGACGCCTCCGGTTTCTGGCTCAATCAGGTCAACAGCGACGGCCAATGGATCATCAACGCCGCGCGCAGCGAACAGCAGGGCGTGCGGCTGACCGGACTCACCGTGTTCCGGTTCGATCCGGACCTCCAGTTCAAGGAGCGAATCGAGGCCCGCGAGGCCACCCTCGAGGAAGGGCGCTGGCTGTTCAAATCGGTGCGCCGGTACTCCCTCGACCAGCCTCCGCTTGACCAGGACACCTTCTACGTCACCACCACCCTGACGCCGGCCCAGGTCCGCAATAGTTTCTCCACCCCGGAGACTGTGTCTTTTTGGCAACTTCCGAGCTATATCCGGTCTTCGGAGAGCTCCGGATTTGCGACAGCCGGGTACCGGTTGCAGTATCACAAACTCATCGCACAGCCGTTTTTACTGGCCGCAATGGTGATGCTGGCGGCCGCCGTGAGCCTGCGGTTCTTCCGTTTCGGCGGCGTCCAAAAGATGGTTTTGAGTGGCGTGGGCGCGGGCTTTCTGCTCTACGTTCTGTCGAAAGTAACTGAGGATTTGAGCAAGGCTGAGTTGATGCATCCCATCGCTTCGGCGTGGCTGCCGGTATGCGTGGGCGGCCTCACCGGTTTTTTGGCCTTGCTGTACCAGGAGGACGGGTAGTGGCCGTTGTCGCCGCCCGCCAGAGACGGTCGCCTGCGTTCGGGCGGAGCACCCTTGTGCGCCGCTGTTGCGCCCGCTTGGCCGCCGCGCACGGACCCGTGCTTGCCGTGGTCTTCGGGATCGCCTTTGCCGGCGCGCTCGGCATTGTCACGACAACGCCGGCGTCAGCGCAGGGTTTTACCTACAATCCGAGGCCCCCTCGGCCGGTACCACCCCGTCCCGCCAACGACGGACAGATGCTCGTCCAGGCGGTCGAGGTGGATTACGATTACAACAATTCGCGGGTGTCGGCGGTCGGCAACGTGCAGATGTTCTACAACGGGACAAGCGTCGAGGCCGACAAGGTCATCTACGATCAGAAGACCAAGCGCCTTCATGCCGAAGGCAACATCCGCATGACCGATGCGGAGGGCAAAATCACTTACGCCAACATCATGGATTTGAGCGACGACTACCGCGACGGTTTCGTCGATTCGCTGCGCGTCGACACCGCCGACGCGACGCGAATGGCAGCGACGCGCGCCGATCGCTCCAGCGGCAACTACACCGTCTTCGAAAACGGCGTTTATACCGCCTGCGCCCCCTGTAAGGACGATCCGAAGAAGCCGCCGCTGTGGCAGGTCAAGGGCGCGCGCATCATTCACGACCAGACTGAGAAGATGCTGTACTTCGAGAACGCGCAGCTGGAGTTCTTCGGCGTTCCGATGGCCTATCTGCCGTATTTCTCGACGCCCGATCCGACCGTGAAGCGCAAGACAGGGTTCTTGATGCCGGCGTTCTCCTCGGCTACGGGCTATGGGTATGGCGTTGAAACCCCGTTCTACTGGGCAATCGCTCCCGATTATGACGCGACCTTCAACCCGCGCTTCACGACCCGGCAGGGCGTCTTGTTCCAGGGCGAATTCCGCCAGCGCCTGATCAACGGATCGTATCAAATCCGCGCCTATGGCATCGACCAACTGGACCCGGGAGCCTTCGCCGGTCAGCCCGGAGACCGCACCTTCCGCGGTGGCATCGACACCAAGGGCCAGTTCGCGCTGAACGACAAATGGGTGTGGGGCTGGGATGGCGTGCTGCTCTCGGACTACTACTTTTTCCAGGATTACAGGCTGGCGCAATACAAGGATCCGCTGGGCTCGTTTCTCAGCCTGCCGACGGAAGCCATTTCCCAGCTTTATCTGACCGGCGTCGGCAATCGCAGCTTCTTCGATGTCCGCACGATTTATTATTTGAGCTATTCGGGCAACCAGTCCCAGGTGCCGATCATACATCCGGTCCTTGACTATTCGAACGTCATCAACCACTCGATTTTTGGCGGCGAAGTCAGCTACAAGACGAATTTCACAAGTCTGACCCGGGAGACAGCCGCCTTCGACCCGATCACGACATTGGCGAACACCGGCGGCCTGTGTACGACGGCGTCCGCCGATCCGCTCGCGCGGTTGCCGACGCAATGCCTGCTTCGCGGCATGCCGGGCACTTACACGCGGCTGACGGGTGAGGCGCAGTGGCGGCGATCGTTCACAGATTCCGCGGGAGAGATCTGGACGCCGTTTGCGAGCATCCGCGCCGATGCGATCGATGCCTCGATCTCGAACCAGCCGGGCGTTTCGAACTTCCTCCCGGTCGGCGACACCCAGGCCCTGCGCGTGATGCCCACGGTCGGCCTCGAATATCGCTATCCCTTCATCAACGTGCAGCCCTGGGGCACCACGACGATCGAGCCGATCGCCCAGGTCATCATTCGCCCGAATGAACCCTATGCCGGCAAGCTTCCCAACGAAGACGCGCAAAGTCTGGTGTTCGACACCAGCAATTTGTTCAGCGTCGACAAGTTCTCAGGCTATGACCGCGTCGAAGGCGGCGGCCGCGCCAATGTCGGCGTGAGGGCGACCACGCAATTCGACCGCGGCGGCTCCGTCACTGCGGTGTTCGGGCAGTCCTATCAACTGTTCGGCCTGAACTCGTACGCTGTCGCGGACGTGACCAATACCGGCCTCGATTCCGGTCTCGCGACCCCAAAATCCGATTATGTTAGCAGCGTCAGTTATTCGCCGAACCGAACCTATACGTTCAGCGTGCGTTCGCGCTTTGACCAAGCCACGATGAACGTCAGTCGTTTCGAGGCTGAAGGACGCGCCAGCTTCGACCGCTGGTCGGTCAGCATGTTGTATGGCAACTATGCCCCGCAGCCGGAACTGGGATACCTGACCCGTCGCGAAGGATTGCTCGGCACCGCCTCGATCAAGGTGGCGGCGAATTGGGTGGTATCCGGCGCGGCCCGATGGGATCTTGAAGCCAATAAGCTCAATCAATACGTGATCGGTGCGGGCTATGTGGACGACTGCTTCGTGCTGGCGGCCAATTATGTCACGTCCTACAACTACTCCCCCGGCAACCTGACGCCACCGGTGCTCAGTCATTCGTTCATGCTGCAGATCGGCCTGCGGACGCTTGCCAATACGTCCTCATCGGCCGGCGGCGGCGTCATCCAATAGAGCCGGCTCTGTCGCTATCGTAAGGACCATTCCCGCGTCGCGGATTGAATTCGAATCGGGTTGATACAGCGAAAATGATCATGACGCCCCCCAAGCGCGCTCACCGGCTCTCCTCTCTTCTCCTGGGTTGTGCCACGGCGCTGATCCTGTTGGGTTGCGGCTCGCCGTCGCAGGCGCAGACCGTCGCCGTGATGGTCAACGGCGAACCGATCACCAATTACGATATCGACCAGCGCATGAAGCTGACCTTCCTGACCACCCACAAGCCTGCGGTCCGGCAGGACGTGATCAATGAACTGATCGATGAAAAGGTGAAGATCAAGGAAGGCAAGAAGTTCGGCGTCGATCCGACCTCGGCCGACATCGATCAGTCCTACGCAGCGATGAGTTCGCGGATGCGTATTACGACCGACCAGCTCACCAAATCGCTTGAAAGCCAGGGCATCCGGCCCGACACGCTCAAGGCGCGCATGAAGGCCGAGATGGTTTGGACCAGCCTGGTCCGCGGCCGATACAAGGAGAGCCTGCAGGTCGGCGAGAAGGACGTCGCCGCCGCCGTGCAAGCCAGCGGCGACGAAAAACTGCAGACCGAAGCGTTCGAATATCGGCTGCAGCCGATCGTGCTGATCGTGCCCCGCGGATCCGCGTCGGCCGCCGTCGAATTGAGGCGCAAGGAGGCCGAGGCGCTGCGCAGCCGGGTGCAGACTTGCGAGGACGCCAATTCGTTCTTCAAATCGATGCAGAATGCCGCGATCCGCGAGGCCGTGACCAAGACCTCGGCCGACATACCGCAGGTTCTTCGCGACGTCCTCGACAAGACTCCGATCGGCCATTTGACCGCGCCCGAGGTGACCAAGCAGGGCGTCGAGATGGTGGCGCTGTGCGGACGCAAGCCGACCACCATCGACACCCCGAAGAAAAAAGAAGTCCGCGACAAGATGTTTGTCGAAAAATATGAGGCGAAGTCGAAATCGTACCTGCAGGAAGTCCGCAGAGCCGCGATGATCGAATATCGTTGATGCATGGCAAAACCCCTCGCGCTGACGTCCGGCGAGCCTGCGGGTATCGGCCCCGACATCACGATCAAGGCGTGGCTGCGCCGGAATGAACTGAAGCTACCGCCCTTCTATGTGCTCGGCGACCGCGACTTCCTAAGCCACCGCGCAAGCGCGCTCGGACTCGACGTCAAGTTCGCCGACATCGGTCCCGAAGATGCGATCGCTGCATTCGCGGACGCATTGCCTGTCGTGGCCACCGGTCACCCGGCGACGGCAGGGCCAGGTCAGCCCGACAGCACCAGCGCGGACGCCGCCATGGCCTCCATCCGCCAGGCGGTCGCCGATGTCGCTGCCGGGCGGGCCAGTGCTGTCGTCACCAACCCCATTTCCAAGAGCGTGCTCTACCGCGCCGGATTCCGGCATCCCGGCCATACCGAGTTTCTCGCCGAACTCGCGGCGAGCAATGGGCATGTGCCGCAGCCGGTGATGCTGTTGTGGTCCCCCACCCTCGCCGTCGTCCCCGTGACGATCCATCTGGCGCTGCGCGAGGCGATCACGCAGCTCTCGAGCGACCTGATCGTCTCGACCGCACGCATCGTGGTCGCGGATTTGAAGGCCCGCTTCGGCCTCGCCCATCCGCGCCTTGCGGTATCCGGTCTCAATCCACACGCCGGCGAGGACGGCTCGCTCGGCACCGAGGAACTGACGATCGTGACGCCTGCCATCGAGATCCTGCGCGGCGAAGGTATCGATGTCAGGGGACCGTTGCCCGCCGACACCATGTTCCACGACGCCGCGCGGAAGACCTATGACTGCGCGATCTGCATGTATCACGATCAGGCGCTGATCCCGGTCAAGACACTGGCCTTCGAAGACGCCGTCAACGTCACGCTGGGATTGCCGTTCATCCGGACCTCGCCGGATCACGGCACCGCCTTCGACATTGCCGGCACAGGCAAGGCCGATCCATCGAGCCTGATCGCAGCGCTGCGGCTGGCCGCCCGCATGGCGGTGGCGCGGCCGGCATGACCGCGATCGACGACCTTCCGCCGCTTCGTGAGGTCATTCGCCAGCACGCTCTGTCGGCCCGCAAATCGCTCGGCCAGAACTTCCTGCTCGACCTCAATCTCACCGCGCGGATCGCGCGCGCCGCGGGCCCGCTCGAAGACGCCACCATTGTCGAGATCGGCCCCGGCCCCGGTGGGCTGACGCGCGCCCTGCTGGCCTTGGGCGCGCGGCGCGTGATCGCGGTGGAGCGCGACGAGCGCGCATTGGCGCCGCTTGAAGAGATTTCACGGCGGTATCCCGGGCGGCTGGAGATCGTCTGCGCGGACGCGCAGGTTTTCGATCCCCGGCCATTGCTCGGCGATACCAAAGCAAAAATCGTCGCCAACCTGCCCTACAATATCGCCACCGCGCTATTGATCGACTGGCTGTCGATCGAGCCGTGGCCGCCGTGGTACGACATGATGGTGCTGATGTTTCAGCGCGAAGTGGCCGAACGCATCGTCGCGCGCGAAAACGACGAAGCCTATGGCCGGCTGGCGGTGCTGGCGAACTGGCGCGCCGAAACAAAAATCCTGTTCGACATTTCTCCCGCCGCCTTCGTGCCCCAGCCCAAGGTCACGTCATCGGTGGTGCGCCTGGTGCCGCGCAGTGCGCCGGCGCCGTGCGACCGCCGGGCGCTGGAACAGGTGGCGGCCGCGGCCTTCGGCCAGCGGCGAAAAATGCTGCGGCAAAGTCTCAAGTCACTGGCCGTCGATCCGGCGCCGCTGGCCGCCGCGGCTGATGTCGAATTGACGCGGCGCGCCGAGACCGTTCCGATCAGCGGCTTTGTTGCCATGGCTCGCGAACTGATAAATATACGCGCGACAAAATCATCCTGAAGGAGAGAAACGCCATGGCGCAGATGCGTCGCCAATCCCTGGTCAAATTCGATGCGCCGCTATGCGAAACCATCGTCGATACGCCAAAGCCGCAAGGCAAAGAAGTGCTCGTCCGGATCGAGCGTTGCGGGCTGTGCCATTCCGACCTGCATATCCAGGACGGATACGCCGATCTCGGCGGCGGCAAGAAGCTCGACACCACGCGCGGCATGACGCTGCCGTTCACGCTCGGACACGAGATCGCCGGCGTCGTCGAGGAAATCGGCCCCGATGTGTCGAAGGATCTGATCGGCAGCAAAAAAGCGGTGTTCCCGTGGATCGGCTGCGGCCAATGCCGCGATTGCCTGAATGGCGACGAGAACCTTTGCGCCAGGCAGCGTTTTCTCGGCGTCTCGATCGACGGCGGATTTGCCAGCCACGTACTGGTGCCCGACGCCAAATACCTGCTGGATTACGATCCGCTGCCGGTCAATCAGGCAGCGACCCTGATGTGCTCCGGCGTCACCGCCTATGGCGCGCTGAAGCGGCTGGTCGACCGGCCGCGGCAGCGCAATCTGTTGCTAATCGGGCTCGGCGGCGTCGGCATGATGGGGCTGGCGTTCGCGCAAGCGATGTTCAAGCAGAAGATTTCAGTGGCGGATCTGAGTCCCGCAGCGCGCGAGGCAGCGTTGAAAAATGGCGCCGAGGTCGCTTACGACCCGTCCGAAGCCGATGTCGTAAAACGCATCATCAAGGAAACCGAGGGCGGCTTTGACGCCGTGGTCGATTTTGCCGGCAACGAAAAGTCGATGGCCTTCGCGGTCGCCGCGGTCGCGCGCGGCGGCAAGATCGTGGTCTCCGGTTTGATGGGCGGCAATTTCAGCCTGCCGATGGTGCAATGGATCTACAAGCGCATGACCATCGAGGGTTTCATGGTGGGCACGCTGGCCGAGGGCCAGGAGCTGATGGCGCTGGCCCGCGCCGGCAAGATCAAGCCGACGGCAATGAAGGAAGAGCCGATGGGCGACGTCCAGAAATGGATCGACGAGTTGCGCGCCGGCAAAGTCGTCGGTCGCGTCGTGCTGACAAACTGATCGGCTCAGGCCGGGTAGCGTTTTTTCAAGAAGTTGCCCGGCCCGCGCACGCCGATGCGAGCCTAAATTAAGCCCTATCGCCTCCGGAATTGCGGCTCATTGCCACCCAACTCTTTAGCGAGATTGGGAGTGTGAAGCGTCGCGTATCATCACCGGAGGTGCACTTGCCCAACCGAACAACGAAATTCGTGTCCGCCCTGTTCGCCGGCCTGCTCGCCGGCGCCCCGCTCACCACGGCATCGCACAGCGCGCCGGCGCCGGCCGAGGCCGAAAAATGTCTCGCCGGACCGAAGGGCACACCGCCCCAGGGCGGCCATTGGTACTACCGCGTCGAGCGCGCCACCAAACGCCATTGCTGGTACATCGGCGACGAGAAGGAAAAGGTCGCGCGCGCAGCGCCGGCAATTTCCTCAGCTTCGGCCGATTCCGCTTCTCCCGCTTCGCCCCCGAAAAATGCAGCCGCACAAAGGACCATCGCGGACGCGCGCGCCGAACTGCCCTTGCCGCAGATGCAGGTCGAGCCGGAAACCAACAGCACGGGCCAACGCGCCGCGGCAACAGCCGCGAATGCAGCGGGCACCGACACCAATCAACGCGCCAATGTATGGGACACGAATACCCAATCATCCGTGATCGCGTCGCGCTGGCCGGAGTCATCGGGCGTCAGCCCCTCGGCAAGCCCGGCACCGGCCCCGGCGACGTACCAGTCGGCCGCCACGGTCCAACCGGATGCGGCGGATGTGGTGGAGGCGCCGGCGCCCGCCATTGCCCCGGTCACACTGGCCGCGGCGGACTCTTCCGCGGCAAGACAGACCGGCTCGATCCAGACCCTGCTGCTCGTCATCATCGGTGCGCTGTCGCTGGCGGGGCTGATGGGGAGCGTGATCTTCCGGTTCGGGCGCATGCGCTGGACCGGCGGCGGGCGCGACATCAGCCGCGATCGTCGCGATCGCCGCGCGATCTGGGATTCGGTCAGTCCGTCGCCGATGGCTTATCCGAGTTCAGGCGCGCCGATGCCGGCCGCCGATATTCCCCGCGAGACGCGTACGGCGGATGATCCGGACCGGAGGATCACCGAAATGCTGGCGCGGCTGTCCAGAGCGGCGGCGAACTGATCGTACCGCTATTTTTCCAATTGCCGCTGCAGGCCGCGCACGAATTCCGTCAGGCCGGTGCGGCGCTCGCGCTTGAGCCGCTCTGCCTTGAGGATCGACTGCACCTCGGCAAACGCTTCGTCGATGTCGTGATTGATCACGATATAATCGTATTCCGCCCAGTGGCTCAGTTCATGGGTGGCGCGGCTCATGCGCCCGCGGATCACCGCGTCTGAATCCTGCGCACGGGTATGCAGCCGTTTCTCCAGGTCGGCCGCCGACGGCGGCAGGATAAACACGCTGACGACGTCCGCCCGCGCCTTTTCCCGCAACTGCTGGGTGCCCTGCCAGTCGATGTCGAACAGCACGTCCTGTCCCGCCGACAAAGCGGCTTCGACCGGCGCCCGCGGCGTGCCGTAACGGTTATCGAACACGGTGGCCCATTCGAGCAATTCGTCCCGCTTCGTCATCTCTTCGAATCGGGATTTGTCGACGAACAGATAGTCGCGGCCGTCGACTTCGCCGGGCCGCATCGGCCGGGTGGTCGCGGACACCGACATCCTCAGGCCGGGCATACGTTCGATCAGCAAGCGCGACAGCGTGGTCTTGCCCGCGCCTGACGGCGACGACAGCACGAACATCAGCCCACGCCGCTCAACCCCGTCGAAGCTGTGGCTGCCAGCCGTCATGGATCACTCCAGGTTCTGGACCTGTTCGCGGAATTGCTCGACCACGTTCTTCATCTCGAGGCCGGTATTCGTCAATTCCAGATCGTTCGACTTGGAACAGCAGGTGTTGACCTCGCGGTTGAATTCCTGCGCCAGGAAATCGAGCCGCCGGCCGACCGGTCCGCCCTTACGGATCATCTCGCGGGCCTGCGAGATGTGCGAGGCGATGCGATCGAGTTCTTCGCGAATGTCGGCTTTCGCCGCGATCATGATGGCTTCCTGGCTGAGCCGGTCGGCGTCGAAGCGGTCGGAGGATTCAAGCAACGCCGCGATCTGTTCGGCCAGCCGCGCCTTGATCGCCTCGGGCTTGCGGCCGGGTGCGGCCTCGGCCTTCTTCGCCAGTTTCTCGATCTCGTCCATGCGCTGCGCGAGAATTTGCCCGAGCGTCACGCCCTCGCGCTGCCGCATCTCGACCAGATTGGCCAGCGCCTGTTCGAACGCTGCCGCCGCGGCGGCCTTCGCGGCCTTGTCCTCTTCCTCGTTGCTTTCCGGCTCGACCACCTCGATGACGCCCTTGATCGACAGCAGCCCGTCGATGCTCGGCGCCACCGCGTCGATCTTGCCGGCGAGCACGCCCGCCACCTTCACAATCGACGCCAGCACGTCTTCATTGATCCGTATGCTAGAAGCCGCATTGGCGCGCTTGACGTTCAGGTTGGCATACACGGTGCCGCGCGACAGCACTTCGCCGGCGCGCTTCTTGGCGAATGCTTCCAGTTCGTCCCATCCGGGCGGCAGCCGCATCCGCAGGTCAAACCCCTTGGCGTTGACCGACTTCAGTTCCCATTCGAACGCGTAGGGTCCGCTGGCGCCGTGGCTTCGGGCAAAGCCGGTCATGCTCGACAACGCCATCGTGTGAATTTCTCCGGAGGAACGGGGGGTGAGACTCGCGAAAACTGCGCGGACCTTAGAGCGTTTTCAACGAAAGTGGAATTCGGTTCCGGCCGGTGGGTGCTGCGCTAGCGCTGCACCACCGGCGGCGAGGCCGTCGATTGTACCGCGCCCTGCCGCGCCGGAGCAGTCGTCATAGCAGGAGGAGCGGCGGGGCGAGCGGGCTTTTTCGGCGCCGCCGGCTTCGTCGTCGCGGCGGTGGGGTTGGTATCGGCCGGCGCCCCCGCCGCGGCCGGCGGGGAATCGTCAGCCGCAGGCTCAACCGTGTCGTTCTGAATCTGCTTTTCGATCGTGCGCAGCTTGGCGACGTTCTTCTGATGCTGGTCGTAGGTTTCGGTGAAGCTGTGGCCGCCGGTACCGTCGGCGACGAAGAACAGGTCGCGGGTGCGCGCCGGATTGGCTGCGGCTTCCAGCGAAGCCCGTCCGGGGTTGGCGATCGGCCCCGGCGGTAGGCCCTCGACCACATAGGTGTTGTAAGGCGATGGCTGCTGGATTTCAGAGCGCTTGATCGGGCGTCCCAGCGTTCCCTTGCCGCCGACCAGCCCGTAGATGATGGTCGGATCGGATTGCAGTTTTATTTTCTGCCGCAGCCGATTGACGAAGACCGCGGCGACACGGCTGCGCTCGTCGGCCTTGCCGGTTTCCTTCTCGATGATCGAGGCCAACGTCACCAGTTGCTCCGGGGTCTTGACCGGGATCTCCGGATTGCGGCGTTCCCAAATTTCCGCCAGCACCCGCTTCTGGGTCTGCTGCATGCGCTGGATCACCTGATCGCGCGTGGTGCCGCGCGGGAATTTATAGGTTTCCGGCAGCAAGGTGCCTTCGCGCGGTATTTCACGGACGGTGCCCGCAAAAATATCGTTGTCGGCCAGGCGCGTGAGAATCTGTTCGGAGGTCAGGCCTTCGGGAATGGTGACGGCGTGCTGGACCACCTTGCCTTCGACGATGGTGGCGATAACGTCGCGCAGGCTGGCGTTCTTCTGGAAGGAATATTCGCCCGGTTTCAGTTCGGAGCTCGCCCGCAGTGCGAACACGCTGCCGATGAAGGCCCAGGGATTGACGTCGATCACGCCTTCACGCTGCAAGGTATCCGCGATGTCGCGCTTTCCGGCCCGCGCCGGAATATTGACCACCTTGTCCTCCAGCAGCGGACCCGGCGCCTCGATCAATTTCTTGCCGTAGACGTAGGCGCCGCCGACGCCGATCATCAGCACCAACACGACGGTGATGATGGCGTTGCCAATGATGACGAACGGATTGCGGGCGCGCTCGGACCGCTTGGGCGGCGGCGGTACCTGTTCGGGCTCCAGCGCGGCGCGCGGGCTCCTTGGCGAAATGGGCGGCCTCTCACTCATCGATGCAACCTGAATCCTGTCGGTTTGATCGTGGCCTGACAAATCCCTGCCCTGCCAATAGCATACGCCCGTGTATCTTATAGT
>Ga0209331_1000522_pt1 | contig 13887 bp, 17 predicted proteins | sample JacPinW_OM3H0_M3_FD_187971 | JGI IMG/M metagenome (GOLD analysis project Ga0209331, IMG submission 187971) | Forest soil microbial communities from Algoma, Ontario, Canada - Jack Pine, Ontario site 1_JW_OM3H0_M3 (SPAdes) (version 2) | ecosystem: Environmental > Terrestrial > Soil > Boreal... | reverse complement strand
TCATAAACGGAGCTACTCACGTGCAGACGCCCCTTGTGAGCCTTCGCGGAAGCGTCGCCGCAGAGCCCGGCGGTCAGGATCGTGACAGCTAGTGTAGCGAATCCGATCCGCAGAGCATTCACGTAGCTCATATCAACCTCCTTCACAGAAACCGTCACACACCTACTGGCCTGACCACGTTCTTCTCAAAGAGTGGCGCCTGATCCGCAGGCGCAGCAAATCGGCTCCGGAGAACCGTCAGTATTTCGCAACGACGGGACCGCCGAAGTTGAATTTGTAGTCGAAGCCGATCGTCACAACCGAATAGGTGTTGTCGATGGTGTAAGGCAGAACGCCGTTGAGCGGATTGTTGCGAGTGAACCTGCCAAAATCGTAGTAGCGATATTCGAACTTGCCGATGAAGTTGTTGGTAATGGCGTAGGCGATGCCGCCGCCGGCGGCCAGGCCACTGCGTTGAACTGTGAACGCATCGACGGCGCCTCCGGGAATGGTGTCGGTGTGAGCCAGGCTGGCAGTTGCCCAGCCGCCGTCGAAGAACAACAGCAAGCGATCAATCGCGATACCGCCTCGCGCGCGAAACGAGCCGCCGTAGCGAAGCTTGGTCTGGTCGATTGAGGTGATGCCGGCCGGAAGGCTACCGTTGTTGAACTGCGAGGCATCGCTGCCCTTGATTCCGGACCAGAAGCCATCGGCTTCGACGCCGACCACGATGTTGCCGCTCTGCACATTGTAGCCAACCTCGCCACCGCCGATGGCACCGGTCGAGTCATAATTGACCGTGAAGTTCGCAAAGCCGAGCGGGCCGAGCGCGGGGACGTTGATGTTGTGGTTGCCGAAGCCGCCGCCGCCGTAGACGCCGACATAGAAGCCGGACCAGTCATACAGCGGCGATACGACGACCGCTGCCTTCGTCGGAAGATCGGCGCCGAGCGCGGGCGACATCAGGCCCAACGCGCCAAGTGCGACGGTGGTGAAAAGAATTCGCTTCATTGTATTCCCCTATCGAAACTGTTCTGACGAAACGCCTGACGGCTCAAAGCCCGCGATCTTTCCACGCATCAGAAGTGAATGATGATGTCCGCCGCACCGATGATGGCGTACTTCTTGGTCGGCGCAATCAGCAGGTTCGGATTGCCGTTGAACGCGAAATTATCCAGCGCTTTGTAATAGGAAACCTCGGGCCGGATCTCGATCTGCGGCGAGAACCAGTGCTGCCAGCCGATGCCGGTCTCGAGGTATCGTGTCTTGACGCCCGTGCGCTGACCTTCCTTGTCGTCGACGAATTCGATGCGGTACGAGATGTTGTCCAGCGGATCCGGTTTGTAGTTCAGATACATCAGAGCCGTCTGGAACTCTGCCGTACAAGTCAGCACCGCCGCTGTTTTGCAGATCGCGCCGAACGGAGCGTTGAACGGCATATATTGTGGCGAGAACGGCGTACCTCCGGCGTTGAAGATGGCCAACGCCTGGGGATTGAGCAGGTTCATCACATTGTTCTGGTGCTCATTGTAGGATTCGATCGAGATGTGCCACTGATCGTTGAACTTGTGATAATACGTGCCGCCATACCATTGCAGGTTGTTGTAACCCCACTGCCCGCCATTGATGCCATCCGCGACGAGATTGATGTCGTCATTGCCGCTATCGCTGGTCCAGCGCACACCGAGAGTGACGCTCGGAACCGCGCCCGGATCTTTCGGCATGGTAGCTCCTGGATAAAGCGCACTCGGGAACGGATTGGCGATCCTTGCTCCGACATGCCAGGGCATCGCCTCGGTGCCGTCGATAAAGCCTGCCTGGAATATCCAGTTCTTGGTCGCCGCCAAGGTCGCTTGAATGCCGGTGTTGGTGTAGTTGTCGAAGGTATAGGTCATCGAGTGCGAGTACATGTAGTTGTTCGGCGCCAACTGGGCCTCGATGTCCGGAATCGAAATGAAACGTCCGAACCGGACCATCAATCCTTCCATCACCTGCGGAATGAACACCTCGCCATAGGCCATCGGCATGTCGTAGCCGTTGTTCTTGTTCTGGTTCAGGAGCTGGTAGCTCCAGAGCCCGAACGCGGTGGTGTAGCGATAGTTCTCGCCATAGATCGGCGCGAGACGGAAGCCCCAGTCGACGTGGTCTCTCTGCACCGTATCGGGCAAGCGCTCGATATAGAGCACGGCCTGATCGAGCTGCACCGTGTTCGGATTGTAGCTGTAGGCCGCCGGCGCGTTGCCGCCGCGCACCGTGTTGGTCGAGAGGTTACCGCCGGGATCGACCCAGCCGTAGACCTGGATGTGCATGTCGTTCATCCACTGGCCCATCGCCGTATTACCCAGCGCCGCCATCAGTGGACTGTCGATCGAACTCGGCCGCGTCACGCCAAGGTTGGTGCTGCCGCCATAGGGCCACTCCGCAAACGGCATCGGCGGCGTGCTCTGCGGCGTCGGCGGAACCTCGGTCGTGGGGCGTCGCGACGGCGGCGCCTTCGGATCGGCCGGCGCAACGTCGTGGCCCCATTCGAGCCGGTAGTAATTGATGAAGCGGCTGATAAAGTCGGTGCCGAGATACGGGTCAAGGCAGTCATAATTCTTGTAGGGATCACCGCCATAGGGGCACGGATTCGCCGCTTGCGCCGGGTTGCTCAGACCGATCGCTGCCAACGAGACGCCCGCTAGAAGAAGTCTTTTCATAGTCATGCCCCAAACCTGTTGTTACCGTCGCTTTCAGGCCCGCTCACGAGTCTGTTAACCCTGCCAATGATCTTTCGTTGGGGCCCTGAGAAAAATCGATACGGTTTGCCGCGCGGTTTCATAAAAAAAAAATAGCGGAAAGCGAGTCTTTGGCGCCGTTTGCACGCGTAAGCGTCAATTGACCGTCGATCTGCTCAAACCCCCGGCGAAAAAAATGACGTTTCGACAAAAATGCGCGACGCACTGCAACACTTTGTTCCGCGATGTGTCCTTTTCGCTACATCTCTGACTTTCCACGCGTATCCTTTTGCCCAGCGCGACAGTTCAGGCTTGAGTAAGCTATTTTTTTTCTATGGAAACGGCCTCGATTGTCGATCGAAGATATATGTCAGGAATCGTTATGCTGATGCGATGAGCGAAAACCGTTCGCTCGTGGCGAGGCAAGACGATGGACGCCGTGGCGGAGATTGCGAACGACGCAGGTCATGCGGCGCTTGCCGAAAAGACCGAGAACCTCGACTTCAGTTTCTTGCCGAAGAGCCTGACCGTGCAATGTCAGAGCCTGATCGAGAGCTACCACGAGCTCCACGGCTACGCCTCCTTGCCGAACATCCTGTGGAAGTCCCGGCTCGGACCCTTCATCCAGGCGCACCGCGAGTTTCGTCAACTGCTCAGGAAGGCTTCGACCACCAGAAGCGCAAAGAAATCCAACGAAGGCTTCGTTCGAATAGCGACGACGATATTGTCGCTTGAGATTTTGGCCAGCAGTTTTGCCGGCTGGAGCGCAATTTATCCAGAAGCGGGATCGAGGGCTCACACGATCCTCAAGCGACACGCGCGGACCCCGCATATGCCTTTGATGGAATTCTACCTGTATCCGCCTAAATACGTCAGCTCGGCCGCCATCGCCAAACTCGCTCCCCCTCCAAGCCGTCAGCCGAGCGAAGCGGAATTATATCGTACGTCGGAGCCGCAGCTTTCCGGGGAAAAACAGGCTCTCAACTATATAAATGCGATTTCTGAAGCCGTCGGATAGAAGGCCGCCTCCTCCGGCATCGCCCCGCGTCAATCCGAGCCGTCCGCAACCGCGAACAGAACGCCGCTGGCGACCCTGAATTCTTCGCGTTCGCGCTTTGGGCATTGAGCAGGCGCCTCGCTCCGGGCCAGCCAGCGACGGCGCCGCAGATCAGGCCAACGGTAGGTTTGGCCAAAATGCTATTACTTTTATATTTCTTGGCCCGGCGAACGACATAGATTTTCTACGTCGAACTGGAGAATGCTCGCGTTGCTGGGTTAGTCGATGACATCGAGGCAATGAGGCAACGATTGGCATAGGGCAGCAAACGAATTTTTCGCAGGTATTTCAGTTCGCGATTGCGTACTGCGAGTCGGTATTTCTGCGCCATGACCAAATGTCAGGGGCGATCTCACTGCGGCAGTTGGCAAGCCGGCGGGGATCAATTCGATGTCATTATTCTACGAAAGCAGCTTCCTTGAATACTCATTTGGCTATTTTTCAAGATCTCGCAAAAGCGCTTGCGGGATCGATCGACAGCAGGAACCAGGGCGCCTCGCGATTGGATGAAGAGCTACCTTCACATCGCTTCTGGCAGAAGGAAGTCCTGCCTCTGCTGTTGTCGCTTGTGGGCGTCGGGATGGTTACGGCCGTCCTGCTCCCGCTCGGCCAGCCGCTTGCGGCCAACCTCGTCCCGATCGCGTACCTGATACCTGTCATTGTCGCGGCTACCCAATGGGGCATCTGGCCTGCCACCCTGGCGTCGATTGCCAGCCTGGCGGTGGCTGATTTCTTGTTTTTTCCTCCGCTCTACAGTTTCCAAGTCGAGGATCCGCACGAAGTCATCGACCTCATGCTGTTCCTGGTGGTGTCGCTGGTCAGCAGCAATCTTGCCTCGCGCCTGCGGCAGGAGACGGAAACGCTGCGCCATCGAGAGCGGGAAATCCAACAGCTTTACGAGTTCTCGCGACGTTTGGCGGCGTGTTTCACCATATCGGACCTGATCTCCGCCATTCAGAATTACCTGTCCTATGCGCTCGGACAACGGGTCGCGTTCTTCGCGGCCACAGCCGGCGGCCGCTTTGAAGCGCTCGAATCGAACTCGCTGCCAATGGTCGTGCAAGAGAGCGTCGCCGCGACGGTCGCGGCCACCGATGCCACCGCCCGCAGCATGGTGGATGAACCGACGCAGAACGTCTGGCTCCTGCGCACGGTACGTTCCGACACCACGGTTCATGGCCTCGTTGCCGTCAATATCGGGCGCGGATCGCGCGAAGTCATCGATCTCAAGACGCGCCGTTTCGAGGCCATCCTTGAAGAAGTGTCCCTGACGCTGCAGCGTCTCGATATCGAACGGGCGATGGAGGACGCCAAGCTGCACCTGCAGGCGCAGCTATTGCGCGACGCATTCCACGGCACGCTCTCCCATGAATTATGTACGCCGCTGTCCGCCATTCGGGGCTCGGCAAGCGTGCTGGATTCGATGCCCGCCATTCGAGAAGACGCGCGGATCCACTCGCTGGTCGAGGCCATTTCCGACGAAGTCGCCGACCTCGAGGCCTACATTCAAAACCTGCTCAATGCCACGCGGGTCACCGCGAGCGGCGTCAGCCCGCGCATGCAATGGGCGGATCCGCGCGACATCGTCAACGCGGCAGTCAAGCGAAGAGGCCGGCGACTGGCGGCACACAAGGTCGCGACCGCATTCGCCAGGGATTTGCCGCTGGTCAATGTGGACTCCGGCCTGATCGAGGAGGCGTGCGGGCAGCTCTTGGAGAATGCGGCCAAATATTCGCCGTCCGGCTCGACGATCTCGGTCAGTGCGCGCGCCGAACAGGAACAGGTGATCGTGTCGATTACCGATCAAGGCGTCGGGATCACGCCGGATGAACAGCAGCAACTGGGCCGCAGGTCGTTCCGCAGCCAACGCCATCAGGCCACCATCCCCGGCTCGGGTCTGGGCTTTTGGATCGCATCCACCTTCGTCAGGGCAAACGGGGGCACCATCGACATCTCGAGCCGCGGGCAAGGCCAGGGAACGACGGCTTCCATTGCGCTACCCGGCTCTACGATGAAGGCTTCCGAGCTGACGGCCCTGGCAGATGAATAAGGCCAGCAACGTCGTGCTCCTGATCGACGACGAACCGAAAATAAGACGATTCCTTCGTGCCGGTTTCGAGCTTCGCGGCTTCTCCGTGCTTGAGGCCGAGAATGCCGACGAGGGATTGAAGGCGGCGACCTTCAACACGCCGGATCTCATTATTCTTGATCTGTCGTTACCGGATCTTCATGGCACCGAAGTTCTGGAACGACTCCGGTCATGGTCGAATGTGCCCGTCATCATTCTGTCGGTCGTGTCCAATGAAGACGATAAGGTCCGGCTGCTGCAGGCGGGAGCGGACGACTACGTGGTCAAGCCGTTCGGCATGGCCGAATTGCTGGCCCGCAGCGAAGCCGCGCTGCGGCGATATTTCAAGACCGCAACCGAGAATCCGGTCGTGGTAGCCGGCCCGTTGTCGGTCGATCTCGTTGGCCGCACCGTGTCGCTCAACAACAACCAGATCAGATTGACCAGAAAAGAATATCGCCTGCTCCATATTCTGGCGACACATGTCGGCCTCGTGGTGACGCACGACCAGCTGCTCAAGGACATTTGGAGCGGCAACCAGCGAGACAACATCCAGTACTTGCGGATTCTGGTCCGCAAACTTCGGCAGAAAATCGAAACCGATCCCAACCACCCGCGCCTTCTCGTCACCGAGTCGGGTGTCGGCTACCGCCTTCAGGCCCGCCTTGAAAATAGTTCAGCGGACTAAATGGATGCTTTGTCCTATCGGCAGTAACGCTCGCTATCGCGCACCCTTCCGTCAAACCGAAGGGGTCTAGATTGGTCGCGCTCCGCCCTTCCCCACGCCGATCATTCTACGTTGCCGTTTCCTGGACCGATCGGGACGCCTGGCGCTGGGAAATACGCCGCAAGAGAAAGCCCATGGGCGTCAGATTTTGGGAAGGCGGCTTCCGCTCTCATCACGCGGCTCAACTGGCCGGCAAGCAAGCCCTGGAAGAGTTTCTCAATGGATTATCACTCGAGGTCCGTTCGAAATCTCGTTTCTGATTCTCCGGCCCAGCTCAACCGACCCAGGCCGACCAGTGAAACGACGCAAACCAGTCGAACACTGCCATGATCCCGATCGCGTCCGCGCCAGCGGGGCTGGAATGGAAATTGCTAGAGCGTGACGTCAGCTAAAGCGTGACATCGCGCATTGCGCAAAAAGGCGTTGCCGTGACCTTCATTGTGCACGCGTCAAGAGACGAGGATAGGACGACGACCGTCCGCTTGAGCGTTGTCGTCGCCATCGCCAAAGGACGGGCTCTTGCCGAAGAGGGCTGGCAGGTTTTCATCACCGGGCCCGACGGTGTCCGCTTCTACCCCTCGGAGTTCGACAAACTGCTGTTGCATAGCCCCGCGCTCAACGCGCGAGACTGATCGCAGCATCCTCAGTTTCCCCTCAAGGCACCTCGAAATATAAAAATAATATATTTTTGTGGGCGAAGCGCTTATCCTGCTCAAAAACGGGGCGGGAACAGTGCACTTTCTCATCGAGCGGTTTACTTTTTTGGGCTTCGATTTCCAAAACTGGATGCTGATCGTGATTGGATTGATGGCCGCTTTCATTTTTTTTGTCTGGAAGACGCGCAACCGGATCTGAGTTTTCCGCACCTCACACCACCGCGCACATCAAAAACCCGCTTAGGCGCATCGAATAATGCCAGTGCGATCGTGCCGCCAATGCGCTTGCCGCGCATAGTTGCGTTGAGCGGACTTGCCAACAGACGTGCAGCTGCTGAAATTTTTTCAGTAGAACGTTGCAGTATCCGCTGCTAGCATTCACTTGCGGTGCCCTTGAACAAGGTGTCGTGTTTTACCCCTAAGTGAGCCCGCCCGAATTTTCAGCTTCGGGCGGGTTTTCTATTTGCCGGTTTGAAAGCCGGCTTGCGATCGACCTGTCGGTTTGACCGTTGCGGCTATCGGGCCGAGCGCGCGCTAACATGCGAGCCATCTTGATTTTGGTTCGCGCTCCAAGCAAGCTTGCTCGCGCGAGCATCGCTCGCTTTGTCAAAGGCGCGCCCGAACCGGAGAGACGTCATGAGACTTTCTGTTGCCGTGGCGACGTTGCTGGCGGGTGCACTGCTGACGCCACAGGCATCCTTCGCCGGCCAGGATCGCGCGTGTATCGCCAGAGTTCTTCATTCCGAAGAACTGCCGTTTGCGCTGTCTGGCCACTGGCTTGTGAAGGTAACCCTGGAGGTAACGCCGCCAAACGGCGCAGCCTATGAAATAAACTTGCACGATACCATGCCCTGGCAGGCGCCGCCGCCTCGGCAAGGCCAGAGATTCAGGCTGCAGTGCGATCCGGCTAATCCGGCTGGCTTGCATCTTCTTTACTAGGCGGTTGCATGAAACGAGGTTTCGAGGTGAAGCCGGCTGATTGCGGAGAATGAGTTTATCCACCGACCGCAAGCGATAATCATGCTTTGCCATCCCGGCGGCGGAAGGACGAACGCACTCAACCGCAGCGCTAGCGACGCTGAAAGTCACGACCACGATATGTAAGGTCGTCTCCCCTATTTTTTCCGTGATGAATCAATCTCCCGAATCGTAAAATATATTATTTGTTTATGTTTTTTGCGGCGTTGCGATGTCGCAGACCTACAACGTGCGCCCGGAAAGTGAATTTGAGCGGCCGGTAAAGAGCACTTCGCAGTCGCACAAGACCAACATTCAATTTAATAATTCCTTCATGACTCGATTGGCCGCGGGGCCGCGCAGGGGGAATGTATGAACCGACATCTGAAATTGGCTGTGGCCGCGAGTATTTTGTTCGGCCTGGGAGCAACGGGCGTTGCCTCGGCTGCGGACATGGCGGTCAAGGCTCGCCCAGTCGTCGCACCGGTCGTGTACCCTTGGACCGGCTGCTTCATCGGCGGCAATGTCGGTGGCGCCTGGAGCAAGATGGATACGACGCTGGTAGGGCAGGATGGGATTGGCCCCGTTTTCGCGAATTACGGCCGTGAGAAAGATAGCGGCTTTATCGGCGGCGGTCAGGTCGGTTGTGACTTCCAGACCAGCAATTTGGTGTTTGGCGTCGGCGGCAGTTTCGATTTCGGCAACGTAAACGGAAGCCATATCACTCCGGACGTCCCGGGTTCGGAAACCAACAGTCTCAAGGCGATCTACACGGCGACCGGCAGGATCGGTTACCTGTGGACGCCGGCGCTGCTCGGTTATGTCAAGGGCGGCATGGCGTGGGTGACCAACCGCAACTCGGTGTTCCTGCCAGGCGGCGCTCTGTTTGAGTCCTCGGGTAGCTTTACCATGCCTGGAATGGACGTCGGCCTTGGTCTCGAATGGATGTTTGCGCCGAATTGGTCGGTGTTCGCGGAATGGAACTACATCTTCTTCGAAGATGATTACGCCCAGCACTTCACCGGGGTTGCGGGCGCGGTCCCTCCCGGCGAAACCATTTTGACCAGGCAGCGGGTACAAACCGTGCTGCTCGGCGTGAACTACAAATTCCACTGGGAATAGCCCGGTCGTCGCCAAATACTGATTTTTCCCTTCTCTCCACCACCTCAAAGCCCCGGCATTGTCCGGGGCTTTTTTTAGGCCGAGAACTGGTCCCGTCGCGGCCTTGCTACACCGCCGGCTCTCATCAGCATAATCACGCCGTCCCGGTTTGAAACAGTGTTGGCATCTTATGCGGCTCTTATGAGATCGCGCTCTCGCCTGCCTCGAATTCATATCCGGCCGGGAAGATATTGGGAGCATGAGTCAAGCAGTCTCCCGACCGACAACGGCCATCCGGACATTCGCAAACAAAACACACCGGCGGAACGTCCGACCGTGCCGGGAGCGCGCGCGGCTCGTCACCAGAAGGAATACCAACGTGAAGCTCGTCGAACCTCCATCGTGCAGCTCGACATCGACTGTCGTGTTCATCGGCAAGAACAAGCGCGGCAACTGGGTCGCCCAGGAACAAAATGGTCTCTATGGCGGCCTGTTCGTCAACCGCGCCCAGGCCGTCAAATATGCGCTGTTCGAGAACGGCCATCACCCCGAAACCATCGTCGAGCTGTCGCGCGGGATCGAACTCGATATGGGTGGCAAGCTGCCCTCCTCCGATCGCAAGCCCGCCATCAGCACACGGCGCGTCGCATGACACGCCGGCCAGCCATCATTTGAGGAGCGCCCGATGGATCAGCCTTATTCCGTCCCTGACCGCGAGCAGGTCATCGACACCATGATCGAGCTCAGCCGTCTGTCCAGTCTGCATCGCGCCATCGTTGCCGGCAGCGATAGTCTCGAGCTCTATCTGGCGCTACGGCGGCGCGGATTTATTCGCGTCGCCACCACCGCGACCTGTCGCATCGCCAAGGGACAGCACTCCGTTGGCCTGATCACCGATCAACGATCGGGGCAGGATATCGAGACCGCGCTTGCGCAGATAGCGCCCTACCTCAGCCCCAGCGCCGCCATTGCCGTTCTGATCTCGTCTCGCGAAGGCGGCGTCTGTCTGAAAATCCGCGCCAGGCTGGAGCAGATGGGCTTTCGGATCGAAGCGGGCGTGCGGTGCCATCAGGGCCTCGTGCTTTCCGGTTACCGGCAGGGTTTTGGCCAAATGGAAAACGCGGCATGAAATCCAATGACCGTATCTGCAAATCACGCCGACTGGCTCGCGGGCTACATACCTGACGTCCCCACGCCGTTCGATGATCGCGGCGCGATCGACGTGGCGGCATTCGCAAAGCTTTGCGAGCGCCAGATCGAAGCCGGCGTCAATGCGATCGTGGTCTGCGAAACCGCCGGCGAAGCTTCAACGCTGACGCCCGTCGAGCAGCAAAGCATCGTCGGCGCGGCCGTCGAGGTCGCACGGCGCCGCGTCCGCGTCATCGCCGGAGCCGGATCGAATTCAACCAGCCATGCGATCGAACTGACGCGGCGCGCCCAACAAGCGGGCGCCGACGCGGTGCTTTCGGTTGTGCCCTATTACAACAAGCCGATACAGGCTGGCCTATATGCGCACTTTCGCGCGATCGCCGACGCCACCCATCTGCCCATTATCCTGCACGACATTCCCTCCCGCACGATGCGCGAATTATCCGACGACACCCTCGCGCGGCTCGCGCAATCGGAGCAGTTCGTCGGCTTGAGGGACGGGACGGCCGATGTTGCGCGTCCCATGCGCCTGCGGTCGCTGGTACCATCACGGTTTCGGCTGCTGTCCGCAGACGATACCACCGCGCTGGCCTTCATTGCCGGTGGCGGGGATGGCTGCATATCGATGGTCTCGAATGTCGCGCCGGAACTGTGCCGAGTGATTTTTTCGAGCTGCAGGCAGGGGCGGCTGCAGTCCGCCCGATATTTGCAAAGTCGGCTGGCGCCGCTGACGGCGGCCGTGACCAAAGGGGGCCCGGCCGCCCTAAAATATGCCTTGTGCCTGCTCGGCTTCATGTCGCCATGTACCCGCCTGCCCATCGTTGAACTGGATGAACAAGCGAAAAGCGAGGTGGCAAGCGCGATCGCGGAAATCGGCGACGAGAATCTGGCCTGCCCAGGCGAAAGCTTGCACCGGCCATATCTGCTCTCATTGGTGTGATAAGGCTGCTGCAGGCCGGCTGTGGTTTACGCCGTGATGCCTCTCACAGGTCCGGCTACTTGCAGTTAATTCAAACTTTCATTTGTCAGAAGAAGTTTGAACTGATCAGCAGAGTATTGACGCCCGGCCGGATTTTGGATCGAGACGGCAAAGCCATCCGCTGCAAGCTTGCGGGCCAGTATAACGGCATCGATGGCGCTGGAACGGATGTCGGCGGTGCGGTGATCGTCTTTCGTCGCTTCGATGATGAATGTCATGTTGGTCCAACCGTTGGAGCGGCGATCGTGTATCGCAAGGCATTCGTAAAAAGGCATTCAGTAAAAAGGCATTCAGTAAATTGCAGCGGAACCCCGTATCGTACCGGCTCGGCGCTTGCACCGCGCTTGCCGATTTACGCACGCGGCGGCGCGATGATCTATCGGAGAAAATCACACCGCTAGCAAGTCGTTATTGACGCTTTGAGGCCGTCGCCATACCCATATTGGGTAGAAGGCGATGGGCGCAGCGGCAAAACCCAAAACGGTCTCAAAATAACGCAGGCCGACCGCGTCCACGCAGGCGGCCCTGCTCGGGGCAGCGGCATTGAACCCAACCATTCGCAGAAATGGGATTTTTTCAAATGGTTAACAAAAGCAAAGATCGTCAAGCCACCGCCGATCTGATCCGAACCGTCTCACGCCATTCGCTGGCCTACATGCTGTGTGCAGCCAGCGAAATGTTCCGCCACTACGACTTCGATCATTTGGATCTGCTCCTCATTCACGCGATCCTCAACGCCAACGTGATCAACGTGATGAAGAACCCCGAACTTGATCGCCGATTCGGCTCGGTCCAAGCCGTCGAGCCCGACGATATCAAGCGGGGTGTTTCCCGAGCCGCTCTCTCCCGTTTCTTTGATCTGCCGATCGAAACCGTGCGGCGACGCGCCGATCGATTGAAAAAGCAAGGTATTCTCCGCGAGACGGACCAAGGACTGATCGTGACGGAGGCAAATCAATTCAAGTTCGGCAATAATCACGAACTGCAAAAAACCAACATGCTGTTGGTGCGGAAATTCCTTCGCGACTTGGCGGAAGCCGGCATCGAGCTGCCAGGCGACATCTGACAGCGGCGAAAGGGCTCACAAAACGCAGGCAACAACCGAAGTCCGTCAAAAAACACGCGCGCTGGAAATCTGGCTCATCAGGCGGCTTTTACCAAACGTTGTTGCCGAAGAACCCAAACCCAAAGCGCGGTTGCTGCGCAACCAGCATCGTCGGCGGACCCACGGGTGGAGCCACACGCTTCTTGGCGATCTTGCGCTTGGGTTGTGGCTTTGCTTCCGGCTTTTTCGGATCGGACTGTTCTGCCTGCTTCAGATCGGACGGCTGAAGCTGTGCGAACGCGTCACGCAGCTTCGCCGGGGCGTCCGCGGCCAGCGCGGCGGCTTCCGTCTTTGCGGCCTCTGTCTTGGCGATCTGGACCGGCTGTGCAGGCGCGATCGTTGGGTGGCTGGTATCGAATACCACCGGCTGCGGCCATTTCCGCTCGGAATGAATGCGGATGACGGGAACCTCGGCATCCGCCCGTTCCGCAATCGGCGGCGGCACCGGCAAATACGCATTCACAACCAACAGCAGCGCGAGCAAAACTCCGCCGACATACATGAAATAACGCGCCAGGGGCATCTTACGGCCTGCTCCATCCGCACGGTGGCCTTGCGGACCACACCATTAACTAGGGATGGCGCGATTGGTTCCTAGGGGGGCCAGGCCGGCATAACGACGAAGTTACCGCTTGGTTACCCACGCTGCGGGGCCACCCGCATCCGGCGCTAGATATGGCTGGCGGCGACCAGCGAGCATTTTGCCCGATCGGCGTTGATATTGATGTAGCCCACAAGCATGCGGGCAAAGGTCTTGCGGCTCTTCATATTGACGACGTCATGAACGACACGCGTGCGATCGGTCAGGTGGCTGCCGTCCCTGCGGATAAAGGAGCAAAACAGCTCGATATCCTTGACCGCGTAATCGTTGGCATTGCGGAGCGTGAAGGTGACCAGCGCCTTCGAGCCGAGCCCGCCCCTGCGCCAGGACTGCGATGAAATCTTCAGTCCATCGACCGGCGCGGTTTGCACAGGCGTGATCGCCTCCGCGGTCGCCGGGTCGAACGTCGACCCGTCCTGCGCGACCGTGGTGACAACGGCCGGCGGCGGTGTTGGCTCGGTCGCCGCAGTCATCAGGTGGGCCGCTTCACCTTCGGCGCTGTTGCCGGCGTAGCCATATAGCAGCATCCAACCTGCGAGACCGGCGATCAGCACCGCTGGCAGCCAAAAAAGCCCTAGCTTGAAGTATTTGACGGCCGATTTTTCCGGCCGACCCGAAACGCTGCCGCCAACATTGGCGGGCCCGGTCAATGCGATGCCAAACAGCCCAGTGTTCATCGTCATGCCATCGACGGGCGGCAAAACGCACATCGCCCGTGCACTGCACCTGTAGCAAGGCCGCACAGGCGTTACGGGTTCCGCCGCTTTGCCTTAATCGGCAAGATCGGAAAT
>Ga0209331_1000521_pt1 | contig 13929 bp, 10 predicted proteins | sample JacPinW_OM3H0_M3_FD_187971 | JGI IMG/M metagenome (GOLD analysis project Ga0209331, IMG submission 187971) | Forest soil microbial communities from Algoma, Ontario, Canada - Jack Pine, Ontario site 1_JW_OM3H0_M3 (SPAdes) (version 2) | ecosystem: Environmental > Terrestrial > Soil > Boreal... | reverse complement strand
CTTGTAGGACAACACCTTGTAGAGGCTCTGGTTGGTGGCGAGCGGCGGCGTTGCCGAGACCAGCAGCGTGTAGCCATCGGGCTCCGCCTGCGCCACCGCAGCAGCACCGATGTTGCCGCTGCCGCCGCTGCGATTCTCTATGATGACCGGCTGGCCCCACTTGGCCTGCAACTTGTCGCCGACGATTCGGGCAAGCACGTCGTTGGTGCCACCGCCGGGATACGGAATGAGAACTTTTACAGGTCTTGTTGGGTACCCGTCCTGCGCAAACGTCTTGTTGAAACCTGGCGCTGGAACCATCGACAGGAGGAAGATGAAGGCGAAGGCGGCAAACCATCGGGCCAATGGGGATCTCCCGTCGTGCGAGGTCCGAGAGTATAGGTGACAAGGATGCCAAGGCCACATCAATCGCGGTCGCGGGCCAAGTGGCGCTGCACACGGGGGCTGGCGGCAATTTCCGAAAATTCATCGCGGAGGATCGCGCAATCGCCCAGCGGATCGTCAAGGAAGCTGCGCCTACATGATTGGAGGAGATGCCAATGACATTCCGACCACCGTATCGTCCGAGTGGAAGATCCGTCTGGCTTGGCAAGGACCTCGTCCAGACCGACGACTGGATCGTCCGGTTGTCGCCGGCGACACTCGAGGAGATCGACGCCTCGGTGAGCCGCTTCCGGGGCCGCAACGCTTATAACACGCCGGTGGCGCGGGACGAATTCCCGCTCACCAGGATGGCCGACGAGCTGGCGCGGATGCGGCGGGAGATCGCGACCGGCCGCGGGTTCTTCGTGTTCCGCGGTCTCGACAGGGACCGCTATTCTGACAATGAGCTCGGCCTCATCTTCCGCGGATTCGGCGCCCATTTCGGCCGCGACCTAACGCAAAGCGCGTTCGGCGACCGCCTGGGCGACATCCGCGACATCAGCGATATTCTGGTCGACCGCAGCAGGCGGCGCGGCTATCAGTCAGGCGGCTTCCAGACCGCGCACACCGACCCGAGCGGGGAGGTCGGCATCGTCGCCATGCTCAGCCTGAAGATGGCGATGTCGGGCGGCGAAAGCCTGATCGCCAGCGCCCACACCGTCCATAACATGCTGCTGGACTGGTGCCCCGATCTGCTCGAGGAATTTTACAACGGCTTCGTCCTGCGCCGTCCCGACTCCGACGCCGAGCGCATGGGCCGGCCGGCCCTGATCGGCAACGTCCCGAGCTTCTGCTACGAAAACAACTGGCTCAACTGCGACTTCCAGCATGCCTATATGCGCCGCGCCGCGGAGCTCGGCGACACGACCATCAGCCCGAAACAGGAAGCCGCGCTCGGTGCCTTCGTGGCCATCTCTAACCATCCCGACGTCATGCTGAAGATGATGCTCAAGCCGGGCGACTTCCAGTTCATCAACAACCGCACGATCCTGCACGGCCGAGCCGACTTCGAGGATCATGGGGCGAAGGATCAGCGGCGTCATCTCTACCGGCTATGGATCAACGTGCCGGAGTGGCCGCGCATGCCGGCGTCGCAAAGCACGCTGGTGGCCGCCGACATGGCGCGCTGGGATGCACTGGCGGCGCAGCATCGCGCGGCAACGCCGGGCTGGGCGTCCTAACCTAGCGGGCGCTAAAGGGCATGTTGTCGATTTCATTTGACTACCCAAATGCAAGGAACGAGGGGGCCGCTAACAGTTCATTCTGACCCATTTCGGAAGCGGGTGTGCATCGCAGCAGGCGAGAATTTTGACTTTTATGCGGAGGGGTGGGAGGCAATCGTGGTCTATCGCGAGCGGTTGCAAAGTGTCCGGCATCTTTGCTGACTGACCCCTGACATTTCGATATCCTGCCCCCTGGTGCATCGGCGCCCAGCGCTTAGTTCTGCCGCGCTTTCTCGTAAGGATAGATCAGGGTGCCGGTCCTGGCCTCGGGTGGCCAGACGATCGGCTGCGCCGCGCCCTCACGAAACTGATCGACGTTGTTGGGTTGCGCGTTCTGAACCTGTGTCCAGACCATGCGCGCCTTCGACCATTCGCCGTCCTTGCCGAACGAGAAGTCGCCGGACACGGTCTTGAAGCTCGCCTTGTGCATATACTCGGCCAGCCTGTCGTGATCGAGGCTCTTTGTCTCCGTCACCGCCTGCGCCAGGACCTGGCCAGCCGAATAGGCGAACGGGCCCCAGGCGAAGCCGAATGGATCGATGCGCGCGGCGACGGCCTTCTCCCGATAGCGCGTGAGGAAATCGGCCGCGCCGGCGATCTGCTTGGCCATTGCGGCGGCGAAGTTCTCACCGGTGATGAGCCCGTTGGCAATCGGCCCGAGCTGCACCTTCATCGGCGTCACCAGCATCCCGATCATCGCGCCGCCCATCATCTTCGGCGCGAGCCCGATTTCGTTGGCAGCGCGGATGATGCCGACGTTGTCCGGCGGGTACGCGCCGATATAGACGATGTCCGGATTGGTCGCTCGCACGGCCCGCACTACGGGTGCAAAATCCGTCGCGTTTGGAGGATAGCTCTGGTCGTAAACCAGCTTGAAGCCGTGCTTCTTGATCTGCTCGCGGGCACCGGCGGCGGCGCTTTGCGCGAATTCGGCGTCGGCTGCAAGGATGGCGACTGTCTGTGGCTTCGGCTGCTGCGCCGCGGCCATGTCAAAGAAGCCAATCGAGAACGCAGCGACGCCCTCTGGGCCAACCGACACCATCGAGAAGTATTTCGGGTAGTGGAACTTGTCGTTGATGCCGATCGCGGTGAAGCTGATCGTCAACTTGTTGTTCTGGATGATGGTTGGCATCGCCGGCGCGACGAAATTGGTGCCATAGGGACCGAGCAAGAGATCGACATTGTCGACGGTGATCAGCTTGGTGTAGATGTTCGGCACATTGGCGGGCGCGCTCTGGTCGTCGTAGATCACCAGCTCGACCGGCCGGTCAAGCAGCCCGCCCTTGGCGTTGATATCATCTCGCCAGATGTCAAGCGCGGTGTTGATCACCTTGGACGGTGATGCCCCGGCGCCGGTCAGCGCGAGACTCATGCCGATCCGGATCGGATTGCCGCTCTGCGCGAGCGCTGCGGAAGGCAAACCGCATCCGATAATCAGCGCGGCGCCAATAATGAGCGAGGCGCCAAGCGTGCGCAGCGCGTTGCGGCAAAGATTCATGCACAAGCTTAATCGCGCCGATAGCGCCGCTGCGATTGGTAATTTTGAGAGCAAAACCCGCCGTTGCCTGAACGCGCGGCCTGGCATTGTGAGAACGAATAGAAGCCGCAGTTGGTCCCGCCATGCGTCCCGCCGTATTGCGCGCACCACGTGCCGGCGTGTGCGCCAATGCCCGACAGGAGCAAACCGGCCAATGTGATTGCAGCGATAGGAATCGCGCGCATCATGAATGCCTCCTTGGTTACTGTAGGCCTATTCGGCGAGCATAGCACCGAACGTCCCCGGCGTAATCCCCGTTGCGGCACAAAACTGGGTGCCGCCTTGCCGCGCCTATGGCGGAGTGAGCAGCGGATTCAAAGCAGACTGCGCGCTTCGCGTGGATCGCCCTCTCAATCTGCCCGCGGGCATGCTCCGCTCGCGCGATCTGCCGCCCCGGGACCCCGAGTGGCTCGTCTTACGGTAGTGCACCGCCGGGGACAGCAGCTCCCCGTACCAGCTCCATAAGCAACCGAGATACACAGCTGTTTCTCCTTAAAATGTCTTTGGTAAGCTGCGTGTTCTGAGAGTCATTGCTTTGAGCAGAGGTTTGATCCTTTGAAGCCTCAACGTTGGATGCTGCCTGATTGACGGCAGGACAGCCCTCCGCTTTTCCCAGCATCCACGAGATCACGGCAAAACTGGTCTGCGAGATCTTCCAGCCAAGCGGAAGCCCATAAGTCTGATCCTGAATCTCGACGATTTGCAGTTCTCCATGATCCTTGACACCGGCATGTTCGATGCAACCTTTGCTTTGCACCTCCGGCTGCGCTGGATCCAGATAAATCTCGGAACAGGCGCGCCCGACCGCGTCGTTGGCCAACCCCTCGCGCACTTTCAGAATCGCGTTAATAGGCGCAAGAGTATCCAGAAAAACCGTTCCGTTGACAGACTGGTCCGCGAGATTGGGCTGAGAACGGGCACTGGTGATGAGAACGACGCGCAAGTCGACCTCGTCGGGGGGGTAGAGGTGCTTAAGGGCGCGATAGATGTCGAGCGCAGTGGTCGCCCCTGAATTGTCCGAATATCCGCCATCCACAAAATTCCATCGCTTATATCGTTTATCGTGTTTGTGTTCCAACTTTACCGAGAACGGCGGCATCAGTCCCGGGAACCGAGCGCTGACACCCGCAGCCGTCATGAGAGAGATGCACCACAGTGGCTCGTGCTTATTTGAACAATTCTCGTCAGGCATAAAGGGGTCGCGAAACGAATAGAGGGACTCATCGAGATCGTGAAGACGAAAAGGCGCGAATGCAACGCGGAAGCCCAGTTCTACCCAGGTCGAGTTCAACACGAGTGCCGGTGCCGCACCTGCGACCGACCAGTGCTCACGGAAGCGAGCGCAAAGATTTCGGCCGGCGCTGGCATCCTGCCTCGCAGCGGAATATTCGAAACTTGCTCTGAGCGCGTCCGGCCGTTTCATTGGCAGGTCGAAAATCTCCGGAAAGATCGACCCCACGATCGGCGATAAATGATCGTCTTGCATGATATTCGCGATGCTTGTGGGTAGGTCACGCGCACTCTTGGTTGGAAGTTGTTGCGTGCAAGTCTCTTCGTCATCCGTTGAGGAAAGGTCTTTTGCTGTGGTCGGCGCCTCGTCCGGGACGGCGCCCATCGCGACATGACGATCGGGGTTGCGTGCATGATAAAGGGCATGAAAGATGGCCGCTCCGATAGAACCGCCAGAGACCCCGCTAATGGCAAAAATGTGCCGGGCAAAACTGGGCTCGCGGTCCTCCAATTGCGCCAGAAAGGTCGCAGCCGCGCTTGCGGCGTAAATTCCGCCGCCTTCGGCGGCGACAATGAACACGGGGTATGGCCTGTTCACAGCGGGTAGATGTTCCGGCCTGCGTTCGCAGGAGCTTTCTTGCTCGGGCGTCCTTGTTGCAGGAATTCCCTTTTGATCGAGCCAGCACATATAGGCGGTCCGCACGGTCAGTGCACTCATCCCAGACGATGCTGTGGCTGCAGCTTTCTCGGGGCTTTGCCGGACCGGAATTCCTTGATTCAGCTGCCTTAAGTTGATCACGCCAACACCGATCAGCACCAGCATTACGAGCCCGGTCCGGATGCGGCCGGAAAGAAAAGCAATGATCGCAAACGCAAAGTACACCAGTCCAAGCGCACCAGCGGTCAACGCAGCGTAGTTCGGGAACATGACGCAGATAACGATTGTCAGCACAATCAGCGTCAGAGCCGGAAAGCCGGAATTTTGCGAAAGCACCGCGAGCGCGGCGAATGTCGCTATAAGAAACAGCAATTCCAGAGATATGGTGGCGAGCGGTCCGATGAACCGGTAAACCCAAACAGTGACATCGGAATTGGTGAGCCCCGCCAAGAGCACTGCCGCCAGCGCCAGACCGACAAGAGTGACAATCACGATCGGTCGACGTTGATTTGGATTCAGTCGAAGAAGGAAATGGCCGACCAGGACACCCATGGCGATCGTGCAACACATTACAACGGGAAATATTGCCCAGAGTCCCGAGGCGCCTAACGTTGCCGTAGAAATAAGGTGACCTGAGCAACTGGTTGATGCCGCAGCCGCCGGTGCGATTTCTCCGAATAACCAAAGATAGATCGCGAAGCCCAACCACGGCAGGAACGCCCACATGGCCAGCCGTCGTTGCCGTCGCTTTCGAAAGCTGATGCCGGTCCGTATGAACGGGCGTGTTAGTAGGAAACCGCCGCGACGATGATAAAGCCGACGATACATCCAAAAATAACTCGCTGTCGCGATTGCGACTGCGACATACACCCATATGGGCAACTCGAGCCACGTATCGGTCTTGAACCAATCGGTTAAGAGCAAAAACAGCAACGCTGACAATGCAGGAGTAATACAGGCAACGACGAATTGCCCGACGCGATTGCGCTCATCAATGCTCACAAAAAAGGCAGTGACCGCGCCAAGAATGATTGCGACCCCTCCGATTTGCACGCCGCTTACTTGCAAGAAGGGGTGCATGTGGTGAAGCGTGACTTGATCCACCTCAGCGCAATTGAGCAATTGAAAATATCTGTCCGCCACGAAGTTTCGCGCGCCGAATAATCCGATTGTGACGCCGAGCCATGGCATGAAAGCGAGCACAAAACCTGCTGCTCGCTGCAAGCGCCACAGCTTGTAATCGACACTCCGGTCGGAATGGCCGGAAAATACGTTAATCCGCATCGTGCTGAGCGCATTGTGCGCTTCGTAAAGAAGCGCGCTAAGCAGTGCAATTGTTAGCAAGGCAGCCGCGATTCTGATCGATGAAGCTGTAAGCCCGTCGGTCGGTTTCTCCAGATAAGAGATATAAATCTCGCGAAGCTGCCCGTCGGTTGCCAACAGAACGAAAAGCACGACAACGGCAGCCAGCGGCAACACGTGGAAAATTTCCATCGTGTTGCGGAGCGGCCTCCAGAAGCTGCGGTGCAGGTAAAGGCTGACTTCAGATTTTTTGTCCGCCCAAAGTCTCCAGTCCACGATTATCTGACGCAGCCGTTGAAGGTAGCCGCTTAAGGATTCCTCGCGAGCAGTATCCGTCGATAATCTCGTCACAAGCGTTCCTCTCTTGTAGCCTGAAAGCCAGGAAGTATATTCTCTTGATTGTGGGCTGCGGCGTGCTTCGGAAGTGATCAATCGCCGCGGGAATGATTTTTTCCGCAACGGTTCTGACCGGCAACCCGCCCTCCCCCGCGCCCATCATTGGGAAAAGGATGGAGACGAGCTTGTTGTTGCAGATCCGTCGCCATACCCTTCTGTTTTCCTGCTCCAGCTCCGCCAGAACGTTCTCCGCGCATGGCTTGAGATTTTCCTCCTCGGCTTTGATACCGGTGCCCAATCCGCTTCTTATGGCGGCAACGTGGAAGATGCGTTGCACGTCGTTGGTTTTGCGCAGCATCCCCGGTTCCGTAACGAAAACAGTTCCGATATCCACATTGGCGCGTTCGCCCAGCAGCCCCCGCAGACCTTCTTGGATGGCATCATCAATGATCCTGCCGTCTTGTTTGTTTGCACCCATGGACCGAATGCGCGCTGAAACGCTGCGACCGATAAACCGGTCCATCATCAGGTCGGAGGGTTCGGCATTGACCCAGACGTCGATGCCTTTCACACACTTGATGTCGCCCGTCTTGTAACCGATGATCAAGCCGGGCTTGTCCACGACCTCATATTCCACCGAATTCGGCGGGAGCGACTCAATACGTGGCATGTTGTTCTTGAGCCAGTAAGCCGCGATCGCGAGCTTCGGATCGTCGATCTCTCCCTTCTTTAGCTGATCGAACAGCTTGTTGACGCTGAGTTGCAATACTCTGATGTTTTCGTCACCAACGCCGATCTTGCCCTTGCCTGGGCGCTTCGAGTCGGTGACCGTCGCGAAGTAGAGAAAAATACGTTCTGAGGTGCCGCCTGGCGACGATAGGAATTTGCAGATCAGCTCGGGTTTTTGGATCTCGTACCCTGTCTCTTCCAACGTCTCGCGGATCGCTGTGCGCTCGGAACTCTCTCCCCGTGGGATCATTCCCGCCATCACCTCGACCACCCAGCCGTCCTGGGTTTCCGGATCATCACGCCGCCGGCCGATCAAGGTTGGCAATTTGAACTGCTCGACCAGCACCACCTCGAGCGTATCCACGTTGAAGAGAAGAACGCCGACGGCGTCCCCGCGCTCGAAATTGAGACGCGGGTAATACGCGCTCATCTGGCCGTCATACTGCTCGTACGATACCTCATATTCATCGATCTTGAAAAAAGCATCCAGGAGACGTTTCTGGCTGCGAATATCGACACGTTGTCGGTTCAGCATTCCGCAGGTGTCCTCTCGTCTTCGGCGCAAAATTGCGCTCCAAGCTAAGGCCGTAAACATGCCCCCTGCAAGATCTGAATAGGCGAGAAGGGCGGTCTCGGTCGTGCCGCGCTGTCACCCCAAGTCCCGATAGCGTGCGCGTAATCTGTCCGTCGGCAGCCACTACCAGTAAGGCAGCCGGATGGGCGAACTGATCGTGCTCGCGGATCGTAGATGAATCGATAGCCGACGGCGTCGGCAGTGCGACGAATTGTGGCGTCATCTGCGACCCGAAGCGGATACCGCCTGCCTGGCTGGCCGGCTGAGCAACTTGTGCCGAGGTGACGCCCAATCACCTCCCGTGTAATGACCGGCGGCGCGCACATGGCGCACCGCCCACCGCGGCGCCGTTAGGCCGGCATGGTCGACAAATTAAAACGAACCGGCATGTGCTTGACCAGTTCCTCCTTGGGAATCTTCTTCTTCACCTCGAGCCGCCCGTTTTCGACGTGGCTAATGTAGCAGTCGATAATCCCGACGTGATCCTCCTTGCGGATCAACTTGTCTCCCTGCGGATGACTGACCGAGTTCTTCATCTGCATGCCTTCCAGCGCTTGGATCACGCCCTCGACATCCTTGCGGGTCTTATAGCCGGAGGCTTCCACCGCCTGTTTAATCGCGAATATATCCTCCCAGCATTGCCAGGCATGACTCTTGTCCATTACGCGCTTGCTGCTGAGCTCGCGCGCATGGATGTCGTCGATCTCGATCAGCTTGTTGTGCTCGCGGTGAAATTCGTCATCCTTGGCCTGGAGCATGCGGGGGAAGGTTTCGAAGAAGTAGGACCCCTCGGCCGCGCCTGCGATATCATCGGGGTCAATCGCTTCGATGCTGGGCGATTGCGAGAACATCTTTACGTTCTTCTTGTCGAAGCCCATCGCCTTGGCCTGCGTGTAGAAGGCAACTGCCAGCGGGCCAATAAAGGCCGGCAGCAAGACCTCCGTATCGGCCGGGACCTGGGCGAGATAGGGCACGAAGTCCTTGGTATCGAGCGGCACCGGAATGCTTGCGAGCACCTTGCCGCCGAGTTTCTCGACAATCAGTTTGGATTCGGCCGCCGTACTCTGGCCCCAGGCATAATCGGCGAACATCATCGTCCAATTCTTGCCGAGGTTCTCGAAAGCCCACGGCACGCCCGACGCGGCGATCGAATAGGTGTCGGCTCCGGTCCGAAAGCTGTACCGGGTGCCCTTGGAGCCGGTTACGTCGCTCGACTCGCCGGTCGAGAAGTAGATGGTCTTGAGCTCCGTCGCGATCGGCAAAGCGGCCAGCATGATGCCGGAATGCACCGACCCCACGATGAATTCGGCGTTGCTGCGCTGAATGAGGTTGCGAAGCTTGCGGGCGCCGGTGGCCGGGTTGGATTCGGTGTCTTCGGTGGCGAGCTCAACCTTACGGCCGGCGATCCCGCCGCTCTTGTTGATGAGGTCGACGGCGATCTTCGCGGCCTTGTCGTGCCAGTAACCCCAGGACGTGAACACACCGGTCAGATCGCAATGGTGCCCGATCACGAGTGGGCTCGACGGCTGCGCGTACAGGTCTTTCATCAGAGTCAAATTGGCGGTACCGGCGACCGCGCCCCCGGCCAGGGCGCGTTGGAGGAAGCTACGGCGAGACACTTTGTTTGCCATTGTGGTGACTCCCTGTTTGAAGTTACGTCTTCTGCGTAAATCCCAGGTAACGATGCACAATTTCAGGCTGCGACTTCAGTTCATGCGAGGCACCCGAATAAACGATGGTGCCTTTCTCCATCAGAAAAACCCGCGGACAGAGCTTGAGCGCGGTCTCGACATTCTGCTCGACCAATAGAACCGACACGCCACTCTGATTGATACGATGAATTTCGCGCCGGATTTGCGAGACCAGCTTTGGCATTATTCCTTCTGTCGGCTCGTCGAGGATGATCAGCTTGGGCCGCATCATCAGGCAGCGCGCGATTGCCAGCATCTGCTGTTCGCCGCCCGATAGGGTATTTCCGAACTGCTTGAGGCGCTCCTTGAGTCGCGGAAAACAGGTGAAGACGTAGTCCTCGCGCGCACTGTCGCGTTGGCCCGGCAGGCCGATGTTGAGATTCTCCAGCACCGTCAGATTGGGAAAAATGCCACGCCCTTGCGGGACATAGCCGATGCCGTGGCGCGGAATCTTGTGAGCGGGGCAGCTCCCAAGATCGACGCTGTCAAATTCGATCGCGCCGCCGCTGCGCGGTACAAGACCCATGATTGCGCGCAGCGTCGTGGTCTTGCCGACGCCGTTGCGGCCGAGCAATGCGGCGCTCTCGCCGGGCTTCACCTCGAGGGTCACGCCCTGCAAGATATGAAGTTTGCCGATGTGGAGATGGACGTCGCGAAGGCTAAGCATGCGCCACTTCCTCGACGTAGTCTTCGTCTTCTGGACGGCCGAGATAGGCTTCGCGGACGCGCTCGTCGCCGGAAATTTCGTCCGGGCTGCCCGACGCCAGAATCTCGCCCTGCGTCATCACGGTGATGTCTTCGGCAATTTCAAACACGACACTCATGTCATGCTCGATGATGACGATGTCGATTTTGCGCGTCAACTGCTTGATCTTTTCGACCGCACGTTCGGTTTCGGCCGGGCTCATGCCGCAGGTCGGCTCGTCGAGCAGCAACAACTGCGGGTCGGAGATCAGCGCCATGCCCATCTCGAGCAATGCGATGTCGCCGTAGGACAGCGTGCCGGCTGAACGGTGCGCGAGCGCGCGCAAGCCAATTTGCTCAAGGGTCAGCTCAACGCGTTCGCGCGTCTCGGGATCGCGCGCGGCCGAGCGGAACGGATGCAAGGTCTGATTGGTAGCATGCCGCGTGACCCAGAGGTTTTCCGCAACGGTGAGCTGCGGAAACACGCTCTTGATCTGCATCGTCCGCTTGATGCCGAGCCGGCTGACCTCATGCGGCTTGAGCCCGGTGATGTCGCGGCCTTTGAAAAACACGCGCCCGCTGTCGGCGGCCAGCAAACCCGAAACGAGATTGAAAAACGTGGTCTTGCCGGCGCCGTTCGGGCCGATGATGGCATGCAGACGGCCGCTCGGGATGCTCAAGTTGAGATTGTTGACCGCGATCAAGCCGCCAAATCGCTTGGTCAAGTTTTCGGTTCGCAGAACCGGCTCGCTCATGGTTCGGTCTGCAAGTCTGTTCTGGCGGATGTTGCTTCGGCGCGCGCGCACCAGCGCACGAGCCCTTCATTCCACAAGCCAACCAACCCCTTTGGAGCCAGAATGACCACCAGGATGGCCATAACCCCGACAATCAACGCGTGATGCTCCCAGTGGGTCGAAACCAATTCACGGATGACGATGAACAAGGTGGTTCCCACGATCGGTCCGAACAATGTTCCGACGCCGCCGACGATCGCCCATACCACCGCCTCGCCGGACACATGGTAGAACATGTACGACGCGGACGCGTAACGGCCGAAGAATGCAAACAATGCCCCGGAGACACCGGCCAGGAATCCGGCCATCACGAATGCGATGAGCCGAAGCTGATAGACGTTGAGGCCAATCAGCGCGGCCCGAACATCGTTGTCGCGGATCGCCACCAAGGCCTTGCCGAGCGGACTTTGAATCACGCGGTGCATGAGGAAGAAGCAAAGCGAGACCGTCGCCAGTATGAAGAAATATTGGAAATTCGCGTCGCTGAAGCTTCCCGTGACATCGCCAATGGAGAATACCGGCGGCAAGGTGAAATTGATGCCGTCGTCGCCGCCGGTTAGGGGCTTTACCGATACCGCAAGGAAATAAAAGATGAGCGAGAACACGACGGTGATGATCGCGAAATAGTGCCAGGTCAGGCGCACAGCGAAAATGCCGGAGAGCAGCGCGATCGCCACCGCGGCGAATACTCCCAATCCAAAGGCCGGCCAGAACGACAGGCCCAAGGTGGCAATGCCGATCGCAACTCCGTACATGCCGAAGCCGAAATAGAGCGCCTGCCCGAACGACAACAAGCCGACATACCCGAACAACAGATTCACGCTGGCGGCGAACAGAGACCAGATCATGATTTCCGCGATCACGCTCACCCAGAACCCGTTGAGGATCGCCGGAATCAGCCACGGGGCGGCGATCAGAAACGCCACGAACGCGATCAGCATCGCGCGCGAGATGATGTGGGGTGTGATCATTTGGCCAAGCCCTTAAACAGGCCTTGCGGCCGCACCAGCAGGACGGCGCTCATCAGCACGAGGGAGGAAATGCGCGCGATGGTCGGATCAGCGAAGCTTTGGATGATTCCTTCGAGAAACGCGAGCAGAACGGCAGCCGCTGCGGTTCCGGGAAGATTGCCGAGGCCGCCGATGATCACGGCCATGAAGCAGAACGGCAAAATGTCTACGCCGGTGCGAAACTCAACCGTCGTAATCGGAGCCGCGACAACGCCGCCGAGTGCGGCGAGCGCGAAGCCGATGCCAAACGTCAGCACGTAGACGCGTTGTGCCGGAACGCCCATTGCGATCGCGGTTTCGCGGTCATGACGCACCGCGCGCATCCAGGTGCCGAGCTTAGTCCGGTGCAGGAAAACGAAAAATCCGGCCAAGGCAACAATCGCGACTAACGCGGCAAACAGCCGGTAGAGTTCGTAGTTGATTCCAAACACCGGGAAGGTGGCCTGGATCGGCGGCAGGATGCGGCGCGGCGTCGTGCCAAAGGTGATCCGAACACTCTCCTGAAGGATCAGCGAAAGTCCGAACGTCGCCACGATGGTCAACGCCGCGACGTTGCGGATGGGTTGGATGACGATGCGCTGGATCAGGGCGCCGAGAATGAAGCCGATAAGTGGCACGACAAGGAAGGCTGCCCAGAAATTTCCGGTCAGCTCCAGCGTGAACCAAGCCATCACAGTCCCGACCATGAAGAAATCGCCGTGCGCGATGTTGATGATGTCGAGCAGGCCAAAAATGATCGAAAGGCCGAGGGCGATTAGAGCAATGATCAGGCCCCAGATGAGCCCGTTCAGCGCGAGCAGCAACAGCGTATCCATCAGGCGAGATAAGCCCGCGATGGGGCAGTTGATCCTGTCCCCCGCATCAGTGTGCGTTTTGCGGGCAGCGGGCGCAATAGTTTGGCGGCTATGGCTAATTGCCGACCTCGAAGGACCTCCCTTGATCTCACGTACAGTTTGATCTTCTAGACCATCGGCGCACTGCGATGGCCGCCCAAACCACCTCGACCACGCCAAAGGGCCATGCTCCCTGCAAGAAGCCGTAAATCGATCCCAACGCACACGCGCCCGCAAATGCCAGAACGAACCAACGGCTGCGATCCTCGAGCGCGTAGAAGATTACCATTGCGGTAACGGCGCCCAAACCAAAGAGGGAAAGTCCATCCATTCAAGCCGCGCTTTCCGCGACAATGAGCCCGAATGCCAGAAATGTCTCCTACTGAACCCCGGGCTCAGTCTTGGAGTAGATCTAAATCAGAACCGTGTGTGCAGGCGCATTCCGATCACCGAAACTGGTCCGCGGTCGCGATTGTATGCGGGATTGGCAATGTACTGATAATCAAAGGTCACCCGCCAGGAGGAAAGGGCCAGGCTGTAATAGGTTTCCAGAATCTTCTCCTGGCCCGAATTGGGCAGCTGGCCGTCGCCGATAAGGATTCCCAGACCTCCGGCGTTAAGAAACTCCTGGTGGATAGTGGAGATGCGATTGACCGTCGCGGCAATGCCGACAGTGTCATTCGGTCGCCCCCATTGCGTGCCGGACAGCGAGACGCCTGCGGTTAGCGTGCGGTCGATGTCGCTAAAATCCCATGGCTCGACGTTGCCATCGGCCCAGCCGGCACGCGCGAATACGCCAACATACTTCGAAAGTTGCTGCTCCAGATTGATGCTCACTCCAGGGCGACTCCGGTAGACGCGCACAGCGTTTATATCAGCGGGTTGCCCGGTCATTTGGGCGAGCG
>Ga0209331_1000520_pt1 | contig 13958 bp, 3 predicted proteins | sample JacPinW_OM3H0_M3_FD_187971 | JGI IMG/M metagenome (GOLD analysis project Ga0209331, IMG submission 187971) | Forest soil microbial communities from Algoma, Ontario, Canada - Jack Pine, Ontario site 1_JW_OM3H0_M3 (SPAdes) (version 2) | ecosystem: Environmental > Terrestrial > Soil > Boreal... | reverse complement strand
CAAGGAAGAGAAGTGCCCGACTTGGATTGAACGACTGAAACGTCCGCACTGTTAAGGAAGCCATTGGCGGTTACATCTTGGCGGAAGTTGGATCCGGTCACAGGCTGACCCGATTGGGCCTGGGTCTGGCTAACGTCGCCGGAGTTGACGAAGCCGTTGCCCGTCGTATCGCCAAGAAGCACGCCCATCGGCACGACAATAGGGGCCGTATTTACTCCATCATTGACGGTTAAGGTGATGCCGATTCTCTGGGCGTTGGTTACGCCGGTAAGGTTTATGAATACCTGACTGCCGCTCGTTAGGGCGGCGGAGACTGATCCCGTCCCAGACGAAACCGTGGGCGTGCCAACCAGCGTGATGGCGCCAGGAAAAGTAACAACGACTTGATGGTCATTAGAGCTCGCGCCCTGACCGACGCGACATTCGATGCCGATGTTGCCTGAGAGCGGTAAATCAATGTCGAATGGAGGGCTAATCGAGTCGTGAGTCTTACGTGAGACGGCACCCAGCGGCACTATCCCACCTTCACACGCATCGTTACCGAGGACGGTATATGTTGCAGCCGGATAACCATTGTCGGCCTGCGCTTTGGCAAATGTATGATCAACGAATGCGTTGGAGCGCTCGAGCCGGTTGTTGGGCGTACATCCAGGAACACCGGTCGCGCAGTCGGAATTGTCACCCGTGATGGTCCTTCCATTCACTCCGCCGAAAAGAGTGCCGATTGGTGGCGCCGTCGGGCTTGGCGTCTGAAAACCGAACGCTATTTTTGGTGCGATGATCGTGATGGTACCGTCGGGATTGAAGTTACTTCCGGGCAATCCATCGCCTTGTTTTGTTTCTGAAATCACGAAGACGGCCGGCGCACCTGCGTCGGACAGAGTACCATATTCGAAGATCGCCGGACCACTTGGGCCGGTTGTCATGCCAACATAAAACTGCTGTGCAAAAAGCGGGGCGCCTGAGACGGGGTCGTTCGCGACCGACGGATACGATTCCGCGGCCGGCGATGTGACGACAATTCTCCAGCGACTGTTCGGGGGAACGGTCGAGAGATCGTTTACCTTCATCTTAAAGATGAAATTCCCGGGACTGGATGCCGGCTCGCCCATCGCAACGTAATCGATCAGGAGCGATGCCGGTGTGTTGGCTCCGGCGTTCGCTTCGGGATGAGTTGGATCATTCTTGTGCATGACCAGCCCGGTACAGGCATCGCCAATGTAAGGCGCGGCAATTTCGTTGTTCGGGCACGACGAGCCGACGGCGTTGATCGCTACAACTTTATAATAGTACGTCTTGGTTGTATCGGTTGCCGTTAGGTCGTCGAAAGTGCCGCCGCTCTGAGTTCCGGTCACGGTCGTTAGGAGCGTTTCCGTGTTGGGAGCGATACCGCGCATTATCTGAAACCCAGTGATAGGAGAGTTTCCGGTGTCGGCTTCCGACCATGCCAAATGAACTGTGCGCCCGATTCGCCGCCAGCTCACAGAAGGCATGCCAGGCGCCTCCGTCGTCCCCGAAGGATCGAAACCTGCGAGCAACCTCCGGCCACTCGATTGCCGCGCGATCGTCGCCGTGACCGTATAAGCATTGCCACCGGCGTTGGCCACAGCCTGTTTGCAGTTTCCGCCCTCGCAGCCATCCACGTAACCGACAAGAACGCGGCCCTGGTTATCGATCGTCATATCGAAAAAGTCGAGCAGGTTGCGCGTAATGTTGGCTCCGCCACCGCGCAGTAAACCGCTGCGTTGCATCGGCGCATTTGGCGTAACGTCCGTCGTCGTCCACGTCGCGCCTCCATCAAAAGTGTGCGAGACGTAGAGATGCCAGACACCGTTGTAAGTAGAGGCATTGGAATTCCCCGTGCCGGTTGATCCATAAAATGCGACCGCAGCGCGTCCGGCGTCGCCCGCCACTGCTGCTGGAAAGGCGATTTGGTTTAGCCCCAACGCTGAGCTGACATCGAAAATATTTTGCCAGGTCTGGCCCCGATTATCCGATGTGGCGACGATCGCAGTGCTGCCGCCGGCCGCGCCCGCAAAGTAGACGCGACCGTTTGAATCAATGCCGACTGCTGGATCGCTCCCAACGCCTGAGCCACCCGGCGTCGCGATCGGTGTCTTACGAACCGTCCAAGTGGCTCCATTGTCCGACGTGACCACTACCGCCTGAGCGCCAGTGCAGGATGGATTCGGAACGTAGGCAACTCCGGCAGAACCGTTCGCGAGTGTTTGAGGCGTCGAAGGCGTTACTTTCACGTGGCCGTGCAAACCACCGCATTGGGTTAAATTGTAGAGCGGTATCGATCCCCCGTAAGTCAATCCGCCGGTATCGCTTTTCGCGCAGAAGGCTGCCGCGATGTCCTGCGAGCAATAGTAGACCGCATTTGGATAAGTAGTTGCCGGTGTCGGAATGACCGGCGGTACCTCGTTAGGCGCATTCCGGTACGGTCCGGCGCCAATCGACTCATGGTCAACAGCCGACGCAGGTCCGCCACTCTGCGTTGGCCCAATCCAAGTGAGGCCGTCATCATCACTGTAGGAAATTTTAACCGTATTGGGACTGAGCAAAGTCAGTTCGCCAGCCCAAACGCGGCTGTGGAAACCCAGCGGATCGGTAAAGCCGCGATCGGTGAAGCCGATCGGGTCGGAGTCGATCACGACAGACGACGGGGCCGCGCGATTTACCCAAGTTGCCGATAGGCCATTTGCGGGACAGAGATCATTGAAAGTGATGAACAAAGTCTGGAGGCCGGACTGGAAATTGGCGACACCAGTCGCCCAATTGCTGCCGACGGAGGGCTCGCCCGCATTGCGGCCCATGTATTCAACGGAATTGACCTGCTGCCCTGCTTCGGTCGTCTTGACCGGTGTAAGCACCCCCGGTGCGGTGAAGTTTTCGTAGCCGACGTAATTGCTCACATCCTGAGGGGCAAGTGGAATTGCAGTCAACGCGTCCTTTCGATCGGGTTGCTTCACGTTGGCGGGTTGCTTCACCTTGGCGAATTGTGCGGCGAGCTCCCTGTAACGCTGCGGGCCAACCAGCAACCCTATGCTACGCTCTTGCCGGTTTATTTTTGCTCCCGAGGCGGCCGTCGCATGGAGAATGTCGATCTTCGCCGCGAGGACAATTAGAACAACGCTTATTCCCAGAAAGAATGCGCCGGCGGCGGCGCGAAATTGTATCAAAGAAAAGTTCTTTTTCATCGTGTGTTTAAGACGAGTTGATTTGGAATTTTTACCCGACGAATGCGGTCATACTCTAATCGTAGATCGTTTGCAGGGCGGACGGGCATGTCAGGCGATTTTTCGTCATCCAAAAAATGATGGTTTTACCGCAAAGCGGATAATTTTTTTAGAGCCGCGACTGCGCTTTCTCGGCCAGCGCTTTGAACTTCTTGATCTCTTCCTTGTCCGCTCGCTCAGCCTGATGCGAATGAAGACATCTCTCAATGCCAGCCGCTCACCGCTGCAAGATCGGTAAAAGAAAGCGGGCAGGCCAAATCGGCCTGCCCGTCAAATCACGCTCGTTCTTGAAAATTGACTTAGCTTCTGCGTCTCCCGCGAAGAAGATTTACGCCAACTGCGCCGAGCCCTCCCAATGCGATAAGGGACCAGGTCGCAGGCTCTGGCACCACGTTGAAGGTGAAGACTGTTTGCGGGAGGTTGAACTGAGTACCAGCAAGATTGTTGGCCTCCGAAGGGTTACCGGAGTTGGGGAAAGTCGTAGTGAAGATGGTGTAACCGTTGGCAATTGGAGTGTTGGCGGCGATGTGAATAGTTATGGTTGCGACAAAGTAACTCGCGTTGGTGACTTGAGTAGTGCCAGCGTCGGTCGTTGCGCCGAGGTCGAGTGCATTTCCGCCATGCCCTGGTGCCTCGGCCAGAATCGCCTGCGGATAACCTGTGCCCGTGCCATCATTATGCATCGAGCTTGATATTAGATTGGCGAAAGGACTTGCCCCCACGTCGCGCCTGGTGATGGTGAAAAAGCTGCTATTGGCTGCCGACGTGGCAAACCAATAGGAAAGGCCTGCGACATCGCTCATGGCATTGGGAGCGGAGCTGGTCACGTTGAGCGTGATGGTGAACGTGAACGATGACCCGGCAGCATAACCGGCAGGGTTGGCGGCGCTGAAGGTCAGGGTGTCGGTGGCCATGGCCCCACTGGCACTGAGCAAGAGGGCGGCTGTCAAAATGGCGAGTGTTTTTTTCATGTTTGGTTAACGATCTGGTTTTATGCTGCGATTTATGGAGCCAAAAAAGTTTCTATCGAAAACAGGAACAGATGTCCATCAATAATTTTCATCATTACCAAAGTGCATGGTTTTCAACGACATACCGGGCGTTTTGCCGGCATTCCATCGCGTTCGCTCGCGGCTAATGCCTGGCGAGAGCGTTCGAAATTGCTTTCCGGAAAGGTGCGGAATGTCGGCGCAGTTTGTGAGGACGAACACGATTTCTCTGATTGCACAAAGTTCATTGGAGATGCGATCACGACGCGAGAATGTTGATGCTGTTTCGGGGCAGGTGCCGGGTGTGGCCGTATTTTTTTAGTGAAGTGGCTTCTTTGAGATCAAAATGTGCGTAGCGCGTTAGGGAAGCGAAGTGCCCGACTTGGATTGAACGACTGAAACGTCCGCGCTGTTGATAAAGCCATTGGCGGTTACATCTTTACGGAAGTTGGATCCGGTCACAGGCTGACCCGACTGGGCCTGGGTCGGGCTCACGTCGCCGGAGTTGACGAAGCCATTGCCCGTCACATCGCCCACGAGCAGATCGAATCGTGTGCCGACGTTGTTGAGCGTGGCGTTGCCGCCGTTGGGGTTCGTATTAATTACCGGCACGCCGTTTAATGCAATCACGTGACGTTGGGCGTTCGGCACGCTCGGCAGCAGATGCACGGTATACTGATTCGCACCGGGCCCCGGCGCGTGGCTGGCGACGTAAGTATTCGCACCGTCCACCGTCACGGCTCCACTTGCTTGGCCCGTCACGGTGAATTCAGGGCCGAATGTGTAAGTGATGGTGTAATCGTTTTCCGGCCCCGGGGTGCGACATTCAATCTCGCCGATTCCATTCGGATACGTTACGGGGTCGAACAATACAACGCTAAACGGACTGCCGGGCACGCCGTTATGTATCTTCCTTGAAACGACTTTATCGAGTGGTACTTCGACAGCAATTTCCAACTGGGCAACGTTCGTGCTCACCTGGCCGTTCGTGTCTCCCACGATCAATCTCGCCGGGAAGTCGCCGTTAGTTACGTAAGTGTGCGTGAACGTTGGCGAAGCCTGCGTTACCGGCAGAGTTCCGTCGCCAAAGTTCATGGTGTAGGAACTGATGCTGCCGCAGCCTCCTGGGGCGACGCTCGAAGTGTCGCCGTGAAAGGTGACTGCTAACGGCGGCTCTCCCGTGATCGGCGTTGCGGTCAGGCGCGCAATTGGCGGATTGTTGCTGCAAGAAGCATTGCCGACGCGCGTGTAACTGCCGCCGCTCGTTGACCAAATGACTTCCAAGAATCCCGCGCCGGCTCCAGCGAAGAAATAAGTCGTGCCGATTACGTTGGATAGTTTCGTCCCAGGGGCGTGAGCGTCCCAGGTAAACGCGCTACCGGTTCCCGGAGTGCCCGGCGCTGTGAATGTGAGCGGCGTGGACACATCGAGTTTAATCTGAATGGTTCCGTCGGTGGTGTAGGTGGCGGAGATTTTCGGACAACTTGAAGGCGGAGTACCGCCCTGTGTGCATTCCCCACTATCGAGAGTCCCGCAACCGGCGGAACAGGGATCTCTTCGACCGTAACTGATTCCGGGGTTTGCCGGCGTATTGGGACTGAAGGTATCCAATTCCACATACACTTTCTGTGTGTTTCCGTTGGTGTCTTTCGCGTCGAAAAGAATCTGCCATTCGGTATTGGGCGGCAATACGACGTTGCCCGTGCTCGAAGGATCGAGCGTCGCTACCTTCATCAGGAAGGTCAGCGAATTATCGGTGCACGATGTAAACGGTTCGCCGATGTTCACGTACTGAATGGTTTGTTCTCCACCGGTCCCGTCTGGAAACGCTCCCGCACTGCCCGCTGGATCGACATTCAGATAAGGATACGAACACGACGTTCCGCAATTAGTTACGCAGGGACCCACGGGAACGAGACTGAGTTCGCGGCAATGTCCGCTCTCGAGCGGAACCGCGTTCACCGCGGTGACATAATAAAATACGTTAACTCCAGGGCCCGATGGTGGTGAAGGATCGAGATATTTCGTTGTGGTTGCACCAGAGACATTAGCAAGAAAAGTTTCACCACCGCTATTCGTGCTGCGGTAGACTTTGTAACCGGTAATTGGTGAGCCACCGTTATCTGGCTGAAGCCAGGTGATAAGGGCGCCGCTCGTTGGTGGCGGCTCTATCACAGCAGAGACAAGTTGTGGCGGAGCCGGAGGCCCGGGCTCAACGGGATCGAAGTGCGCAAAAAGTCTGCGGCCGCCGGATTGTCGCGTAACGGTCCCGTGAGAAGAGCTCGATTGCGTCACGAAGGTGTTGCCGCAATTCACGCACCCGTCGGCGTAGCCGACCAACCCTCGACCCTCGCTATCAATCGCGAAATCATTGAAATCGAGAAGATTTCTTCCACCGGCGCAGGTTGTTCCTTGCAAACAAACGGTGCCTTGTTGAACCGGATCGTCTGGCGTCGCGTCAACCGTAATCCAGTTCGCGCCTCCATCGTAAGTGGTCGCGATGTAGAGGTGCCAGATGTTTGCACAGTTAAGCGTCGCGCCGTACGGGTCGCAACTGCCGGTCGTGGCAAGACCGGGGCCAGTTCCCAGAAAACCGAAGGCGGCACGGTTGTCATCGCCAGCGACCACGACCGGGAATACGGCATGCGTAACCCCGAAGGCAGCACCGACGTCGACGGGCGTTGACCAGGTCACGCCGCGATTACCGGAACGCGCTATCTTGGCGTGACCGTCGCCATCCGTATAACCCAGGTAGACAGTGTTAGTGCCACTTAGGTTACCGGCTGGTTTGCCCACGTCGTTCTGACCGATACCCACAGACGGATCCTGCGTGCTGGTGCTACCGGGCACGTTGTTCTCAATCCAAGTAAGGCCGTTATCAATTGAGATTGCTGCGCCAGTAGTGCCGACCGTGCCGCAGGATGAGTTAGGCACATACACCGTACCGTCGCGCGCGACTTTTACGTGGCCATGAATACCGCCCGTGCATTGAGACGGTGTAAAAATCGGAACCGCCGGGCCAAAGGTCTGGCCGCCGTCATCGCTGCGCGAGCACTGAGCTTCGGCAACAATATTTTGTGAACAATAGTAGATCGCGTTCTTCGTGCCGGTGGCAGGGTAAGAAGCAGTCGGTGGGGGCGTTCCCGAATAAGGACCGCCTCCGAGTGTTTCGTGATCTGGCCCCTGCCCCGGACCGCCAGTTCCACCCGGTAGATAGGAATTCCCATCGTTGTCCGAGAACGATCCCGCGCTATCACCTTGTCCGCCGAGAAGATCGAGTGTGAAAACGCGACCGGGGGTCTGCGGAGGCGGATAAACGAGGCCAAGCGCGTTGGAAGTGTAATGGTCGACAAAGCCAATCGGATCGGACAAAACAAATTGCTGGGTGAAGACGGCAGAAACATCCTCCCACAAGTTGATCGCGGGTGAGGAACAGTCGTCAAAATTTACGCGCCATTCATGTGGACCAGAAGTAAAGAACGCCACGCCTCCGGTGTTTACCTTATCGTGCTTCAAAGCCGCGACATTCGGATTCCAATCCACGCCTAACGAAGGCTCGCCGGCGTCGTCGGCCTGACCTGCGCCAGCTGAATAACTTATGTAGCGCGGCGGAGTACAGTCGGCGGGAGGACCGCACAGCCCCGTCACCGGCGGTTTTTGCTCTAAGACAATCGTCCCTGTGTAAGGAATCGGCGCGCCCGTAGCGAGAACCACGACAATCTGATAAGTCGCGGGCGCGAGCGTAGTCGGAAGAACTATAACTGAGGGATCCGCTGTCGAATTGTTTTGCGCTACAGTGGTTGTGCCCGCGGCGTTCTCGATCCAGATATCATAATCCACTGTGCTTACCTGCCACGACCAAGAAAACTTGATTTGGTACTGTGTTGGGTCATAGCCGCCGACGGCGGTACCCACGGTTGGATCGATCGTCAGATTGAATATACTGCAGAGCGCGCCCGTGGGGCCGCAGTTGGGCTTGCCCAGCGCCAGACCGGTGAGATTTGGCGGTGCGCCCGTGCTGTCTGTATAAGTGATGGTGCGATTCGATGTGCTTAGGGTTGCGCTGGTCGGTGAAGGAGTATTTGGCGCCGTCTCGCGCTTTGTTTGTAGTCTTGCAGCTGTCTCTTTTGATGGAGCGACCGACTGCGGACCCTTCTTTGTTGATCTTTGAACGCCACCTTGATTTGCGGCAAAGCTCCACATGGCCAGAGAAGTGCCGGCGATGGCGAGCAGAAGACTAATATAGAGACGAGAATTGAAACTTCTGGATCGAGGAGTGGGATTAGTTCGCATGATGTTGGTTATCTGTGGGAAGCTTGGGCGACGGGATACAGTTTGGAATCTAGTATTGTAAGGATTGAACCCATTTCGGAACTCGGCTTACCGATGGCTGGGTTTATTAAGGTCTAAAACGGAACTCGATGTCGAGCGCTATTTTCCATGAATTGCGGAAATTTCCTGCTTACTGGAAACCCGCGACTCTTATATATATAGAATAGAAGCGCGAAATTCCTTCAATTGGTTGGGGTAGATGCGTTCCGATTAAGGAAGAGAAGTGCCCGACTTGGATTGAACGACTGAAACGTCCGCACTGTTGATGAAGCCATTGGCGGTTACATCTTGGCGGAAGTTGGATGCGGTCACAGGCTGACCCGATTGGGCCTGGGTCTGGCTAACGTCGCCGGAGTTAACGAACTTATTCGCCGTGGTATCGCCGAGGAGCATGCCCATTGGCACGGAAACATTTCCGACGCCGTTCACGTTAACGAGCGTGATTGTCAAAGTTTGCGCGTTGTCAATACCGCTGAGGTTAACCGTCACCACCGAGCCGTTGACATTCACGCTGCTAACCGAAGGCGATCCGCTCTGGCCTGAAACGGTCGCGCTCGTAAAAGTGATGGGGCATGGAAAACTGAATATCACTTGATGGTTATTAGAGTTCGGCCCCTGTCCGACGCGACATTCAATGCCGAGGCTGCCGGGTGGGACTAATAAGTTGATGTCAAAATCGCCGACTGTTCCATGAGTTTTGCGCGAAACCACGCTCACCGGAGTGGCGGGACACAGCAAGCACGTGACGGAGCTTGGACTATTTAGTGCAAGTGGACCGCTGGTTTGCCTTGCATAGGAAATGTGCAGCCCGCTTAGGCCATCATCTGCGTACATGATATTGGCAAGGCCATCGGGTCCGATCGCGACGTTGAAGAAATCGAGAAGGTTTCGAGTGCCATTGCCGCAAAGAAGACCTTGGTTACAAATCGCGCCGACGTGATTGACGTGGTCGCCCGCTTCCGAAACCGTAAAAACGGGCTCTCGAGAAGCGGCGTTGAGCGACTGTGCGAACATGACATGCCATCTGTCCGTCGTAGTCGTGTTTGGATCCTGACTGTCAGTAGTCTGGTAGAACGCGATCGCGACTTTTCCATTGTCTCCGCCCGCGATCCACGGCATCAACGCGTGGCCTGGGCCCGAGCTAATCTGAAATGGTCCATAGAAGTTTTGGCCATGGTCGTGCGACGCAGCAAACCAGACATTGAAATGATTCAACCGCGCGTCGTTCATCGCCCAAACGGCGTAAACGTTGCCCGCGTTGTCAATCGCCGCCGAGGGGAAATCATTGGATGCATTGCTCCCAAAGGTTGCGGTGCCTGCCGGCGGAGCCGGGTTCGTCGGCGAATCGATCACACCTTTAAACACGAGATGGTTGGTAAAGGTTCCCGGAGGCGCTCCCGCGGCAAGCGGCGCCGCGCCGACCGCTTCCCAGACGGCGGGCATCTTGCCGAACGGTGGGTTTGCTTGATTCGTGGTTATTGTCGAAGCGTTGAAGAACCCGAAAACGTTGTGTGTTGTCTTGTCGACAACGCATGGCCCGGGATTTGTGTTCGGAAACGTCGACGTCGGCGGAAGAATCAGTTCGGGATCGGTCATCCCGGAGGCGAAGGCCGACCATGCCATATCGTTTGTTGAAGCGGAGAAACGGACTTCTTCGCTCACGAATTCATGGTCCATCAAGTAGATGGTTTGGTCTGGAGCGGTTGGAACTCCCCGATCGGGTGCGAGCCACATCCGGTCGGACGAGACTGAAACTTCCCCTGCCGATCCGCCCGTGCCGGGCTGGAAGTAGTTGGCGCCGCCATCGGTTGATTTTCCGATGTGAACGGACGTGATACCGAGATCCGCTGTGTAAATGTGATCGGGCCGCGCGCCGCTCGACTGCGCAAGCGGAGCGATGTCGAAGTCGCCGCCATGCACGCCGTTACCAACGATGACTGTTCTGGTGGTGAAGCTGGCCCCGGCGTTTTGCGAAATAAAGTCTATCGGTCCGCCAATCGAGCCGCCCATGATGCAATTGTGTGAGTCGACCTTGGCGTTCGGCTCTGCCGTTCCACCGGAATTCGGGATTGCCAAATTCACAAATGTCGAAGCAGCTGGCGGAGCTGGCGGCGCGTAAGCGCTGTTGCCGCCTGTTTGCTTTATAAACCAAGCGTTGGTTTTGCAGGTGGTGGCAGGACAATTGTTGACAGAATCGGGGAAAGCGATGTTCGCGTTACCCTCAGGGTCTAGTGCCATGGTGTAGTACTCGAGCATGTCGCGAGTGCCGGAAGCGCAGCCGCCGCCGCTGAAGCAAATCACATTGTCGTGGACTCGAGTGGTCGTCGCCTGCGACTGGTTGAAAATAGGCGACCCGGAAAGCGCGTTGGTTGTTTGCGCGAAGAAAACCTGCCAATCACTCGGAACGTCGGGAGAAGGCGCGGACGAGCCCAGCCACGTGACATCGACCACACCAGGACTGCCAGCCACTACCCACGGCTGCACCGACGTCGTCGAGTTGCCAGTTCCACTATCTACTTGCACGGCCGACAACCAGGTGGGCGAGGCCGCACTGGGATTAGCGGTGCTCGTCATTAAGACGTGACAATTCGTATGTCCGGCCGCGGTGCTGTTGGTGAAAACCAGATGGACGTTGCCACCACGATCAACCGCGACAATCGGAAAGACCCCACGATTCGTAGTGCCGGCGGCACCTGTATAGGCATCCGTTATTACCCACGTCGCACCGCCGTCGGTCGAATGCGCGAACTTGATTACGTTGGGACTCCCATTGGGAATGTAGCTTGTGTAGAGATTCCCATTGTAAGGATCGACAACGAGGTTGCCTTCCACATTGACTGTATCCAACGGAGTCGTTGCGGTGATCTCAACCAGTGTCGGGAATGTTTTACCGCCATCAGTCGACTTCGTCATGAAGAGGCCGACACTTCCGGGAGGACGAGTGAGTGCAGTGGTGGCAAACGACATGTATACCGTTTGCGGCCCGTAGGCGGCCACCCACTGGCGATCGTCTGAAACAATATTCGCTGCCGCTGGATTCACTTCCCACTTCTGACCGGGCAACACGCCGCCGGTGCCACCGTCGTATGAAGTGGACATCGTCACATTGCCAAGCCAGAGGCTAGAAACGTAGAGATAACCACCTGGCGAAACGTCGATCTGATCGTCGCCGCCGCCGGCACCCGCGCACTGCGGTATGCTCGGACACTTATCCTGCGCGCCATCGGGTTGGCCGAGATATACAAAGGTTGCGCCTTTGTCGATCGACTTCCAGAGGTCTACACCGCCCGGAACGCCTTGAATCGCGGTCAGGTAGATGTTGCCATAAATGTCAACCTTGATCTCTGGCTCGCCGCCTTGCTGAAAAAAAGCGGGTGAGAGCGGTCGGATCATTTGCACTGGCGCGCTAAAAGTATTGGCGGCGGAGACGAGCGTGGTGGCTTTGCGTTGCGCAGCTTTTCCGCTTTGACCGCGCTGTTTGGCCATCACGTCAGTTAGAAAGAAAGCCGCCGAGGTAAAAACAATCGGTAGCAAGAGCGACGCGAACCAACGGTACCTGGAATTAGTCAGTAGTTTTTTCATGAGGGTATGGGTCTTTGCTATTCCTAGTTCGTTCCGCGCGGGCCACGTGACCCTATGGACGAGCTAACTTGTAAAATATTTGCGGACCTGCCCCTGGGCGAAGGCAGATAAGTGCTTGCTCCGCCAGCGGCTAGGCAAAGTAGGCTCCCCCGCCCGGATTGGAACACAACGGGAAACCGTGCCGAACTTCCGTCAGCACGACGCTTATATATTTGTATTATGACTGGGTTTTCCGCCCTAACGGTTTAGCGCTTAAGGAAGAGAAGTGCCCGACTTGGATTGAACGACTGAAACGTCCGCACTGTTGATGAAGCCATTAGCGGTGACATCTTCGCGAAAGTTGGATGCGGTCACAGGCTGACCCGATTGGGCTTGGGTCAGGCTAACGTCGCCGGAGTTGACGAAGCCATTGGCTGTTGTATCGCCAATGAGCACGCCGAGCGTGGCGCTAATTGAAGCGCTGCTATTTCCAGCTGTGTCGATCACGTTGTTTAGGGTAACGACAGATTTTTGGGCATTGGCGACATTGGTGAGATTGACAACGCATTCGGTGCCCCCGTTCTGAATGGATTTGCTGGTGATTGCACCAGCACCGCTCGCTATAAACGCACTCCCAACGCTGCTTAGCGGAGTAGGAAAGACAAAGACTACTTTGTAGTCGCCATTTGTCCCGCCGCTGCGGCATTCAATGCCGCTTCCGTTGGACGGTAAATCGATATCGAACGTACCGGCAGTGTCGTGGGTCTTTCTCGAGACAGCAGAATATTGAACCGGAGGCGGGAGCGGCGTCCCGACCGCGGCCTCGGCGTTGAGGAATCCATAACCATCCAAAGGCGTGTAACCGTGACCGATTTGATTGACGATTCTGCCAGTAAAGGAGGATCCGTCATCCATCGTCCCACTGAATTTCATTCCATTGGGTATCAATGTTCCCTCCGGGATCAGGACACCGCCGCCCCAAATATCACCGGTGGCGTCATCGATGGTTGTGCCGGCAACAGGTTGGCCGACCAGATTTTCAACGTCGGAAGAATGTTGCTCGCCACGACCAATTGTGAAGTGAAGGGCCTTGCCGCTGGTGAAATTACCGGTCGGGAATTGCAATCCCAAGGTCCAGTATTGGCTGACACCATTAGATGGCGCAGGCGCCGCGTTGCTCGGCAGCGCTACCACATCGCTCGCAGCGAGACTGTTCGGCAAAGTTGTTCCCACGGTGAAGGGCACGCTCGCTGGCAGAAAGACCACACCCGGAAACAAATTGCTGAAGTACGTGTTAGTGGCATCAACGCCGTTGTTGCCGCCCGTCACGTTCCCGCCTTCCGAGGCCAGACCATTTGGATTGAAGTTGAGCGTCGCGATATGTCCGGGGCCAACGTAGCTAACGCTGATCGAATTCGGGTCTTTCTCGCCGGTTCCTGTTTGTGCTTCGTTGTCACTGTGAATCGTCACGGTAACAACTCCACCGCTCGTAGTGGCTGCTGTGCCGGTAGCGCTCAACGGATCCAAGTCGTGTAGGAAAGCGCTGCTGTGAAGAATCGCCGTCATTTGCGCGGGCGTAACACTGTGGAAACCACCGTGCGCTTGCAAAACCAAGGCCGCGATCGCCGCTGCGTGCGGAGCGGCGGCGCTCGTGCCAAAGAAATTCGGCTTGGAATCCGAATCGCCATTCGAGTCGCCGCCGAAGAATGAGGTGTTGCCCCCGTCCGCCGCCGCCACCGAAGGCTGTTGGCGAATCTCAGGTGGATTTAAGCGGTTGTTATTTTTGTCGAAGTAAATCGTGCCGGGTCCGGGCGAAGTGAAGTACTCGGGAATG
>Ga0209331_1000519_pt1 | contig 13975 bp, 10 predicted proteins | sample JacPinW_OM3H0_M3_FD_187971 | JGI IMG/M metagenome (GOLD analysis project Ga0209331, IMG submission 187971) | Forest soil microbial communities from Algoma, Ontario, Canada - Jack Pine, Ontario site 1_JW_OM3H0_M3 (SPAdes) (version 2) | ecosystem: Environmental > Terrestrial > Soil > Boreal... | reverse complement strand
GGAGAGCGCATCGTCAAGCGTCTTGCCGCCCTCGCGCTGCAACAGCGCGATGAAATGCGCCCGCCGCTCCTCCAGCATATCAGCAGCTCTCTCGAGGATCCGTGCGCGCGTCTCGGCGTCCGTTCGGCTCCAACTGACAAATCCTTCGCGCGCGGCAGCTACGGCCTCGCTGGCCTGCTCCGGTGTCGCGTCGATGATGGCTCCGACTGAAATCGCCGGATCGATCGGGCTTGCGACCGCTCGCGTTGCGCCCGTACCCATCCTGCCATCGATCAGAGACGTTGCTGCGACGGCCGTGGTGTCCGCGGCGACCGCCGAATGCAATCCGTCCAGCGCCGCGCGCTCGCCAAATTCGATGCCGCGCGAATTCTTGCGCTGCGGCTGATAGAGGTCGCGGGGAAGGCGGATGTTGGGATGCCGCGCGTTTTCAGGCCTGCCGACGATATCGGCCGGGCGCCGCAGCAGCGTTGCGACCGGTACCGCATCGTCGGCGGCGATCGCCACAAACGACGAATTCGCGCCGTTTTCCAGAAGGCGCCGCACCAGATAGGCCAAGAGATCGCGATGGCTGCCGACCGGCGCGTAGGTCCGGTACGCCAGCGCCGGAAAATCGTCGCTCAATTGCGCGTACAGCGCGTCCCCCATGCCGTGCAGGCGCTGAAACTCGAAACCGCCTTTGTCATCTGTAAGTTCGAGCACGGTCGCAACCGTCAGCGCGTTGTGGGTTGCGAATTGCGGGAAAATTTTCGGCCGCAGCGCCAACAATTTTTGCGCGCAGGCGACGTAATTCAAATCGGTCATCGCCTTGCGCGTGAACACCGGATAGTCGTCGAGCCCGCGCTCCTGCGCGCGCTTGATCTCGGTGTCCCAATAGGCGCCCTTGACGAGCCGCACCATCGTCGGCCGGTTCAACGCGCCCGCGAGCCCGGCCACATGGTCGATCACGGCCTCCGCGCGTTTCTGATAGGCCTGGATCGCAAGCCCAAAGCCGTCCCAGCTCGCCAGAGAAGCGTCGCGAAACGCAGCCGCGATCACTTCCAGCGAGAGTTCGAGCCGGTCCGCCTCCTCGGCATCGACGGTGAAATTTAAATCGAAAGCTTTGGCGCGGCGCGCCAGATCGATCAGCCGCGGCACCAATTCCGTCATCACCCGCTCACGGCTTGTCGGTTCGAAGCGCGGATGCAGCGCGGACAGTTTGACCGAGATGCCGGGACGATCGGGCAGCGGCCGGTCGTCGGCGCTGCGGCCGATGGCCTCGATCGCACGGGCGTAGGAATCGAAATAGCGGTCCGCGTCCGCAGCCGTGCGCGCGCCTTCGCCGAGCATGTCGAAGGAATAGCGCGGGCCGCCGGCCGAATCCGGCTCCGCCCGCGCCAGCGCCGTTTCGATGGTCTCGCCCAGCACAAAATGGCTGCCCATCAGCCGCATCGCCTGCCGGGTCGCGGCGCGCACCGCGGGAACGCCGAGCCGTTTCGCCAGCCGTCCGATGGTTCCTTCCGGGGTCTCGCCCGGCTGTATCACCCGTGCCGACATGCCGAGCGCCCAGGCCGAGGCATTGACCAGGAAGGCGCTGGATTTGGTCTCGTGATGCACGAAATCGCCCTGGCCGAGCTTGTCCTCGATGAACTGGTCGGCGGTTCGGGCATCGGGCACGCGCAGTAGCGCCTCCGCGAGCACCATCAGGGCCAGCCCCTCTTTGGTGGAGAGTGCGAATTCGCGCAGCATGTCCTCGACGCCACCGAGTCGGTCGTCTTTTGCCCGTATTGCTTCGATCAGGCGGCTGGCCGTGCGGTCTATACGTGCGTCCTGGTCCGCGGCAAGCCGCGCCGCGTCCAGCAGCCGGGCGGCCATGGCGCCATCATCCGGCGCGTAGGGCGCCGAAAATGGCGGCAGAAGTGAGGGATCGGACGGCATTGGCATCGACTCGGTTTCCCGAGCGCCATCATGCAGCCGGCCTTGGCTACGCGAAACCGCTGCGATAGTTTCCACGCGCTTTTTTTGACGGCAAGTGTGACGGTGGATGGGGCTGCCGGGCAGGCGGAAACGACCGGGCCGGCGCGGCAAGGCCTGGGCCGTCGACATGTGGCCGCGCGGCTACTCGCAGCCGCCGGATGTTATGACGCTTGAACAATGGGTCAGGGAAGACGGAGCGACGTGCATCCCGTGCGCGCTCACACGCGTGCAACAGCGGAAGGCCGCCCCGCCGATCCCATCTGGTCTTTGAGATTTTTGAAGTGCCGCACTCCCGGATGACATCCGGGAGGGCGGCTGTCAGAGCCGCGCGCCTGGCGTCAAACCTTGAGGTTTTCAGCAGAGGTCTTGCCGCGATTGGCAACTTCTTCGTATTCGACCGTCTGCCCCTCGTTGAGCGTGGAAAGACCTGCCTTCTCGACCGCCGAGATATGAACAAATACGTCCTTGCCGCCCGAGGAGGGCTGAATGAATCCAAAACCCTTGGTCGGGTTGAACCACTTCACAGTACCTTTAGCCATCACGTCGTCTCCGCGGGCGCAAAAAAACAATAGCGAACTGCCGGTCCCCGCAAACCGGCCATGCCCGACGCGCGCACGATACGCGGTATGGGCTGAGCTTGATAGCTTAAACGTCATATTGATTTCGGCGGAAAACCATCATTTCGCGGGTGCATTTGGGGTTTTTGCCGGTTTGGCGCGCACTTGATGCGGCGAAACAAAGGCAAGCGCGCCCAAATTACAATTCTATCAGATCGGGAGCAAGGGACGTCCCCTGCTGCGATTGCGGACCCGCCAGCGGTGGGCCCGCGATCGAATGTGCGGTCGCCGGCTCGTCATGATCTTTGATCGATGCCGCGCGGCGCGGGCTTTCGGAGACCTCGTCCTGGCGCTTCGACCATGAAATGTAATAGGCGATCAGGGTCATGACGGCGATGCCGCTCGCACTCACGATAATCTGCGCCAGCAGGGTGTCCGAGCTTATCGTCAGGGCGAGATGGCCGACAAACGAGAGGAAGACCCCGGCGCAAAATACCGCGAGCGCTTGTTCACCGCATTTGATGATGGGCTGCAACATGCTCCATTGCAGCCCGGGCCAGTCCTTCGGCACGAATCGCGTCACGATGAAGGTCAGCGCCATGAAATGCAAAAGCCGGTAGGGCGCAAGATTTGCCTTGTCGTTGGGGTTGAACGCGTCGAACAGCCAGGCCGGGAGCATTTTTCCGAAGTCCGGGAAACGTGCCGCCATCGTCATCACGAACCCAAAGACCAGGTAAGCCATCCCAAGATTGAACAGGACCGGCAATTTGAGAATCGGGCGGCATCTTTCCAGCCCGCCGAGCGCGAGCCAGGAGCCGAACACGAACAGCAATTGCCAGCAGAACGGGTTGAAATACCAGCTGCCATCGGGAAAGGACGGCAGATTCCATTCGAACGCGCGCGCCGCGAGATAGAGCGCGAGCGATGCGGCCAGCATCAGGTTAGGTGCGTACAACATGATCCCCAATACCGGCGGGAACAGCGCCACCAAAACGATCAGGAGCTGCAGGACGTCGAGGTTGAGCGGCTTTGATTCCAGGAACAGCCCGCGCGCCAACGTCTTGATCGGGTGATCGACCAGGCTGCTCACATTGAATTCCGTGATGATGTCGGGCGCGGCATATTCTGCCGCTACGTTGGTGATGGTGGCGGCGTAGATCACGAACAAGACGACGTAGCCGACGTAAAGGTGCCAGGCGCGCTTGAAGAGCCGCGTTGCCCCGACAATGAAGCCGCGTTCCAGCATTATTCTTGCGTAGGTGATCGACGCCGCATAGCCGGCGACGAATATGAAGATATCGGCGGCGCCGCTGAATCCGAAATTTCGGATCGTAAACAAGCTCACGACATTGTGGGGGATGTGATCCACAAAGATGAACCAGTTCGCCAGCCCGCGAAACAGGTCGATCCTGCCATCGCGTCCGCGCGCCGCGAGAATAGCCTTGATATCCATGAAAACGATTTCGTGCCCTGGAATGTTCGTGCGCGTCGTTCAATCAACGATTCGGCGCACCGGAATCTTAGCGTAGGCCCGCCCGCGACCCCAATCGCCTTTACGTGAATGGAAGTTATGTGCGGCGGTGTCCGATATTTAGTAGCGCGCACGGAACAGTGATTGGCGCGATGTGGCTGCCCCCTAGCGCGTTTTCAAGCGAAGTGGAAACCGGTTCGCGTTAAGAAAACGCGCGTCAAATCGAGAATCTAGGGCCCGGCTTCAATTCCATTGAAACAGGGCTCTCTAGTAGGTCGCAGCCAGATATTCGACGATCTTTGGAACGTCCGTCTCTTCGATCGGTGCGCCATAGAGTTTTATCATTTTTGTCACCTCGGCCTGCCAGAAATCCTTCTTGTATTTCGGTCCGCGCGGCTGGGTGCCGCGAACGGAAGCGAGAGGCAGAACGGAAATTTCATTGAAATTTTCCTAACGCTGCCGTGACGCGAACGGTCTCAAAAAGTAACCAGCGGGATTCCAGAGCGGCTCCATCGGGTGGTTGTCGCCGGCATGCAACAATGCTGACTTTGAAATTTAATACATGCAAAACCCCGGCCGCTTCCTGGCGGCCGGGGCGTTGTGAATTGAGCGAACGCAACGTCCGATCAATATCCGCAGACGTTGATAGTGCGCATGCGATAGCCGAACTGGGTCAGCACCGGGCGCGTCACATAACATCCGTCGCCATAGCCGCCACCGATGTAGCCGATGCCGAAGCCGGGGCCGAAGTGGTGATGATGATAGCCCCAGCCGCCACCCCATCCGCCACCGCCGCCCCACGGCTTCGCGGAAGCGGCGGAGGGAGCCAGCGCCATTGCGCTCAGAGTAGCTGCGGCAACAATTCCAAGAGTGAGTTTACGTAACATAGTCATTTCCATTTCTGCGCCTTGGCGCGGGGTTCGTAGTGTTACCCATCGCCCATCAGTCGCACCCCTATGAGACGGGGTTCGAGAAGATTGCATTTGGTCCGAGGACAATTTTCTTAATGTTTGTTCACCTGCGCCGGCGCTAGAGCGTTTTCAAGCGAAGTGGAAACCGGTTCGCGTCAAGAAAACGCGTCAAATCAAAAATCAAGAGCCCCGTTTCGATTCAATCGAAACGGGGCTCTAGGCCGCGGCAACTTCCACTTCGTCGACCAGCGCCGACAGCGCCTTCGTGCTCGTGACGGTGCGGACAATCATCGGCTCGCTGCGTCCGCGAATCTCGACTTGCTGCTTCGGCAACGCATCGGCCGGCAAATCTGCAGTAATAAAAATCTCTTCCGAGACGATCGCTTCACAGGCAAAACTCTTGGTCATGTCCTGCAGCCGCGCCGCGACATTGACCGCGTCGCCGAGCGCGGTGAATACCATGTGATCGCGGTAGCCGATGTCGCCGATGATCACTTCGCCGCCATGAACGCCGATGCCGAAACGGATCGGCTCGCGCAGATCGTGACTCAGGAATTGATTGAGTTCGTCGACATTGGCGGCGATCATCGCCGCGGCCTTCAGCGCCTGGCGGCAGGCGGTCTTCGGGTTTGAGGCAAGCCCGAACAGCGCCAATTGTCCGTCGCCGACGAACTGGTTCGGCTGGCCGCCGCATTCGATCACGGCCTGCGAGACCGCGCCGAGAAAGCGGTTGACGATGAAGACGGTATCGAACGGCAACTGGTTTTCGGCGAGCTTGGTCGAGCCGCGCATGTCCACGAACATGCTGACCAGATAGCGCTCCTCGCCGATGCGATGCGGCTGCGAACCACGTGCGTTCGCCGACATCACCTGCGGCATGAAAAGCTGGAAGAAGGAGAGGTCGGTTTCGGGCCGGAGCTGGCAGGCGAGGCGGATCGACGGATCGGCGGCGCCGACCCGGTTGAGCACGAACGCCTCGCGCGGCGACGGCTGCGGCAGCGAGCTGGAATCGCCGATCACGCGAATGCGGCAGGTGGAGCAGCGGGCACGGCCGCCGCAGACGCTAGCATGCGGCACATGATAGCGCAGGCTCGCCTCGAGCACGCTGAGCCCTTTGGGCACCCGCACCGTCCTGCCATTGCCATACGACAGCGTGACCATGCCGCCGCGGCGCTCGGCGATCGCGCGCGCGCCCTTGGCCAGCAGGACAAAGCCGACCAGGCCGAGATAGCCGATCAGGAAATCGACGCTGATGTGATCGAGCACCTTCTGCTGGGCTGCGGTCCCGACCTGGCGCCGCGAAAGATTGTTGATCCGCCAATCCGCATCGTCGCTGTCGGCGACGACGCTGCGTCCTCCCTGATAAAAGCCGAGCAAGGCCAGCGTCGGAATCAGCACCGCGGCGGCCAGCAGGAACGGCGCGGCGCGCTTGTAAAATCCTTTCATCCGAAGCCAGAAATGAAGACCGATGCAGCCATGCACCCAGGCGATGATGAGAACCAGAGACATCAGCCATATCCTGGCGGGCCGCGCCACCCAGAACGCATAGAGCTCCTGCGGATAGAGTTTTTCATGATCGAACAGAGACTGGCCGAGCCGCACGCCGACGATATGGGAGATGATGAGCACGGGGATGCTCAAGCCAAGCACGAGTTGCAGCGGCTCGATCGCTTTCCAGCGAAACTCCCGGCGCTTGTAGAGCGCCCAGATCCCGAGGCCGGTGTGAGCCAGCGCCGCGCCGTAGAACACGATCGCCACCGGAGGAAATCGCCAGAACAGGACGTGGTAATAAACCCCAGCGGCGAGCGCTTCCATCGAGATATTGCCGAGCGCATGGTTGAGGAAATGGCTGATCAGATAGGCAAACAACACGAGGCCGCAGCCGAGACGGATCTGCCGGACGCCGATGCCGCGGAACAGTTTTGTCGTTCGTTCTTTGAAAGAAGTGGCCATGCGATCCAATCGAACGTTCCTCGACAATAGATCGCTGATTGTAGAGTTTAATTCCACCGGCGACCACCTTATCGGCGGCGTTTGGGCCTAAACCCATCGTCGTCCCGGCGAACGCCGGGACGGCCTTCCCTCTCCCGCCCTTGCGGGGGAGGGTGCCGAGCCAACGGGTCGGCGCGAAGCGCCGCCCGATGGTAAACTCCGCGAGGCGGCTGGGGGCTCTCTCCGCGAGTCCCATTGCTGAGAGAGCCCCCACCCCAACCCTCCCCCGCAAAGAGCGGGAGAGGGGGCGCACTGAAGAAGCCCCGCGCAATTTCTCGACGTTGACACTCCCTAAGGAGTCGGGGAGAAAGCGCCGTGACGATTGCCGCCCCCGACAGAACCATCACCAAACCTGACGCTGTTGCCCGCCGGCAATGGCTGGCCGTGGCCGCGCTGATCGCCGCGATGACCGTGATGCGGGTGATTTACGCCTGCGTGATCGATTTGCGAACCGATGAGGCCTATTACTGGACTTGGTCGAAGGAGAACGTGCTTTGCTTCCTCGATCATCCGCCGATGATTGGCTGGTTCATCCGTTTCGGCACACTGATCTTCGGCGACACCAATCTTGGTGTGCGGTTCGCCGGCATCGTGGCAATGCTGGTCACGCAAGTGCTGCTCGCCGACGTCGTCCGCCGCATGACGCTTGATGCGCGGGCGATCGCACTCGCGGTGCTGATGCCGGAGGCCGCGCTCTACTACGGGCTCTTGATGGCAAAAGTATCGCCCGACGTGGCGCTGATCCCGTTCGCGGTAGCGATGGTGTGGGCGCTGATCCGGCTCACCGAGAGCGGCGATGGGCGCTGGTGGCTTGCCGCCGGCATCTTCGCCGGGCTATCGCTGTTGTCAAAGTTCACCGCATTGATGTTCCTGCCGGCGGTCGTGGCCTTCATGCTGGTGCCGAGCTGGCGCCGGCGCTGGCTGCTCAGTACTTATCCCTGGGCGGCGGCGCTGATCGCGGTCGTGTTGTTCTCCCCGGTCCTGATCTGGAATGCCCAGCACGACTGGGCCTCGTTCCGATTCCAGTCGGTGCGCGCCACCGCGGTCCATGAATGGTCGCTGCGCACGGTCGGCGAATTCATGGGCCTGCAGTTCGGGCTGGTGGGATTTATCCTGCTGCCGGTGGTGTTGTCGGGCCTAACATTGACGGCATGGCGCGGGTATCGCCGCGGCAACGCCGTGGCCATCCTGCTTTCGACCGCGGTGATCGTTCCCTTCTGCTATTTTTTCTGGAAATCGCTGACGCTGCGGGTCGGCGATACCTGGCCGATGTTCATGTGGCCGATTGGATTTGCCGCCGTCGCGATCAATATCGCGATGCTGCCAGCGGAAGGCTTTCCGGCCTGGATGGTCAAATCGACGGTGCGCTGGGCCAATGCGGCGGTGGTTTCCGGCATCGTCTTCGTTGTCGCGGTCTTTCTTTATTATGTCGCGGCGCCATGGAATTTCATCGGCAGGGCCGATCCGATCGGCGGCGAGGCGGGCTTTGGCCAGGTGGCGGAGCGTGTGCAGGCCGAGCTTGAAAAAACCGGCGCGAGCTGGATCGCGACCACGGACTACCGGACTTATTCGATGCTGCGCTGGTACTTTGGCGCGCGCGTGCCGGTGATCCAGATCAACGAGCGCGAGCGGTTTTCGGGATTTCGCGATCCCGGCATGAATTTGATCAGCGGCCATACCGGGCTCTATGTCGGGCGGGAGCCCGACAATTTGAGCCCGCTATGGGCAGCCACGACCGCCGTCAAACAACCGTTCGAGCGGGTGGACCGAAGCTGGCGCGGGATCGTGATGGATACCTATGCGCTCGAAAAGCTGACCGGCTGGACGCCCGAGCTTTCGCCGCCGCAGGATTCGCCGCTCTACCGCGCGCGCGTATTGGCGGGTGATTTCCGAACATTGCGGGGCCCTTATGCGGTTTCCAGAAATAATTTAGCGGCGCGGGGGCAGTCTTAAGAAGGCATTAATCGGGGAATGTATGATGGTGCGAACGGCGACGGTGCAATGGGACGTGGGGAAATTCTTATGAGCAAAATCGCTTCAGTGTTGGTGGCTGTTACATTGGCCACCGGTCCGCTTCTGTTGCCGGCTCCGGCGAGAGCGGAAAATGGCCAGATCGCCGCTGGCGTGGTCGGCGGGCTGATCGGTGGTGCCTTGATCGGCGGCGCCCTGGCGTCGCGGCCTGCTCCCCCGCCGCCGGTCTATTACGCGCCGGCGCCGGTCTATGTCGAAGAGCCTGCCTGCCGTGTCGTTGGCGAGCGCTATTGGGACGGGTATGGCTATGTCTATCGCCGCGTCCGGGTTTGCGACTGATCGCAAGCCGCGTTCCTGCGCCTGGCTTGAATAGAACTAAATGCGGCCGCCACCGGGCGGCCGTTTTTGTTGGGCCCGAAAACCTATTCCTCGCTCTCGCGCTTGCGCAGCAGGTCTTTTGCGAGGTCGGTGAGGACCGGCCGGGGTAAGGCTGTGAACGGCAGCGGGCGGGTGACATCGATGGCGGCGAGCCCGAGCCGCGCGGTCAGAAGTCCGTTGAGCACGCCTTCGCCGAGCCGTTGCGACAGTTTTGCCGCGAGGCCATGGCCCAGCACCTGCTGGACCAGGCTGTCACTCGCCGCCATGCCGCCGGTGATCGCGACATGCGCGATGACGTGACGCATCAGGGCGATCATGCCGAGCGCACCCGGCCGTCCGCCATAGAGCCGCGCCAATTGCCGGATCAGCCGCAGAGATGCCGCGAACACAAACAGCACGTCGATCAGGGCGCGCGGGCTAACCGCGGTGACGATCGAGACGCGCTGGGCTGCGGAAGAGACCAGCCGCCGCGCCTCCTGATCGAGCGGCGTCATCAACTCGCGCTCGGCGAGGCGGATCATGTCGGCACCGTCGATGATGTCGCCGGCATGGTTTTGCAGCGCGGCGCGCGCCCGCGCCAGATGCGGGTTCTGGTGCGCGAGTTTTAGGAGATCCTGGACGATGGCCCGGCTTTCCGTGCGATCGTCGCTCGCCAGCACCGCGCTGGCGCGCAGATGCAGCTTTTCGATGGTCGCCAGCCGCGCAAGTCCCAACGCTTCGCGCGCGACCACAACCGCGAACGCCAGTGCCGCGGCGCCGGCAAATCCCAGCCCGACAAAACCGAGGCCCTCGCTGCGCGCAAACAAATCCTCGATCAGGCGGGTCACGCCAAGGCCGAGACCGAGCAGGACCAGGCCGCCGGTCGCGGCCCAGAACAGTGTTCCCCAACGAAAGCCTCGACGCGCCGGGATGATCGGCGCCTCGATAGGAACCGGCAGCAACGCCGGATCGGCTTCCGGCGTGACGTGGACGGTGCCGCGCGCGGGGCGGCTCGCATCCTCAGGGTCGATCACGACCACACCGGGATCGTCGAGCTTGAAGGTCGCAGGCTTTCGATGAGGCGAGCGCTCGCTCATTGCAGTCTGTCTCCGATCAGGAACTGGAGGGCGCGGTCAAGGCGGATGTGAGGCAGCATCGGTCCGTCCGGCCCGTTGCCGTCGAGTTGCGGCGGCCGAAACCGCAGGAAGCGAAAATCGGTCTTTTCGGCCGGCAGGCTGGAAAGGCCGCGAAACGCGGTTTCGCCGGCAAACAGCTCTTCGGCATCATTGGGCAGATCGCCCGGAAATGTTGCGACTTCGGTGTTGCCGTCAAAGGCCTCGCCATTGGCGCGCTCGCCGGGGGCAGGCGTCCCGAGAATGGAGGGCAGTTTTTCCCGGCCGCGTGCGACCGTCGCCTCGCGGGTGGCGCGGACGGCTGCAAGGGCTACGACATCGATCTCGGCGCCGGTGTCTTCGGCCCGCGCGACGGCTTTTGCCACCGTTCGCCGCAACACCGCCTCGAGGCGATCATGGCTCGAATGGTGCAGATGATCGGCCTTGGTGGCGGCAAACAGAATCCGGTCGATCTTGGGGCGGAACAGGCTGGAGAAAATCGTGGAGCGGCCGATCCTGAAGCAATCCAAAATTCCCGCGAGCGCCGCCTCGAGGTCAACCAGCGCTTCCGGGCCAGAGTTGAATGCGGAAAGCGCATCGACCAGCACGACCTGGCGATCGAGCCTGGAAAAATGATCGCGAAAAAACGGCCGGACCACGACGTCCTTATAGGCCTCATAGCGCCGGACCATCATCGCCCACAGTGACCCCTCCGGCGCCGTGCCATGATCAGGCAGATCGAGCGGTGCGAAAGTCAGCGCCGGTGAGCCCGCGAGAGTGCCCGGCATCAGGAAGCGGCCGGGCGGCAACAGGCTCATCGCAAACCGTTCGTCGCGGCAGGCGCGCAAGTAATCGGTGAACAGCTTTGCAGCCGTCAGCGCCGCCTGCTCGTCTTCGCGCGCTTGCGCGTTCAGTGTCGCCAGATGTTCATGCCACTCGGCTGCGAGCCGCGCGCGTGGCCGCTCCCGCGACAGAGCGAGGCTCTCGCGCGACCATTGCTCGTAGCTCTTGCTGAGCAGCGGCAGATCGAGCAGCCATTCGCCGGGATAGTCGACGATATCGAGCGTCAGCGTGCGGTCCGCGCCATTTTGTCGCTGATAGTCGATCACCAGCCGCAATTCGCTGATATCCACCGTGGAGTTCGGCCAGCGCCGCTCCTCGATCAGGGTGCGGACATGGCTTTCATAGTTGAAGCGCGGTACCGCGTCGTCGGGCTGCGGCTCGAGCCGGGCGCGCGCGATCCGCCCCGTCGCGAACGGCTCGAACACCGGAAAGCGGCCGCCGCGGGTGAGGCCGTGAATCAGCGCGGTGATGAAGACGGTCTTGCCGGCGCGTGACAGTCCGGTGACGCCGAGCCTGATGGTCGGGTTGAAAAAATGCTCGCCATAATCCCGCAAGGCCCGCGCCGACAGGCGCACTTCCTCGATCATTTCGGATAGACGGGGGGCCATGCGGGTGGGCAAGCTCTATATGGTTGTTGCAATACTTAAGAAAACTATCCGGAAAGTGGCGATTAAACAGGCAAAATCAAGTTTCATATTTAGGACGCGATTTGAGGCGAGGAAGCTTAGGGGTTCGTTGACCTCGCAGGCGGTATGTTTTATCGCTTCGCTCACCATGTTCGCCGGGCCGCCATGACCGTCTTCCAACTGAAACAGCTGGCCTCGACCTCCGTCCATGCGGCGGCTGGCGCCATCCGCTGGAATTACGACCGGGCCGAACTGATCGCCGACGGCATCGTGCATGGGATTGGTGTATTCGGCGGATTGATCGCGGCGACCGTGCTGGTCGTGCTCACCGCCGTTTATGCCACCGCGTTTGAAGTCACGGTGGTGTCGGTGTACGTCGCGGGATTATTGGCGATGCTGGTGCTGTCGGCGACCTACAATCTGTGGCCGATCTCGCGCGCCAAATGGGTGCTGCGCCGGTTCGATCATTCGGCGATCTATGTGCTGATCGCAGCCACCTATACACCGTTCATCACGGAGATGAAGGACAGCATCTTCGCGATCGCGCTGCTGGTCGTTGTGTGGTGCGTGGCGATTGTCGGGATCGTGCTCAAGCTGGTCTTTCCGGGCCGTTTCGACCGGGTGGCGGTTGGTCTTTATCTCGCGATGGGCTGGAGCGGCTTCATGGTTTACGACAAGGGTATGGCGTCGTTACCGACGCTGACCCTGTGGTTCATCGTGGCCGGTGGCCTGCTCTATAGCTTCGGAATCATCTTTCATGCCTGGCAGCGGTTGCGGTTCCAAAACGCGATCTGGCATTCCTTTGTGCTGCTCGGGGCGGCCTGCCATTACACCGCGGTGCTCGATCTGGTATTGACCTGAGACTTATTTCAAAAAGTTGAGGCTACGATGCAGGTGACCGGCAAAATCGTGGTTGTCACCGGCGGTGCCAACGGCATCGGCCGGGCGCTGTGCGAGGTCTTCCATCGCGCCGGCGCGACAAAAGTGATCGTCGCCGATATCGACAGCACAGCTGCGAGAGCTGTCGCAGCCTCGGTCGACGGCGCGGCCTTCAAATGCGATGTCGGGAAGGAGAAAGACATCAGCCACGTCATCGAGGAAACCGAACGCCAGTTTGGCCCGATCGAACTGTTCTGCTCCAACGCCGGCGTCGGCGGCGGTTTCGATCCGTTGTCGGAGAATGCCGGCGGCGATTCCGACGAACCGTGGTCGCGAAGCTGGGCTGTTCATGTCATGGCGCACGTCTATGCCGCGCGGCATTTGGTGCCGCGCATGAAGGCGCGCGGCGGAGGCTACTTTCTCAACACGATCTCCGCCGCCGGACTTTTGTCGCAGGTCGGCAGCCCTGCTTATTCGACGACAAAACATGCAGCGGTGGGATTTGCCGAGAATCTGGCGATCTCGCACAAGGCCCATGGCATCAAGGTCTCGATCCTGTGCCCGCAGGGCGTCGATACCAACATGCTGCGCTCTATTCCAAAAGGCCCGCAATCCGGCGACGGCGACCTGACGCCGGAACAGGTGGCGAAGGACGCGCTGGCCGGAATCGAGCAGGAGACATTTGTCATTTTGCCGCATCCGCAGGTGCTGGGCTATATGCGAAAGAAGACGGAAAATTACGACCGCTGGATCGCGGGTATGGCGAAGATCCAGGCCAAGATGCGGGAGAGTTACGGGAAGTGATGAAACCGTAGCCCGGATGGAGCGTAGCGCAATCCGGGGTCTGTGTCCGATGTAGGGTTCGTTCCCGGATTGTGCGGAGCCTGTCATCGGGCGGCGCTCGCGCCGACCCGTTGGCTCCATCCGGGCTACAAGTTCTTGTCAACTCCTCGGCGCATAAAGCAGCGGCACCGCGGAATCCACCATCACTTCGATCAGGCTCGCACCATCATGCGCAAGACTGCGCTTCAGCGCGGGCCCAAGCTCCGACGATCTCGTCACCCGCACCGCATCGCATCCCATCCCTTGCGCGATCTGGACAAAATCGATCCCTGGCAATTCGAGGCCGGGCACGTTGCGGACCTGCATCACCTGGCTGAACGAGCGCATCGCGCCGTAGCCTTCGTTGTTGATCACGATGACCGTGAGCGGCAGCTTGCGCTGCGCCGCGGTCCACAGGGCCTGGATCGAATACATCGCCGAGCCGTCGCCGATCAGGCAAATCGTCCGGCGCTTCGGTTGG
>Ga0209331_1000518_pt1 | contig 13975 bp, 10 predicted proteins | sample JacPinW_OM3H0_M3_FD_187971 | JGI IMG/M metagenome (GOLD analysis project Ga0209331, IMG submission 187971) | Forest soil microbial communities from Algoma, Ontario, Canada - Jack Pine, Ontario site 1_JW_OM3H0_M3 (SPAdes) (version 2) | ecosystem: Environmental > Terrestrial > Soil > Boreal... | reverse complement strand
CAGCGGAGCGTTTCGTTGCGAGTCTCGTGCGCCACGCGCCTGTGATATTGTTTTCGGCAGCGATACCGTTCCAAGGCGGACACCATCACGTCAACGAGCAATTTCTGTCCTATTGGGTGACGCATTTCGCACGTCACGGATTCGATCTCCTCGATCTCCTTCGTGGGCGAATCTGGAACGACCAGCGGGTCATCTGGTGGCTGCGACAGAATCTCGTGCTGTTTGCCCACAAGGACCTGATCATGGCCAACGAAAAATTGCAGCATGCTATCCGCGCCTCACATGGCCCCGCCTCCATCGTTCATCCTGACGTTTACCTCTCGCGCATGCAGATGCTTTCCACTCAATTGGAGCATTACCGTCAAGTAGAGCGGTATTTGCGCCAAGGGGGCACGTTCCGCAGCACCATTACCGCTAATGGCCAGATAAACTTGCAAAAGGTAGGTTAGGGCGGGCGATTGCAGACAGAACGATCGGCTGTTGACCCGGCGTATCGCTTCCCTCATTGCGATTTCTTCTCCGGGTCAAAACGCGAATTGCCTCCGGCGGCCTGATGTCGGCTTTCGCCGGCTCCGGACATGCACGTCGCATTAGAATTAGACTATGTGCGAGAATTGCCAAGGGGAGATGTTAGGGCAGCTACAGATCGGCCGCCTCGGAAAACCGGGAAACGTGTACGCGTCTTTTTATGTGAACGGGATCGTCTGTTCCAACGAACTGCACAAAGCATGAAACCCAAAACGAAAAACCCCCGCGCAGCGTGGCTGCCGCGAGGGGGTCTTGAGGTTGAGATCGTTTGCGTTTAGGCGATCACAGGACGAAGTCGCGGTGCACCCGGAAGGTGAAGGACCAGTTGTCCTGGTTCTCGATGGAGTAGACGCCGGAGGCCCGTTCCGAGCCCGGGCCTGTGCCCGGAGAGCGGAAGACGCCGAGCCCGGCGAACCCGGTGTACATCTTGGAGTACCTGACATCCACGCCCATGTAGAACTGCGAGGTGATGTTCCACTGGGTGCGGGTGCCGATCCAGCCCAGCTGCCAGTTCGGATCGCAGTTGGTCACGTTGGTGATCGAGCCCGACTGCTGGGTGGGGAAGTTGGCGATCGCGGTGGTGTTGAAGACCGCGGGAAGGAAGTTGCCGGCGCCGGCCTGGTTGCCGCAGGTGGCGGCGGCGATCAGCGCCTTGGCGTTGTCGTCGTACATCACCGAGGTCCAGCCGCCGTAGATCGAGGTCTTCCACTTCGGGTTCCAGACCTGCTCCCAGGAGGCGTAGATGCCCCAGGCGCGGGTGAGCTCGATCTCCCCGGAGTTGCCGTAGATGCCGTCCATGAGCCAGCCCAGTCCCACCGAGTTGCCGACCCCGAAGCGGGCGGCGCTGCCGAGCGGGTACTGGGTGTGGGCGATGTAGCGCAGCGCGCCTTGGGTGTAGCTGCCCTGCATCTGGAAGTAGCTGCCGCCCGGCACATTGAAGCGGAGCCCACCGGTGGCCACCCATCCGAGCTTGTCGGCGGGGTGCCCGCATTGGATCGAACCCACCCCGCTCCCGCCCCCGGCGATGCCGCCGGTGGTGGTATCGGTGACGGCGTTGAAGCCGGGAGGTGCGCAGGAGGTGAGGCCGGTGCCGGCGCTGGTGGCATTGGCGCCGTAGTAGGTGGCGGTGACGTCGGTGACGGCGCCGCCCAGCATGATGGCGCCCCATTGCTGGTCGAGGCGCGTGTTGTAGACGATGTCCGGGGCCTTGATCTGTCCGGTGGCCTGCGGGACGATGGCGCCCACCAGGAACGGGTCGTTGAACTGGCTGCGGATGTTGAGCCCGTTCGGGTTGAAGCTCCCGGTGACCTGGCCGGCCAAGGAGGCGCTGGTGATGCCGATGCGGCGCGGCTCTTCGATCGACAGCGTGCTGGTGATGCCGTTGCCGAAATTGGCGGTAAAGGCCGCCACGCGCCAGCCGCCGTCGCCGGTGTCTTCCGTCAGGTTGGCGAGGTAGCTCACCGCCGGGTCTGAGTAGAAGTCGAAGAACGACTGGGCGAGCCCGAAGGTGAAGCCGGCCCACTGGATGAAGCCGCGGTTGGCGTAGAGGCCTTCCGGGTTGGGCGAGTCGCCGGTATGGCCGAACAGGAAGTAGGTGCGCAGCACCCCGTAGTCGGTCTGCTCGCGGGTATCGACCGTGATCACCGCGCGGCTGCGCACGGTGAAGTCGGACTGGCCGGAGCCGACGCCGTTCAGGTTGAACCCGAGCGCGGTGCCGCGGTCGTTGTTGATGTTCGTCGCGAAGAACGGGCCTGCGGTCGCGTTCTGCCCGGTGAAGCCATAGATCTGCGCCCGCGCATATCCGCCGAGCTTGAGGCAGATATTGGTTCCGGGGATGTAGTAGAAGCCGTCCCCGTACAGGTTGCAGATCTTCACGTATTGCACCGCTGCCTTCACAGGCATGTCGGCCGCCTGCGCCCCAGCAACCGCGACGAAGCCCGCTGCGGTACCGAGGAGAAGACTTTTCACCATCTTCATCTCAACCTCCATTGTTATCCTGGGAGGGATCGGTCTCCGTCGGGCGCTGCTCACCCTGGAAGGTCCCCTAACGCTCCCCTCTCCCTACCGGCCTTTCCGCTGCCACCGTTGTCCCCTGGGCACCGGGTTGACCGGAAGGAGCGACCTGGGGATGCCCCCCTCCGTCGCACGTCCACATTAGCTCAGTTGTTCCCGCTGGCAACGACTAAGAGACATTTTGAACAGTCCGAAACGCTGTTTTCAGAGCGGTGTTGCTCAAACATCACTTGAATCGCCACCTACCCCAGCCCGCAGGACACCATGCTTGCCGGCTCCTACGCCTCACCTAGGATACAGTTAATCCTTTGAAATCGCCCGGATTCTTGTGTCGATGAGGAACTCTGCGAACGGGCGCTGAGCAATCCGCAGCTTGCATCTGCCTTCGCCTGGGCAGCAATTTGTTGGGACGCCCCGAATTGCTCCAATCAGCTCCACGGAGCCGTGCACCGGTTCTTGTGTCGGACAAAGCAGCTAGAATCGCTGCATGCCATTGCGGATCCGGGAAGCAGCGCCTTGAAGGTCCGGCATGCATCGATTTTCGGTTAGAGAACGACGCAAAACGTGTGCGGCGCTGCTTGCTCCACCTCGATGAGTCCAAGGGGACACCACCGCGAGCGCCGCGCCGTGATCATCGGCGGCTCGATGTCGGGTCTCTTCACCGCGGCGTTCCTGCGGCAGATCGGTTGGGACGTGGACGTCTATGAACGATCGACTGTCGAGCTCGTGGGCCGCGGCGCAGGAATCACCACCCATCCGGAGCTCCTCGAAGCGCTGGCGCGCAGCGGGGCGGGTCTGCGTGACCTCGGGGTCGCGGTCGACAAGCGCATCACGCTCGACCGCCACGGCAATGTCATCGCCGAAAAGCGACTGCCGCAAATCCTCACCTCCTGGGACCGGCTCCAGCGCTTGATGCGGGAGACCATCGATGCGCACCACTATCATCTCGGCCACAGCTTCGAGCGCCTGGAGCAGGACGGCTCCGGTGTGCTCGCGTATTTCGGCGGCGGCCGCCGCGAGCGCGCCGATCTGCTTGTCGGGGCCGACGGCATTCGCTCAACCGTACGCGGTCAGATCGCCTCGGCAGTGCAGCCGGTCTATTCTGGCTATTTCATCTGGCGTGGCGCGCCCAACGAGTCCGATCTCCATCCGCACACGCGCGAAAGCATTTTCCCGTATTTCACTTTTTATCTGCCAGAGCAGCAGCAGGTGATCGGATATCCGATAGCGGGACTGAACAACGACCTGCGGCCGGGCCGCCGGCGTTACAACTTCATCTGGTATCGCGTCGGCAACGCCGAGGCGTTACGCCGGATGTGCGTCGACGAGAGCGGCGAACAGCACGCATACTCGGTTCCCCCGCCGCTGATCCGCAGAGACCTGATCGAGCAGATGCGCGCCGACGCCGAGGAGATCATGCCGCCGCAGTTCCTCGACTGCCTGCGCAACACGCGCCCGTTCTTCACGCCAATCTACGATTTCTCCACCCCGCAGCTGATCTTCGGGCGCGTTGCGCTCGTCGGCGATGCCGCGTCATCGGCACGGCCGCATATGGGGTTCGGCATGGCCAAGGCCGGCGGCGATGCGCAAGCGCTCGCGCAGGCGCTCGGCACTCATGATGACATCGATGGCGGGCTGGCCGATTACCACCGCGTCCGTCAGCCGATCGGGGAGCGCATCATGCTGCACGGGCGCAAATTGGGAACCCATCTCGGCGTGAACTTGCAAACAGACGAAGAGCGCGCGATGTGGCGCTTGTTGCAGGATCACCGGGCCATGATGGACCGGATCGCGGTGCCGAACTTTCTGGCTTCCACATGACTACCACATCCATGCGCCCAGCCGGCCCAACCGCGCCCAGGTAATCCAGTCCGCCGACGTATTCGTCGATGCCGCAGGCCTGATCTACAGTACTGACTAAACGGGGGTCTATATATTCTATATATTATGGAGTTCACACCACCCTCAGCCGCAGGAGGAGAGCTCAGATGAATAACCCCACACAGGTCACCGTCGCGCCGAAGGGGATGGGCCTCAATGATTTCGTAGCGCAGCGGGAGGGATTCTTCTCCGCCGAAGGCCTGGACGTTTCCTTCGACTGGAAGACTTTCAGAGGCACGCAATCGAGCTGGAAGGAGCTCGCCTATTTCGAGCGCCCTCAGGACCAGCCGTACACCGAAGGTCGCGACGTCATTCAGGGCGCCTGCGCGTGGGGAAGCATCTGCAACGCGAGCGCCGGCATGGGACGGTTCGTGCCGCAAGCCTATGGGGATTCCCCCTGGGCCATCTTCGTGCGGCCCGATTCTCACATTCGCACACCCCAAGATCTGAGAGATGTGCCCATCGCGGTGGGCATGCGCGCCGGCAGCCACTTCAACGTGCCCTACAGGCTGGAGAAATATCTGCCGCTCGCGAACATCAAGGTCGTGAACACCGGGGGCTTCGGGGCGCGGCTGAAAGCATTGCTCGAAGGCGAAGTGGAAGCCGCGAGCCTCCTGCCGCCGCAGATCGCCATGGCCGAGCAGCTTGGACTGCGCAAGATCATCGAGGACCGCTTCCACACCTTGTGGTGGGTTCCAGAATCGGCCGCGCCCGAAGCCGTCGGCGCGTATCTGCGCGCACTCGATCGCGCGGAGAAAGCGCTGGATACCAATCTGGAGAAATATCTGCCGCTCTGGGATCTGGCAGTTCCGCCGGAATTCAAGGACAGCAACTGGGACTACGGCAAGTTTGGCCGCGGCGAGCGCTTTATTTACAAGCCGATCCCTCGCGGTGAGTTCGACGACGTGATGGATCAGGTCAAGCGCTGGGGTCTCGATCAGCATCTCAAAGAACGCAGCTTCGAGAGACTGGCGGCCGACGCGCGCTGAACCGGTGACCGACGCTCCGTAGGGTGGGCAAAATCGTCCGACGTGGATTGCCGCGTGGGCACGGCGCAACGCAGTCAAGCATGCGTAGACTGCGTAAACTTGTCTACGTCGATTTTGCCCACGCGGAGAGGCGGACTGAAGCGCGCACCCTTGTCCACCCTACCCACTGCACTCAGTCCCAGGAATGACGGAGCGGATATCCCGCCCGCAGGTGCCAGGGCCCACCTTTGCCTTGGCGCTCGGCCTCGTCGCATTCATTGCGCCGCTTGCCGTGCATCTGTTTTTTCCGGTCATCCCAGCCGTGAAAGTTGCGCTTGGACTCTCCGATGTGGCGGCACAGTTCAATTTCAGCATTGCGCTGTTTGCCATGGCCCTGGCCACCCTCGCCTACGGGAGCCTCTCCGACCGCTATGGCCGGCGTCCCCTGCTCCTCTCCGGGCTCCTGTTATTTCTCCTCGGCAGCGCAATTTCCGCGGTAGCACCTGGCGCCTCGACGCTCGCCCTCGGGCGGATCGTTCAGGCGATAGGCGCGGGCTGCAGCACGACGCTGGTTCGCACGATCGCGCGCGACGCCTATCGCGCCGAGTATCTGGTGCGTGCCATCGCGTATCTGACAATGTTTTATACCCTGGGCCCCATGATCGCTCCGCTTTTGGGCGGCGTGCTGATCGACACGCTGGGTTGGCGCAGCGTCTTCGGCTTCGCGCTGATCGTCGGTGTGTTCATCGCCATTGCCGCCTACGCCTGGATCTTCGAAACCCGTCCGCAGCTTTCGGGTGAGCCGACCGAGACCGGGATTGTGCGCGGCTATGCCGAGTTGTTGCGCAAGCCCCAGTTCGTCGGATACGTGCTGCAGAGCGGATTCAATACCGCTGCCTTCATGACCACGGCGAGCGCGTCCGCAACGCTGATGAAGGAGTTGCTGGGGCGGTCATCGACCGAGTTCGGGCTTTATTTCCTGGTGTTTCCCGTCGGGTTCTTTTTCGGGAACTGGCTGTCCAGCCGGATCGGCAGCCGCCGATCAGGCGAGGGGATGGTGCTTACGGGCTCCCTGCTCTCGATAGCGACCATATCAGTTCAAGCGGCCCTGCTCGTTTCCGGCATGGTCGCACCGTGGAGCCTCTTTCTCCCCGGCCTCTTGCTCACCTTCTCGCAGGGCATCGCCTTGCCGTACGCCCAGGTCGGCGCCATGGCGGCCATCCCGCGGCTGGCCGGCACCGCGGCGGGCGTGGGCGTCTTCACGCAAAACATGGGGGCGGCCGTGTTTACCCAGCTCTACGGCCTCTTCGCCGACGGCACGCCGTTGCCGATGGTAGTCATAGTGACGTGCAGCGGGATCCTGGGTCTTGCTGCCGGTGCGCTGCCGTTCCTTTACAGGAAAAGAGCGGCGCACGCATCAAAATAGAGGAACGTGAAGCCCGAAACGGCAGACTACATCAGTTCTGCGGGGCCGACGGGAAGAGCGGCCCAGGCAGCGGCCAGTTGTGCCAGCCCGTCCGTCCGCCGGTATTGGTAACCACGTCCATCGGCTGGTGCAGCGGCGGGAAAGCGTAGTCGAGGAACTTGCGGTCACCCGGCCGCACCTCCGTCCCGGCATCGAGGAAGGAGCGCCGCTCAACGACGATCCGCGACCTCCCGCGGGTTTTCCGGGTCACTTGGCCCGTCGTCTCGATCGTCTCTTCTTGCGAAGACGCGCCTTGCTCTCTTGCCTGCGCCGCGTGTCCCTTGTGCGAGACGGCCTGTTGTTTCGAAGGAACGCTCGGCTCTTTCCGAGAGACGCTCTGCGGTTGCGGTTGGGTGGAGCCGGTTTGTTCCTGTGTGGTGCCGGCATTCACCGGCGCCTTTGCCGGCACATTTGCGGGCTCGTTTGCCGGCGCATTCGCGGGAGGCGTAGGCGCTGCTGGAACCTGCTCGGCAGGGTAGCGTTCGTTGAAGTTCGCGGGCGCATCGCTGGGCTCCTGCCCAAAAGCACCACCGGGGGCGGCGAGGACCAGAGCCAGAGCCGCGCCCGCCAGGATGCGCGCATGCCAACCCACGCGCCTGCCGCCGAAAAGACTGTTTGCAATATCCATGATAGCCCCCTTGTGTGCCGACAGAATCGGATCCCGACTCTTTGTCGCGGGCAGAGGAGAATTGGTTCAAAACGCGAGCTGGTCCGCACTACCCCGGCGGTGTTTACTCACCGACGCGTGGGAGAAATGGTTAACGCCATTGTCTCTTGCTTTCGTAGGGGCGAGGCATTGCCTCGCCCTCTTTCAACGGCGGAGCGGCGGAAGGAGGGCGACCCATGGGTCGCCCCTACGAAGGGCCTCTTTTCTCGCCTTCGATCGCTCGCGCGACCGCCGTTGCAACAACATCCGCAATTCCGTCAAGCTGAGCGATGGTCCCCGCGAAAACCGTATCCGAGCGCCTGAGATCCTCCACCAGCTGGGGGGCATCCCCGCCACCGTGCATCCCCTCGCCTGCGAACAGCCCAAAGATAATGATAGGCCCTGAGAGGTCCGACGCAGCCTCCCGCAGGGACGGAGGCTCCTCAAGGAGGGCCGTACGCACAGCGCGGAAGCTCGTACGCCGTCCTACCTCGGCGGCGATCCGTGCGGCTGCAATGCGCGAAGCCGGATCCTTGCTCGAGCCGTGGGCAAGGAGGATTACGCCGGTTCGCGCAGCCGCTAGCCCGCGGGCTTGTGCTGTCTCCATAAGCCTGTCGATAAGGACCAGCACCAGCGCGGGATCGAGACCAAGCGGAGGGAGCAGGTGGATTGTGCGCCGCCGGTCCACTTGCGATGCGGCGTTCAACATTTCCGGCAAGCGCATTCGCGTGAAATAACCGTCCGACAAGAATAGCGGATAGACGACGATCTCATCCGCGCGTAGCGCACGCGCAGTTTCGGCGATGCTCGGCGCGCCTTTGATGAACCCGATGCCAACTTCGTGCGCGATTGCGCGGCTGCGCAGGACAGCGGCGAGCCGAGCCACACCGATGTTTATGGCTCCGTCCTTGCGCTCGCCATGCGCGGCGAGCAGCAGTGCGAAGGTGCTCCTGTTCGTTCCGTGCCGAGAAGTCAACCGCTTATCTCGCGAGGAAAGATTGAGCGTGTACGAAGGGCACGATCAAGTTTCTGATTACGCGGCCGAGAAATGCTCAGCCTTAGCCCGCGCATTCCCATCGCCCGATACGACGGCAGAGGCCTTCCCGGCTCGCAGGTTTGCGGCATGCAGCGTCGCCATAATAAGCGCAACGACAGCGACGGACTGATGGGCAAGAGCGAGCGAAATCGGTACGTGCCAGAGGAGCGTGAGGACACCGAGGGTCGCCTGCATCAGGAGCACGCCGGCGAGCGCGATCGCGCCAGCACGGCCATGGTCGTGATACATGCAATCGGCAGCATGCAGGACCGCAAGTCCCAGGAGCAGGTACGCAACCATGCGATGGGTGAACTGCACAGCAAGATGGTTGTCCAGCAAATTCATCCAGACCGGATGGAGAAACAACAAGTGCGCGCGTGGAGGGATGAATGCGCCATCGATCAGCGGCCATGTATCGTAGACAAGACCTGCCTTGAGCCCGGCCACCATACCGCCGAGGGCGATCTGACCCACAAGTAGCCCCAAAATAGTCGCCGCGGCGAGCGCGAGCCGGCGCGGACTCGCGCCGCTTCCGGCAATGCGGTTTGCCGGGGCAAGAGATCGGGCGGTCCAAATGACGGCAACCAGAATGATGCAGGCGGTGGTGAGATGGATTGCGAGCCGCTCCTGCGCCACGTCAATCCTTCCGACCAGCCCGGATGCGACCATCCACCAGCCGATCGCGCCCTGAAGCGCGCCGAGCGCAAAGATGAACCACAGCCGCCCTTTGAGCTTTGGCTCGATCCAGCCGCGCAGCTGAAAAAACACGAGCGGCAACAGAAAGGCCGCCCCGATCAGCCGCCCGAGGAGCCGGTGCGCCCACTCCCACCAATAGATCCGCTTGAATTCGTCGAGCGTCATGCCTTTGTTGATGAGCTCATATTCCGAGGAGGCTTTGTATTTATCGAACTCGACCGCCCACGTCGTCTCGCTCATTGGCGGCAGCACACCCGTGACTGGACGCCATTCGACGATGGAAAGCCCGGAGTCCGTGAGGCGCGTGGCACCCCCGACCATCACCATCAGAACAAGCAGAGCGGCAACCGCCCAAAGCCAGACCCGGATCGCGCGCCGATGCGCGCTCGCGGTCGCGGACTCGGCCGGGGACTGCGCGCCTTCCGTTTCAGTCGCCCTTGAAAGCCGGTTTTTCTTTTCTGACAAAGGCCTCATACGCCCGTTCAAAGTCCCTCGTTTGCATGCAGATCGCCTGCGCCAGCGCTTCCGCTTCGATGGCCTCGTCGATGCCCATGCTCCATTCCTGCTGGATGCATCGCTTGGTCGTGGCATGCGCGAATGTGGGCCCGTCCGCAAGCGACTGCGCCAGTGCTTGCGCCTCGCTCACGACTGCATCGGGCTCACATAGCCGGTTGTAGAAACCCCAGCGCTCGGCTTCGCCGCCGTCCATCGCGCGGCCGGTATAGAGGAGTTCCGCAGCGCGCCCCGCCCCGACGATCCGCGGCAGTATGTTGCAAGCACCCATATCGGCTCCGGCAAGACCCACGCGGACGAAGAGAAAAGCAACCTTGCTGCGTCCGGTTCCCAACCGCAGGTCGCAAGCCATCGCCAGAATGGCCCCGGCTCCGGCACAAATACCATCAACTGCTGCGACGATCGGTTGCGGGCAGGCACGCATCGCCTTGACCAGGTCGCCGGTCATGCGCGTGAATGCCAGGACACCCGCGGCGTCGCCCTTGCGCTGCATGTCGACGAGGGGGCCGATGATCTCGTGCACATCGCCGCCCGAGCAGAAATTGCCGCCGGCACCGGTGATCACCACGCACTTGATGGCGTCGGCGTACACAACATCGCGGAAGGTATCGCGCAGCTCGCCGTAGGACTCCAGCGTCAGCGGGTTTTTGCGTTCCGGCCGGTTGAGGGTAATGGTTGCTACCTTCCCTTCGCATTGCCACCCGAAATGGCGCGGTTTGAAATTGCTGAAATCGACCCGAGGGGGTCGAAATCGCCGGGCGGTGGCGGACGTTTCTGCCCGGCTTTCATTCTGAAGCGGGTTTGCGCCCGCAACCGGCGTAGACATGTCGTCCTCCTGCACCATCCTGGCCGAGCGCTTTAGTTTTTGCGCTGGTCCTTCACGCGGACTGCCTTGCCCTGGGAACGAGGCACTTCGCCCGGGGAGCGGACCAGGGCTTTGCAGGTCACTCCAATCATCGATTTGATGTGTTGCGCCACCTCATCCGCCTTGCGGGCACGCTCGAAATCGCTGAGGCGGGCATCGGCTGCAATCTCGACTTCCACCGTCATGGCATCGAGCGCGCCCTCGCGCGTCAAAACGAGCTGATAATGCGGCGCCAGCCCGGGGAAACCGACCAGCACCGCCTCCACCTGCGACGGAAACACATTGACGCCGCGAATGATCAGCATGTCGTCGTCGCGCCCGCTCACCCGCATGATGCGGACATGGGTGCGGCCGCAGGCGCAAGGTGAATTGTCTAGACGCGTGATGTCGCGGGTGCGATAGCGGATCATCGGCAATGCCGTCTTGGTCAAGGTGGTAACGACCAGCTCGCCGGTTTGTCCCAGGGGGAGCGGCTGCAATGTGTCAGGATCGATGATCTCGAACAGGAAATGATCTTCCCAGCCGTGCAGCCCGGCCTGCGCCACATGACATTCGCACGCAACCCCGGGGCCGAGGATTTCCGAGAGACCATAGAGATCTACCGCCTTGATGCCGAACCGCGCTTCGAGCTCGCGGCGCACGGAATCGCTCCACGGTTCTGCACCGAACACGCCTACCCGCAGCTCGGATTGGCGCAAATCGATCCCCATGCCCGCGGCCACCTCGGCGATGTTGAGCGCGTAAGACGGGGTCGCGCACAGCACGTTGGCACCGAAGTCGTTGAGCAGGGTCGCTTGTCGCTCGGTTCCACCGCCGGATACCGGCACGACCGTACAGCCGAGTCGCTCCGCTCCATAGTGGACGCCGAGCCCGCCCGTGAACAGACCATAACCATAGGCGTTATGCACGATGTCACCGGGCAGCACGCCGGCGCAGGCAAGCGATCGCGCCATCAGCTCTGTCCAGCATGCGAGGTCATCGGCCGTATATCCCACCACGGTGGGTTTGCCGGTCGTGCCCGAGGACGCATGCAACCGGCGCAGCTCGGCGCGTGCCACGGCAAACATTCCGAACGGATAGGTCTCGCGCAGGTCGGCCTTGGTGGTGAACGGAAAGCGCATGATGTCGGCGATCGATTTAAAGCCGTCGGGGCTGACCTTTCCGGCGTCCCATTTCTTCCGGTAGTGGGGCACGTCGGCATAGGCGCGCTGAAGGGTCTGCCGCAGCCGGCCAGTCTGTATTGCTGTCAATGCTTCGCGCGGCATCCTTTCTGCCTCAGGATCAAACATGAAGATGCCGCGCTCCGACATTGCCGCTTGGGTGCTCATGGCAGGCTTCACCTCGCTCGAGTCATTGATGGCGCGAGTTCCTTTAATAACTCGAGCCGTTTGGCCAAGAGTTCCGCAAGAAAGGGGGTCGATCCTGTGACATTGCCGCCCGGATGCGCAAGGCTGTCGACAAGACCCAAGGCGACGAGATCGGGGCCAACCGCCATGACGATCGGAATCGTGTTTGAAATAGCATATGTCGAAGCGAGCTTTCCCGCGCTCGAGCGGGGCCTGAGCTGAGTTGCATGCACGTACCGCGATCGGTTGACAAACGGCCTTACTCTACTGGGTCCAATTAGCGATCCAGTCCAAGATTTACGTTCGACCCATCCCCTTCCTTGCAGGGTGCTGCTATCCCCGGAAGCCCCTCTCCAACAAGATTGGGATCGGCCTTAAGGTTTAGCTTCGCATCGGGACGGACAGCGCGGCGTGGAGTGTAGGGTGTGGGAAGATGATCATGGAGCGCACGTACGAATACATACTGAAGCTGCCCAATTTCAGGGGGAAGGCCAGGATCGATGAAGCGCTTCGCCATTTCCTGAGACCCAAGGTCTCACGTATCATCCATGACATTGCGATGGACCTCGACCCTGAGGAATGGCTCCAAATCGACCTGCGAAAGTTTGGCCGACTCGAGCCGAGAACGACCGCTGCCTTCGAACGAATCCTGAAGCATGGTGGCATCTGTGTCGATGTGGGGGCCCATATCGGCTATCATGCAATGTTGGCCTGCCACCTGGTCGGAACCAGCGGACAAGTGTTCGCGATTGATCCCCAGCCCTACAATTGCAACAGGCTGCTGATCAATGCAGGTCTGAACCGGTTCGCCAATTGCACCGTAGTCGTCGCGGCAGTCGGATGCTCCGAAGGGTTTGTTTCCCTGAAGAAACAGTCGAGGCGCGATGCTTCGAGACTGACAGTGCAAGGATCCGGCCCCAATGACGAGGCGGTGCTTTTCCTGGTGCCGCTCATCACTCTCGCCTGGCTGTTCCGTAGATATGCGCTTCATCGTGTGGACTTGCTCAAGCTGGATGTGGAAGGCTCCGAGCTCGAAGTGTTGCAAGGCATCAGAGAAGCGCTGGACAGCGTCGAGAACATTATCTTTGAGATTCTCCCTGGTGAAGATCAATACCGGGCGCAGCAAATTGAAGCTTTGCTGCGAGCCTCTGGATACCAGCTGTTCGATATGGACGGAAATGAATGGCACTGCGGACTGCCATGTATTGAAAACAACGTTCTGGCCTGCCGCACCGGCATGAGCAATCCCTGCCCATGAGCTCGGCGATGCGGCAATCGGCTGGAGGAAGAGCGTCCGCTTGCGACAAGCGGTTACTCAAGGTTGATATTGAGAGTCATGAGAAAGCTCTTTGTGCGAGCGACTGCGATTGGCTCGATTTTGTGGGGGGGGGGCGATGTGCATCGAATGCCATCCGGGATTTGGAGAAACTGAGTTGCGGCGCTAGCAGAGCGCTTTGGTTTTCTTCCCCCTCGGCAGCTTTCCGGGATTTGGTTGATAGCTCGGCCAGAATCATAAGCTAACGACATTTTACGACCGCTCGATCGCCGACGTCGCCGTCATGTGCTGGCGGGGCACCCCGCCGGCACAGTCGGCGGCGACCCCGTCGGCTCAGCCAAGGCGTGGATGGCGGGTACAGACCCCATAACGATTGAGTGCGTTTTATAAACGAATTCTCTTACGCTTGGCCCCGGGGCAACAACCAGAATTTGGCGGAGAGGATGGGATTCGAACCCATGATACGGCTTTAGACCGTATAACGGTTTAGCAAACCGCCGCCTTCAGCCACTCGGCCACCTCTCCAGACGCGGAAATACTTATATTTCGGGTTGTTTCCCGTCAAATCGGGCACTGCAAAGAGCGCAGACGCGCGCGAACGAAAGCGGTAGGTTGGGTCGAGCGCTTGCGAGACCCAACACCTTTCCCGCGCTGCTCAATGTTGGGTCTCGTGAAGAACTCGACCCAACTACTCTCGACCAAAACACGCTCAAGCCGCGTTGAGCCAAGCCCTCGCTGCGCG
>Ga0209331_1000517_pt1 | contig 13981 bp, 14 predicted proteins | sample JacPinW_OM3H0_M3_FD_187971 | JGI IMG/M metagenome (GOLD analysis project Ga0209331, IMG submission 187971) | Forest soil microbial communities from Algoma, Ontario, Canada - Jack Pine, Ontario site 1_JW_OM3H0_M3 (SPAdes) (version 2) | ecosystem: Environmental > Terrestrial > Soil > Boreal... | reverse complement strand
CTCTGGCGACGTCGATCGGCGCGTGGCTCAACCTCGCACTGATAACGTCCTTCGCCGCGCGCCAGGGCCACTTCGCGTTTGATCGCCAGTTGCGCAAGAGTGTTACTCGGCTGGCCGCAGCGGGCTGCATCCTTGCCTTGGTTCTCTGGCTCGCGCAGGCCGGCATGGAGCAGATGTGGCCGGCCGGGTCGTCTTCGGGCGATTATGTCGCGCTCCTGAGCCTCGCACTCATAGGAGCGCTAGCCTATGGCGCGGCGTTGCTTGCATTCTTCGGCCGGGACATGCGCAAGAAATAGCTGGGAAGTTGCAGCTTCGACAATGCCTCATTGCCTCGGCGGAACCGGGGCAGGTGGAATGGCAAAGACAACATAGCGTTCGGAGCGACCTTCGCTGCCCCAATAGGAGCGCCTGGCCTCCACTTCTTTTCGCTTGGCGCCGGACACAGCAGCCGCACGCGCATTGGCTGCGCCCAGGCAGATCATCGAGGTCATTGGACACAGCAGCGCAACACCGTCCCTTGCGACGAGGGCTTCTTCTTCCGGCGTTGCCGGTCGCTCGAGCAGATGGACCACCGCGGGGTGCGCCCGGAGGTAAAAAGGAACTCCATAGGTGAACGTATCGGTGCTCCCAAACACCTTCAGCGGCGTCTCAGTTGCCTCCCGCCAGAACTGACCGACAGTCTCGGCCAGCACCGAGGCGTGCCCGTCCGCAGGTGATCCTGTCCGGTGCACGACGAAGCCGATGGCGGGGGCCGCCGCAAGCATGAGCACCGGGAACATCGCTGCGGCTGCGACGATGCGGGCCACCTCCTTGCGCGCAATAGTGACCTGGGGGGAGGACAACAGCATCACGGGCAATAATGTCCACGCCGACATCGACCAGAGCGAGGTCAACCGCACTCCACCCACAGGCGCAACCAGCACCGGTATGAGCAAGGTTGCCCAGAATGCGGCAACGGCGAGCCGTCGGTGAAGGTCGAGCGGCCAGAGCATGTCCCGGAGTGCCTTGCGGTTGGGCCGCGCGAACACAAGCACAATGAGAATAGGGATCAGCGCATAGGCGATGCTTCCCGCCAGATAGCCGACCACCCCGGTCAACGACGACGTCAAGCCTGCCTCTCCGTGCACGAGAAGAGCATAGGAGAATGGCGCAAAATGATTGTCGAGGAGCCAGATCAGATGCGGCGCCATCAGCAGCCCACCACACACCACAGTGATCCAGGGCGCAGGTGAGCGGAAATAATTCGCGCGGCGAGGGTCCGCCAGCGCCGCAAGCGCTAACCCCAGCAGCAGCACCACGGACCAATATTTCCCATACATCGCCAGTGCGGCAAAACACCCTGCAAGCGCGGCATCGAGCAATCGACGCGTTTCAAACGAGCGCAGAAAAAACAGGGTGGTTGCTGCCCATAAAGGCATCAAGACCGTATTCGGATTGAACTTGAGAGCATGGAAGTTGAAGAACGGCACGAGCGTAAGCAGCGCCAGCCCGAGAACCCGCTTCTCGCCGTCGAGAAATTGCGCGTAGAGCCGCCACGCGATCCACAGCGCAAGCGCGGCATTTGTAGCCGCAAGCAAATAATACGCCCAATCCGTCGTCGGGAACACGCCGAACCAGAGCCGCACGATCAACATTGTCAGCGGCGGGTGCTTGGAATACCCCAATGCCAATTCGCGGGCGAGCATGAACTGTTCGGACATGTCGATGTGGACATCCTGGCTGCCCTTGGCGATGACCCCGTAGGCGGTCCACAGCACGACATAGACGAGGAGAGCCAGCACGACCGTTCGTTCCCGCCGCGCGGCATCGCTCAGCGGGCTCAGAAAATTGTCGGGAAATTGCGTCTCCGGGCGGATCGCGCCAGTCAGTGCCGGCATGTCAACAACTCACTGGACATTGCCTTGTCGGTGATTCCTCAAAGCGACGTACCTTTCAAGCTTTCGGGCATGCTCCACTGCGGCCCGCGCTCCCCGGAACTCTTCGCCCGAAAAATGCGTCCGCGGTATGGTGCTCGGTTGAAAAGTGAACCCGGCCCTAGCGTCGGATTTCCCGCACGAGCATGAAGGCTTCGGCTGCATCGCATCCGACGGTCGCGCCTCGCCAGCGGGCCAAATGCTGGATACCTTGATAGGACCGAGGATGCGGCCACGGCCGCATCTCCCGGCTGTAGGCTTTCAACGCCAGCATCTTGTTCTCAAGGGTGCTGCTGATATCGACAAACCAATTGGGGGAAAACGAGAGCGCGCCGGACGGCTGTTGCCATTCCGTGCTCGATGGGGTTTCGAACGCCAGCATCCGCGTGACCGGGTGGTTCAATTGCGGCCGACACGCGGTCAGTATTGCCTCATGCGTGCGGCGATGATCTATGTTCAGATCACCCGCATGATGCGTGTAAACCGTCTCCGGCGAGATTTCGCGGATGTGCTGCTCCACCACTCTGATAATGCCCAGCAGCGGCTCGGCGTCGAGACGGTTGTCAGCAAACCGATGTACGGCGAGGTGCTGAACGCCCAATATGTTGGCAGCTGCCTGGGCGGCGGTCTCGCGCTCGACGACGGCTTTGTCTCCGCTCGTACCTTCGCGGCTGGTTTCACCATCTGCGAGAATGACGACCCAGACCTCGTCGCCAGCGAGAATGTGTCGGCGGATGGTACCTCCGCAGCCCAGCACCTCATCGTCAGGGTGGGCAACAATGACAGCGACGCGCCGACCAGTCTTCTGGGATGGGGTCATGGGTTGCAGAGAATAAATTCCATTCCAAGGTCACAACTGGTTACTATCAGGAGGACGCTGAGCTGGAGCATCGGCACCTGGACATCATCAGTCAAACGCTCTTCGAGAACTACCGAATGCCTGAGGTCGTGATCAAGGGAAGGCGAATAGGACCCGCTCACCCCGCCTTCATCATTGCCGAGGCGGGAATAAACCACAACGGCAAAGTCGAGCGCGCGCTGGAGATGGTGCTTGCGGCCAAACAGGCGGGTGCCGACGCCATTAAATTTCAAACGTTCAAAGCCGACGAGTTCGTTGGCGACCCCAACCAGACCTATACCTATCGATCGCAGGGCCGGGAAATCACCGAATCGATGCTGGCCATGTTCCGCCGCTACGAGTTGCCGCGGGAGGCGTGGTTCGCGATCAAGGCGGAGTGCGACCAGCGGGACATCATCTTCATGTCTACTCCCCAGAACCGTTCGGACCTGGACCTGCTGCTGGAAGTCGGCATACCTGCCATCAAGGTCGGCTCCGATGATTTCACCAACTTGCCAATGCTGAGAAGCTTCGCCAACGAGGAGCTCCCGCTCATTCTATCTTGCGGCATGGCGGATATGGCGGACGTGTATCGTTCGCTTGAGGTCGTCGGTGCGTTGGACGGCCGGCCGACGGTGCTGCTGCTGTGCACCTCCCAGTATCCCACACCTCCGGCCGATGTGAACCTGCGAAAGCTCACGACCCTGCAGGCGGCGTTTCCCATGCTGACATTGGGGTTCTCCGACCATACGATCGGCCCGCTTGCATCCTCGCTCGCAGCCGCTCTCGGCGCCTGCGTGTTCGAGAAGCACTTCACAATGGACAAGAATCTGCCCGGCCCGGATCATTGGTTCTCCGAGGGGCCGGACGACCTGGCCGCTTGGGTCGCGTCGATCCACACCGCCAAGGCCATGCTCGGAGAAGCCGTCCTGCGCCCCACCAAGGCTGAAACCGCCATGCGCAGGATCGCACGCAGAAGTGTCGTTGCAGTTCGCAATGTTGCCCGGGGCGAACTCCTCACCGAATCGAACATCGCGCTGCGGCGTCCGAGCACGGGCCTGCCTCCGGAAATGTTCGAGCAGGCCTTGGGCAAGACCGCCAGTCGAGACATTCTCGCCGGAGAGCCTCTGCATCTGGGAGATTTTGTCAAATGAGCCGCGGCGCCAAGCTTTCGGATAAAGTGACCTTGGCTGAGTTTACCAAGCTGCTCGCCGAGGCCACGCATATGCCGGAGAACCGATTTCATCCCTTCGTGTGGATTGTCGGCGAGCCCGAGATCGGCGAGGACGTCTACATTGGTGGGTTTTCCGAGATCAATGCGCGCGGAGCACTCGTTCGGATCGGCTCCAACTGTGACATCGCGTCCTTTGTCAGCATAAATTGTGCGGACTCCCACAAGCGATGCATCGGCTTAATGGATGAGCCCGAACGAAAGGATATCGTTATCGAGGATCACGTTTTCATCGGATCGCACGCCTTCATCAAGGGAGGCGTCCATATCGGTCATCATTCGGTTATTGGTGCCGGAACTATTGTAGGATCAGGGGTCATACCGCCGTATTCGCTTGTCGTGGGCAATCCCATGCAGGTAAAGTCCGGGTATTATCGCGCGCGGTTACAGGCAGGCGTTAGGCGGTCCTAATCCTTTCCAGGGATCAACCGCTCGTCACTCAAGAACCTGATGATCCCCCACAATCGGCTAACGCTGGGCGTCGAGGAGAGTGAAGCAGCCAAACGCGCCATCGAATCGGGATGGCTGGCTCAAGGCCGCGAAGTCCAAGCATTTGAAAACGAGCTCTGCTCCTTTCTCGGCCTTCCTGACGGACACGCGGTGACCGTTTCGAGCGGGACGGCCGCGCTTTTTCTCGCGTTATGGGTCCTGGATGCCGCGGGCTGCGGGGTGGGCTGTCCCGTTTACGGCTGCAGCCCGCTCACGAACGCGATCGCACTCGTGGGCGGGAGACCTATTCTCCTCGATACCGAGCGGAACAGTCCGAACATCGACCTTGACGCATTGCTCCGATGCGACGCCAACATCGTCATCGTGCCGCACATGTTCGGATTACCAGTCGATCTGCGCACGGTAGCCGGAAAACGCGTTGTCGAGGATTGCGCACAGGCGCTGGGTGCAAAGCTCGGCGAAAAGCCCGTTGGACTCGTCGGTGTGATCTCCATCTTCTCCTTCTATGCTACCAAGCTCATTACCTCAGGCGGCCAAGGAGGCATGCTTGTGTCGAAGGACAGAGCCATTGCCGAGGCCGCCCGCGACTATCGCGAATTCGACTGCCGCCGCGACCGCAAACCGCGGTTCAATTTCCAGATGACCGATCTGCAGGCAGCGATAGGTCGGGAGCAGTTGCGCAAGCTCCCCTCCTTCCTGAGCCGGCGCCGCGAAATCTTCGAGCAGTACAGACAGGCCGGTTTGGACTTGGTCGATGATAACGCCGCCTCTCCCGTGCGCTACCGCTCCATCGTTCGTTCAAAACACCCGCGCTCTCTCATCGCCGAGTTGCGACGGCGGGATGTGGAGGCCATCGTCCCGGTCGAGGATTGGGAGCTGCTCGGACCTGCTCAGGACTATCCGGCGGCCCTCGCATTCGCTCGCACGACGGTATCCCTGCCCACCTACCCGTCGCTCTCCGACGATGATATGCGCCACGTCGTTGCAGCGCTGCGAGAGCTCGATTTTGACAGGCCGATTTCAAGCGTCAGTTGAGATGATCCTGTCGATCCATCAACCGGCCTATTTGCCGTGGCTCGGATACTTCGATCGCATCGCGCGCAGCGACAAGTTCGTTTATCTCGATAACGTGCAATTTGAGCGGAATAGTTTCATCAATCGCAACCGCATAAAGACCTCAAACGGCCCAACCTGGCTGACCATTCCCGTTCGCCTCGAGGATCACTTCAACAAGACCATTGCCGATATCGAGATCGATGCCCAGCAGGATTGGAAACGAAAGCACCTGCGGTCGATCGAGCAGAACTATCGGCGTGCCCCCGACTTCACTAAGAAGTTCGACCGTCTTGCCGCCATTTACGACGCGGATGTCCCCAGGCTTTCGGATTTTTGTTTTTCACACTTGTTGTTCTGGCTGCGTGAGCTTGAGATTGCGACCCCGATCGTGCGTGCGTCAGCTCTTCCCGTCGTCGGCAACAAATCAGAGCTGATCCTGAATCTATGCAGGCATCTCGGCGCGGCTACTTATCTGTCCGGGTCCCTCGGCCGAGACTATCTGTGTGTCGAGGAATTCAGCGCGGCCGGTGTTCAGGTTTGTTTTCATGAGTACGTCCATCCGCAATACCCGCAAATGCACGGCAGCTTTACGCCCGCAATGGGGATCGTGGATTATTGGATGAACTGCTCCGAACCGACGATGTTCAAGGCAAAAACTCCGTAGGGTGGGCAAAGGCGCGCACCCATACGCCTCGCCGCGCGAAAATCATGTGCGCGCGCCGTGCCCACGTGGTCGGAGACGAGATGTCCCCGCGTGGGCACGGCGCGCACCATCTCCTCTGCATGCGGCACCGCCGAGAAATGCGCGCCTTTGCCCACCCTTCGATTCTGGGTCATCCTGAGCCGGCTTGGCTTGGCTTGGCTTGGCTTGGCTTGGCTTGGCTTGGCTTGGCTTGGCTTTGCCTACCCTCAATGGAACTCTAGGAACGCGCGCTGGGAACCCGCCAAACCGGCTTCGCGTTGGCATCCATCTCACCACCGCTCCAAACAATGAGGAGGCTCGCATGATGAAATCCATGGAGGATCTTTTCTACAATCTGCTGCAGGACGTCTATTACGCAGAAAAACAGCTGGTCAAGACGCTGCCCAAGCTTGCGAAGAAGAGCACCAGCCCTGAGCTGGAGAAGGCGTTCATGGATCACCGCTCCGAGACCGAGCAGCACGTTGAGCGGCTCGAACGCGTGTTTGAGATGATCGGAAAGAAGGCGCGTGCCCGCAAGTGCGACGCCATCCTCGGCATCATCAAGGAGGGGGAAGAGGTGATGAAGCAGGCCGGCGAAGACGGTATTTGCGATGCCGGGCTTCTCGCCGCGGCGCAAGCCGCCGAGCACTATGAGATCGCCCGTTACGGAACATTGTGCGCTTGGGCAAAAACGCTGGGGCACGACGATGCTGTCGGCCCATTGCAGGAGACTTTGCAAGAGGAGAAGAAAGCCGACGCGCTTCTGACCTCCATTGCCGAGAGCGGAGTGAACGAAGCAGCCATGAAAGAGGCGGCCTGAACCGAAAGGGGGCGTTAGGCTGTCATTAAGCGCGGCCCTTGGGCTCGCCGGCGCGCCGGGCCATCAGCTCAGTCATGATCCGGCGCGCCGCGTCTACGCACATGTCTGCAAGCATCAGCGCCTCCGCCTCCCCTGCCCCTTCCGCCACGGCCCCCTGCCTGAGCTCGTCGTGACGCTCGGCGAAATAGGCGTCGCGGGCTTCTCGTGACGAAAGCTCGAGCGCGTGACGAGCTGTTACGGTTGCCCAGGCCACGACAGTTGCGGTCAGGTCGGCGGGCATCGCGGAGCTACCGGCCGTGTCCCGGATGCGGCGCAGTACGAGCGCATGTACCAGCAATTGCATGATCTCCGGACGTCAGGGGCGCGAGGCGGTGCGCCGCTGCTCCGGGACTGCGCCAAGCTCCGAGGACGGCGCAGTCATAGCTTGGTACGGTCCTGGGTCTGCAGCGCATCATGAGCAGCACAATCAGCAATCGGCGGCTGGCGGCATGGTCTGAGTTGCGCTGCTCATGCTGCACTGCGCCCCCGACACACCGTTACTGCTGGTCTTCATTTTCCACGGCGCGTACCGGCGTGTTCGGAATGACCCCGCGCCGGCGGCGCTGGCGATACGACTCGCTGCGGTCCATCCACTCGCCGCGCGCCGCTGTGAGCGCGTTTCGATCCCACTCCTCCGTCCAATCGCCAAGCGAGTAGCCAAACCAGGGGCTTTCGGGCTTGAGCGGCGGTAATCCCAACTGTTCCCACAACGCCTTCGCCTTTTCCATGTACTCGCGCTTCGGCAGCGCCAGAGGCGGCATCGGGTGCTTCATGGTGGCATCGATCAGCAGCGCCGAATCGAGCTCAGGCTTGTCGCTCGTGCGCGGACCGTGGCCGGGCTCCCGATAAGGGACGACGCTGATGTCCGCCGCCGGATTGCAACGATAGGACATGGCCCAGAACACCGCATCGGCATTGCGCGGCTCGATGTCCTCGTCGACGGCGATGACGAATTTCCCGACGAACGGATGGAGGGTGAGCGCGCCGTGCAGGGCTCGCCAGATCTCGGTCCGCGGCACCGCCGGACCGAATTGAAGAATGACGACCTTGCGCAGGTTGGTGAGCGGCTCATGCAGCGAAACCTGCTTGACGCCCTTGATCCCAAGACCGTCGCGGAGATGGGCAAGGAACAGAGGTTCATAGGCAAGCCTCTTGACGACGCTCGACTCGCTCGGAGTCACCTGGGAGATGATCGACGTAATGATTGCGTCGTGACGGCGCGTAATCGCGGTGACATCGACGATCAGATTGTAGTCCTCCAATGCCACGTAGCCGTGCGATTCCCCGAATGGCCCTTCGGGTTCGAGATAATCGGGGTCGACATAACCCTCTATGACGAGCTCGGATTCTGCCGGCACGAGAAGGTCGACGCTGCGCCCGCGCACCACATTGATCGGTCCGCCGGCAAGCCCTCCCGCCACTGAAATTTCGTCGAGGTCGAGCGGAAGCTTTTGCGGCCCCTGGAAGGCCACTACCGGCGGACAGCCTACCACGACTGCGATCGGCATCCCCCGTCCCCGGCCATTGTGCTTGCGCCAGTGCTCGTAGCCGCCTGCGCGCAGGTTGGAGAGCGTCATCATCCCGAGCCGCGTCGCCGACTTCAGCTGGCAGCGGTAAGTTCCCATGTTCTGGATCCCGCTGTCGGGGTCGCGCGTGATCACGCATGTGGCCGTGAGATAAGGTGCGGCATCAAACCCCGGCGTCGAGATCGGTATGGGGAGCGATTCCAGCCCCCGGCCGGAGCCCTTAAGGTCGTCTCCCGCGACAACCACGTCGTGACAGGGGGCGCCTTCCACGATGCGAGGTGGAATGGGGTTTGCAATCGCGCGCTCCCATGCAGGACCGATCTCCTCGATCCGTCCCACGTTCATGCCGATGCGATAAATTTCAGGATTGGTGGCAATCGCTCCGATCGCGACGGGGATATCGTAGGGGTGCCCTTTCGAGTCGATGATGTTGGTGAACAGGAATGCCTTGCGGTCTCCTTCCGCGATACCGCCGCGAAATTGCCAGCGCACCAGCGGGTGCATTTCCGTATCCTTGTTCACCGGCGCATCGATACGGTAGAGCAGCCCCGCCGCATCCAGATGACTGAGATGCTCGTGCAAGTCGGCGTAGGCCCGCTTGGGGGGCGCGATGTCCATTCACTCCTTCTCCTGCATTCTCGGGTACAGGCTGGTAGGGCAGAAGGGCCCTTGCCTTGCGCGCGCATCCGGCGATCTTCCCTACATCGCTTCTCCAGCCGCGCAATAGCCCACTTTGACCAGGCTCATGCACTGAGGGAAGCAGGGACCGCCTGGGCCGGTTGGGGTTGGTCCGCAGCCCGCTTCTCCTCCCCTTCCTGCAGCTGCGCCAAAATCAGCTTGGCCCGCCGCTCCACAGCCTGTCGTGCCTGTTCAAGCACCGCATGGGATCCCGCGGGCATGGCGGCAACCTCGGACGCGGCTGCTGGAGCCTCCGCGAGTGCGGCTTCCGCCAATGTCCTGATCCGGTCCAGGACTTGGCTCGGATTGAGGCCGCAGCCGCGAGCGAACTGCCGCCACTGGCGGGCTGTCAGGGCGTCAGCCCGCCCCGTGCCGCCGATTTTCTGTGCGAGGTTTTTTGTGACGTTCTCCCAGACTTCTCCGCACATGACGTCGTACATCGGCGCAAGCGATGCGCCGTTGCCTTTGATCATGATCGCGTAATTCTTGGCATGGGCGTCCGTGTTGCAGACGAGCACATGGAGCACGAGCATATCCAACAAACGCAGGAGATCGGTCGATGGCAGGTGTCGCCGCGTGAGCTCGAACATGTCCGTCAGGGTCGGGCCGCCAAGCCCGGTGTGATTGGACTCGTATTTGGCGGACGGGAGGTTGCCGAGCGCCTGGCAAAAATCCTCCTGATGCAGCCGCCGCCAGCGGTCTCCGACACCCGTTCGATCATATCTCTGGACGAGCAGATAGGTTCGTCTACCCGCCTGGCCCGAGGTGGCGTGCGGGGTTGGAATCTGCATGCGCCTGCCCAAGGTGAGGCAGAACGCCTCGTTCTGCACGCCGCCGGGTAGCCGCGGCGCGTCGGGCTTGAGGATGTGCGTCGATGGCGAGCCGTTCATCGGAATGCAGATCCGGCCGCTTGCGTCGATGGCCACGGCGAGCTTGCTTTGTACGCCCGCAAGCGACATCGAGACCCCCTCCTCTCCGACCAGGAATGGCTTATTGGGCAGGTCTTCGATGACCCGCTCGAGGTCCTCCGGCTTATCGAGCGGACGCCAATGAACGGACGCGGTTCTACCGGGCTGGCCAATGGAGAGTGCCCCAGCGGTATCGCCGCCGATCGCCGACAGAAGACCGATGACGTCGCTGCGCGCCATCCCGAGGAGCTGCCCGAGCGTTCGCAGCTGCTCGCTCTCCGGCAGCAGATTTGCCGCCCATGGGAGGAAAGTCTCGGGGGGAATGCGCTCCGGTCGGAGCGGCATCGTGAGCGAGACCGGGAATGCGCCTCGCAAGGCGATCCACTTCGGGTCATAGGTGAAGGCCGGGCCGTGCTTGTCGACGTCGATCATGCCAACGTGGCGCTGCTCAAAGTACACGGGGAGGCTGTTCATTCCGCCGCCTCCAGCTCATCGGGCAGCTCCGGCAGATCGGGTGCAATTGCGGCCCGAGGCGGACCGCCGCTACCGAGAATATCAAAGAGCCGCAGCCCAAGCGCTTCGGCCACCAGGAGACTTCGACCGAGCTGGCATGACGGCTTGCCGGCTTCGAGCTCGATCAGGAATCGCCGGCCGACGCCGCTTGCGAGCGCAAGCTGATCCTGGCGCATCTTCATCGCTTTGCGGCGGCTGCGGATCAGCGAACCGAAGGCCGATGCGGCATCCGAAGTCCGCCGCTCGAGCGCGCTCTCGTTTGCAGGCGTTTTCATAGACAAACCCCATGTTCCCGAGCGGGAATAGTGTGTCTAAAAGATCAAAATTCGATGAAAATGTACCCGCTTGGGAACGTTGCACGGGTCTGGCCGCGACTTTCAGGAGAAAGTCACCGGTCGGGCACATGAAAAGGAAAGGCGACGCGCGCTCTGAGACCGGCGTGCCGGGTGGCCAGTGAGCGCGATGCGATTGTGACCCGCTCTCGCCTTCACCCCGCCAGTCTACGCCACCACGGCCGCGACCGCAGGGCCGCTAGCTCGCCTTCGAACCGGGCCGCCGTTTCCTTGGCCGCCATCGTATCGGCCGTCGCCCGCAATAACTCCGTCATGAGCCGCTCGGCACGCTCACGCTCGCGCTCAAAATCCGCTCGGTGACCAGCCGCCGACGCTTCGACCTTGGCCAACTCCGCCTCCAAGGCCTCGACCCGGAGCTTGAGTGTGGCGGTGACCGGGTGCTCACCGGCCGGTGACCAGGTGGGCATCGGCTTGTGCGTGAACTCGGCAGCGTCCACGGCGATAAGAGCTTTAGCGTCGTTTGCCGCTTGCCTTGGTAGCCGCAATCGCTTAGCCAGCGCACGCGCGCGGCCTCTGATGAGCAATTTCAGCCGGTCCCCGAGCGCGGTATAGGTCAGCATTACAACTGTCATGGACGGCCTCTCCATGCGAGTGGTGGTCGCGTGGTGACCACGCGGACGCGACGAAGGTGTGTGAGCACGGTTAACGCCGGGTTAAGAAATCCTCGCCGCCCTAGTTGGTGGGCCAACGCGCAGGGATGCGCTTGATCTTGCCCCGCTCCTGCGCCCGAGCAGTAATCGGGCCCGCGGTGACAGAGCAACCCAGCAAGATGATGAATTCGCGCCGATTCACTCGATCCCCTCGTCGGCGCGGGCGAGCAGCATGGGCGGCACCTCCGGGCCGAGCGCCTTGGCGGTCTTGAGGTTGATGGATTAGCTCGAACTTCGTCGCTTGCTCTATGGGAAGATCGGCAGGGTTTGCTCCATTGATCACCTTGACGACAAACTCGGCCGCACATTTTTTGTCGTGACTCGCCCGCGATTTGTGACAGAATTGCTACGATCAAATGTCAGTTCGGTTACACGCGGAGCGAGGCATGAGTTTGGAATGGCCGGCGCAGTCAAGTTCCCTGGCCTGGTCGAATCCCTTGGCCTGGTGGTGGGGTCTGTTGATCCTGGTGAGCGGCGCAAATATCGCGGTTTGGTTCTTGCTGTACTGCCAGCTCCAGGAACAGCCGACTGGCAGTCTCGGCAGCACGTCCAGCATCGAGCTCATGCTCCTCCTCTGTGCGGCATACGTTTTTGGCTGCGCATTCAGGTCGTGCCTTCCGCGCGCGGATGTTCAGCGGATCTGCTTGTTCGACACCTGGCTGTCGAGCGTTGTCGTCGGACGGTCGGTAGCAACCGTGGCTGAGATCTGCTTCGCGGCGCAGTGGACGATTATCCTGCACCAACTGGGCGCGATGACGGGAGCGGACACCACCTTGAACGCCGCGTGGGTGATCGTGCCGTTGATCCTCATCGCGGAATGCTTCTCATGGTATGGGGTGCTGACCACCAACTATTTGGGCAACGCCATCGAAAATTCGATATGGGCTGTTGCCTTCTTCGTAGCTGGGATTGGCCTTTGCCGGTTGCTACCGGAGTTTGATGGTCCGGTTCGCGTAGTCCTCGCCATCGCGACCGTCGGGATTGCAGGCTATCTGGCGTTTCTCATTACCATCGACGTCCCGATGTACCTGACTCGATGGCGGGCCAAGGTTGCCGACGGCAGCAAGCTTCTGAGACCACTTGAGGGTCTCCGTGACGCGAGCACGCGTTGGGTCGTGACGCACGACCTTGCTGAGTGGAAGGACGAGATTGCCTGGATGTCGCTTTATTTCAGTGCGGCGGTCTGGGCCAGCCTCGCGCTGTGCGTTTGCTGCTCGCTCGAGGATCATCTCCCGCACTATCGTACCGAAGCGACGGTCGCAAGCCGGTCCTCGAACGCGTTGGCAGTCGTCAGCAAGAGCACCCGGTAACGTGCACTCGATAAAACGCGCTGCGGTCTGCTTAGGGCCTCGAAAGCTCAGCCGCGGCCGGGAGCAGGGCTATCGCTTATGGCTCTGAGAGCCCCTGTCGCGTCAGTTCGCAAACACCAGTGCCTGTCATTCCGGCCGAGCGAGCCGGGCTTCGCCCGGCGAACGAGAGCCGGAATCCAGTAACCCAAGCGGGTTGTGCACTCACATAGCCCCTGCGGCCGGGAGCCGTCCAGGCGCTGGTGACGCAGCCTGCGCCGAGCCGCACCTGTTCGGCTGCCCACCCCCCAAGTCCCTGACCGTCGCCTCGCTCGCTGCGCTCGTGCGGTGCTGGCGCGTGCCGTGTGGCGCGGGTGATCCTGAAAGAGCTGTGGATACCGGCTTCACCGCTGCGCGACCCATGTCATAGGCCCGCAATAAGTGGATGAGGCCACCTCATTGGGCTAACATACGTGCACTTTTCATGTGGCTGAGGGTGGAATGGACAGGCGCGCTTTTCTGACATCGGTGCTCGTTATCGCCAGCGCAACACGCTGCGCCAGCGCACAGACGGTGACTAAGGCCTTCAGCATAGGCTGGCTGACCGCGCAGCGAGCGTCGAGTTTAACCCCGTTTCTCGACGTATTTCGCAGCGGCCTTGCCGAACTCGGCTATCGCGAAGCTGACAACCTGGAAATCGAATATCGCTATGGGGACGATAACCTTTTACGCGTCGCGCCGCTTGCAGCTGAACTCACGCGCCAACCAGTCAAGCTTTTGGTTGTACAGGGCGCCGCTGTTCCTCTCGTGCACGAACTGAAGCTGTCCATTCCCTCCGTCTATGTCTTTAGCGGAGATCCCGTTCTCGCCGGGATTGCTGAAAGTCTCGCTCGCCCGGGCGGCAACATGACTGGTCTCACGTTTATGGCAGCCGAGTTGAACGCGAAACGACTGGAACTACTGCGGGACATTGTTCCGGGTTTGCGCCACGTCGCCATCATCGCCAACCCCGAGCATCCGGGGTCTCAAATAGAGCAA
>Ga0209331_1000516_pt1 | contig 13987 bp, 9 predicted proteins | sample JacPinW_OM3H0_M3_FD_187971 | JGI IMG/M metagenome (GOLD analysis project Ga0209331, IMG submission 187971) | Forest soil microbial communities from Algoma, Ontario, Canada - Jack Pine, Ontario site 1_JW_OM3H0_M3 (SPAdes) (version 2) | ecosystem: Environmental > Terrestrial > Soil > Boreal... | reverse complement strand
GAGCCAATGCACGAATCGCTCGAAGGCGCTGAAGCGTAGCACCTTGTGACCGGATCGTCCCTCCGAGATGCGGATGCGTCCAAGGAGGAAATAGGCTGCGGCCAGGCCGGCAATCGCAGCCAGGATCACGATCGCGCCGAACCAGTGCAACGTGACTTCGTGGAAATGATCCCAAACCCGTCCGGCGGGTTGAATAAGCGTGCGCGCTCGCGGGTCGAGCTGGTCGATGTCGCCTTCAATCCGCGGAAATTCTCGCAGCAGCGTCTGTTCGTTCACGACGCTCGCGTCCGGATCGATGATTGACCCTTGCTGCTGCGCACGCGCAGGCGCCGAGGCTGCTACGACAGTGCAGATCGCCAACGCGCCGAGCATGATGTGTATAAAGGCCAAGCGCCGCATGGCTCGTACTCCTACCCGCCGATCCACCACGGGCACTTTGTTCTTGCGCAGTGCTTCCATGACCTGCCGATCCAATTTCAAATGCGCGCTCACGAGCTCCGGGGCACCCAGCGTTTAACCTCCGCTCCGATGACCGAGCGCCCAAACATAAGCGGCGAGGGCAGAAAGCTGGGCCGCAGACAGCTGGGCTCCGCCCATTGGCGGCATGGGAGCCCCGTACTCGCGCGGCTGCGGTACGCCAACGGTGATGGTGTGCGCGATCGCAGCCAAGCTACCATCGCCCCACAGCCATTTGCCGCTGGCGAGGTCGGGCCCCTGAGGCGAGCCCTTGCCGTCCGTTCCGTGGCAGCCCGCACAGGGCGCACTCGCGACTTCGCCGTCGTAGATGCGCTTGCCGAGGGCAACCTCGTCGCGTGTTGCGCCAGGTGGAGTCGGCAGCACAGCTGAAGGCTGCAACCCGGCCTTCGGATGGACACCTTCGGGCGGAGTAGCGGCTTGCGGCGCCGAATTATCGGCTCGCGACGATCGCGCTGGTGCAGCGGCAATGGCCGCCGAAGCGGAACCACTGTAAGTCACGCGCCAGATACGCCCGCGTTGGTCGTCCGAAATGTAGAGCGCACCGTCGGGTCCGAGCGCGAGCCCAGACGGCCGATGCGCAGCCTGCCCCGGTTCCTCGATTGCGCCGGCGAAGCCATCAGCAAACACCACGAACTGGCCGGACGCCTTGCCGTCAGCCAGCGGCTGGAACACGACGTTGTAGCCGCCTTGCGGGAATGGTGCGCGATTCCATGAGCCATGAAAGGCAATGAACGCGCCTCCCTGATATGCAGTCGGGAACTGACGGGCATCATAAAGCAGGAGATCGTTAGGCGCCCAATGGGCGGGAAACGCCGCGATGGGTGCGCGCTTGGCAGCACACAGCCCGACGGTTTTCCCGCCGTCCCCACCGTATTCCGGGGCAAGAACAAGCTTGCGCTGAGCGAGATCGAAATAACAATATGGCCAGCCGTAGTCGGCGCCCTGCTCAAGCTGCACCAGCTCCTCCGCGGGTTCGTTCGCGCCCTGCTCCGGAGTGTAGAAGCGTTGCCAGTTCTCCCGCAGCTGGTCACGGCCGTGCATGGTCGCAAATATCCGCCCTGCGGAGTCGAATACGATTCCTTCCCCATTGCGCAGACCGGTCGCGAAACGCTCGGCGGGCGAGAATCTCTGCCCAGTCCGATTCGCGTCGTAGCGCCAGATGCCGGCCCGTGTCTCGAGCTCAGTGCACGGCTGAATACCCGAAGAATTCGGCATTCTGTTAGCGACCTGGCAGGAATTCGTGGCCGAGCCGAGGTCCACATAGAGTGCACCTTGGGCATCGATCTTGAACGGGTGCATCGGGTGATCGCCGGTAAGCGGCAGTCCCGAGACGATCACCTGGGGCGGATCGTGTGGTGCAACAGTCTCCGCCGGCAGGGCATAACGAACGATGCGATCGTTCGTTTCCGCGTAAAGCGCGCCATTATAGAGCGCGATTCCAGTGCCACCGGCATTGCCGCTTTCAGTGCCGGGACCGAAACGGACGACCACATCAGCGCGGCCGTTGCCGGCCGTATCTTTCAGGGCAATCAGGAATCCGCCGGCGGGCGGTTTGTCGTTGCGGTAATAGCGGCCACTCCAGGTGTTGACATAAAGCACGCCGTTGGGGGCCACGACCATTTGCCGAGGGTGACCGATGTTGTCGGCGAACACCGTTGCACAGAAGCCGGGGGGCAGGGTGATCCCGCCGTTGTCGCCCGCGCAGGGCCGTGCCCCTCCCGCGACCGTGCGGTCCGCGTCCTGGGCAACCGATAACGAGGCGGTCAGTGGCGAAATGGCGAGCATACCGGCGCTCAGCACGGCACCCCGAGCCATCCACGTCATTGTCGCGATCATGTCGTGATCCCCTCGTGATAGGCGGTCAGCCAACCCCAGCTCCCGGAGCTATAGCCTCGCGCCTTCACACGGTCCTTGTAGATCTGCGCGATCATCTCGCCGTCGCCTGCAAGCAGCGACTTGGTGGAGCACATCTCGGCGCACAGCGGCAGCTTGCCCTGAAGCATGCGGTTGGCGCCGTATTTCCTGTATTCCTCGATGCTGCCGGGCACTTCCGATCCGCCGCCGCCGGCGCAGTAGGTGCATTTGTCCATCTTGCCGCGCGAGCCGAAATTGCTGAGCTTGGGATATTGCGGCGCGCCGAACGGACAGGCGTAGAAGCAGTAGCCGCAGCCGATGCAAAGATCCTTGTCATGCAGCACCACGCCGTCGTCCGTCGAGAAAATGCAGGTCACCGGGCAGACCGCCGCGCACGGAGCGTCCGTGCAGTGCATGCATGCCATGGAGACCGACCGCTCGCCGGGCTTGCCGTCGTTGATGGTGACCACGCGCCGGCGGTTGATGCCCCACGGCACCTCGTTCTCGTTCTTGCAGGCGGTGACGCAGGCGTTGCACTCGATGCAGCGGTCGGCGTCGCAGAGAAACTTCATCCGGGCCATGGTGTTCGCCCTCTCACGCCGCTCTGATCTGACAGAGGGTGGCCTTTGGTTCCTGCATCCCGGTCACCGGGTCGAAGCCATACGTCGTGAGCGTGTTCACGCTTTCGCCGAGTACGATCGGGTCGTTGCCTTTCGGATATTTGCTGCGCTGGTCGACACCCTGGAACCAGCCGGCGAAATGATACGGCATCCAGGCAACGCCCTTGCCGATGCGCGGGGTAATCAGCGCCTTCATCCGCGCCTTCGATTGGTTCTCGGGGCCGGTGACCCAGACCCAGACGCCATCCTTGATACCGCGTTCGGCCGCATCAGCCGGATTGATCTCGACGAACATGTCCTGCTTGAGCTCGGCCAGCCACTTGTTGGAGCGTGTCTCCTCGCCGCCGCCCTCATAGTCGACCAGCCGGCCGGATGTCAGGATCAGCGGGAAATGTTTGCCGATGTCCTTCTCGACGGCCGTTTTCTGCACCGTGAAACCGAGATTGGGAACGCGGAACTGCCGGGCGTCCGGCAAGGTCGGATACTTGCTGACGAGATCGGGACGCGATGTGTAGATGACTTCGCGGTGGACCGGGATCGGATCCGCCAGATTCCACGCAATCGTGCGCGCCTTGCCGTTGCCGTAGGGAATGCAGCCGTGCTCGATCGCCACGCGCTGGATGCCGCCCGAGAGGTCGATAGACCAGGACACCGCGTCGGGATTGGCTGAATTCACCTGTGCAATGATCGCCATTTCCTGTGCGGTAAGATCCTTGTCCCACCCGAGCTTCTTCAGCACGCCGAGCGTGAACTCGGGATATCCGTCCTTGATCTCGGATCCGACCGAATAGGAGCCGTCCGAGAGCAGGCTCACCCCATTGCGCTCCACGCCGAAGCGCGCGCGGAAGGTGCCGCCCCCTTCCTTGACCGGCAAATTGGTGTTGTAGAGAACCGGAGTGCCGGGGTGCTTGAATTCCGGCGTCCCCCAGCACGGCCACGGCAGGCCGTACACTTCACCGCCGACTTCCGGGTCGTTCTTCGGCGCGCGCAGCGTGACCACATCGAACTTGGACTGATTTCGCATGTGCGCCTTGAGGCGCTCGGGAGACTGGCCGCAATAGCCGGTCGACCAGCCACCGCGATTGATCTCGCGGAGAATGTCCTCGGCCACGACCGCTCCGTTCTCGACCTTGATGTTTTTGAACATCTGGTCGGCGAACCCGAGCTTGCGGGCAAGCATATACATGATGTCGTAGTCGTTCTTGCATTCGAAGATCGGTTTGACGATCTGCTCGCCCCATTGCAGCGAGCGGTTGGAGGCGGTGCGCGATCCGTTCATCTCGAAACTGGTGCAGGCAGGCAGCAGGTAGGTGCCGTTCTTGCGCTCGGAGAGCACCGCCCAGGTAGTGGGATAGGGGTCGCACACGACCAGGAGATCGAGCTTCTCGATGCCCTTCGCCGCATCCGGCATACGCGCGATCGTGTTGCCGCCATGGCCCATGACGAACATCGCTTTCATGGTGTCGGGCTGGGAAATCTGCTCCTTCGGCAGCAAGGTCGCATCGAACCAGCGCGTGCTGGTGACTCCCGGCGTTTGCATGAACGTCTTGTCGGCGAAACGCGAGATCATCCAATCGTAGTCAACCTCCCATACGCGGCACCAATGCCTCCAGGCACCCTCGTCCAGGCCGTAGTAGAGCGGCAGCGTCGTTACATCGAGGCCGACATCGGTCGCGCCCTGCACGTTGTCATGGCCGCGGAAAATATTGGCGCCGCTTCCGGGATGACCGACATTTCCGGTGGCGAGCAGCAGGATGCAGCTTGCGCGAACGTTTGCCGTTCCGACTGTGTATTGGGTCTGGCCCATCGCCCAGATCAGGCAGGAAGGCTTCTGCTTGGTGAATATCTCGGCAATACGTTTGACCTGCGCCTCGGGAAGCCCGGTGACGCGTTCCACCTCGTCAGGTGGCCATTTCTCGACTTCCTTGCGGATGTCTTCCATCCCATAAACCCGCTGGCGGATAAATTCCTTATCCTCCCAGCCGTTCTGGAAAACGTGCCACAGCAGCCCGTAAATCGTTGGAATGTGGGTACCAGGGCGTACCCGGACATACTCGGTTGCGTGCGCTGCCGTGCGCGTCATCCGCGGATCGATGACGATCATGTTGGCGCGGTTGAGCTCCTTGCCTTCAAGGATGTGCTGCAGCGACACCGGATGCGCCTCCGCCGGATTGCCGCCCATGATCATGATGGTCTTGGCATTGCGGATGTCGTTGTAGCTGTTGGTCATGGCGCCGTAGCCCCAGGTGTTGGCGACGCCGGCGACCGTGGTGGAGTGGCAAATGCGGGCCTGATGATCGGAGTTGTTGGTTCCCCAAAAGGCAGCGAGCTTGCGGTTGAGGAAGGCAGCCTCATTGGTGAATTTGGCGGAGCCGAGCCAGTACACCGAATCCGGCCCCGACTTCGCCCGGATCTCCAGCAACTTGTCGCCGATCTCGTCGATCGCCTGGTCCCAGGAGAGGCGATTCCACGCGCCGTTCACAAGCTTCATCGGAAAGCGCATGCGACGTTCACTGAGCACGTCGTCGCGCACGGCCGCTCCCTTGCAGCAGTGCGAGCCACGATTGATCGGCGAGTCCCAGCCCGGCTCCTGCCCGGTCCACACGCCATTGGCGACCTCGGCAATCACCGTGCAGCCGACCGAGCAATGCGTGCAGACATTCTTGTGTCTCGTCACCGTCGCGCCGGGAGGCGGCGGCGGGCCGGCCTTGGCGTTGCGGACAGCACCGACCGACAAGGTGCCGAGCGCGGCCAGGCCGCCGGCCGCGAGACCTGAACGGTGCAGGAAGCTGCGACGGTCGTAATCGCCAGTCGGTGCCGCCGGGAGTGCTGGAAAGGGGCTGCGGCGAGGCTGCTGTTGTGTTCGCTTGATCAGCACCAGGACCTCCTTCACCTCGCCGGATAGCGGTTGACCCGGTAGAAGGTTTGCACCTCGGGCGAGTTTGCGTCGTAGCGAGCCCTGCGCTTGTCGGGGAACTTGGATTTGTCGGCACCCGCGGAACTGCACGCGCTTGTGGTCGCCGTCGCAGCCCCAATCGCCAGCACGCGCAGGAGATCCCGGCGGCCGATTTTGGGATTGACGCCCTCTTTCACGTGCTGCCTCGCTTCAGATGAGCTGCACGCGCCATGAGCATTTGCCCGGCGCAGCCGTGGCGCATTTGCGCATCAGTTGTAATACGCACGCTCCGAGCGTGCTTTAGAGATTTTGCTCTTGGTGGTGAGATCTTGCGAATATGGCCGGTCGCAGTCGCCTTGAGCGCCGTCATGCTGCGGTGCGAGCGAGCACTTGCGAGCGAGCCTGCGGATGCGCTCGGCTAATTCACTGTGAGCAAGTCGGAACCGTCGGCATGATTGGGCAGAGGCTGGGCCGCGCGCTTGATCTTGAGCGCCGCGCCTATCCGGCAAACGCTTCACCTCCGGGCGCCCGCTGGGAGACCGGTTCGCTCGCGTTGCTGATCTCTTTTGCGACTTGCTCATGTCCGGCTCGCGGTACATGGCTTGGTCGCAAGATAACTCAGTCGCCGACGCAAGGTTCCCTACCCCTACTTGCGCGTTAATGTGTCGGGCAATGATCGGTCGAAGATGCGCCTCAGCTCTTGCTGCGAAACTATAAGAACGGCTGGGAAAGGCCTGCACCACAAAAGCCCGGTAGGGCGGTAACCGCCTGATCTACCGGCTGCCCTTCCTGAGAGAAGGGTGACACTTCATTCTGGAGATATGGGTTACACAATCGGGCCTTTTGCGGGAGAGAAAAGTGAAACGGCCCGTCGTACCGACGCCTACCTTGTCCAAACTCACTGTCCGTAGGCGTGACTGTCACGCCGCACCAAGCGCGAATTTGAACCGCGCCTCATGCCGCGATGCGGGCCGGGGGCGCCATGAATTCCGGACCCACCGCATCGGCTATCGTTTCGCGCAGGATCCGATCGATCTCAGCCTTGGCGGGATCATCGAGCCGCCAGCCCGTTACCTCGTCGACCGGCCGCAGTTGATCGGGATGACGCGCGCCCCACAGCGCCGTGGTGATGCCCTGGTCGAGCACCCAGCGAATCGCCAAATGGATGACATGCTTGCCGAAACGTTGCTGCGCGAGCCGATCGAGCCGTTGCACGGCGGCAAGATATTGCGCGAATCGTGGCTGCTGGAATTTTGGGTCGGTGCGGCGAAGATCATCGCCCTCGAATTTGCTGTCCGCCGTCATCCGGCCGGAGAGGAGACCGCGGCACAGCGCGCCATAGCCAAATGTCGCGATCCTGTTCTTGCGGCAATAGGGCAGGACATCGGTATCGATTGCGCGCTCGAACAGATTGTAGGGCGGCTGCAGCACATGCAGCGGCGCCACGCGCCGAAACTGCTCCATCTGGCCTACCGAAAAATTGCTCACTCCGATGGCGCGGATCTTTCCTTGCCGCAAAAGCGCATCCATCGCCCCGGCAGTCTCTTCGATCGTCACCAGCGGGTCCGGCCAGTGAACCTGATAGATGTCGATGTAATCGGTTCGCAGCCGGCGCAAGGAGTCCTCGACCTCGCGCATGATGCGGGCGCGGCTGGCATCGCGAAATACTTTTCCGCCTTCCCATGCAAGTCCGACCTTGGTGGCAATGAGCACGCGCGAGCGCAGCTTGGCCTCGGCGATCGCCCGCCCGACGATCTCCTCGGAGCGGCCAAATCCATACGCTGGGGCCGTATCGATGACGTTGATGCCATGCTCCAACGCGGCACGGATGGTGGCAACGGATTGAGCTTCATCGGTTCCGCCCCACATCCATCCGCCAATGGCCCAGGTGCCGATCGCGACGCGCGAGACTTTGAGCGATGTGCCGGAAATCTCGGCAAATTCCATGTTGATTGCGGGAGTGTCGGTTTGACGAGCCATGATCATGTTCCTTCATTCTGCTTCACTTGAGGGCGACGGGAGGGCCAACGTGGAGACCCGCTTCCTCGGCGGCGATGAGGCCGAGCGCAGTCCAGTCGAGACCGGCATAACCACGGGCTATTCCAGTGATCAGCCGATCTCGCACCACGCTGACCGACGGCATCGGAGCACCGGCATTTTCTGCCTCGGCAAGCGCCAGACGCACATCCTTGAGCACCAGGGGCATGACGAATCCGGGCGCGTAGCTCTGCCGGACGATCTTGTCGCCATAGATTTTATGCACGCGGCTGCCAAACATCGTGCTGGTCAGAAAGTCGATGAAGAGCTTGGGATCGAGCCCGCGCTTGCGAGCCACAGCAACGACTTCTCCCAGCATCTCCAGCGCGGTGGCGGTCATCATATTGCCGAGCAGCTTGATGAGGTTTGCGTGGCCGGGATCGGTCCCGACGACGAATGTCTGCTGCCCGAGATTATCGAAGATCGGCCGGCAGCGCTCGACATCGGCGGCGTTGCCCGCGGCGACGACGAAGAGCTGACGCGCCCTCGCGGCATCCGGATTTCCGAAGACCGGCGCAGCGACGTAGCCTTGCCCGTGACTGGCATGCTCGCTCGCCAGCCGAGAAGCGGTCGCCGTGCTGATCGTGCTCATCGAAAGATGAATTGCGCCGGGCGCCAGTCCCAAGGCCAGGCCATCGATGCCGAGATCCGCACGTCCCAGCACCACGTCGCGGACAGCGTCGTCGTCCGGCAGCATGCTGATGACGATCTCGCAGTCGAACAGGCTGGTGATATCCGTTGTGGAATTGAGCCCGAGCGCTATGAGCTTGCCCATCTGGCCCGGGCGACGGACATATGCGATCACCCGCCGTCCGGCGGCGGCGAGATTTGCGGCCATCGCCGTGCCCATGTGACCAAGACCGATGAAGCCGATGTCTCGCTGCATCGGCCGGCGGCCGTTTGATCCGGGGCCGCCTCGTTGCTCGAGCGACGCGGCCTCGGATGCGCCGGGGAAGGCAAGCGAAGAGCTGGATTCATTCTTGAGCATAAGGTGCCTCTTGATCAGCGCTGACGTACTGTCTGGTGCATTTCACGACCAACGATCCAGGCTCGCCACATCTGCATAATTAGCGAGATGCGGATGCTGCGCCTGTCGAAGGTTGCTGTGCTTGCAACGATCTTGCTCAGAACTCCTCAGAGGTGCCGCAAAGTTCGCAAATTATTGCCTAAACGGCGCGACTGCCCCCTCTCCTCCTCAATCCGCCCGAGTGGCCTCGAACAGGAACCATGCGCGCCGCTCGGCCTCATCGATCCAGTTTTCCAACAAGCTTGCGCTGGCGACGTCGCCGTGCTCGTCGCAAAGGCCATGCGTCTCCCGCAGGTTCGCGACCAGCTGTTTGTTATCGTCGCGCAGCTCGGCGAGCATATCCAAGGGCGTGACGAAATCTGCGTCGTTGTCCAGGACCCGTTGCAACCGGCAGATGTGGCCGGTCGAGCGCAGTGTCGTGCCGCCGAGCTTCCGAACACGCTCGGCGATCGCGTCCGTGGTGGCGAAGATCTGGTCACCTTGCTCATCCAACAGAAGGTGATAGTCGCGAAAATGCGGACCCGAGATGTGCCAATGAAAGTTCTTCGTCTTCAGATACAGAGCAAACATGTCGGCGAGCAGGACGTTCAGGGCGCCCGAAATTTCCTGCACGGCCTTGGGTTTCAGGTCGGTCGGCGTGTGGAGGGCAGCGATCCGCAATGCTTTGGCATCTCGGATGTTCATTTGTGGTCTCCTTCGTGGGTTGCCGCGAGATTCGACGCGCAGGCGTGAGATTGGGTGAATAAGATCCTTCGGGCGCGCTCACCATCGGTCATTGGTGATGCAGCCTTTTTGCTCCGCGATTATGTAGGCTGATGGTGCCGCCGACTTGTGCCGGGTTGCTCTAAGTTGTTCAGACGTGCAGTTTTCTGCGGAGCACGAATACTCCTTCCAATACCAAGGTATGGGCACCCTGAGCCGTTTCGATGATCGATTCGAACCTGTGTTGGATGGAGAAATTCCGCGTCCTCGATCATTGTAGAGGCACACGATGTCGCCTCTATGGAGATGCTCCAATGGCCTTGCAGCTCGCAGCTATATCGTTCCCTGCCGGAGAAGGATCTCTTACCCACTATCTCAAGGACATTCGGCAATTCCCTATGCTGGGTCCGCAAGAGGAATTCATGCTCGCCAAGCGCTGGCGCGAGCATGGGGACCGCGATGCGGCGGACAAGCTCGTCACCAGCCATCTACGGCTCGCTGTCAAGATCGCCATGGGCTACCGCGGTTATGGCCTGCCGATCTCCGAGCTGATCTCGGAAGGAAATATCGGCCTGATGCAGGCGGTCAAACGATTCGAGCCGGACAGGGGATTCAGATTGACCACTTACGCCCTGTGGTGGATCAAGGCGGCGATCCAGGAATACATCCTGCGCTCGTGGTCGCTGGTGAAGATGGGCACCACCGGCAATCAGAAGAAGCTGTTCTTCAACCTGCGAAAGGCCAAGAGCAAGATCTCGGCGCTGGAGGAAGGCGACCTGCGTCCGGACCAGGTCAAGCTCATTGCCAAACGTCTCGACGTCACCGAGCAGGACGTGGTGGACATGAACAGCCGCCTCCGCGGCGACGTTTCGCTGAATACGCCGATCCGCGAGGACCACGATTCCGGCGAATGGCAGGATTGGCTCGTCGACGAGACGTCCGATCAGGAGACCCGGCTGGCGGAGGAGGAGCAAACCAAGTTTCGCCTCAGGACCCTCGATGGCGCCTTGTCCGTCCTGAACAAGCGCGAGCAGCGCATCTTTGAGGCTCGGCGGCTCGCGGAAGATCCGATCACGCTCGAGGATCTGGCGGTCGAGTTCAGCGTCTCGCGCGAGCGTGTGCGCCAGATCGAGGCACGCGCCTTCGACAAGGTGCAGAAGGCGGTGAAAATCGCGATGGCGGCCAGGGAGGGTTCGCGGGCAAATAGCGTCGCTATTTACTTCGGGGGCAACCAGCTTTCTTCAGCTGCTTACAGCCAAATTCCCTAGCCGCGTCTACGACAACTGCTTCGGTATCAGCCCGTGCCGGCGCGCAAGCGCCGACACCGTCTCGCCCTTCGCCTGCCTCTCTGCGCTCTCTTCAAGGAAGACCCGTTTTGGCCGCCTGAGTTTAATACCTTGCGAGGAAAGTGCCGAAGGAGCATCCTGATGCTCGCGAACCAAGGCATGTGGCAAATATCGGCCAACATCGGCCTTTAGTGCGCCCGATGACCTTGCCGGCTGCAGTTGCAGGTGAGCCGGCGGATTCGTCTCCCGCTGGTCTCTGTTCTGAAGATTGAGCCGATCCCGATGATCGTTACCGGCACACACGATCCGTATCTCGTCGCTCTGTCCATTCTGGTCGCCAGCTTCGCGTCCTACACCGCCCTCGATCTCGGCGGGCACGTGGCGGCCGCCCGGGGACTTGCGCGTCGCGTCTGGCTGGTAGCGGCTGCGATCACAATGGGAGGCGGAATATGGTCGATGCACTTCATCGGCATGCTCGCCTTCGTCTTGCCGATGCCGATGTCCTATGACATCGCATTGACCACCCTTTCGCTCCTGGTGGCGATCTTGGTAACCGGTGGCGGCTTTTACGTCATCAGTCGTCAGAGCGCATCGCCGCTTCGCCTGGTTCTCAGCGGCACCTTCATGGGACTTGGCATTGCCGCCATGCATTACACCGGCATGGCAGCAATGCGGGGGCACGCCGAGCTCAGCTACGACCGACTATTCGTCGCGCTCTCTCTGGTCATAGCGATCGGCGCCTCGACCGCGGCACTATGGCTGGCATTCCGCAATACGGATCTTTGGCAAAAGCTCGCTGCGGCGGTCGTCATGGGCTTGGCCATTTCCGGCATGCACTACACGGCGATGCGAGCGGCCATTTTTGCCGCCCATGGACCGGTTCACGAGGTCCAAGTCAACACAAGTCTCAGTCAAACCAGTCTGGCGCTGGCGGTTGCAGGCATTACGGTTGTGATCCTGGCCTTCGCGTCGATCGCCTCCCTGTCTGAGCAGAAGCGCGCCGACGAAGCTCTGCGTCAAGCGCGGGCAGATCTTGCACGCATCAACCGGGTGACCACCATGGCGGAGCTGACTGGCTCCCTGGCGCACGAAGTGAACCAACCGATTGCCGCCGCCATCACCAACGCCCATGCTTGTTTGCGCTGGCTCGGCGGCAAGACTCCAAACCTCGAAGAGGCGTGCGCAGCTGCCAAAGGCATGGTCGAGGACGCAACGCGTGCGGCCGAAATCATCAGCCGAATCCGCCTGCTTTTCAAGAAGGGTACTCCCGAACGGGAGTTGTTGGATGTAAACGAAATTGTTCGCGAGATGATTGTCCTCCTTCGCAATGAGCTGACGCGATACTCCGTATCTGTCCAGCCGGAGCTGGCGACAGATCTTCCCCGTGTCATGGGAGATCGCGTGCAATTGCAGCAGGTCATGATGAACCTCATCAGTAACAGCATCGATGCGATGAAAGACCTGGACGGGTCGCGCGAGCTCGCCATCAAGTCGAAGCGAGCGAAAAATGAGTACGTTATGGTGTCCGTCAGCGATACCGGCGTGGGGCTGCCTGGGCAGCAGGCGGACCAGATCTTCAATGCATTCTTTACCACCAAGTTTCACGGGACCGGTATGGGGCTGTCCATCAGCCGCTCCATTGTTGAATCGCATAGCGGCCGCTTGTGGGCTGCCGACAACTCTCCCCGCGGCGCAAGTTTTCACCTCATTCTACCCACCAAAGTCGCGGCACATGAATGATGCCCCGAGCCGGGATGAACGGGCCCCACATGACTGACCACGCGTCCGGCGTCCAGCCCACCCGCACGACCAGACTTACGGCGTCTACGTGGTCAATCACTCTCTCCCAATTGAAGTATTCGTAGGCGATTCTGCAGGCGCGCGATGATGACGCCGGGTGAGGCGCTAACTTCAATGTCGCTAGCTGCATTCCTATCCAACATACGTTACGTCGGACATCCGAGGACTGCTCAGCCTCGTGCGCAGCGAGGTGGTCCGATGCTTCACACCAGTCCGAACGGAATTGGCGGCGCATCTTCCGTCGAGGCGAGCTGAGCGGCCGATCTTTGTCGGGGCCGCGCGGATCGGCGCAAGAACATGCCAATCGGCGCAATATCTGGGAAGCGCTTCCCGGCGAGACCACTCAAATTCATCCTGCAGCGTGGAGCAGGGTCCCGGGGGGGATCAATTCCGCCGCATTTGGTCTGCGGAGAGCTGCCGCTTTGGCGCGCTACGATTTGAACTCGATGATCGTCTGCTCATGCAACGTGCTTAGCGACCAAGCGGTACGCGACTTGGTAACTGCTTCTGGATCGCAATCGTTGACCGCGCACGAAGTCTATGGCTGCCTTGGCTGCGACATGCAGTGCGGTCGCTGCACCCGCGCGATCAAGCGCATCCTGAACGAAACTCTGGCGCATTGCGCGAGCGGCTGCGCCGGGTGCCCAGCCAAAGGCCCCAGTGACAAAGTCGATTGCTCTATTTCGGTAGCTATTCACGGCGGAGTCTCTGCAGCCGCAAACGCGCAAGCGAACATTAACGACCGCAATTTTGGATAAGCAGAAAACTGAGAGCTGCTTAGACTTATCACGCCGCAGGAAGATGCATCTGCTTTTCCCGGCATCGGGTGCGGGAGCGGCTGGTTGCCGAAGTTTCGGAGTGGAACGACTCCGGCAGCCTGTCAGCACGCCGAACCATTGATCAGGAGCCATTCACGTGACGGCCAATCTCCCAATCCGCGTTGTCAGCCCCGCCGAATTCGACGAAGGAACGGCGCAAACGCCAGGCTCCGTGCGCCTGGCCGCGGTAGCGCCGGAGCTCGGTATCCAATCGGCATTGTGGGGCGGGTTGTTCGAGGTCAAGCCGGGAGCCCGTACGGGAATTCACCATCATGGAGAGCAGCAGACGATCGCATACGTCTTATCCGGCATATGCGAAGTCCGCTGGGGCGCGAGGGGAGAATACAGCGCGAGCGCGAAGGCCGGCGACTTCATCCATGTGCCTGCCTTCCTACCACATATGGAGATCAATCCGTCGAAATCGGAGCCTTTTCACTGGGTCGTCGTGAGGAGCACCTCGACACCGATCG
>Ga0209331_1000515_pt1 | contig 13990 bp, 14 predicted proteins | sample JacPinW_OM3H0_M3_FD_187971 | JGI IMG/M metagenome (GOLD analysis project Ga0209331, IMG submission 187971) | Forest soil microbial communities from Algoma, Ontario, Canada - Jack Pine, Ontario site 1_JW_OM3H0_M3 (SPAdes) (version 2) | ecosystem: Environmental > Terrestrial > Soil > Boreal... | reverse complement strand
GTCGACGGCCGCCATACCGGCACCGGCGGCGGCAATCACGTGGTGGTCGGCGGTAGCACGCCCGCGGATTCACCGTTCCTGCGCCGCCCGGATTTGCTGAAGAGCCTTGTGCTGTATTGGCAGCGGCATCCGTCGCTGTCTTATTTGTTCTCGGGCATGTTCATCGGCCCCACCAGCCAGGCGCCGCGCATCGACGAGGCCCGGCATGACGGCCTTTATGAACTGGAAGTCGCGCTGGCCCATGTGCCGCCGCCGGGAATCAAAGCCCCGCTGTGGCTGGTGGATCGGCTGTTCCGGCACATTCTGGTTGATATCACCGGCAATACCCACCGCGCCGAAATCTGCATCGACAAGCTCTATTCCCCCGACGGCACCACCGGCCGGCTCGGGCTGGTCGAATTCCGCGCATTGGAAATGCCGCCCGACCCGCGCATGAGCCTGGCGCAGCAATTGCTGATCCGGGCGCTGATCGCAAAACTCTGGCGCGAGCCGCAGCAGGGCAAGTTCGTGCGCTGGGGCACGACGTTGCATGATCGCTTCATGCTGCCGCATTTCCTCTGGGAAGACTTTTTGGACGTGCTCACTGAGCTGAAACAGTCCGGTTACGATTTTTCGCCGGATTGGTATGCGGCACAGCTCGAATTCCGATTTCCCGTATTCGGCCGGGTCCATCATGGCGGTGTCGCGCTGGAAGTGCGTCAGGCGCTGGAGCCCTGGCACGTGCTCGGCGAAGAGGCCTCGGCCGGGGGTACCGTGCGCTATGTCGATTCGTCGGTGGAGCGGCTGCAGGTCAAGGCTACCGGCTTTGTCGAAGGCCGCCATGTTGTCACCTGTAATGGCAGGCGGATGCCGATGACGGAAACCGGCCGCTCGGGTGAGGCGGTCGCGGGCGTCCGCTTCAAGGCGTGGCAGCCGGCGTCAGGGCTGCACCCGACCATCCCGGTTCACGCGCCGCTGACGTTTGATCTGATTGATACCTGGAACGGCCGGTCGCTGGGGGGCTGCGTCTATCATGTCGCCCACCCCGGCGGACGCAGCTACGAAACCAAACCGGTCAATTCCTACGAAGCCGAGGCGCGGCGGCTCGCTCGATTCCAGGACCATGGCCATACCCCCGGCAAGATCGATCCGCCGCGCGAGGAGCGCACAATTGAATTCCCATTGACCCTCGACTTGAGGACGCCGCTCCTCCATTAAAATGGGCTTTGGGAAGGAGAGTCGGGATGGCGGGACACGACGGCCAGGAAAGCAGTCGGGCAAGCAGTCAGGGAAGCAAAGCCCGTCCGGCCAGTCGGCGGGTGGCGCAGTGGATGCGCGACTATGTTCGGCTGCCGGGAATTCCCGATGAGTTCATCGCGCCGGACGGGGCGCCGCGCGCGGTCTGGACCCGGTTCTTCGATGCCTTCGCCACGCTGAGCCCAGGTGAGATCGAGCGGCGCTTCGGATCCGCCGACCGGCACTTAAGGGAAGCCGGAGTGACCTATCGCGCGCCCGGCGAAACCGCCGAGCGGCTTTGGCCGTTGAGCCATCTGCCGCTCCTGATCGACGAAGCCGATTGGCAGCAGTTGACCGCCGGCATCGTGCAGCGCGCAGAACTGCTGGAACTGGTTCTGAGCGACCTCTATGGCGAGGGCAGATTGGTTGCCGAGGGCGCGATACCCGCGGCGGCCATTGCCGGCAGCACCGAATTTCTGCGCTCGGTTTGCGGCATCAAGCCGCCAGGTGGCCGATTTCTGAATCTGTATGCTGCGGATGTCGGCCGCGGCCCCGATGGGCGCTGGTGGGTGCTGGGCGACCGCACCCAGGCTCCGTCAGGAGCAGGCTACGCGCTGGAAAACCGGCTGGTATTGTCGCGGGCTTTTACCACGCTCTACAAATCGATGAATGTGGAGCGGGTCGCGCCGTTCTTCGAGGCATTCCGCGACAGTCTGCGCGCCAGCGCCGACCGCGACGAACCACGGATCGGACTACTGACGCCCGGCGCATTCAGCGAAACCTATTTCGAACACGCCACGTTAGCGCGCTATCTCGGATTTTTGCTGGTCGAGGGCGACGATCTCGCCGTCAGCGGCGACCGCATTCATATCCGCACCGTCGCCGGCCTGAAGCGGCTCGATGTGTTGCTGCGCCGGGTGGATTCCAATTCGCTCGATCCGCTGGAGCTCGACGCCTCCTCGCAGCTCGGCGTGCCCGGCCTGATCGATGTGCTCCGGAAGGACGGCGTCGTCGTCGCCAACATGCCGGGCTCCGGCGTGATGGAGGCCCGCGCGCTGCTGGGCTTTCTGCCCAGCCTGTGCCGGCGGTTCTTCGGCGAAGACTTGAAGATGCCGCATATCGCGACGTGGTGGTGCGGCCAGAAAGCCGCGCGCGAGGAAGTGTTGTCGCGGCTCGACGAGGTTGCGATCGAGGGCGCTTACGGCAGAGGCGTTCCCGGCTTTCCCGGCCACGGGCCTGTGCTCGCCAGCGAGTTGTCGGGAAGCGAGCGCGAACGGCTCAAGAGCGCGATCAACGATCGCGGCATCGATTATGTCGGCCAGGAGTTGGTTCGGCTGTCGACGACACCGGTGTGGGACCAGGGGCGGGTCGCACCGCGCCCATTTGTGCTGCGGGTTTTCGCGGCCGCAACTCCCGATGGCTGGACCATCATGCCCGGCGGCTTTTGCCGGATCGCCGAGCAACTCGATGCCCGCGCCGTGTCGATGGGAGAGGGCGCGCGGGCGGCGGACGTATGGGTGGTCTCCGACAAGGCGGTTTCAACGGCAACGCTACTGCCGGCGGTGGATACGGTGCGGATCAGACGCATCGCCGGTGTGGTGCCGAGCCGGGCCGCCGACAATCTGTTCTGGCTTGGCCGCTATCTCGAGCGTGCCGAGGCGACGCTGCGGCTGGTGCGGGCGCTCGGGACGCAGCGCGACCCCGGCGAGGGGGCGTCGACCGTGCCTCACTCGGTTGAACGAATCCAACGCCTGCTCTTGACGTGGGGCGCGACATCGCAGGCGTCGCGGGCGCAGCCTGCGAAAATCGCGGCCGAGGCGTTACAAAGCGAGGACAAGTTCGGTTCGGCCCTGTCGCTGGTGCGGGCGGCACAGCGAACCGCGACATCTCTTCGCGAACGGCTTTCGCCGGATGCCTGGCAGGTCATTACCGAGATGACGGAACGCCTTGCGCAAGAGGTTGACGATGACGACGGCGTCGTAAGTGCCGCCGAACTGACGTTGCAGGAACTCGCGAGCTTCGCAGGCCTGGCCCAGGAGAACATGAACCGCGCCGCCGGCTGGCGCTTTCTGGAAATGGGCCGCCGCGCCGAGCGCGCGATCAACACCGCGCGTTTCGCGCGCCAGTTCGCCTATGACGAAGCCGGCGGCGAAGACCTCGACATCCTGCTGACGCTGGTGGATTGCCAGATCACCTATCGCTCGCGCTACCTCGTCGGTCCGCTGCTGGCGCCGGTGCGCGATCTTGTGGTTCTCGACCCTTACAATCCAAGGTCGGTCGCGTTTCAGGTGTTTGCGCTGAACGATCACATCGCCAGCCTGCCGACCTTGAAAGAGGGGGGATTGATCGAGCGGCCGCATCGTCTCGCCGTCGCCCTGCAGGCGATGCTGACGACGGCCGAGGCCGCGGCACTCGATACCAAATCGTTGTTCGCGCTGGAACAGGATCTGCTCAACCTCGCTGATGCCATCGGATCGCATTATTTTCCGCACGGGCCCAATGCGAGCCGGCCGGAAAAGCTGACGGGCCTCGCGTGATCTACGACATCCGTCACGTCACCACCTACAGTTACGAAAGTCCGGTCAGTTTCGCGCGATGCTCGCTGCGGCTGGAGCCCAGGAGCGGCGACGGACAGCAATTGGTCTCGCACACCGTCGATATCAGGCCGCGCCCCGCGGACCGCACGGTACGGCACGACTTTTTCGGCACGCATACCGAGAGCGTCCTGATCGAAACTCCGCATCGCACCCTCCGCATCGATTCGCGGTCGCGGGTTTCGGTGTTCCGCCGCGCCCCCGGCCGCGCCGCGCAAACTCCGGCGTGGGAGAGCGTCCGGGACATGGCATTTGAGGCCACCAGTCTCGGTCCTGCCTCGCCGATCGGCTACGTCTTTGCGAGCCCGCTGGTCCCGGTCCAGCAGCCGGTCACCGCCTATGCTTCCGCAAGCTTTCCGCCGGGGAGCGGCATCCTTGCCGGCGCGGTCGACCTGATGCACCGGATCCGCACCGATTTCAAGTACGACCCGAAAGCAACCGTCATCTCCACGCCGCTCAACGAAGTGTTCGAGAAGCGCCACGGCGTGTGCCAGGATTTTGCTCATGTGATGATCGCAGGGCTCCGCGGCCTCGAACTGCCGGCGGCCTATGTCAGCGGCTATCTGCGCACCATCCCGCCGCCGGGCAAACCGCGCCTGCAAGGAGCGGACGCGACGCACGCATGGGTCTCGCTGTGGTGCGGCGAGGAGATCGGCTGGGTCGGCCTTGATCCGACCAATGACCTCCTGGTCGAGAACGATCATATCGTGCTGGCGGTGGGGCGGGATTTTTCCGATGTCTCGCCGGTCGATGGCATCATCGTGGGATCGCGCAAGCAAAAGCTCGGCGTGGCGGTGGATGTGCTGCTGGTGGAATGACTAGGGATCGCAATCCGCCCCCGAACGGCTACGACGTCATCATACTCGGGGCAGGAGCCGCGGGCCTGATGTGCGCTGCTGTCGCCGGCCGGCGCGGACATCAGGTGCTGCTGCTGGAGCAGGCGCGAAACCCCGGCGAGAAGATTCGTATTTCCGGAGGCGGGCGATGCAATTTCACCAATCTGTACACCAGCCCGGCGAACTTTCTGTCGGACAATCCGCGTTTTTGCCATTCGGCGCTGAGCGGCTACACGCAGCGCGATTTCATGACGCTGGTCGAGACGTACGGCATTGCCTATCACGAGAAGACGCGAGGGCAATTATTCTGTGACGGCTCGTCGCGGCAAATCATCGACATGTTGCTGGAGGAATGCCGCAAGGCCCGCGCGCAACTGCGTTTGGCTGCGCGCATCTCCGCGGTCTCGAAGGACGAAGACGGCCTTGTCGTTGTGTCCGATCAGGGCGAGTTTCGCTGCCGGTCCCTGGTGGTCGCCACCGGCGGTCCTTCAATTCCGAAAATGGGATCGAGTGGATTTGGATACAAGATCGCGGAGCAATTTGGTCTGAAGATCGTGACGCCACGGCCGGCGCTGGTGCCTTTGACGTTCGACACCGCGTTGCTTGCGAAATTTGGGGATCTCTCGGGTGTTTCGGTCGACGCCGCCGTGGGTTGCGGCAAGATATTTTTCGATGAGGCCCTGCTTTTTACGCATCGTGGGCTGAGCGGTCCGGCAATCCTGCAGATATCTTCCTATTGGCGTGAGGGCCATGACATCGTCATCGACCTGGCGCCGGGGGTCGATGTTTTGGCCGGGCTCAAGAGATTACGCGGCGATCATCCCCGACAGGAAATGGCCACCGTCCTGACGGACCTTCTTCCAAAGCGGCTCGCCCGGACCATTGCGGATACGGTCGGAGGTCCGGAGCGGATTGCCGACTTCCCCGACCGGCATCTCGCGAGCGTGGCCGCGGCGGTCAAGCAGTGGCGCGTCAGGCCGAACGGGACCGAAGGCTACCGCACCGCGGAAGTCACCCTGGGCGGCGTCGATACATCCGGACTTTCCTCGAAGACCTTCGAATCCCGGTCCGTCCCGGGACTTTATTTCATCGGCGAAGTCGTCGATGTCACCGGCCATCTCGGCGGCTTCAATTTTCAGTGGGCCTGGTCATCGGGATATGCGGCGGGCCGCCACGTCCGGGGGCTGCGGGAGTAGGGCCCCTCCCAAGCCTAAACCGTCGCCACGTCCTGATCACTCACCAGCCAGCCAGTCATTCAACCAACCGGTTGATTTTCCGGAAGCACGCACTTATATTCAACCATATGGTTGAATTACAGGCGCCTCAGCTGAATTCCATCTTTCACGCCCTCGGCGACGCCACGCGCCGGCGGATGCTTCGCGAACTCGCCAGTGGCGAGCGAACGGTAGGCCAGCTTGCGGAACCCTTCGCTATCTCGCTCGCGGCCGCCTCGAAGCACATCAAGGCGCTGGAGAACGCCGGGCTGATCCGTCGCGAGGTGCGCGGCCGCACCCATCTGTGCCGCCTCGACCCCGGACCGCTCGCCAGCGCCCACCAGTGGCTGAGCTTCTACGAGCGCTTCTGGACCGACCGTCTGGATGTGCTCGAACGGCTCCTCCGCAAGGAGGACGCACACGAATCCTCCACCCCCAAAAAAGGAGACGACCAATGAACGAACTCGCGACCCTGGACGCCTATGGCGTGCTGACCGAGCCTGCCACGTTGAAGATCCAGCGCCTTTTGCCCGGCCCCATCGAGCGCGTCTGGGCGTATCTCACGGAGAGCGACCTGCGCCGCCAGTGGCTGGCGGCGGGCCAGATGGAGATGAAGGTCGGCGCGCCCTTCGAGTTCGTCTGGCGCAACGACGAGCTGACCAACCCGCCCGGCCAGCGGCCGCCCGGCTTCTCCGACGAGCACCGGATGCAGAGCCGTATCACCGAGCTCGATCCGCCCCGCAAGCTCGCCATCACCTGGGGAAGCACCGGAGGCGTCTCCTTCGAACTGGAGCCGAAGGGCAACGAAGTGCTGCTCACCGTGATCCATCGCCGCGTGCCCGACCGCGCAACCCTGCTGAACGTCAGCGCCGGATGGCACATGCACCTCGACATTCTGGTCGCCCGCGCGACAGGCAAGGAGCCGGAGCCATTCTGGGACGGCTGGAGCCGCCTGCGGAAGGAATACGACCGGCGGATGCCGGCCTGACGATACGATAGGGAGGTTGGCATGCGGAAGTTGATCACTGGAATGAAGATTTCTGTCGATGGGAAGATGGAGGGCCCTGAGGGTACTGCGGATTGGGTAGAAGCGTGGTCGGAGGATTACGGCCTGATGACGGGGCCGTCGTTCCCGGCGCGCTGCCGCAGCGCGACCAGTACGCATTGCCGCGGAGTGGCGGGGCGAAGGTTTATTTGCCGGCATCGGAAGTGACTACCAAGGCCTTCACCTCTTCGAGGCGTGTAATCCGCAGACTTAAATCTGTAACGATGCCACCGGCGTGCCGTTGTGCATGCTCCCCAGTGGGGCTCCTAATCGGGCTATGCCCTGGCGTCCCGACGTCGCCCTGCCGTCGACGCGGCGCCGGGCCGTTCGCCCTACTTTATCCTGAATCAGGCAACTACTTGTCCCGAGTTCGAATGGAACGGGATCGGTTAACTCCAAATGGCAACTTTGATCTATGAGCACGCCGGCGCCAGAGCCTTCTACGATGCCGACAGTGGACGCATATTTTGCTTAGATGAGATGCTTGGCCCAAAACAACATCGAAGGAGTTGCGAAACATACCCCAATGTTGAAGGCGCGAAGGCGTCGTTTTTTGACAGCAGCGTCCGTTGGGGAGAATGGACAATAGGATGGCCGCCGATCTAAATTATTTGTCTAGTGAACATCCGCTGCATTCAGAGCGGACAACTGCTTCCGGCAAAATGTTGGCGATTTCGCTAACGGGAGCGTTGCCGTTTATTCCGGATATCCCGGCCAGGAATTTCTGCGCAAGCCGAGGTTTTTCTACAAATCCGTGGAGCAAAGTGCACAGCAAAGCATTGATTTCCCGTCGTGCAGAGTGGGTTGTGAGTTCCATCACCATCACGGTTTCAATTGCGCGGCGGGAGGCCTCCGAAAGTTTCCCTATCCCTCGGCGGCCTCCATTGGCCCACATAATACTACCGAGGAGCTCGCAGAATGCGGCCTGGTCAATTGTTGGTCGCATGTCCGAAATGTCGCGCGTGGCCATGTCCGTCCATGCCGGGAGGCCACCGGGACGCCGGCCGCAGAAAACGAGTCCTCAGAGCCGGCAGGGGCAAGGATTGGAAACGCGGAACGAATCCGGGTCGCGGTCGATTGTTTCCGTCGAGGCCGACATGTCCGATCACCAGCGTGAGATTTACCACAGCGAGAACGGCGATAGATGGTGGCTCTGTCGCGACGATGGACGTGTTTTCGTCTTACACAGAGCTAACGTTTCTTCCGGCGGAACGGTGACCAAAATCGAGCTCGGAGATTTTCTCGGCGCTAGCAAAGCCGGCCCGGAGCATCAAGCCCTAATTCGCCTGATCGGAAGTCTCGTCGAGAGCGGCTGATCTCATGGGCAGCGCGATGACCCAAGCTGAAGCCAAAATGCGAATCCTGGCAGAGTGGCGAACATGGGTTGGCCATCGGCAGGCCGCAGATTCTCATACCAGCGCAGAGTCATCGGTGTTCTTCGGAGAGATCGAGCAAAATCGCCCCGACCTGCTTTCTTTTGAAAGCTCTGATGACAAGCGCCAGCTTGTGAACGGATGGCTGATGGAGGCGGGATTGATCAAGGGCTGATCCTGAGTCCCGCTGAGGTGAAAGGGCTAATTGGCCGGGGTGTGCTGGGGGCTTAAGGCGAAGGGGAAATGAACGGAACTTAATTCGGGCCGAGTCCGTTCGTTTAGTCAGACTGACTGTTAGACTTCGCTGCAAAAGTTAAAAAAATGAGCGAACTCGCCCCGACACCGGAACTGCCGGACGACACGCCAATTGAGCGCGTTCGGTTTCCGACCCGAATACGAAATGTGCTGGATATAGCAGGCCTCAGGACGGTTGGGGACGTGCGCGAAATATCGGACGATACACTGCTAAGCTTCCAGGATGTTGGAAAAGGGTCAGTCGCCTATCTTCGCGAGACGCTGGGCCTTCCGTCATGCGATGGTGTGCGGCCGGTGCGGCGCGGCTGAGGACGAACAATTAAAGCGCTCGACCCACCTTTGAGAAGAGTGGGCTCTGTACATTGGTCCGTAGAAGTCTCTGAGACATAAGCTTTTGTCCGACTTCCCATAGACAGCTGAAGCGTAAAGGCATCATGTCTGCTTTTTGGGCCCCAAAGCGGACGTCGGCGTGCTGTTGATCCGATCGATGCAATTTGAAGGAAGATTGTAGCGTTTCCAGGTCGGCGGAGAACCTTTGGCTGCCGCCGTTTGTCTCGATTATGCCTCACTTTGGCTCCCATGATGCGACCGGCGGTTCTCCAAGGCGTCGAACCGGGGGAATGGATGGCCTACGTCACATCGAACGCTGACAGGGTTCCGTCGGGGCGCGGCATTTCATTCTCCGGCACGATTGCATTGGTCATTGCTGCATTCGCGTTGGCCTCGGGAGTGGCAGCCTGGATTGGTGATTTCGATCCGGTTGCCTGGGTCTCAGATCCCGCTTCTCCGAAAGATATCAACACGTCATCGTTCGATGACCGATTCTCCACGGACATCCCGAAGCGTTCCCTTGTTCGCTCTTTGCCTTCAGAACGGGAGATCAAATTTCAACAAGCCAAAGGTCGTCTCGCCCAGAAACTACAGTCCCAAGACTGGCCGGTAGCCCTTATCGAGGAACCAACGCCATTCGAGGAACCAAGGCCATCGAAGGTCGCTGCCGTTCCCCTTCCCAAATCTCGTCCGGTTGAAGCGTCTCGTCCGGTTGAGGCGAACCTGGAACTAAAGAACGGCGTCGCTAGTGCTCAAACTGAAAATCGCACGTTGCTGCAGAAAATTTCCGACCTGTTGCCGGCGCGCGTCACGCTTGCGTCGCTGGCTCCCGATGGCGGTCTCTTTCGCGAGGGGCCGGATCTCGCGTCACTTGGCTACGACAACGTTACCGCCGTCTATGACATCTCGGCGCGTGCCGTTTACATGCCAGGCGGCTCAAAACTCGAGGCGCATTCAGGATTGGGTGGTTTGATGGACGATCCAGGACACGTGAGCGAGCGAAATGTCGGTGCAACGCCGCCAAATGTGTATGACTTGAAACCGCGAGAACGACTGTTTCATGGCGTTCAGGCGCTCCGCATGATCCCTGTAGGCGACAACGGCTCGGCCGGGCGGTCCGGATTGCTCGCGCACGGCTATATGCTTGGTCCCAAGGGTGATTCCAACGGCTGCGTGTCGATCAAAGACTATGAGAAGTTTCTGAAAGCGTTCACAACCGGTGAGATCAAGCGCCTCGTCGTTGTGCCAAGCCTTAGCGATGAGAAGTCAGCGTCGCGGCGGTCAACCTCACAGTCATGACGCTGGTCATCTGAAGCAATGAACGGTGGCGGAAGAATTCCGAATTACTTTCGCCGTCCTCGTTATACAACCGAGTCATGAGCGAAGCATCAAATTCTGACACGCCGCTGAGGACGACGTTCAAAATTAGCTTGAACGGCGAGACGGTTTCAATTGGTACCGTTGGCCAAGCTTATCGGTTTATAACAAATCTCAGTTCAGTTGAGTGGATGGAGTTCAGATCGCTGCATGAGGATGCCGTAAGCTATCTTCAGAGTGCAGCCGGAAATGCGATGTTAACTGTGCAGGCGACAAACGCGTTACGCGCGCTGTTCGTCCGCGCCAAGCTTCTCTGAAAAGAAGGAGCGCTCGCCTTATTTCTGCACTATTCCAAGGAACAAATGGAGTAACGTAACGCTTTGGAGGATAGGCGGTGCCGAGGTCCGGGCTCGCGTTGTTGCTGGTGGGACTGCTCGGGTTCGTGCTCGGCGGTTGCATGCAATCGACGCTCCAACCGGCGTCGGATGCCAGTTTGACCCCAAGGGACCGGCAGTTGCTGGCCCATCCGCCTTATGCGCAGGCGACCATTCCAGAGCCTTATCGCCGGCATATCGTGGACTATCCGCGCAAAGAGGGGCCGGGCACGATCCTGGTCGATACCGACGCGCGTTATCTTTATTACGTCCTGCCGGGAGGCAAGGCGATCCGCTACGGCGTGGCGGTGGGGGAGGAGGCGCTGGCTTTCTCCGGCGTCGCTACGGTTGGCCGCATGGCTGAATGGCCGGATTGGATCCCGACGCGGGAGATTCAGGCGCGGCTTGGCCCCTACCCGGCACGCATTCCCGGAGGTCCGGCTAATCCGTTGGGCGCGCGGGCGCTCTATCTCTACGAGGGCAACAAGGACACCCTGTACCGCATCCACGGCACCAACCAGCCGGAATATATCGGCCAAGCCATCTCGTCCGGCTGCATCCGCATGATCAACGAGGATGTCATCGATCTCTTTGATCGGGTGAGGACAGGCGCGGCCGTCGTCGTCCTCGCGCCGGGTCAGCGTGGATGGATCGGGGCCTTCGCAGGTCGCCGCATCTGATCAGGGCTCGCCGGAGGTTCGCCCTATGACTCCAAGATGGCGTCCTGAGCGAATCGCGGGTCCCGGCTTTTGTCTGTCATCCTGCCAGCGATGATACCGTGATGGCCGAGTTCGCGGTTGTGAAACGCTGTTTGCGAGCCAAGTTCGATTGGATCGCTACGCGCGCCGCCTGATTTCGAGAAATATGCGCATCGCTGCCGACGGCGCGACACCATGAACCGAATTGCTCGGCCGACAAATGCAGAGCAAGACCGCGGACGAGATTCTGGCGTCCGCGTCTATAAAGTCGAAAAATTTTTACGTGATCAAATTGCGGATGTTGAGCTTCACCACCCGGGCGGAACTTGAGATCCTGCAACGTAAACTCCCCGCGCCGGCATCCTTGCTCCGCCGCCACACGAATCCGATGCATTCCGCCCCCGGCATCGACGCAATTCTACGGTCATTACCAGGTATTTCCTTGCGCCCGCCATATTCCCCGCGCTTCACGGTTGAAATGCGAAACGGCGGCGCAGTAACACAGCTTGCAACGCCGGAGAACGAAACTTATTGCGTGGATCGACGCGCCCGCTGGGTCACATCCGCGACGGCAGGGCTGACGATGCAGAGCAAGACCGCGGACGAAATTCTGGCGCATCCGCGCTTTGCGGAGGCCCGCCGCGCCCATATTGATGCACTGGTCGGGCTTTTTGCCGGCGACCGCTTCGTCACCCGGATGATGGCCGACGCCGGCGTCATCACACTGCGCGGGTTTCTCGCCGGCTTTCATGCCGCCTATGACGAGAACGACCGCACCACCTGGGCCACACCCGGACAATTACAAAAACTGATCGTGGAACGGGGCTTGGCCAGCGCACGCCGGCTCGACGATCTGATGGCCCGCTTTCGCCAGGCCGGCTACGTCGTGTCCGTAATGTCTCCGGTCGACAAGCGGATTCGCATCCTGAGGCCGACCGAACGGCTGCTTGCGCATGACCGCGCGCATCTCGCCGTCTATCACCGCTTCCTGCACGACCTCTATCCGGACCGGGGCTATGACTGGGCGCTCCGGCAGGACCCCCGCGTGCAGCTCGCGATCAGGAAGGCCGCGTTTTACGCGCTGCCGCAAGCGCTGGCCTTCATGCGACATGTGCCTATTATGATGTTCCTGGCCCGCGATGCTGGCTACCTCGCGTTCCTTCTGGCGGCGCAGGCCGAACTCTCGGATCGCGATCGCGGACCGTCCTTCACCTCGATGTCCGCGGATCTCGGCGTCTCGCGAACGCATATCCGCAATCTCTTCGTCGAGGCCGAGGCCGCGGGGTATGTCCGCCTCGGCCGGAAGCGTAGCCGGCAGGTGGAAATCATGCCGCCGCTGTGGGAGGCGTATGATCGTTTCGTCGCCGACGTGCAGGCCGATCAGGATACCATCGCGCAGATCGCGTTCGCAAATTTTCGCGAGGCGGAGGCAATCGAACCATCTCGAAAGACGGATTCAATGAACGGATTTGACGGCCACTGATCCAGCGATGAACCTGCGCCGATCACTGTACTACTTCGCTCCAGCAAGCGCGGCGCCGAGCGCCGCGAGGTTCTTTTGCGCCTCGCCATCGTCAGTTGCTTTCCCTGCCTGAGCTAGCTGATTCAAAATGAGTGGTCGATCTTTGGGAAAGATGTCCACGACCAGACCTCGCTTGTATCGCGGATGGCTGCGCTCAGGAGGCGCGCGTTGGCGGGCTTCATACCCTGTGCAATCGTAACAAGTGCGCCATAAAGCGTTTCCGCGCTGCCGGTGCGCGCGGATTTAAAGCCCTCTTCGCGTATCGGCGTGCGCTGCTGGGGTGTGAGCTGGTCCATGAATAGAAACGCGGACTGGATCTCGCGCGCCCCGATCTGGATCAGGAAACTCAGCGCCACAGCCTCTTGGTCTTCGTAGTCCGTCGCATTGCGCTTGATCGCGGGCGCATCGGCGATGGGGTCGGCAGGAGGATTTATTCCAAAATATAGGATCGATTTGAGGACCCCGTTCGCGGCGGCCATCCAGTTCATGAGCCAAGGCAGATCGGTTGCCTGGGGCGGCGGCAGCGCCGCCAATTGCTTCAGGTCGAAGACCGTGGCGAACAGGTCGGAAACCGGTGGTGTTGAAAAATCCGCCCGACGGCCGGTCTTCGCCGCAAAGTCGAGATAGAGTTGCAGCTGGTTTGCCGCATCCTTAACGCCGGCTTCGATAGCCGGCCGATTCTCGGCTGACGCGGGCGAGATGAGCGCAGCCAATAACAGCAATGCCCTGAATACAAACAAAACAGCCTCCCCACTATCGCAAATAATTTAATATTGCAGCGTGCGTGCCACCCATGTCGGCCAGCCTTTGCATCCAGTTTTAGTCGCAGGCCGGCGGCGCAGGGTTCACATTTGCCTTGGCAAATGCGCGTGGTTGAGGCGCCGCTGCTCCGCAGATGTCCGTTGCGGGTCTTGGCCGCGTGAAAACTCCGACGTTCAATCTGCGCGTAGAAATTCCGTCTCGATTTCGTCAATTTGAAAACCAAAGGTGCTTGCGACCACTACTAAGAGAAGAGGATAGAGAAAACAATTCTGCGCATTTTTGGCGCGTGCATGTTTTTGCACAGCCAGGGTCAATCGCTACCAAAATGCGATGTTTTCGAAATGTCCGGTTTACCGCGGTGGTCTCAACCGGTCGACGCAACACTTTATCTTAAAGGAGAGATGGAGTGTGCTTGATGGGTCGAAGATTTCATAGAGGGTTTACTGCGGCGGAGA